>Ga0315905_10006234_pt1 | contig 12119 bp, 10 predicted proteins | sample LakEriMetagenome_5_FD_203522 | JGI IMG/M metagenome (GOLD analysis project Ga0315905, IMG submission 203522) | Freshwater fungal communities from buoy surface, Lake Erie, Ohio, United States - Buoy 4 MA121 | ecosystem: Environmental > Aquatic > Freshwater > Lake | place: USA: Lake Erie, Ohio...
GCCGGACACCGGCAACCCCAGAGGACGGGCGAGTCCCGGCCATAGGGCCGATTCCGCTCCGCTCCATCGGCCCTATGGCCGGGATCGTTGGTGTCCTAAGCTTTTACAGACAAGAAGTTGCACTAGCCTATGTTTACAACCATTTTGTTGGTCGAGGACAACGAGCTCAACCGAGACATGCTGAGCCGACGGTTGGAGCGCAAGGGGTACGTGATCAAAATGGCTGTGGATGGCGCTCAAGGGGTGAGCATGGCCACGGAGTTGCGGCCCGCCCTCATCTTGATGGATCTGAGCCTCCCGGTGATGGACGGCTGGGAAGCCACGCGTCGACTCAAAAGCAATCCAGAGACCGCCGCCATTCCCATCATCGCACTGACAGCTCACGCCCGAGCTGAAGACGAAAAGACCGCCCGTGATGCGGGGGCTAATGATTTTGACACCAAGCCCGTCGATCTCAATCGCCTGGTTGGCAAGATCGAACACCTGCTGACAACCCACGGAACCGGCCCCATCCCAGAGAACCAATAGTCCCTCGAACCATGAAAATATCTTTCGTTCTTCCGATGAGGTTGAGCCTCGTCGATCTCCTGCGGTCTTGGGTTTTGAGCGGCCTCAGCCTCGTGGCTCGTTGCGGATTTCTTTTGGCCCTGGTCGCGGGATTTACCGCCCAGCCCGTCGGGGCAGCGGAACCCACTAACTCGGTACTGCACTTTGATGGCAATGGTAGTTACTTAGAGTTACCGCCTCACAGTCTTGATGGATATAAAGCAATTACGGTAGAGGCCTGGGTGAGGCCGGAACGGTTGGGTTTCTTCACACGGTTCTTCGAGTTTGGAACGCAGAAAGATCGGTTGGTGGCGTGTTGGCAGGGATCATACAACGTCCATGTAAATTCGGTGGGAGCAAATGGATATGGGTGGTTCAATGGCTTTCTAAGCCGAAATGAAAATAACGGATGGATTCATTTGGCTGTTGTGTCAGATGGCAACAGTTTTATCGGTTACCTGAATGGAAGTCTCATCCTGCAAAGGCGATTCGAAACCCCTTTTAAACCCTCCGGAGACGGCAAGAAATACTATTTTGGGAAAGACACGTTTGGAGGTGAAGAAGAAGACTTTGTCGGTCAAATGGATGAAATCCGCATCTGGGACAGGGCTCTATCGTCAGACGAGATCAAAACCGGATTATCCCAGCGACCGCCATGGGGATCTACCAATCTAGTAGTTCTAGTAAACTCGGATACCAACCGGGTGAAAGCCATGGATGGATCCGAGAAAACGGCTTTGTTTCATGGTGCTTTGAACTGGAAAGCTCAGAAACGCTCGTTGACGGAAGTGACTCGGACGCTCAGGCATCAGAACCTTGAAATCATTTTTCCACCTGAGATTCACTCCTTAACAAATGTTGATTTAAATATTGTAAAAATCGACCGAGGAGTTGCCTACGGATGGGAGTGGATTGCGGAAAAAGGATGGGCCCCGAGAGTTAATAGTGATCAGGTCACAACCAATACTAACGGCAACCTGGTTTATACAGCAGATCTGCAATGGTTTCCTGAACAGTTCGCCACGGAATTATGTCTAATTTTAAATAACTCATCCAATGAGTTGTGGGCAGCTGTAAATCCTCTTAATTTATTGGCATCCAACGCGGGCGTCCAAGGTGTTTATCTGAAGCGTAGCGACACAAATGCTCTGCGAAACATCTTAAAAGGCCCACTCACCCAAGCCATTCGCGAACGCAGGGAGGTGGTTCAAAACTTTGGTAGTTTACAATTCTTAGGTCTCCAAGAAGAGGCAACAGAGGCATTAATTGATGCTGCTGCAGCCGGAGGGTACCGATCTTATTCAGCTCGCATGTTGCTCCGCGAAGAAGTACCGCCGCGCTTGGTCAAATTTTATCAAGTGCGCCAATCTGTTTCTGCTCGTTTTTTGGGCGGCATTGTCGCCGCCCTCGGTCTTGTCATGGGTTGCCTTTGGATTTTCAACCGGCGGATGATTTTTGCACTTTGGTTCGGTTTCGCCTGCGTACCAATAAGTCTTTGGTTGTTATTTGGTGAGAATAGTTATCGAGTTTATCTTAGACTAGTGGTTCTATCTGCTCTTGTGCCGCTCTTGTTTGGCCTCATGCGCTCAACACTGAATCAGAATATTCCAATGCGATGTTGGCTTCCCATAGCCGCTTTGTTGCCCGCATTCGGAATTGGTTTTTACAATGCTTTCAACGATGTTACCGGCAGCGGTAATGCCTTTAGAGACTTACCATATCTCTGGCTCTGGCTTAATCTGGCCATCTTCTCCCAAGTCTGGCTTTTGATTGAGACGGCCCTGAGCTTCAGGCAGGTCAGCAGTTCCGTATCAATGCTTCAGCGGCGTCTCGTTCTATGGACGTGGATTAGCGCTCTAATCCTCTGCATTGGAATCCCCAGTTTCTGGTTCACGGTGTGTTTTTATTGGGCCAATGCGCCCATTGGCGGAGATTTATTGAGTTGGATTCTAAAGGTGCAAAAACTGATTGTGAGTGGGCTGCCCGTTCGACCCGACGAGAACCCCGACCTGGCTTGGGAGTACGTCCAGGTGCCGGCAGTGATTTCTTTTGCGCTGAGTGGATTTTGCCTCTTAGGCAATCGTTTCCGTGAATTGCGAATGAGTCTTGAATTCAGCAATAGCGTGGCCCTGCAGCAATTGGAGGAGATCAAGGTTAAGAGCGAGGCGCTCCAAGTAGCACAGGTGGCAGCAGAGGGGGCCAGCAAGGCCAAGTCGCAATTTCTGGCGAACATGTCCCACGAACTGCGCACTCCGCTCAACGCTATCATTGGCTATAGCGAAATGCTCCAAGAAGAGGCCGATGATTTGGGAACCCCAGAGATCAAGCCAGACCTCCAAAAGATCCACGGCGCGGGCAAGCATTTGCTCGGGCTCATTAATGACATCCTCGACCTCTCCAAGATCGAGGCCGGCAAGATGACCCTCTATTTGGAGACCTTCGAGGTTCAGACGCTGTTGAACGAGGTGGCCGCCACCGTGCAGCCCATGATCAACAAAAACGGCAATCAACTGACGTTGGAAGTCGCGCCGGAAATCGGGTCCATGCGAGCCGATGTTACCAAGGTTCGGCAGGCGCTCTTCAATTTGCTCAGCAATGCCAGCAAGTTCACCGACAAGGGCAGCATCACCCTGCGAGCCCGGCGTCAGGGGGCGGATTTGGTCTTCGACGTCATCGATAGCGGAATTGGCATGACCCCAGAGCAAGTCGGCCGGTTGTTCCAAGCCTTCGCCCAAGCCGATGCCTCAACGTCTAAGAAATACGGCGGCACGGGCCTTGGATTGGCCCTGAGCCGCAAGTTCTGCCAAATCATGGGCGGCGATCTCACGGTCGCCAGTGAAGCAGGCAAAGGATCCACCTTCACCGCCACGATCCCGGCCCAAGTAATTGAGGTGGCCGAGGAGACGGTCCCGGCCGTAAGCACACCCGCTGCGGAAATCCCCTCCACGGGCTCCGGCCCGCTGGTGCTGGTCATCGATGACGACGCCACGGTGCAAGACCTCTTGCGGCGTTCGCTCAATCGCGATGGATTCCGTGTCGAAACAGCCGCCGACGGAGCGACAGGCCTGGCCCGAGCCCGCGAACTTCGGCCAGCAATTATCACCCTGGATGTGATGATGCCAGGCATGGATGGCTGGGAAGTGTTGGCTGCCTTGAAAGAGGACCCGGAAACGGCGGACATTCCGGTGATCGTGGTGAGCATCGTCGACGAACGCGGGCTGGGGTTCAGCCTGGGGGCGGCCGATTATCTGACCAAGCCGCTCGACTTCAGTCGGCTATCATCGGTGGTAAACCGTCACGCTAAAGTGGGGCAGGGCCAACGAGTTCTGGTGGTTGAGGACGATGAAGCCACCCAAGAATTGCTCCAAAAGCGTCTCACCAAGGAGGGCTGGCAGGTGGTGGCTGCCAGCAATGGGCGAGAAGCCTTGGAGCGGTTAACCCAAGGTCCGCCCGATTTGGTGCTCTTGGACTTGATGATGCCCGAGATGGACGGGTTTGAGTTCTTGGAAGCCTTCCGCAAGCAGCCGGGATGTGCTCAGATTACTGTAGTAGTGATGACGGCGAAGATCCTCACCCCGGCAGATCATTTGCGCTTGCGTGGGCAAGTCTCCCAAGTGGTCGCCAAAGCCAATCTCTCCCCCGAAATGCTCGCCGCCGAGATTCGATCGGCCCTCGGAAAAACTCTACCGAACCCTTAATTACAGTTTGTTTAAAACGCGGTATTTATATTAATCAAGTCGAACAAGCATTCTAAAAATCAAGTTTTACAGTACCTCAACTCAATATTATCTAAGCGCGCAGGTTGATCTTGGAAGAGGCTTTTTTACTGTGAATGAGCCACTTCGAGAGGTGGTCTTTTGTGATTCAATAGAATATTAATACTGCCGAACAAATGTATTTAAATTGCTGCAATATCTGCGACCATGAAGCATGAAGTAAATGGGGAAATCCATGAGTTAGCCTTATCAGGCCGTCTGGATAGTAATGAAGCTAAGAAGTTCGCCGCAAAGGCTGAAGACATTTTGGGTAGCTCAGCACGCAAGGTGGTTGTGAATCTTGAACATGTCACTTTTCTTTGTTCCGCAGCCTTGCGAGTAATCGTGCTAAACCATAGAAAATTCAAAGCAGACGGACGTCAGTTTGTGGTATCCAAGACATCAAAAGATGTGGACTTCATTTTTGCCACGTTTGGAATTGGATCCTCAGAATGGATTTGGGATTAACTAAATAAAAAACATATGTCAACATTTACACACCTAGAATCAGGCGGCAGTTGTGAAATCATCGTAGATAGACGCATCGATGGGGAAGCCGCCAACTTGTTGGAGATCGACCTCTTGGCGATCACTCGATTAACGGTCCAAACCGTCTATATTAATCTAGCCGCGTGCACCTTCATCTGTTCCGCAGGCATCCGTGTTCTATTGCAATACCACCGAAATATGAAAAAGGAGCATAAATCCCTCCTAGTTTCGCGAGTATCGACGGAAGTCGATACGATTTTGGAACTCACGGGATTTCGCGAGAGTCTTCTAGAGAAACAACTCTAATCCAAGCGCAGTAATGGATATCGAAAGTCCAGTTACAGAGACGCTCGCCATAGATATGTGTCGGCATCTAGAGACATTTGCCGCATCCATTTCTGTCTCTCCGCAGGTAGTTTTCTGCTTAGATCATGCTCTAGCAGAACACTTGCAGAATCTTTTTGATCATTCCGACGCAACCCTTTCCAAGCTTCGTCTGCAATCATCGCAAGACAAGCTGATCATCACGGTTTTGGACAACGGAACTCCGTATAATATTTTGAATCATCCGCCGGTAGACACTTCGATTCCGTTTCTCGAGCGACCCATCGGGGGGCTTGGAATACATATGATCCGCAAGCTCTTGGACGAAGTTCATTACACCTCAGCAGATAGATGGAACACAGTGACCTTCATCAAAAATAATAACTCCACGGGCCAGGAAGTCTCTTGATTCACCCCGTTACCAACTAATAATACATTGATATTTGATGCTCAAAGCCTAGGAAAGTTGAGGCATGACCTCAGGACGCCAATCAATCAAGTGATTGGTTACTGCGAACTCCTTCTCGAGGATCCGAGCGTTACAGATAATTATACGCGTGATCTGGAGCGAATAAAATCAGCAGGCTGGCAACTGCTCACCGCATTAAACACTTATTTGGGTGATCAAGCCTTTGCTGGCCATGCGTTCGATACGTACAAGGTCCAACAAGATCTTAGGACGCCGGTAGATCATATTATTGGCTATTCGGAGTTGCTCATGGAACAGGCAGAATCCCAGAACTGCCCAGAAATTCTCCAAGACCTCCGGCGTATCCACGAAGCGGCTGCGCATTGGTTGCAGCGCATGGAAGCGGCCTTGCTTGCCTTGGCTGATTCCAAGAATTTGAAAGGATCTACAGCGATCCAACTGATGACCGGTGCCCTGAGTGCCCGAGAAGTGTCACCCACCTCCATCGAAAGCATTGCCAAATTTGGCCCAGGAGGCGGTGAACACATTCTCATCGCTGAAGACGATCCATTTAACCTGGATATATTACGCCGCCGTGTCGAACGCTTTGGATACAAGGTGACCACAACCGGCGATGGGGAATCGGCTTGGTTGGAATTGCAAAAAGGGAACTACGATCTCGTTCTGCTAGACATGATAATGCCCATCATGGGTGGGTTTGAGCTGCTGCAGCACCTTCGCAAGAATCCCCGATTGAGTCTGATTCCGGTGTTAATGATTTCCGGTGTGGATCAGGAAAACAGCATTGCCCGCTGCATCGAGGCAGGTGCAGACGATTATCTGATGAAGCCGGTGAACCCAATTTTCTTGCGGGCGCGTATCGGTGCGTGTCTCGAGCGGAAACGCCTGCGGGATTTGGAGCAAAGAACCCATGCGTCCTTGTTGGAAAGTCAGTCGCATTTGGCCGAAGAACTGGCTGAAGCCAGCCGATATGTGTCCTGCCTTTTGCCCAAACCGTTGAGCCACCCGGACGTTACAGCATGCTGGCACTTTCAATCGTGCAGCCAAATTGGGGGAGACGGGTTTGGCTATCGCTGGATCGACAAGGATCACTGGGCCTTTTTTCTTTTCGATGTGTGTGGCCACGGGGTTGGAGCGGCCATGTTGTCCATCTCTATTCTCAACGTTCTTAGAACTCTTTCTCTTCCCGACACAGACTTTAAATCACCACAATCGGTGCTCCAAGGGCTCAACCTTGCATTCCCCATGGAGGCGCACAACGAGCAGTACTTTACTTGCTGGTATGGAGTGTATTCGCCGTCAACCAGACAGCTTCGATATGGCAGTGCCGGCCACCCCCCGGCTCTTTGCATCGAGGGAATCGAATGCACGCCTCTCCGCACCAAGGCTCCCCCAATCGGTTGCATGGACGACGCCAAATTCGGTGAGGACTCACGCATTCTCGCCTTATCCTGCCGATTAATTGTTATTAGCGATGGTGTTTATGAGTTAGAGAAAAAGGATGGTACAACCGCTACCATTGAGGAGTTCTCATCATGGTATGTTAGCCAAGGTGACGAGACTCATCCGATGGCCGCTTGGGAATGGGCCAAGAAAACCTGTTTCCGGGACAAACTCGACGACGATTTCTCCATCATGGGGATTCGATTTGTGTAGAATATAATTTTTAATTCGGTGTAGTAAAATCTCCTAATAGCGGGACAGATAAAGTAATCGATTTACTCGTGGGGCAGGGAATAAATGTTAATAGCACAGATCACACTGGGCAAACGCCACTGCATTATGCTGTAAGGACAGCTCACTTTGAGGCGGTCCGTAAACTTTGCGAATTGGGTGCTAATCCCAATCAGCGGGCTCATTGGCAAGGATTAACGCCATTGCATTTGGCTGCGGTAGTTGGAAGCACAAATATCATCAATGAGCTATTAAAGGCCGGCGGGGATCCAGACCTGAAACAGTCAAGAGGTGAAACTGCTCGCGATTTATTGTCTTTGTTTCATAAAATAGAGATTCCAATGTCTTCAAGAATCAAAATGTGAGGTAGTTGTTGGTTTTTGTTATTCGTTAAATGCAATGACAATTAGTTTTGTGTTAAAATATAAACACGCAGATTATTTAAAAGCTAGACCTACGTTTAAGTGTTTTAACTTAAGTTTAATTTATATCCCAAAGTTTCTTTATAGATTTATGTCTACAACGATTTTGCTGGTCGAAGATAATGAACTGAACCGTGACATGCTGAGTCGACGGTTGGAGCGCAAGGGGTACGTAATCCAAATGGCGGTCGATGGCGCTCAAGGGGTGACTATGGCCATGGAGTTGCGACCAGCCCTCATCTTGATGGATTTGAGTCTTCCGGTGATGGACGGCTGGGAAGCCACGCGTCGACTCAAAGGCAATCTAGAGACCGCCACGATTCCCATCATCGCACTGACCGCTCACGCCCGACCTGAAGACGAAAAGACCGCCCGTGATGCGGGGGCCAATGATTTTGATACCAAGCCCGTCGATCTCAATCGCCTGGTTGGCAAGATCGAACACCTACTGACAACCCACGGAACCGGCCCCATTCCAGGGAACCAATAGTCCCCAAACCATGAAAACATCTTTTGTTCTTCCGATGAAATTCTTCCTCGTCGATTTTCTTCGCTCATGGCTTTTGAGCGGCCTGAGCCTCGTTGCCCGATGCGGATTTATTCTGGCCCTGGTCACGGGATTTACCGCCCTGCCCATCAGTGCCGCGGAGCCTACCCACTCGGTGCTGCACTTTGATGGTAATGATAGTTATCTGGAGTTGCCGCCACACAGTCTTGATGGATATAAAGCGATTACGGTAGAGGCCTGGGTGAGGCCCGAGCGGTTGGGTTTATTCACGCGATTCTTTGAGTTTGGAACCCAGAAAGATCGGCTGGTGGCCAATTGGCAGCATGGTGGCGGTGGTTACGTGGTTCGTGCTATGAGTGAAGAAGGGCAGGTCATGGGTTGGCAAAATGGCTTTCTCAGCCGATATGAAAGCAACGGATGGATTCATCTGACTGTCGTCTCGGATGGCAACAGAATACAAAGTTACCTCAATGGAGAACTCATCCTCCAAGATGCAACGAAGAAGTCATTTCGACCTGCCGGGAACGGCAAGGAATATTATTTTGGGAAGGCCACCTTCGGCGGCGGGATCGAAGATTTTTGCGGTCAAATGGACGAAATACGAATTTGGGACAAAGTCTTGTCGGCGGACGAAATCAAGGAGGGATTGGCCCGGCGATTGCCGTGGGGAACCACCCACCTGGTGGCGCTGCTAAACTCGGATACCAACCGGTTAAAATCCATCGATGGGGGAGAGACTTCATTTATATTCCGCGGTGCCCTCAGTAAAAGAATCCAAGAACGTTCATTAACGGAAGTGTCGCGGACGCTCAGGCACCGAAGTATCGAGCTCTTTTTGCCACCGAACACTTCCTCCGTTACCAATATTGGGTTGGCTTATTTGAAGCTCGATGGAGGAGTAGCATTCGGGCATGAAATGGGGTCCAATCAGTTCACGATCAAAACCGACGGAAGGCCAAGCTCCATAATCGATTTGCACTGGTTTCCTCAGCAGTTTGCCACGGAGTTGTTTATATCCGGAATGACCCCTTCAAACGGCCCGGTGTCAGTGGTGTTGCCCCTCCATCTCTCGTCATCGAACACAAGCGTCCCGAGGGTTTATTTGACGCGTATGGACACAAACGCTTTCGTCGATCTGCTGAAGGTCCCGCTGACCCAATCCATTCGTGAACTCCGGGAGGTGCAATCTTCCTTGAATGCCCTGAAAAGGCTCGGGCTCAATGAAGAACGCGTCGAGGCCTTAATTGATGCGGCTGTGGCGGGAGGGTTCCGATCCTATGCCGCTCGCACTTTGGTCCAACTAGAGGTACCAACGCGTTTAGCGAAATACTATCAGGTGCGCCAATCCTACTCTGCTCGGTTTCTGGGTGGCATAGTGGCGGCCCTCGGATTTGTCATGGGGTGCCTCTGGGTTTTCAACCAACGAATGGCTTTCGCCCCTTGGTTCGCTTTTACCTGCGTGCCGGTGAGTGTCTGGTTGCTACTTGGCGAAAACAGTGGTCTCAGCCATCTGAGACTGGCAATTATTTGCGCGCTGGTGCCATTGGTGTTTGGTCTCGTCCGATCTACGTTGGGTCAGAAAATCCCCCTCCGCTGCTGGCTTCCGATAGCCGCCTTGCTTCCGGGTCTCGGATCGGGCGTCCACGGTGTTATGAGTAGAGTGGCCGAATTCGGTAATTTCAACTATAATTTCGAGATCGATGGGTCCTTGATCAACTTGGCCTGTCTCGCCCTAGTTTGGCTTTGTGTTGAAACAAGCCTAAGCTTTAGAAATGTAAATAGTTCTATCTCTAAGCTTCAGAGCTGCCTTATGTTCTGGATATGGATGAGTACTTTGAGGCCGCGCAACTTTTCTTCTGTAAAAGTGTCAAAGGCTGAATTTGAAGGTGGGGGTTGGTTGGTTGTTTAGGATTGGGATGGGTCGGAGAAGTAGGCGCGTCCGGTTTCCCACTCATCGGAGGTTTCCATGAGGATGGCAGTGAGGAGGCGGAGGACGGAAGATTCGTTGGGGAATAGACCCGCGACGCGGGTGCGGCGCTTGATTTCGCGATTGACGCGTTCGCACATGTTGGAGGTTCGCAAGCGGCGGCGGAAGTGCTCGGGTAGTTTGAAGACGGTGAGCCCCTCGATGATGTTGCCCTCCAACCAAAAGGCGAGTTTGGGTGCCAGTTTTTGGTATTTCTCAACAATTTCGGCGAGGCGGGCTTCAGCTTGAGGAAGGTCTGATGAGTCGAAGACGGAGCGGATGTCGCGGGCGACGCCAGCGCGCATGGCGAGGCTTGGGACGTAGGCTTGAGCGTTCTGCTGGAGATGAAACTGGCAACGCTGCCAAGGACTGGCATTGAGAGTGGCGCGCAAAGCGGCCTTGAGGCCTTCGTGAGCGTCTGAAGTGACGCTGTCAGGGATGCCGATGCCGCGGTGCTTTAGGGAGTGGATAAAGTCGCGCCAGTGGGGTTCTGCCTCGGAGAGTGAGCAGGAAACACCGAGAATCATGCGCTTGGAGTCATCGCGTCGGACCCCGATGGCTATGAGGGCTGCGCAGTCGCGGACAGAACCGTTGAGTCGAACCTTGATGTAAGTGGCGTCGAGGATGAGGTGAGCGATTTCGGGCAGCGGACGGTTTCGCCAGAGGTTGAATTCAGTATCGAGATCAGCAGTAAGGCGGGAGACTTGAGTGGAGGTAATGTCCAAGCCGCAAAGTTCTTCGAGGACTTTGGAGACGCGGCGAGTGGAGACGCCTTGAAGGTACATCTCTGCGATGGCGGCTTTGAGAGAGCGATCCGTGCGGGAACCGGATTCCAGGAGTGAAGTTCGGAAGGGTTCGGTGCAACCGCGGACCTGAGGGAGAGCGAGGTTGAGTTCACCGATGGCGGTCTGGAGAGAGCGAGGCTTGAAACCGTTGGCGTGGCCGGTGCGAGCTTGGGCCCGCTCGTAGGGGTCGGCGTTGAGGTGGTTTGAACGCTCGAAGCACATGGCGGCGTTGAGGAGCATTTCTGCTATGCGAGGAAGTCCCTGGCCGAGGCCGTGTTGAAGAAGGGTCTTGATGGCGTCATCGGCGAGATTATCTTGGGGTCGTTCGGTCATGGCTGATGCTGTTGGATGTTTTGGTTAACACCTTCCAGATTTCAGCTTTGGCCGGACACCGGCAACCCCAGAGGACGGGCGAGTCCCGGCCATAGGGCCGATTCCGCTCCGCTCCATCGGCCCTATGGCCGGGATCGTTGGTGTCCTAAGCTTTTACAGACAAGAAGTTGCACTAGCTATCGGCCAGAGAACATCGCTTTCTTTGCCAATGTCAGAAGCATGGATGTTTCTTTTGGGGTGCGGGCTTTTGTCAGGAGTAAATCAAGTGAACCCCTGACTTTCCCAGCGGGAAGAGCGGAGAGATGTTTGAGTTCGGCGGAAAATTTAGCGGCGACTGCTTTTTCGGTCGTCTCTACATAGAGGGCCAACGGGGATAGCTCTTGAAGGTCCGCTCCTATGTCAATTAGGGCTTCCCCAGCAGATTTTAGCGCTTCTTCGCGGGACTCGTTTTCGTCGGCAAGCTCGTAGTCGTCGCTGGCTAAGTCGAGGTTATCGATGCTTTCCGTTAGCTGGTTGAGGGCGTCGTTGAATTCTTCTCTGTCCTCCTGTCCATCGTTTTTGGGCACGACGGAATCAGCAAAGTCCATAAGCTCAGATTGCAGCTTCCTGAGGTCGGGAATGGTCTTCTCATTGATTCGTGAGTTCCCGATGGCGGCAATTCGTTGGAGTAGGGAGTTGATTGGAGTGCCCATGGGGTATTTTGAAAACGTATAGCAGGGATGGGGGCATTACCGAGGCGAAGGATTTTCGAGAAGGATGGAGTCGATGGTCGCGGGCATGGTCTTACTTACCGAACCCTAACCCCCAGGGAGAATTTCTGCTATATCACTTTGGCGTACCCACCACTTGAGGAAGACCAAACGGAGCCCGTGGACGAAATCGACATT
>Ga0315905_10006236_pt1 | contig 12118 bp, 10 predicted proteins | sample LakEriMetagenome_5_FD_203522 | JGI IMG/M metagenome (GOLD analysis project Ga0315905, IMG submission 203522) | Freshwater fungal communities from buoy surface, Lake Erie, Ohio, United States - Buoy 4 MA121 | ecosystem: Environmental > Aquatic > Freshwater > Lake | place: USA: Lake Erie, Ohio...
CACGCTCGCGGGCGTCCAGGTGCTGCGCGAGCACTCCGTGATGAAACCGGTATTGGCGTTGATGGCCGCGTTGCCGTTCACGTCCAGCAGTTTCAGCGAGCCGCTCACCAGGCCGAGCTTGTACTGCTTCAGGTTGCCCGGCCAGCGCGGCAGCGCGTCGGCGTCCGGGCGGAACATCCCGATGAACACCTGGTTCAGGAAGGTACTCTGGGCGTTGGAGGCGGCCGGCAAGCTCACCGACGCGAACACGCTGTTCACGGCGAGGATCTCCGAGAGCACCGTGTTCAGCGCATCCACGATGTTCTGCGCAGCCCCGGAACTCACGGCGAAATACTTGCCGTTGCTGACGCTCGCCATGCTTTTCAGCAATGCCGTCCAGCCCGGACCCTGCCCGTTCGTCACCTTGTCGATGTCGAGGGTGTAGATGGTGATCTGCTGCGGGCTCTCGCGCATGAAACGGGCCCACTCGTCCGCCACGTTGTCCTGCGAGCCGCTCGGCGAAATGGGAATGGCCGTGGTGCTGCCGCCGGCACTGCCGAGCAGCGTGGTGGCCGTGGTGGTGTCGGAGTTGTTGTCCTGCACGGCACCGTTGCTGATGTAGATGATGTAGTTCTTCGCGCAGTTCGAGAGGTTGGGGCCGGCATAGCTCGATGCGGTGAAACTGGAGATGGCATTGCCGGAGAGGGCGTACACGGCCTTGGATTGCGTGCTCCCCGAGGTGTTGCCGGTGTAGTCGGCCTTTACCTTGTTGTTGCCGGAGCGCACGGCACCGCTCGAGAAATACCGGTACGCCTCGGCCATCGTGAGGCCGGCCTTGCCACCGTTCGATTTGTCACTCAGCACATTGAGGCTGTTCAGCAGCGCGGCATAGGTGGCCTTGTTGGTGCTGGACATCGGACGTATCGCGGCGCGCACATAACCGCCGTCGACGTTGTTGTTGGGGTTGCCGGTCTCGGTGAAGAACATCACACCGACATTGAACTTGGCCGACCCGCCCGCGCCCACCGAAAGACCGTTGAACACGTTCACCAGCGCGGCGATCTCATTGGTGAAAGCGGTGTTCCAGTTGGCAGTGTTGTCGATCATGAACAGCACGTTCGGTGGCGTGGGCGCCACGCCGCTGGGTGTACCGGTGAAGAGGTCGATGTCCTCGGCGTTCGACGCCAGGGGCAAGGCCAGCAGTACGGGCAGGAACCGGCAAAGCAAACGACGGAACATCATGCAAGGCTCCAGGTGCGACTCAGGCGCACGACACATCCTTCTGTGATTGCGACAGCACGGCCCTCACGGCCTGCACCACGGTGACCTGCGCACCGCTGCGCGGGTCGGTGACGACGGCCTCGAACTCCCAGGTGGTGATCCAGGCGGATGTCGTGGTGAGGCCCGGCAGCGTCACGCTGCTGACGGCAGCCGTGGAAGCCTGCGCCGCACGCACGCACACCGGTGCACCGAGGTTCACGGTGTAGTCGGTGGTGCCGTCGTTGTTGATGTCCACGGTCTGGTCCGACAAGGCCGCGGGAGTGGTGTAGAAAGGCCCACCCAGTTCGGTTTCGATCACCAGCTGCGCCGCCGCGATGGCTTCGTTGCGGGCCTGCATGTTGCCCACCGAACGCAAGCCGGTGGTGCTCATCGTGAAGGCCGTGGTGACCAGCACCGTGATCAGCAGCAGCATCAGCAAGCTGAGGAAAAGGGTGACGGCACCGCGCTGACGGCCCGACGGCGACTGCACTGCGCTCATGGCGTTTCCCGCCGGCTGGTGATGTTCACGAAACGGACGGTCGTGCTGAAGACATGCCGTTTGAAACCGTCATTGAAGGGGCCGACAGGCGACTGGGTTCCCAATCTGTAGGTTTTGGTGTCGGTGTAGCCGGGCGTCGCCTCGTTGGCGCGGGCGAGCACGTAGATGCGCGCAGCCGAGACGTTCGTCAGCTGCGCCACTGTGCAGCCACCCGCGCAGTGCGCGAAAGGCGGACTGCCGTCGGGGATGCCGTCGCCGCGGTTCGTGGCGACGGTGCGGGCCGAGTCCTGCCAGTTCACTGCCGCGGTGTAATCGATGGCGGCGCCGGTTTCGCTCAGGCTGTCGATGCCCACTTCGATGCGGAAATCCTCAATGCCCTCCACGAGCGGAACCGCAGGCTGCTGCGTGGGCACACCGCCGCTCACACCCAGTTCGGAGCGCACCAGGGTGGGGATGCCATCACCCGAGGTCACGGCAAAGCTGCGCACGTAGTAGATGTTGGAAATCAGGCGGTAGAGCGGTGCACGGCGGCCGTCGCACTGGCGTCGCTGCAAGGTGAAGGAGCTCGTGCCCAGTTTGTAGCGGCTCGCGTCGCTCTCGCAGCGTGACGCCTGGAAGTAGGCCGCGTTGGCAACCGCGGCATCGCAGTTTCCGTCTTCGGGCTCGAAGGCCGAGGTGGTGGCGTTCCAGATCAGGGCGCAGGTATCGGCATGGCGCACCACCACCACGTCGGTGCTGCCCTGCTTGTTGGTGATCACCGAGCCGCAACCCGTGGGTACGCCGTTGTAGAACTGCAGGGGGATGCCGAGCAAGCCGTTGATGTAGGTGGCGTCCCACGAGGAATACGCTGCACAGGGGCCGGGGATGGCAGAGGGCGCATCCGTGGGAACCGCACTGCTGGTGAGATCGTCGAAAACGGGGATATGGCCGCCCAAGTAGCCGCCGTGGATCAGGTCATCGGCGAGGATGTTCAAGGCGAAGCGGGCGTTGTCGATCTGGCTGTTGGTCTTTGCCATTTCCTGGTTGGTGCGCGAGGTGTTCACGAAGAGCGCCACCAGCGCCGTCATGATCAGCAGCCCGAGCGTCATGGCGATCATGAGCTCAACCAGGCTGAAGCCCGCATCACGCGGCACGGGGCGCCACAGCGTCCTCATGACGCAAGGTTTCCGATGCGCACCACCGTGGTGATGGCGCGGCGGCAGAGGTCGTTCACGCACGCTGTGCCGCTGGTATCGAAGGCATTGGCCCCGCAGGCGACGCTCGACGGGGGCGCTGTGAGGGGCGCCATGCCCTGCCATGCCACGGTGATCATGTAGCGATTGGTGCCGATGTTCTCGACACAGCCCCTTGCGCCCAGCATCGCGCCTACCCGCGCCGAACCGCTCGTGGTCTCGGCCACACCTTGCAGCAGGTTGCACCACTCACCCGCATCACGCTGCGCAAGGCTGCCGGTGCTCGTCGAACAGGTGATGCCGGTGCCAAGCGGGTTCGCGGACCCCGTGACGTAGGAGGCTGCGTTGATGCGGTTCAACTCGATACGGGTGCTCATGTCGTCCAGCAGCATCAGCGCCTGCGAGCGCTGATAGGACTCCACCTCCGACATCTGCAACCGCGATTGCACCTCGGTGAGCCCCCAGAGCCCGATCACGCAGACGACGATGGTGATCAGCACCTCGATCATCAGCGCGCCGCGCTGGCGCGACGCTGAAGGGGGCATGCGGTTCACCATTCGCTCGCGGGCGTCTTGGCGCCGGTGCTGTCCAGCGTGAGCGTACCGACGCCCGTGGCGGCCTGCAGGGAGGTGGGCACGCAGCTGATGGTGAAGGTGGGAAGCCCGCTCGAGGTCACAGCAACGGTGCAGGTGTACCGTGCGGCCACCTCGGCGGGAATGCTGTAACCCAGGCTGGAGAGGGTTGCCGTGTAGCTCCGGTTGGCCAGCAGGAACTGCTGCTGGCGGTTGGCGATGTCCAGCATTTCGGCCTGTGCGGCGCTGCGATGGCTCTTGCGCACGGAGTTCTGGTAGCCCGGCAAGGCGATGCCGGCCAGAATCCCGATGATCACGACCGTGATCATCAGCTCGATCAGCGTGAAGCCCCGCTGATGGCGTGGCGTGGTAGGCATGTACATGGCTGACCCCGTGCGGCTCCGGTCTTCGGCCGGAAGATGCGATGCGCTCAGGCTAGCGCGACAGGCACAGGTCGCAAGGGCGGGCCGACCAACGGCGGCAGCGGCAGGACGAACGGCAGGCGTTGAGGGCTACTCCCGGCGCAGTTCCTTGGGCATGGAGAATGTGATCGTCTCTATCCGGCCCTGCATCTCCACAGGCGCTTGCGCACCCAGACCCTGCAGGCGGGCGATCACACTCTGTACCAGCACCTCGGGAGCCGATGCGCCCGCGGTGACTCCCACGGCCCTGCGGCCCGCGAGCCAGCCGGGCTCGATGTCGTCCGCGGAGTCGATGAGATGCGCGCTCGCGCCGATGCGCTGCGCAAGCTCGGCAAGGCGGTTCGAGTTGGAGCTGTTCGGCGAACCCACCACGAGCACCAGATCGCATTCGAGCGCCAGTTGCTTCACCGCATCCTGGCGGTTCTGGGTGGCGTAGCAGATGTCGTCCTTGCGCGGGCCACTGACCGCGGGGAAGCGCGTGCGCAGCGCGTCGATGATGGTGGCGGTGTCGTCGACTGACAGCGTGGTCTGCGTGACGTAAGAGAGCGCGGAAGGATCGCGCACCGCGAGGCTCGCCACCTGCTCCAGGTTCTCGATCAGGTAGATGGCGCCGCCGTTCGCGCTGTCGTACTGCCCCATCGTGCCCTCGACCTCCGGGTGCCCGGCGTGGCCGATCAGGATGCACTCCCTGCCCTGCCGGCTGTAACGCATGACCTCCATGTGCACCTTGGTGACCAGCGGGCAGGTCGCATCGAACACGCGCAGCCCGCGACGCGCGGCCTCGTGTTGCACCGCTTGCGACACGCCATGGGCGCTGAAGATCACGATGGTGTCGTCGGGCACCTCGTCGAGTTCGTCGACGAAGACCGCGCCACGGGCGCGCAGGTCCTCGACCACGAACTTGTTGTGCACCACCTCGTGGCGCACGTAGATGGGCGCGCCGAAGACCTCGAGAGCGCGGTTCACGATCTCGATGGCGCGGTCCACGCCCGCACAGAAACCGCGGGGATTAGCGAGCCTGATCTGCATGCGCGGGCGCCTCCCGGTCGAGGAACAGCGTGTCGATGATCATCATGCCGGCACCCACCGTGATGGCGGAGTCGGCGAGGTTGAAGGCAGGGAAGTAGTGCGGCCCCCAGTGCACGGAGAGGAAGTCGACCACATAACCCAGCACGAGGCGGTCACCCAGGTTGCCGAGTGCACCGCCCAGGATGAGCGCGAGCCCCGTGGCAAGCCAGGCCTTGCCCGGCGGCAGCGAGCGTATCCACAGCACGATCCAGCCGCTCACGCCCGTGGCAATGGCCGCAAAAAACCAGCGCTGCCAGCCACCGGCATCGCTCAGGAAGCTGAACGCGGCGCCGTGGTTGTGCACGAGCGTGAAGTCGAACACGGGCAACACCGGCACCGGCTGGCCGTACACGAGCGCGTTGCTCGCGATCCACTTCGTGAGGTGATCCAGCAGGAACACCCCTGCTGCGAGGAGATACCAGGGCCAGGCGCGCGTGCGGTTCACAGGGCGGCCCGCGCCATCGTGCAAACAGGTGCGGACTCAGGCATGCGAACGCACCTCGCCCGCACCGTCCACGTTCTCCACGCAGCGACCGCAGAGCTCCGGGTGCGCGGCATGGCTGCCCACGTCCTCCATGCGGTGCCAGCAACGCACGCACTTGGTGCCGGCCGCCGGCCGCACCAGCAGTTTCAGGCCGGGCAACTCGGTGTCGACGGCGTCAGCAGGCGCGGCTGCAGCCGGGCTCACGGAGGCGGCGGAGGTGATCAGCACGAAGCGCAACTCCTGCCCCAGCCGCGCGATCTGCGTGGCAAGCGGCGCGTCGCAGAAGAGCTGCACCTCGGCCTCCAGCGAACCGCCCACCACGCCGGCCGTGCGCGCACGCTCGAGTTCGCGGTTCACTGCAGTTTTCAGTTGCATCGCGAGATCCCAGAAATCCCGGCCGAGCGATTCCTCGGCCGTGAGCTCTGCGAGCCCCGTGTACCAGGCCGCCGTGAAGACGGAGCCGCTACGGTCGCCCGGCATGCAGCGCCAGATCTCGTCGGCGGTGAAACTCAGGATGGGCGTGATCCAGCGCACCAGCGCCTCGAGGATGTCGAAGAGTGCCGTCTGCGCCGAGCGCCGCGCGAGGCTGTCGGCACGGGTGGTGTACTGGCGGTCCTTGATGATGTCGAGGTAGAAGCCGCCCAATTCGGTGACACAGAAGTTGTGGAGCTTGTGTGTCACGAGATGGAACTGGTATTCCTCGTAGGCCTGCCGCAATTCACGCTGCAGCACCGCGGCACGGTCGACGATCCAGCGGTCGAGCGCCAGCATCTGCCCTGGCGCCACGCGGTTCTGTGCCGGGTCGAAACCCGCGAGGTTCGAGAGCAGGAAACGCGCGGTGTTGCGGATGCGGCGGTAGGCATCGGCATTGCGCGTGAAGATCTCGTCCGAGACCGTCATCTCGCCGCGGTAGTCGGTGGAGGCCACCCAGAGGCGCAGGATGTCGGCGCCGAGTGTCTTCATCACCTGCTGCGGCGCGATCACGTTGCCGCGGGACTTGGACATCTTGTGGCCGGCCGCATCCACCGTGAAGCCGTGCGTCAGCACGCCACGGTAGGGCGCGGTGCCCTCGATGCCGGCGGCGGTGAGCAAGGAACTCTGGAACCAGCCGCGGTGCTGGTCGGAGCCCTCGAGGTACAGATCCGCGGGGAAGGACAGATCCGGACGCTGCGAGAGCACCGCTGCGTGCGTCACGCCCGAGTCGAACCAGACGTCCAGCGTGTCCGTCACTTTGTCGTAATCGGCGCTCTCGGTGCCCAGCAGTTCGGCGGCGTCGAGATCGAACCAGGCGTCGATGCCCGTCTGCTCGATGCGCAGCGCCACGGCCTCGATCAGCTCGGGCATGCGGGGGTGGATCGCGCCGGTGGCGCGGTGCACGAAGAGTGCGATCGGCACACCCCAGGTACGCTGGCGCGAGATGCACCAGTCGGGGCGGTTCTCGATCATCCCCTCGATGCGGGCCCGGCCCCACGCCGGCACAAACTGCACCGCGGCGAGCGATTCACGGGCGCGATCGAGCAGACCTGCGCGCGTCATCGACACGAACCACTGCGGTGTCGCCCGGAATATCACCGGGCTCTTGTGGCGCCAGCAGTGCGGGTAGCTGTGCTGCCAGGCTTGGTGCTGGAGCAGCATGCCGCGCTCGCGCAGCAGTTCCACGATCGGGGCGTTCGCCTTCAGCACGAACTGCCCCGCCACGAAGGGCGTGCCCTCGACGAACACACCGGCGCCATCCACCGGGTTCAGGATGCCAAGCCCGTAGGCCTGCCCGACGAGGTAGTCATCCAGACCATGACCGGGCGCGGTGTGAACCGCACCCGTGCCTGCTTCCGTCGTGACGTGCGTGCCCAACACCACCAGCGATTCCCGATCGAGGAAGGGATGGCGCAGCCGCTGCCGGTCCATGCTCGCGCCCGGGGCCACGGCCACCGCGTCAGCACCGGCAATGCCGTAGCGGGCGAGGACGGCCTCTTGCAACGCATCGGCAATCACAAGGTAATCATCCTGAGCCGTGCGCAGCAGCACGTAGGACAGTTCCGGGTGCAGTGCCACGCCAAGGTTGGCGGGCAGCGTCCAGGGCGTGGTGGTCCAGATGGGAATCGCCACCCGCGCGGCGGGTTCGACGTCCACGCCGAAGCAGCGCGCTAGTGCCACCGGGTCGACCGCGTCGAAGCGCACGTCCACGGCCGGCGAGGTCTTGTCCTGGTATTCGACCTCGGCCTCGGCCAGCGCCGAGCCGCAGTCCATGCACCAGTGCACGGGCTTGTAGCCTTTTTCGAGGTGACCATTGGCCGCAAGTTTGCCGAGCGCGCGCACGATATGCGCCTCGGTGCGGAAATCCATGGTGAGGTAGGGATTGGCCCAGTCGCCCAGCACACCGAGGCGGATGAAATCCTCGCGCTGGCGCTGCATCTGGCCCTGCGCGTACTCACGGCACTGCTTGCGGAATTCCGCGGCACTCACCTTGACGCCGGCCTTGCCCACTTTCTTCTCGACGTTCAGTTCGATCGGCAGGCCATGGCAGTCCCAGCCGGGCACGTAGGGCGCATCGAAGCCCGCCAGCGTGCGGGACTTCACGATCATGTCCTTCAGGATCTTGTTCACGGCGTGCCCGATGTGGATCTCGCCGTTCGCGTAGGGCGGGCCATCGTGCAGGATGAAGGTGGGTGCTCCGCGGCGCGCGGCACGGATCTGGCCGTAAATGTCCTCGGCCTGCCAGCGGGCCAGCGTCTCCGGCTCGCGGGTAGCAAGGTTCGCCTTCATGGCGAAGCCGGTCTGCGGCAGGTTCAGCGTGTGCTTGTAGTCAGCCATTGATCACCACGTCGTTACTGGGCTCTTGCGGCCGCTCACCCGATACCGAAGAACTCCCGCGCCTCGCGGATGTCGATGGCGATGCGGGAGGTGAGTTCGTCGAGGGAGCCGAAGCGGCGCTCCTCGCGGATGCGCTTGCGGAACACCACGTCGATGGTGCGGCGGTAGATATTCTGCCCGAAATCGAGGATGTGGACTTCCAGATTGGCCTTTGTGCCGTCATCGACGGTAGGCCGCGTGCCCACGTTGGCAACGCCGTGCAGGACCGGCGCATCGAGGCCGCGCACCTCCACCGCGTAGACACCCGCGAGCGGGGCGCGCAGGCGCCGCAGCTCGAGGTTGGCAGTAGGCACACCGATGGTGGCACCAAGGCGCTTGCCCACCACCACCTTGCCCGCCATCGAGTACGGCCGCCCCAGCAGGCGTTCGGCAGCCTCGAAGTCTCCTTCGCGGAGCAGCGCGCGCAACCGCGTGCTGCTCACCCGCTCGCCCTGCAATGCGATGGTGGAGGTGGAGTCCACGGTGAAGCCGTGGCGTGCGCCCCAGTCGCGCAGCAACTCGATGTTGCCCTCGCGGCCGTAGCCGAAGTGGACATCATCCCCCACGACCAGGTGGCGAACCCCCAGCCCCTCGATCAACGCGTCACGGATGAAATCGGTGGCGCGCACGGCTGCAAAGCGCTTGTCGAAACGGATGCGCAGCAAACGGTCGATGCCCAGTTCGCGCAGCACGGGGACTTTCTCGCGGAAGCTCATCAGGCGCGGAGGCGCCTCCAGCGGCGCGAAGTACTCCCGCGGCAGGGGCTCGAAAACGATGAGGGTGGAGGGGACACCAAGGGAGCGCGCGCGCGCGATCATCTCGCTGATCACGGCCTGATGCCCGCAGTGAACGCCGTCGAAGGCGCCGATGGTGGCCACACAACCCCGGTGCCGTGCACGCAGGTTGTGCAGTCCGCGGATCAGTTCCACGCGTGTTCTCCGTCAAGGGCTGGCGAGCAGAGGCCGAGTATAAACACAGCAGACGGCCTCAGCCTGCGGCCGGGCGGGGTCTCAGCCCACGCGCGAGGAAGGCAGGGCGGGTTGCTAGCAGTACGGCAAAGTACAGCGCCGCGCCCGCGCCACATACCAGCCCGAGGCGCCAGGCCCGACTGGCCCAGCTGAAACTCCCGAGATCAGCGAGCCAAGGCAGGGCCACCACCAGGAGCGCCACCAGCGCCGTCGTCGCGAGCAGGATCTTGGTGAGGTCGCGCAGCAGGTTCCGGTCGATGCCGTAGATGCCCTTGCGCCACAGGCCGTGACACAGCAGACCGGCGTTCAGATAGGCCGCTCCGGTAGTGGCGAGCGCAAGCCCCATGTGCCCGACCTTCCAGAAGTGATGCAGCGGCAGCACGAAGAGCAGGTTGAGCACCATGTTCGCCACCATCGCGAAGATGCCGATGCGCACCGGGGTGCGCGTGTCCTGCCGCGCGTACCACGCCGAGGCGAAGATCTTGATCAGCATGAACGCCGGCAAGCCGAGGGCGAGCGCACCGAGGCTCAAGGCGGTCATCTCCGCGTCGCGGGCAGTCATCTCGCCATACTGGAACAGGGTCACCAGGATGGGCTCCCCCAGCAGCAGCAGCGCCGCCGCAGAGGGCAGCGCCACCATGCAGATCATCGCGATCGCCCAGTCGAGGGTGTGGCGGTATTCGGTGTCGGACTCCGTGGCGAACTCCCGCGAGAGCCCGGGCAGGATCACCGTGGCGATGGCGATGCCGAAGACCCCGAGCGGCAACTCCGACAGCCGCTCCGCGTAATAGAGCCACGAGACACTTCCCGTGGGCAGGAAAGAGGCGAGCACCGTGTCGAGCATCAGATTGATCTGGCTCACCGACACACCGAAGAGCGCGGGAATCATAAGTCCGAGGATGCGCCGTACGCCGTCGTGGTGGGGCAGGAAACGCGGCCGCGGCAGCATGCCGATGCGGGCCACGAAGGGCAGCTGGAAGAAGAACTGCACCATGCCCGCAATGAACACGGCCCAGGCCAACGCGAGTGCGGGCTCGTCGAAAAACTGCACCCCGTAGATGGCGCCCGCGATCAGCGTGAGGTTGAGAAACACCGGCGTGAACGCCGGCACGGCAAAACGCGAATAGCTGTTCAGCACCGCACCCGTGAAGCCGGTGAGCGAAATGAAGAAGAGGTACGGGAAAGTGATGCGGATCATCTCGGTGGTGAGCGCCATCTTCTCCGGCATCCCGAGGAATCCCGGCGCGAACACCAGCGTGACCACGGGGGCACCCATCACGGCGACCGCCGTGACCGCAAGCAGCGCCGCACCGAGGACGCCGCTCACGGCATCCACCAACTGCTTCACCTCGGCCACGCTGCGCGTGGTCTGGTACTCCGAAAGCACCGGCACGAAGGCCTGCGAGAACGCGCCCTCGGCAAATAGCCGGCGCAGGAACTGCGGAATGCGGAACGCCACGAAGAAGGCATCGGCGTTGGCTGTTGCGCCGAACATCGCGGCGATCACCATGTCGCGCACCAGGCCTGCCACGCGCGAGAGCATGGTCATGCTCCCCACCGTCAGGCTGGAGCGGAACAGTTTCCGCCCGGTGCTGTGGCGGACTTCCTCGCTCACGGGGCGCGCAGTTCCGCGCGCTTCGCCTCGAACCACTGCAGCGCGAGCAGCGAGTGGGCGTTGTTGCAGCGTCCAGCCGCGATCAGCGCGGGCAGGTCGGACACGGGCACCACGTGCAGGCGGATGTCTTCGTGCTCGTGCGCTTCGCCGTGCAGCAGACCAACATCCGCCAGCCTCACGCTCGCGCAGTAGAGGTGGAAGTACTCGTCGCAGCCGCCGGGGCTCGAGTAATAACTGGCGATGTGGCGCAGGGATCGCACCTCGCAGCCGGCTTCCTCGCGGGTCTCGCGAACCGCAACACCCTCGGGGTCTTCGCCCTCCTCCCTGAGGCCTGCCACCAGCTCGAGCAGCCAGGGGTGCGCATCACCTTTGGCCCAGGGGCCGACACGGAACTGCTCGACCAGACCTACAGCGTCCATGTCCGGATCGTAGAGCAGCACGCCCACGGCCTCGCCACGGCAGTGCACTTCGCGGGTCATGGGCTCGGACCAGCCGCCGGCGTAGCGACGGTGGCGCAGCGTCAGGCGCTTCAGTGTCCAGAATCCGTCGAAGAGGATTTCCTCGCGCTGGACCTCGACGTCGTCGGCGCCGAAAACGACATCTGCTGCGCCGCGCTGCTCAGTCATGGAATCGCTTGCCCGTGTACCAGGTGACGGGGGCCTCGTGCTTCGCGAGCAGATCGACCACGTCCAGCACCAGCGCGAACAGCGCCATGCGCACCAGCACGCCGTTGTCGGTCTGGCGGAAGATGGCGAGGTTGGGGTTCTCGTTCAGGTCGGTGTCGAGTTCGTTGGCCTCGGCACGCGAGTCCCGCGGCAGCGGGTGCATGATCACGGTGTTCGGCTCGCAGTAGCGCGTGTAGATCGACTGGTTCAGGCGGTAGCGGCCACGGTAGCGGTTGGCTTCCTCGGGGCTGCTGAAGCGCTCTTCCTGGATGCGCGTGGCGTAGGCGATGTCGACGTGACCGATGGCCTCTTCGAGGTTGTCGGTCTCGGTGACGCTGTGGCCGGCGCTGCGCAGGAACTCGAGGATTTCGCCAGGCATCCGCAGTTCGCCGGGCGAGATGCAGGTCAGCTTCACGTTGCGGAAGCAGGCAAGGAGCTTCGAGAGCGAGTGCACGGTGCGGCCGTGGCGCAGGTCTCCGATCATGGCGATGCGCAGCCCGTCGACCGAGCGCCCGCTGTGTTCGACTTCCTTGCGGATGGTGTAGAGATCGAGCAGTGCCTGCG
>Ga0315905_10006239_pt1 | contig 12116 bp, 17 predicted proteins | sample LakEriMetagenome_5_FD_203522 | JGI IMG/M metagenome (GOLD analysis project Ga0315905, IMG submission 203522) | Freshwater fungal communities from buoy surface, Lake Erie, Ohio, United States - Buoy 4 MA121 | ecosystem: Environmental > Aquatic > Freshwater > Lake | place: USA: Lake Erie, Ohio...
AATACAATGACGTTTTGAGTAATAATTTCCCCATTCGGTCCCTGTAGAGTTACCTTCCCAGAAAGGTATTTATTGCCCTTCCCCTGCTTGAGCCATAGGCTTCCCAGATTGTTTTTCGACCAATTCGTAGAATTGTTTGGTTGCTTCGATGAAGTCTCTTCGTGCATAATGCGGAACCTTATTATACTGCTTCTTTAAGCGCTTGTAAACTCTTTTGTTGATCGAGTTGTCTTTTGGATTGGTGATTGCTCTTAGTTGTTTTGCGATTGTTTTTCTCATATTTTTTTTATATAAGTTTCTACGTCTTTAATAAAACCGATTTTTTTATAAATTTGCCTAAGCTTTTGCGCTTTTGGATGATTCTCGTAACTAGATATGCTTACATATTCAATCTTTTTAGATTTAGCAAAATCTAAAGCCTTCTTCAATAAAGAAAAAGAAACTTTAGCATTGCCAGATACCCAAAAAAATTCATTCAAAATTCTTTTACCGCATTTTGTATCTATTGAATCATAAAACATGATGATTGCGTCTGTTTTATTATTTTCAATATTGACCCAAGTATGCATGGTATTAGCTAATAAATTAGAATGGCCCCAACTTCTAATCATACTTTCTTTGCAAATTGGACCAAATACATGCTGATATTTTGCATTATCAGACCTCATTAGAATTTCTAAGTCATGAAAAGAATCAATAAATTCTTGAGCAGATAAAATCTTTTTAATCATTTTGATACAAGAGAAAGAAGTTTACGACTTTCCTTAATGGGAATATCCTCAAAAGAGTTCCAATTTGCAGCTTCTTCATTCTTGTAAGTTTCGTCTTTCCACATCTTTCTCAAGTGCTTTTTGAAGGACTCAAAATCTTCGCATCCAAGATTTTGTTTGGCAGAGTTTTTGAGAGCGCTCTGTGGAGTCAGAGATTGAACGATTGACTCGCTCTCTTCGTAAGCGACTTTATTTTTAGACTTATCAATTTCATCATCGCCAACAATATGAATATTAAGATAATTGCGAACAGAGCGAACAAAAGCACGATTTTCAGCAATAGGTTCCAAAAACTTAACGCCAAATCCAGAACAATTCTCAGAAGTTGCGTTCGCTGTGCTAGTAAATGTTTGAGCATTGCCATCGCTTTCATAATTTGGCATCCAACTAATAGAGCAAACTGCTGTGGCATAATGAGAAGAAATTGTTTCAATTTTAAATTGAACGTCAAGAAAACCCCTGAGTCTTGCTAGTTCTTTGATGCCAGCCAGCTTAACAAGAAGCTGGTGATCGCCAAGACCTTCAATAGAATCTGGCACTTGAAGTTTGCGAGTTTCAAACCAGTCCTTGTTAGGATACAAATGCTCTGGCTTAATCATTGCTCGCCAGTTAATTGAGCCGTCTTCGTTGAATTTATATTCAACCCCGTCAATGAGGCCGAGTTCGTTACGCTTGTATTTGTTAGGATTCATAAATAAAATAGTGATCTAGGTCTGTCCAGAAAGACTCATTATAGATCACATCAGAAGCTCTGTCAACAAAAACTTTATCTAAATCAGCATGAGCTTTAGAAGCATAACGTTTGCCGTTTGAAAAAATATCTTTTTTGGTCAAAAATTTCAAGTTCGCAATTTCGGAAAGATTTTTAATCTTTTCTTGATTGGAGGGTTCGTCAAGTTCAACTCTAAAATCGAAGTAAAAATTTCTAATTTCAGAAATATGCTCTTTGTTTTTTGTGCTGCATGAAATGTCTAGCCCAAGATTCTTGACAGATTCAAGATATTCGTTGCTGAAATCAGTTGTGTTTTCTATATGAAAAGTAATTTTTTTGATATTGTTTTTGCAATTGGATAGGAGTTGCACGTTGATCGGTTTCGTAGAAATAATGTGGCAAGCATAGTTTGAGCACCAAGCCAGCAAATTATTTTCGTTATGAAAATAATCCATTCTAATGTTAATAAGCCTGTTTTTTAGCTCTTCTGCAAAACCATAAAAATTAGGAACGACTTCTATAACTCCCTGAGAGTAAGACTCTCCAATGAATTTAGTGTTAATACTTTTGGTGTATGGAATCTTTAGTAATTCACAAATATTTTTAACAATATCTTCTGGCTTGATTGTATTGATTGATTTTGGCTTTTCGTGATAGCTATAGCTTGGTTTACGGCCATTTCGATCTGCTTCTAAAATCCGAACCTTGCTTGGAGTGCTCCAGTATGGATAAGCATGACTTGGATAAATGTGAGAATAAAGAACAACAATTGGAACATCAAAAGCGCTCGCTTGATGAATCGGGAAGCTATCAATGCCCAAGTGAAGGCTTGAATTTTTAACAATGTATGATGTCTGTTTCCTTGAAAAACCAAGGAAAGATTTGTCAATAAGCGGCAATTGTGGGTCTTCTCCGCCACCAATTTGATAGATTTTATATCCCAATGGGTGCAAGAGATTTTTTAAAAGCTCTATGACTTCTGGAAAGAATTCATAAAATTTAGAATCAATTTTATTATCAACATGCACTGTGATGTATTTATCGTCAACAATGGGCATGTAATGAGTTTGGAAAATTGGCTTGCCAATTTTAACTCCTAAATTTTTAGCGTATTCTTCAATCAGATGAGACATAGTTGTGATTTATCTTTTCCATTGTGTTGATAAGTAAAATGGCGTTGAGTGCCAACGAACGGCAAAAATGCCAATTCAAAATATCCTTTGTGTTCTCCTTGGCCTTCTAAGAACAATAGATTATCAAAGATTGGAGAGTATGGCAATGCCTTGTGAACGCACGGATGCTCATCAACAATCTCAAAGAACTGCGGCAATGTGATAAAATAAATATTATGATCTGGATAAAGCTCCTGCAAGTTTTCTAGCAAGGCATTAACCATTAAAACATCTCCTGCTGATTGAGGCATCACCACAGCAATTCTTTTGCCTTCGTCATCTTTATCTAGAACATCTGCAATATCAATTGTCTTTGGTTCTATTGTGGCTGCTGTATGTTTAAAATGATTTAATACTTGTTCTCTATTGAGGTCTGACTTGAGCCGATCAATCCAATGCAAGCATCCTTGGTGGTTACAGTCAACCGTTTCGCCAAGAATGTTTTTATACAAGTCAATAAGCCATTCTGTATTGTCTGCAATATTTGGAGGCTGATAGTTTGGATTTTTGACTCTTTTTTGAATGTTCCAATCCTCTACGAAAGGTGCGTTGTCAAACATTTCTTCTAGCTGCTTGCAGACAACCTCAATTGAGCAATGATTGATTGTAAAATCTCTAGCTTTCTTGCCAATTTCTGCGCGTTTTTCGAGCTTCATGTTGTAAACTTTATCTAATTGTTTACAAATACTGAATGCTTTAGTGGATGCTTTGATGAATTGAGTTCCTGGCTCGCGATATTCTGACCAATCAAGCGGCAAACCTCCGCTTTCATCTGTGCAATAGTCTTCTCCGCAAGAATAGTTTGTTACAAGAGTAATGAGTTCAGTAAGTTTAGCTTCTTGAATTGGAATTTCTTGACCACCGCTTGTGAATGGATGACAATAAACATCCATGATGTTATAAATCTCGTTTAATTGAGCCTCATTCACGCCATGCACAATGTTTGCTGTCGAAACACTTCTTTGAGCTTTGCAATGTGGGCAGTTCAGGTCTTGGCCTTGATACGGTTTGATTTCATACTGGCGACAATTCTTACAAAAGTATGTTGTGAGAATGTCAGAGTTATCAATATTCTTTTCTCTAAGAAGTCTTGGAATGTCCCACCCTTCCACCCAATGAGTGTGCAGCAAGAGTTTTGGTTTTGCTTGCGGATTTTTTGCTTTGAATTCGCAGAAGCCGTCCAAAAGATTTGGAACACTCTTTCTAAGCTGATTGCGAAATACAAAACCAATAACAAATTCGTCTTTGAGATTGAATTTTTTTCTCAAATCGTTTTTGGTTTTTGAACCAAGATTATAGAACTGATTGACATCAAGAGTTCCAGGCAGGGTTTTAACATGATCGTATCCAATCTCTTTTAAAGCCTTTTCTGCGAACGATGCCCACACAAGGTAGTTCTTGACCTTTGGCGCTGCATCAACAGCGTCAGGAAGGATTGGGAGCGAATCTAGAGTGGTCCAGATTGCAGAAGTAATATGATTCCACCAAGGTCTATCCCAAAATCCATTAAAGGCCCAAATATCCTCAATACCAAGATACACATCTGGTTTGAGTTTTTCAATGGCACTATCAATGCCATAAGCGCCATAATTGGCGGCTCTTTCTTTGTTGCCGTCTCCTTTGATTTGCGCCATGACATTTTGATTCGGCATGGAACCATAACATTGCCAAGGTTGGAATTTGCAATCTGGCGCATCCCAAGGCAAGCCGTTAGCGAATTCTATAAGTTCATATTTGCCAGTTTCATGCAACTTGCGCAAAATGTTTTTATTGTTTTTCCCAAATCCAGTAAATAGACGGGAAAAATTTGTATGAATTAAGATTCGCTTTTTTCTCATGTTATTCTGCGGCTTGGGCTTTTGATTCAAAAATCTTGACTAGGCAGGTTTCAAGAAACACTCTGAGAGTTTCAGCTTCTGCAAGTTCAACACCCATGCCAAACTTTTGATTGCCATTGCGGGAAACAGAAAAAGAAAAAGCATCAGCGCCGTCTTTTTTCTTGTATCGAGTCCAAGAGATTTGAGTCTTGTTTTCTTCAAATGAATGGAATGCTTTCCATTCGCTATAAGTTCGAATGGCGTGGATGAGTCCACCGATTTCATTTTCGTTGATCTTGATGGCAATGGTCTTCTCTGGGTTCTCGCGATTGCCAGAGAACGATCCATTCTTGGTTTGTTCGTTCCAAGAAAATTGCTGGATGCCATTGACGTAAACTGTTGGTTGTCCCTTATTAGAAAGCTGAAAAGAGAAAGCGCATCCAGTGTTTTTACTGTTTGGTTTATAGAAGGCTAAATTCATATAGGATAGTAAAACTACTGCTTCAAAAATCTATGATATAAATCAATAGATTTATGATGAACAGAAGCGAACCTGTCCTTCATTTCTTTAGACCAAACCTCTCCAGTATATGTTGTTGCCCAAAGTTTTTTATCTCTATCAATTTTTAAATCGAATTGCTTTTCTACAAAATCTTGCGCCTCATGATAACGATCATAAACAAACATTTTATCAATTGCTAGTTCGCCATTAAAGTGAGTATATTCATATTGATTGATGTAATGGTTTAAATTCTTAAATGAGTTTTTTTCATCTGATAAGATAAAATACTCTAACGAAGGAATCTTCATGAGTATTTTCATTTGATTATATAAGCTTGTGACTTGATCAAATGGATTTCTTAATACAGTAAATTTTAAATATGAATTAGCCTGCAAAAACTTATAATACTCTGAAATATAGCTGTGAGAGTGTCCGCGAGCAGTGTGTTTTTGTATTCCGTCCATTGCTCCTCTAATCGTAAATAACTTATAAGAGTCTGTGTCGAGATTAGAACTTTCTGGAAGATGTTTTTTACAAATAGCGAATTCTAAACTAGAGCCTCCAGTTTTAGGAATATGCACAAAAATAGTTCTATAAACTGAAAAAAACATTATTCTAAAGTAAAATGACAATACATATTTGCATAATAATTTCCGTTAAATGGTGTCTTTCTACCATGAAGACAAAGAGCAGATTCATAATAAACACATTCGCCAGCTTCGATTAGGACTTGATGTTCGTTTCCTTCGTGATCTACAATATCAAACAGCCAAGGCTCACCATCCAAAGCAACGCTCATGTTAACGCTGATGTGGTGAGTATCGTTTCTGTCAGTGTGCATCTTTAATGAGGCTCCATTCTTGTAGAATCGAATACCATAAATAATACCTTTTGGATTTAATTTTGCTCCAGACCATTCCGAAAGCAGATCATACATGTCTGAAATAACTTGCTTTTTTAATTCTGGAAAACGATCTAATGAAAGTAAATCCGTAGCAACTTCAAAAGTTTCAGATTTAATCCACCCTTTCAAGTCCGCTTTGTGCGTATCTGAATATTCAGGAACTCTTTCGTGAAGATATTTTAATAAAACTTCTTTAATCATTTTCCAAGATTTTTCTGGAATTTTAGTTTTATAAAAACCTTGAGCAGTGAATTTTGGGATATTCATAGCTCAATCTTAAAATTTTTATTCTCAATAATTTTAGGCTTATCTGCCATGTGTTTTGCACCTTTTCTTTCTTTAGAATAATTTTCAAAGAACTTTTTCTTGACTGGATCAACGCCACCAGCTTGCTCTGCGCGTTTTGCGCTCATTTCAGCGCTATAGTCTAGCATGTCGCCCATTGAGCCTTTCTTTGAAGCAGTGCGTTCTACGAACTTCTGTGAGCTAAATGCGTCTGTTTTAGTGTCTATGCTGGCATTAGGCGCAAAGAATACCCTGTCCCATTTAAAACCATTAGAGTCAACGAATTCATGAGTATCATTCATTCCTTGAAGGATTTCAACTTCTTCTCCAGTTTCGGGGTTGCGATAGCAGTATAAAGGCATAACCATTCTAAAATAGAAAAGCGGGTTTTTCAACCCGCTTTTTTAGTTACTGAATTTGCTCGTTTTTTTTAATATATGGTCCGCAATATTTTTCATACAATTCTTTTTTAATTACATAGTCACCATGATTGACTTTATCAATATTATCTTTAATTAACTTTAAATGTTTTTTGTATATTTCTGAAACATCAATGTCGGCAGTTAGTTTTGATTTTGCAAAATCTTTTGTATTTGCCTTGTGATATTCAAAATTATCTTTTCGATCTATTGTGCCACTTTGTTTGTGACCCCTCATCTCTCCTTGATCAGCCCAATTAAAACAGTAAGATGGAACTGATTCTTTTTCGATATGTTTTTTATTATATTTATGAAAATAATCAATCCAATGTATGTGTTCGCCTCCGCCTTGATGATTTGCAAAGCCAACTTCTCTTAACTTTTCCAAATCAACTAAAATACTAGCTTCCATCATGTTACAAGCTAACTCTGGCTCACGATTAGGTGGCCAATACATGCTTGTGAATGGTTTCCAAGCCCAAATTTCAGGTTTAGAATTAAATCCATCAACACACTGTCTAATATGCCAAGGTAAAAAAATATCATCGTCATCCCAACAAATGTAATGTGTTCCATTGCCAAAATTTAAGCTATCCTTTCTGATGCTTCCAATATTTGTATAAGGTTCTTTTGTTTGTGAATCCGTATTATTGTTTATTACAAAAATATTTTTATTTAAAAGATTATCTGATAACTCTAATGGGTATTCTGTATCAGTATTATAAATAATCAATTCTTTTTCGACATCACAGTCTTGGTCTAAAAAGAATTTAATAGAACGATTAACGCAAGTAAATCGTCTATATGTGTTCATTATACAAGAAATTTTCATAATTGTTGTCCTTCTTTTAATTTTTTCCACGTTTTTGGTTCCCAGCTATATAAACTTAAATGTTTAGCATATTGTTTTTCGAAATCTGAAAATTTATAATATAGGGAATTTTTATTATCTAATAAAGTTTGCAGCTTTTCATGGCTAGTCTTATTGGGCAATTCGAAATATTGTTTAATGGTTTCTCCAAACCAACTAGGACCATACCAATAGTTCTGTCCTATTTGATCTATGCAAAATTTTAATATATCGCTATTTTTTTGAGCAAAAAATACACCATTAGGAATTGTAAGATCATCATTATGATGATGAAAATAAACATCATTGAAATTTAAAAAATAATCTAATTTATTTTTTACATCCCAATCTACGTCAAGATAAAGTCCTCCAAATCTATTTATCACTAAAATTCTCAAAATATCTGCGCACTGCACATATTTTTTATTTTGATAAAAATAATCATACTTTTTTCTTACTTCTTCTGGCATATTAAGAATTAATTCATTTTTTAAAACCAATTCATCTGTCCAAAAAATATGATCATAATCTGAATGAGATTTTTTTAATTTTTCAATTAAAGATTGCTCTCTTAATGGAATCTTAAAGTCACCAACCCAAATTTGATGTATTGTTTTAGGTATCATATAATATCAGAAATTTTCCAAATACCCATACACTTTGGGTCTTTATAATATCCTTCATTTATAATTTTTATAGGCGATGGGAAATTAAATGGTTCTAACTCTAGATTTAAAAATCTCCAACCAATCACGCCATTCAAATCTTCATTTTGCATTATTGTTGGATAAGTGCTAGTCATAATATATGTAGATTTGCTTTCGTAACACTTTTGCAAAAATGAATTAATGTGCTTAAAAGATAGGTGAATAAAACAATCGCGAGAGAAAATCAAATCTACAGTTTGTAAATCATCAACAATCATATTTAATTGCTGAAAGTTTACATCTGAATACTTATTTTTATTATAAATAATTTGATCATCTACTAGATCGTAACCAGTATAATCAATTCCTTCTTTTTCAACTAAATTCATCCAAAAGTAATCGCCGCACGGAATATCACTAATAGATTTAATATTAAATTCTTTAAAGATATTTGGCAGTTCTTGCATTAAAGGCTTAACGCACATTAAAGAAGAACCGTAACCAGCTATAGATTCCATATTTAAGCCGACACGATGATAAAAATCTTGCGTCCATGCTTTTTTATTAATAATCAACTCTTGAGGGTCTATTGTAATATGTCCTCTATTCATTTGTTAGAGTAGTTTTCGCTTGCTTAAAAATATTATCTATAACCTGCTCTGATATTCGAGTTTTAAATTCATTAATTATAGTTTGAAAGAATGGATGATTTTCATCTTTTAAAATTTCTAACCAACCAACAAAATAATTCCATAAGCGATCTTCTAAAATATTTGGATATGGAACGCCATTAGGTCTTCCAAAACGATGAATCCATTTTAGATTTGGTAAACAAATACATTGGCCTCCAGCGCGTCTGAACTTTTCATGAATATATCCTTCTTCTCCGCCAAAACCTTTAAAATTATCATTAAAACCTTGCCATTCGGAAGTCTTACATGAAAACATGCCCAATCCCATCATTGGAATTTCAAAAGGTTCATTTTTTTTAAAAGCTTCTTTATTTGAAGCCCAAATTCCATACATTTGTGCCCTCCAAACTGGATCGAATTGAGTTGAAAGATTTTCGCCAATATCGTCATACCACAATGGGCCTTGAATTAAATTTTTCGTATCTGGATTTGACTCATAATATGATAGTAAATTTTTAATAGCATTTTTCTCAAACATTACATGAGAATCCATACAGAGGGTGTATTTACCAGATGCATTTTTAAAAATTTGAGTGCGAGAAGATGTGCTTTTCTTTTCTGTGTATGGGATATATTTTCCCTTTGCCCAATTATTCACAAAACTTTTTACTTCTTTCCCGTGTTTGCTGTCTGGATTATTGTCAATTACAATAATTTCAACATCTTTTTCAATACCTTCCAATTGATAAAGCCTAAGAGCTTGTACAGAAAAATACACGCCATCATAATCATCGTATGTAGCCATTCCAATTGTTAATAACTTTTTGCTCATTATGAGTTAATTTTTTAAGTTTTTATTTTAGATTGCTTTGTTTTATTGAATTTGAAGCGTTTTGCTTTGTTTCTGTCTCAATGGAATGTTAATTTCTAAAATGCCATCTTCAAGTTTTGCCGTAGCATTATCAACGTCAATATTTTCTGGCAATACCTGTGTAGCTTTTGAGCTTCCAAATTTTTCATTGAATGCTGAAATTAAAATATATCCTTCTTCAAATTCAATATTGATTTCGTTCTTCTTGTAACCTGGAGCTTTAATTAGTAGTGTGAAGTCTTCGTTCATAGGTGGGAGATGATTTGGTTAAGAGTTTTTTCGTAGGTAAGTTCTTTTGAAAGTTGAATGCCAGCTTCGTTAACTGTTCCAATTTTCTGTTCAGCTTTTTCAAAAGCTTCAAGTAGTGATTCTTTGCTCCAATCCCACATGATGCCTTGATTATACATGTCGTTCTCTTTGAAGAAAACGTTGTCATAGATTGGAATTGTGCCGTTTGGTTCAACAAGGATGCTATTGGTTTCATTTGCCCAATCTTTGTGAGATGTGGCATTCAAAACAATAGACCACTTGCCAAGACAAGTTGCATTAAAGCTTGGAAGATTCCATCCTTCTGCTCCTGAAAGACCTGTGAGATCAATATCAATAGCATTCAAGAAATCATTAACTTCTGAATTGGTTTGCAGATATGGCAAGAAATTAATGTTACCATATCTCTTGCCTTCCAGAGTAGAGGCAATAATTTGCTGCATCTGATCTTGTGGAATGAAAGGGTTTGTTACGCAACAAGAAAGCAGGTACTTTGGATTATTACCATACTTTTCCAACCATGTTTTAATGATCTTCGCTGTATGCTTTCTCTTCTCAAACTTGCCCATTAGACCAAAATGAATTCTTTCTGGCAAATACTTTTTGCCCGTGATGCGGAAGCTTTCATCAAAGCCTAGTTTAAATGGAACGCTATTGTTGCAACCAGCATTCACGAATTGTTTCGTGGCGTAATCAGAACAAAAGAATGTTTTTGTTTGAAGTTTTGCGAGTTTCTTTTCTACAAAAGTTGGTTCAGAAGCTTCGTAAAAAGTGATTAGATATTGCTTTTCAGTTTTACGGTTATCGCTTCCGTTTAGGTGCCAAAGCTTAACCGATGGAGTTTCGCTATCTAAAAAAGCAAAACGATTATTAACTGCTGCTTGAAGCCAAGCAGTAAACTCTGGCTCAAGATTGTGAGCAGAAACATCAATATTCCCAATAGGGAAAAATCCAACATCAATATTTTTGCGCCACATCTCGCGCAAAAGATTAATTGCTACATTTCCAAAAGAAAGAGAATTAATTGGAGCTTCAAAAATCAACTTCATAATTAAAATGGAATATCGTCGCCTTCTTCACCGCTGGTTGAGGGCTGTTCTTCCTCAACTGTTGCCACCGTCTTCTTTGGAGCAGCGGTTTTTTCCTTTGCTCCTGCGTAGCTTTCGCTCTTCTCAGACTTCTCAAAACGAGGAACAAAATTAACACGATCAGCAACGATGAAGGTCTTTGTGGTTTTCTTGCCTTCTTTGTTTTCGTAAGTGTCAGCAGCTAGGCGACCTTCAACAATAACGCTAGAACCCTTCTTGAGATTCTTAGCACAGGTTTCTCCTTGCTTGTCCCAAACATCAACGCTCATGTAAAGAGGTTCTTTTGTTTCATCTTTGAAATTTTCTCGATGAGCAATGCGAAGATTGCAGATGCACTTGCCTGTTTTTGTGTATCGGGCTTCTGGATCAGCAACCAGAAAGCCATAGATGATTGTTCTATTTACCATATTTTTGTTTAATTATTTGTTTAATTCGTATTTGATTTCTTTGATGAAACGGTTGTGAATATTAATGCATCCTTGTATTGATAATTTTAATTTTTTAGCAATCTTTTTCCAAGGAGTTAATTTATTTTTGCTGCACTGTCTATAACGCATTTGAATGATTTTTCTTACTCTATGATCTGGATTTTTTTCAGCCATTTCATAAATCAAACCAACCATTTCATTGTCAATATATTCTTTAATGTAATCTTTGTCAACTAAATGTTCTGATTGATCTCCAACATCGCAATACTCATATTTTTTAGCTTTGTTATGAATATTTAAGCATTTCCATTTTATTTCGTTTCCTAAATAAGTTGAAAACTTAATGTTGCGATTGGGATCGAAGTTTAAAGCTTTTTGGTAAATAAACAAATCCTTGTCATCAATAATATCGTTTTTATTGACGTTGGATTTGTCTGAAATTGTTTGATTAACAATCTGCAAATAAATTCCAGAATGTTTAGTTATTAATTCTTTTAAACAACTTTCATTATTACTTACTTTGATTTGTTCAATAAGGGATAGGTCGTCTGCCATTTTGTGATTTCCTCCGAGTCGAAACATTGCTCGAAAATAGCCCAGCTATATTCAGAAAGCGAAAATGGATTGTTTTTATCTTCGTTTCCCTCTACTGTTTGCCAAACAAAAGAGACGTTTGCCTTAGATTGTAGAATAGGATCGTTTTCAAGCTCTTCTGCGTTTGCTGGCTTGATACGGTTATTTTCTTTATCAAG
>Ga0315905_10006240_pt1 | contig 12116 bp, 15 predicted proteins | sample LakEriMetagenome_5_FD_203522 | JGI IMG/M metagenome (GOLD analysis project Ga0315905, IMG submission 203522) | Freshwater fungal communities from buoy surface, Lake Erie, Ohio, United States - Buoy 4 MA121 | ecosystem: Environmental > Aquatic > Freshwater > Lake | place: USA: Lake Erie, Ohio...
TGGAATGTCTGCGCTTTCACGGAGTAATGACACTGGCGGATGCCGCGTCACTTGCCTTGGATTGCTTGAAAGCACTGGAAGCACTGCATTTGGCCGGCATAATGCATGGCGACTTATGTCCTTCGCGTATTCTTGTTAAACGCGATGCCACGCTGACACTCAATGCCATCCTGATCGAACCAGCACTGGCGTTTTTAGTTAGATCGCACGAAGCAGATGTCCCGGGAACGCCTCCACCCGGCAGGGATGTTGTTTTCACCTCGCCCGAGGCAATCAATCGGGATACCATGGATACTCGCAGCGACCTGTATTCACTGGGCACCACACTTTACTACAGTCTAACAGGACAATTGCCATTTGCAGGCAACAGCCCATCAGAGATCGCTCACGCTCATCTTCAAGGCGCTCCGAAATTCATCGGACTCTATCGCGACGATATTCCTGCCAGAATTTCTTCATGGTTGATGAGTCTGATGGCCAGGGATCCAAGCGATCGACCTTCATCCGCAAGCATTGCTCTAGCCAACCTGCAGTCGGCACTCGCCATGACTGATGCTCCGCCGGTGATCGCTCCCCACGAGCTGATGTTACCGCCAATTCCACAGGACGATATCCTTGTTGCCCAGCTCGCTCCACCTCCCCCGAAACCAAGTCCCATTCCCCGTCCATCCCCCAATTATCGACCCATCCAGCCCGCAACCCCCACAAGAAATCCAGCGGGAGCAAAAATTTTTTTAGTATTCATTATACTCAATTCTATATTAGCGATTGGACTGACGGCTCTAGGCATCTGGTACTTTGCTTTTTATCAAAAATCTGCAGTGCCAATAGCAGAGGTTGCGAACGTTGTTGAAAATTTAAAAGCACCCGAATACCCCAAGGGCCGTTATGTCAGGATTGAAAATCGCAACAGGCAAATCCTAAATTTTTCCGAATGCCTGGTGTTCTCAGAAAATGTCAATATTGCCATTAATGGCAAAGCCACTGCCTCCAGTGAACATCGCGGTGGAGCGGCGAAGAACGGCAACGATGGCAACGTCGACCAATCATTTAGCAAGAACAGCTGCGTCCGCACCAAAGGCGACGAAGCCGTCGCATGGTGGGAGGTCGATTTGCAGGATACATATCCAATTGAGCTGATCGAAGTATGGAACAGAAAAGAAGCCGGCGATGAGGAATCCGCTCTACTGAGCGGGTTTCAAATTGTCATTCTCAACATTGATCTCGAGGAAATTTACCGAAGCACGCCCACCAAAGCACCGGTACAATCCGTGAAATTTGATCTCAAGAATGTGAAAGCTAATCCTTGAAACCTTCTCAATATTCCGTCTTTTCGACAATCACATCAACTTTCATGATGCAGTGAGAAGTGCCACTGTAAACGCCCTTGACGGGAGTAACGTCATCATAGTCTCTGCCCACGGCAACCTTAACGTAGCGTTCGTCCGCCAATGTATTGTTGGTCGGGTCATATCCGATCCACCCGATATGCGGCAGGTAAACCTCACACCATGCGTGTGAAGCCTGGGCTCCGATTAAAAGATCTGATGAGCCGTTATAAAGATAGCCGGATGCATAACGTGCCGGCAGCCCCACAGATCTGCAAAGCCCCAGCATTACATGAGTGAAATCTTGGCATACGCCTGCCCGCAAAGCAAAAGCCTCGGCCAAGTGTGTATTGACCACTGTTACCCCAGGGCTGTAGAGGAAGTTCTCATGGATCCATCGCATGATGATCATCGCTTGCTGATGCAACGACCCCACCCCATAAGTCAGATCCACCGCAGTCCGCCATATTTTCGGTTGAAGGGAAACCAAATGACTCTCTTGCAAAAACGGCCACGTTCGCTCGCGGATTGATAGATCATTCAAGTCCTGCGCACAGGCATCCATGCTGCGATCAGGAATAATCAACTGCAGATTTTGCACTTTCAAACGACTGTAAACCTCAAGCTGTTGATGAGGTTTAAACATTTCAAAATGATGGGTGATGTTTTGATACAAGTCACTGAAACGACGTATCCGGGTCGAGGGAAGGACCCGGATGATGGATGAAATGGTGCGCTGAAAAGGGAAATTACGGGGTTCAAGATGCAGGGTGTTGATGCTGTCCGACACCGGTGCTGCATATTCGAACACTGTGCGATGCGTCACCTGCAATTTTGTTCCCATCATAAGAGCGAACTTCTATGACATTCGGAAAGTAAAATGACAAGCGCGGTTGCGGCCATCAACGCAGTGCCGAATCATTGTTGCTGCTGTTCCTGTTGATGTTTCCATGCACGAATCGTCGACGCGTTGTGGTTCAACTTCACTGGAGAATCAATCACGTGAGGCATGAGCACGTAGCTTTCAAATATCGCCTCACCAATATTGTTGAACTGATCCTGCAAATGATCGAGGGACTCGTGCATGCCTCCAGCAAGAAATTCGTCCACCGAGCCATAATTCAGATCACCCATAATTTTTCCGGCTGTCCTCTCGGCGGCATCGGTGTAGTCACCAAACCTGCTACCGGAGATCGAATGCAAACACTGTTCTACCCTTCCAATACAATAGCGAACTGATCGCGGAAAGCTACGCGAAAAAACCAACAAATCGACCACCTTCTTCGGTTCCACGGCTCCGGAATTCACAGCTCGATATGCACCCATCGCCCCGCAAGATCTCACGATTGCATTCCAATGCATCGCCATTGGAGCCGCGGGCGGGAGAAATGTTGAAATATCCAAAAACCGGGTGGTTTTGTCGGCCCGCTCCAAATGCCTGCCCATGTCCATGAAATCCCACCCCATACTGCGGTCGATCGTAGAAGCTGCAATGCCCTGGAAAGTGAAAACCGAGCGTCGGATGAATCCATAGTATCGGGGCGGATCGTCGCGCAATATTTTTTCTCCATCCGCGGAGATCACATAAAGATAGAGAGAGTTCAGCTCCTCCCACAATTCATCGGAGAGCTGATCCCTTACCGTTCGCGCATTTTCTCTAGCTTGAACCAAACAGGACAGGATGCTGTTGGGATTGCGTCGGTCGTCGGTGAGGAACTTGATCACATCCGTGCTGTTGCCACTGCCGTAAAGTTCGCTATACAAGGCATCGTCGCCATCACTACAAACGATAGGCATCCAAAAATCCCGCAGGCGCTCACTATCCAGATGCTCCCAGTCAAGCAACAATTGCTCGTTCACGTCGATCAGACGAGCCAAATTGTCAGCGCGCTCAACATAGCGGACCATCCAGTAAAGGGTATTGGCAACTCTTGATAACATCGCTTCGTTCTAATTCATGATCGATCAACCGCGCAAAACCCATGTATCCTTGCTGCCGCCACCTTGTGAGGAGTTTACCACCAGCGATCCTCTGGTCAGTGCGACCCGGGTTAATCCGCCGGGCACGATTTTCACTTCCTCGCCATAGATAATATAGGGCCGCAGATCAACGTGGCGCCCAGACATTTCATCGCCGGTCCATGTAGGCGATTGAGAGAGCGAAACCAAAGGCTGAGCAATGTAGTTGCGCGGGTCCTCAATCAGTTTCGAGCGGAACTCCTCAATCTGTTTTTTGCTGGCGGAAGGCCCCATCAACATGCCGTAGCCGCCTGACTCATTCGCAGCCTTGACCACCAACTCAGGCAAATGGTCGAGAATATATGTCAGATCCTTTTCCTCTGCTGCAATATAGGTTTCGACATTGGCCAATATAGGCTCCTGACCCAGATAATATTCAATCATCTTCGGCACAAAAGTATAAATCACCTTATCGTCCGCCACCCCCGTGCCGACTGCATTTGCCAATGAAACGTTGCCTGCCTGGTAGGCATTCATCAAGCCAGGAACGCCCAAAACCGAGTCCTTGCGGAACACCACAGGATCAATGAAATCATCGTCGATTCGCCGGTAGATCACGTCAACACGCTGCAAACCTTTGGTCGTACGCATGAATACAAACTGATCCATGACCACCAGATCACGGCCTTCCACAATCGGAATTCCCATCTCGCGTGCCAGGTAGCAATGTTCGAAATACGCGCTGTTATGGCATCCTGGAGTCAACAGTACACAGACGGGATTGCCCTCGCGAGCGGGAGAAATGTAACGCAACATCGCCAGTAAATCCCGGGGATAGGAATCTAGCGGACGAACATCGGAAGTATCAAACAGGGAGGGAAACGCGCGCTTCAAGGCATTGCGGTTCTCCAACAAGTAGGACGCGCCCGAAGGACAGCGACCGTTGTCCTCAAGCACGTAAAATTGACCGTCACCACCTCGAACCAAGTCGGATCCGCAGATGTGAATGTAAATGTCCTTTGGCACGTCCATTCCCCGGAATTCAGGACGGTAGTTTTTAGCCTCATACACATAGCAACGGGGAATTGTTCCGTCATTTAAAATGTGCTGATCATGATAGATGTCGTGCAAAAACAAATTGAGGGCGGTGATTCTCTGAATCAACCCTGCCTCTAGATGCTCCCATTCTGCTGCAGTCAGAACTCGCGGCACTGGGTCAAAAGGAAAAATTCGCTCGGTCCCTTTTTCATCATGATAGACATTAAAGGTGATACCCTGGCGAAGAAAATACATGTCACTGGACGCTTTTCTTTCCTCGAAGTCCTTCTGCGAAAAACCCTGAAAAGCCCCCAAAAGGGAACTGCAGCACGGACGAATGCTGCCATCGGACTCGAACATCTCATCGAATCCTGCCCAGGGCGTGTATCCATCGAATAGTTTTTTCACGGAATTTAGATTCTTTTTAGCAAGTAGCTTGCCAACTAAAAAAAAATATTCATCCACAAACCGAAGCTCGTCGGCTTTTGATTCAAGGAAACGAAATAACCCGTCGGCAATAAACTTCCGGACCGGGGGGCAAGGCGCAAGTCACTTGCGTGGAGATGGATGTGTCAATGCTCGGATCGGGCGACACCAGGTCTGTCCAATCGTGGAGATCATTCCAATACTACACCTTGAACGTTGGGACCGCCGCGGGATCCCTTGGCCAAGTGACCGTCCTGCCTCCGAGAATATTCACTAGCGGAAAGTGCGAAGTGAAAGTGGAGTCCGACTGCCTCATGAAATACAAGATGCTATTGGCGAGGTCCTCCTTGTCGAAGTTAAAATTCGCTAACTCATTGTTGGTATGGGAATAAGACCAGGCCGCATCGCCCAGAAAAAACATGACAAAAGACGAGCAAATGAAGAGCACACACTTGAAAATATTGCGCTATTCGGATGTTTCGATACCGACGTGCGCACCAATCAAATTACAGCGCAGCAATGCCAAGCATCTCCGGCAGCGCGGTGCGGGGACGAAGGGTAAGAATTTCCGGATCACCCTCGGTGACCAGGATCGTATGCTCAAAATGCGCCGAAGGCATGCCATCTTCCGTGACCACTGTCCAACCATCGGCAAGGATTTTCACGTGGCCGACACCGGAATTCACCATCGGCTCAATGGCCAATGTCATCCCCGGTTCGAGAACCGGCGTTTTTCCCTGCGGGCGGTAATTGGGAATCTGCGGCTCCTCATGCAAATCGCGACCGACACCGTGACCGACAAATTCCCTAACAACCGCGTATCCTCGGGGTCTAACATATTCCTCCACGGCACCACAAACGTCCGCTAAACGCTTGCCGGCCCGGGCGTGAGAAATTGCTTCATAAAGGGATTGTTCCGTCGCAGCCAGCAGGCGTTTGACATCAGGACTAACCTCCCCCACCGCAACGGTGGTGGCATTGTCACCGATCCAACCTGCCTTTACCACGCCAACGTCGAGGCTAACGATATCACCTGGCTGAACAATCCGCGATCCTCCAATCCCATGCACTACTTCCTCATTCAGGGAAATGCAAGTGTGCGCCGGAAAACCACGGTAGCCAAGAAAAGCACTGACGCAACCGTGCTGTTTCATCAACAACGCGGCGAACTGGTCGATCTGCTCTGTGGTTCTTCCCGGTATGATGAAAGCTGCAACTTCCTGCAAAATAATCGACGCCGTCTGACAAGCATCTCGCATTAACTCCAACTCACGTCCTTTTTTAAGGCGGATTTTATTGCGTTTGGCCATCGGAAAAAATAGTAAAAAACAGAAAATGCACCCTCGAGCATAGCTCAATTAGGAGAAACTTAGAATCGATTTTTACTTTTGCGTGATCCACACTGCCGCCCCGACAACTGTCAGAATGGCAATCACCACCCAGAGGAAAATCAGTACGGAACTCGTGGCCGAACTGCCCGTCTGCTGGAGACGGTCGTAGCGTCCTTTGAGCTTACCCTTGCGGAGAAATCCATCGTAATGGCGCTGCAACAGATGAGTTTCCACCTGGCGCATCACATCGAGAACCACACCAACTAGAATCAACAAACTGGTTCCTCCGAAGAATTGTAGAATCGGCGAGTTCTGCTCAATCTTCATCAATGCACCCACCGCAGAGGGGAGCACGAAAATGAAGGTTAGAAAGATAGATCCGGCGAAGGTCAACCGGGTCATCGTGAAATCGAGAAATTCACCTGTGGGCTTTCCGGGGCGCACACCAGGGATGTATCCACCGTTGCGTTTCAGGTCTTCCGCAATCTGCGAAGGCTGAAACATCGTGGCCACCCAAAAATAGGAGAAGAAGAAAATACCGATCCCGCCGAGGGTATAGTACAACCATCCCTGACCCAGCGCGTTCTGCAGTTTGACAGACCACGACGCCTTGCTGCCGATCAATTGGAGCAGTATCCCGGGAAGTGTAATCACGGCGGACACGAAGATAATCGGCATGACCCCGGAATAATTTACCTTGAGCGGCAAATACTGGGTTTGGCCACCGAACTGCTTCTTGCCCACCACCCGTTTTGCATACTGCACCATGATTCGCCGCTGCGCCTGAGTGATCGAGATCACTGCTGCGATAACAAAAACTAAGAAGGCAATCATGAATACCAGTTTTAGAGCGATGAACGGGTTATTCTCAACATTGGTGGTGAACATTTTCCATGCAAGCACCAGTGCGCCGGGAAGAGCCGAAATGATGTTAACCATGATAATAATCGATGTACCATTGCCGATGCCACGCTCGGTCATCTGGTCGCCGATCCACATCAGCAACATGGTGCCGGAAACAATGGTCAGCATCGTGATTGCATGCCACGCGAAACTCGGGTCAGGCACTAGGTGGCGACCGTTCATAACCCGTTCGATGCCACTCATTAAGCCGCGCAATTGCTCGGGATGGGTTAGCGTCGCGGTAAGAAAATAACCCTGCACCAGCGCGATGATTAAAGCTATATATCGGGTCCACTGGGTGATTTTCTGCCGCCCGCCCTCTTCACGGGAAAGCTTGGAAAGTTTTGGCACAACTGCCGTCATCAACTGCACCATGATCGAGGCCGAAATGTAGGGCATGATCCCCAGTGCAAAAATGCCCGCCTGTTGTAGGGCGCCGCCCGAGAATACAGTAAGCATCGCCGTCAGCGGATTGCCTGTGCCGCCATCTCCTTTGGCCATCGACTTCGTCCATTCATCAATCAATGCAGCGTCCACGCCCGGCAACGTGATGTGGACCCCGAGACGCACGATGATGATCATCGCCAAAGTGAAAAGAATGCGATCGCGCAATTCAGGAACGCGCCAGGTGTTAGCAAATGCAGATATCATATAGTGGTGTAAAGTAGCGTGCCGTGAAACTGTAAACAGAGCGAGGAAGCGCGCAAGCACTTCCCCACAAGAATGGAAAAATTATTCCGGATACGGGGAAGGATGCATTCAGGCAGGCTGAATGGTTCCGCCAGCCTTCTCAATTTTCTCGCGCGCCGATGCGCTGACGTGTTCGACTTGAATCGTCAGGCTCTTAGTAATTTCGCCGTTGCCTAGGATTTTGACACGATCGTAGCGGCCATTGACCAGACCTACGGCGCGGAGGATTTCCTCATTGACCACGGCACCGCTCTCGAAGTTCTCTTCCAAAGTTGCGACGTTGACACCGAACACCTTCGTTTTGTAATCGTAGTTGTTAAAACCACGCTTGGGCAGTCGGCGATGCAGAGGCATCTGGCCGCCTTCGAAGCCGATGCGGACTGTGCCGCCCGAACGGGCTTTTTGGCCTTTGTTGCCCTTGCCGGACGTTTTGCCATGGCCCGAACTTTCGCCGCAACCGAGACGTTTGACGCGGTGTTTGGAGCCGGGATTGGGAGATAGAGTATGAAGTTTCATTGTTGCTGAAAGATGAAAATGTTAGACGGATTTCTCACGGATTTTTTTTCCCCGTGAGCTGAGAATGTTTTCCCGAGTGCGCAACGAAGAGAGTGCCTTGATGGTTGCTTTCACGACGTTGGCGTGGTTGGAGGATCCCATCGACTTGGCGAGGATATCCTTGACACCGGCTGCCTCGCAAACCGCGCGGACACCACCACCGGCGATAATTCCGGTGCCGGGCGAAGCCGGCTTGAGAAGCACCTTGCCACCGCCGAATTCCGCATACGTTTCATGCGGAAGAGTGCCATTGACAATACAAACCAGGGTGAGGTTCTTACGGGCCGCCTGGCCGCCTTTTTTAATAGCATCGGAAACCTCCTTGGCCTTGCCAAAACCAAGGCCGACTTTGCCCTCCTTGTCTCCACAGACCACAAGCGCGGAGAAACTGAAACGACGTCCACCCTTCACCACCTTGGCGCAGCGATTGATGAAAACTACTTTCTCAGAAATACCGTCGTCAATATCCGGACGGCGGTCGTCACGGCGAGGGCCACGATTGTTGCCACCACCCTGGCCACCGCGATTGAATCCACCTGGGCCACCTGGGCCACCTGGGCCACCTGGGCCACCTGGGCCACCGCGATTGAATCCACCTGGGCCACTGCGACGCTGGTCAAAACCTGCGGAACCTGCCACCGGACCGAGGGTGTTATTAGCAGGAATTTCGGGAACTTGTGTAACGGGAATTTCGGGATCTGTAACCATGATAATTGTTATTAGAATTGGAGACCGGCTTCCCGGGCGGCATCGGCAAGGGCTTTCACCTTGCCATGATAAAAGTGACCACCGCGGTCAAAGACAACGTTGCTGATATTGGCAGCCTTGGCGCGCTCGGCGATCAGCGCCCCGATGCTTCGGGCGCATTCGATATTTGCCTGCGATTTTTCGAGCGTCTTGTCGAGCGTCGAAGCCGAGCATAGCGTGCGACCGACAACGTCGTCGACGATCTGCACATAGACATGCTGGTTGGAGAAATGCACGGCGAGGCGTGGACGGGCGGCCGTGCCCGTAACCTTGCGGCGGATGCGCTTGTGAACGCGCTGCCTGATTTCCTTGCGATTGATCATGCTCATGAAGTTGTGTTTCTTGTTGGTTCTGTGTGGGTGTCGGATGATTATTTGCCGACGGACTTGCCTTCCTTGCGGCGCACATGTTCGCCGACATAGCGAACGCCTTTTCCTTTATAGGGCTCTGGCGGATGGAATCCGCGGACTTCGGCAGCGAACTGGCCGACCATCTGTTTGTCGATGCCTTCGACTTTGATCTTCGTGTTGTCCGTGACCGTAACGGTCAGACCTTCGGGGATCGGGTGCAGCAATGGATGGGAGCGCCCGAGGGAAAGATCGAGGTCCTTCCCTTTCACTGCGGCGCGAAAACCAACGCCTTGGATTTCAAGATCTTTGACGAAGCCCTTGGAAACGCCATCGATCATATTGTTAACAATCGCCCGTGCCGTGCCGTGAAGCGCCCGCGACTGGCGGGTTTCCGAGGTCCGGGTGACCGTCAATTTTTCGTTTTCGTTACTGAGCTCGATTCCGGTGGGAAGAGTGAAGGCAAGCTTGCCCTTGGGTCCTTCGACGGTGACAACGCCGCCGTCGTTTTTGACGGTGACTTTCGCTGGTAAGCTGATTGGTTTAACTCCTACGCGTGACATGGTATTAGTTGGTTAAATGGTTTGTGGGTTTACCAGACAATGGCAAGCAATTCGCCACCGAGTTTCTCCCGTTTGGCACGGGCACCAGTCATCACACCTTTGGATGTAGAAAGAATTGAAATACCCAAGCCGGACATGACGCGCGGGATTTCATCCGAGCCGACATAATTACGGCGACCAGGAGTAGAGACGCGCTTCAAGCCGGTCAGGACCGGGCGGCCATCGACAAATTTGCCTTTCACCTTCAAGGTGGGATGGCCATCAATAGTAAGAACTTCGTAGTTCCAGACATAGCCCTCCTCCTGGAGGATTTTGGCGATATCGGCTTTGATCCGCGAATAAGGCGCGGTGAAAACCTCGTTACCAGCACGCGAGGCGTTGCTGAAACGGGTGAGGAAGTCGGAAATGGGATCGGTAAGAACGGCCATAATTAGAGTGTTGTTGGTAGTTAGATTCAGGCTGCGCTGGTTTCGGTTTCTTGGTCTTTCCTGTTCTCACGGAACGGCATTCCAAGGGCGCGAAGCAACTCGCGGCCTTCATTGTCTGTGGCAGCCGATGTCACGAATATCAGGTCAAAGCCGATGGTGCGCTTAATTTGATCGATTTCAATTTCAGGAAAAATCGACTGATCGGGCACGCCCATAGCGTAGTTACCGTGCCCGTCGAAGGACTTGTAAGGAACACCGCGAAAGTCGCGGATGTTCGGCGCAGTGACATTGATGAAACGATCAAAAAATTCCCACATGCGATTGCCGCGCAGGGTCACACGAGCGCCCAAAGGTTCGTCGGCCCTCAACTTGAAGTTAGCGACTGCTTTACGAGAGAACGTAATAGATGGCTTTTGGCCGGTGATCTTGGCAATTTCATTGGCGGCGTCCTCAACAGCAAGTTTGCGGTCGGGAGCTTTGCCCATGCAGGACGTTACCACGATTTTTTCGAGGCGCGGCACGGCGTTCGGATTAGTGTAACCTAGTTTCTCCTTGAGTGCCGGAACGGCTTTCTCGCGGTAGTATTGTAGTAGTCTTGGTGTGCTCATATGTTTGTTTTCAGCGGGTCAGCGCATTTTGTGATGCTTGCGCTTAAGCGCGGGCAGAAACCCAGTCATTCCGGAGAATGACCAGGAATTCAGCCCAGTTTCTTGACATTGGAAATGTGAATGGGTGCGTCGATGGATAGAAGTCCGCCGTCGGGGTTGGCTTCGCTTTTACGAGTAGCCTTCGTAACAGTCCGCGTCTCGCCAACAATAACGGTGCCTTTTTTTGCATCTACAGACAGGACTGTTCCGCGTTTGCCCTTGATGGCAACTCCGCCGGTCATAATCTGGACTTGGTCGCCCTTTTTGACATGTGTTTTGATTTTACTCATGATGAATGGTGGTTGGGGCAATAGAGCTCAGACAACTTCAGGGGCGAGGGAGACGATTTTCATGAACGACTTCTCGCGAAGCTCACGGGCCACAGGGCCGAAGATGCGAGTACCCCGAGGATTGTTATCCTTATCAATGATCACGATCGCGTTGGTGTCGAAGCGCAGAACTGAACCATCGGCACGGCGGATTGGCGCACTAGTGCGGACAACCACGGCTTTGACAACCGAGCCTTTTTTCACTGATGCGGTGGGGATTGACTCCCGAATGTGGGCGGTGATCACGTCGCCGACGTGGGCAAAGCGAGTGCGTTTGCCAATGACGCCGATCATCTTGGCGCTTTTGGCGCCCGTGTTATCGGCTACGACTACTGTAGATTCCATCTGGAGCATGATTCAATAAAATATATGTGTTTTGCCTGCGCGGCGATGTTGCTATTAGTGAGTGAGGATCGAGTCAAGCGCCCATCGCTTTAATTTTGATGTCGGACGAGATTCCACGATGCGAACCTTGTCGCCGATCTTGGCTTCGCCTTTTTCGTCGTGCACATAGAATTTTTTGGTCTGCTTGACGATCTTGTTAAAGCGTGGATGCGGCACGCGGGCGACGTATTCAACAACGATGGTTTTGTCCATCTTGTCGGAGACGACGAGGCCCACGCGTGTTTTGCGATTGGAAGAACTGGTATTTGTGGCGGTTTCGCTCATAGGAAATAGTTGGTCAATGATGAAGATATATTATGCCTTGGCCTTGCGCTCATTGAGGATCGTTGCCAGCCGGGCGTTTTCGCGACGGATGGCACGAACACGAGCGGGGTTTTCCAACGCGCCGGTTGCTTTTTGGAGTTTGAGGTTGATGCCCTC
>Ga0315905_10006241_pt1 | contig 12115 bp, 7 predicted proteins | sample LakEriMetagenome_5_FD_203522 | JGI IMG/M metagenome (GOLD analysis project Ga0315905, IMG submission 203522) | Freshwater fungal communities from buoy surface, Lake Erie, Ohio, United States - Buoy 4 MA121 | ecosystem: Environmental > Aquatic > Freshwater > Lake | place: USA: Lake Erie, Ohio...
GGAGACCCTGGTGCTAGTGAGCGCGAGCCCAGTGGACCGGCGCCGCTCCTTCCCCAAGTGGTGCGAGAAGCAGGCCGACTTCACGCTGGTGGGCGGAGACGGCGAGGCCGGGGGTGACGCGCTCGCGGCGGTGGCGCGCGCGGAGGCGCAGGGCCTCGGGACGCGCTTTGAACCGGGCGCCGTAGAACTGCTCCTCGCCAAGGTGGGCGCCAACACCCGCTTGCTGGTGGAAGAGGTGAACAAGCTGGCCGCCTACGCCGGCGAGGGCGAGGCGATCACCGAGGCGCACGTGGCGGAGCTCACGCCGAACGCGGCCGAGGGGGACTTCTTCGAGTCAGCCGAGGCGTTCTTCAGCGGGGACCTGCGCTGGACGCTCGCCGCGCTCGGACGGCACTTCTTCGCCGGCGGCGACGCCCGGCCGGTGATCTCGGCCCTGCAGAACCGCAACCGGATTCTGCTGCAGGTCCGCGCGTTGCTCGACGCCGGCGAGGTGCGCCTCGGGCCCCGCGGTCTCGATGGAATGCCCCGCGCCGCGGCCGCCTTCGGCCGCCACTTCACCGGCGCCGCCGAGAAAAGCTCCTTCAACCTCTTCAGCCAGAACCCGTGGTATGTCGGCAAACTCGCGGGCGGCGCCCGGCTGCCCTCCCTGCGCCGCCTGATCGACAACCAGCGGGAGTTTCTCCACGCCTTCGCCGAGATCATCCGCCGGCCCGACGAGCAAGAGGCCGTGCTGCGCGACCTCGCCGTCCGCTGCCTGCCCGGGCACGCCGCACCGGCCCAACGTTCCTCCGTCCCGTCTTGAAAGCTCCCCCCGCTCCCCCGTCTGCCCCCGTGGCCGCCATCCCGAACGTGCTGGCCGAGCGTTACGCGTCGCCCGCGATGCGCGACCTCTGGTCGCAGCACGGCCGCATCGCCCTCGAGCGCGCCTTCTGGATCGCCGTGATGAAGGCCCAGCGCGACCTCGGCGTACCCATCCCGTCCGAGGCCATCCGCGACTACGAGCGCGTGCGCGACCAGATCGACCTCGACGCCATCGCCGCCCGCGAGCGCGTCACGCTTCACGACGTCAAGGCGCGCCTCGAAGAGTTCTCGGGCCTCGCCCAGCGGCAGTTCATCCACCTCGGACTCACCAGCCGCGACCTCACGGAGAACGTCGAGCAGCTCCAAGTGCACCGCTCCCTGCAGCTGGTGCGCTTCAAGGCCGCCGCCGCACTCCTCGCGCTCGCCCGCCAGGCCGAGGCGCACCGCGACCTGATGATCACGGGCCGCACCCACAACGTCCCCGCCCAGCCGACCACCCTCGGCAAGCGGCTCGCGATGTTCGGCCAGGAGCTGCTGCTCGCGTTCACCCGCCTCGACGAGCTCATCGAGCGCTACCCGGTCCGCGGGCTGAAGGGCGCCGTCGGCACGCAACTCGACCAACTCACGCTGCTCGGCGGGGAGACCGGCAAGGTGGATCAGCTCGAGTCGCGCGTGCTCCGCCACCTCGGATTCCGCGCCGCGCTCGGGAACGTCGGTCAGGTCTACCCGCGGAGTCTCGACTTCGAGGTCGTCACCGCCCTCCACCAAGTCGCCGCCGCCGCGGCCAGCGCCGCCACCACGCTGCGGCTGATGGCGGGCGCGGGGCTGCTCACCGAGGGGTTCCAGCCCGGTCAGGTCGGCTCCTCCGCGATGCCCCACAAGGTCAACGCCCGGAACTGCGAACGCATCTGCGGCTTCAGCACCATCCTCGGCGGCTACGTCGCGATGACCGCCGTCCTCGCCGGCCACCAATGGAACGAAGGCGACGTTTCCTGCTCGGTGGTCCGCCGGGTCGCGCTGCCGGACGCGTGCTTCGCCGTCGACGGAGCACTCGAGACCTACCTCACGGTGTTGCGGCAGATGCAGGTCTTTCCGGCGGCGGTCGCGGCCGAGAACGAGCGCAACCTACCGTTCCTCGCCACCACCACGATCCTGATGGAGGCGGTGAAGGGCGGGGCGGGACGCGAGACCGCGCACGAGGCGATCAAGGAGCACGCACTGGCCGCCGCCCACGCTCTCCGCACCGGCGAGGGCGAGGCGGACCTGTTCTCCCGCCTGGCGGGCGACCGCCGCATCGGCCTCGGCAAACGCGCCCTGCAGGCGATCCTCGCGGACACCAGTCGTTTCGTCGGCGCCGCGCCGCACCAAGTCGACGCGTTTGTCGGGGAGGTACACCCGCTCGCGCGCCGGTTCAAAGGCGCCGCCGAGTACGAGCCAGGCCGCCTGCTCTAACCCCACGCCCCGGGCGCAGGCGGCCCCCAGCGGTCGCGCCGCGCGATTCGGTTCGACGGCCCGCGCCCCCCGTGGTGGCCTCGCGGAGCACCCCACCCCGAAGATGCGCCTCGTGATCCGCCTGCTCACCTGCCTCGCCCTGCTCCTGCCCGCCCTTGCGGCCGCCGCCACGCCTCGGCCGCCGAACATCGTCCTCGTTCTGGCCGACGACCAAGGTTACCCCGACCTCGGCATCATCGGCAGTAAGCCGATTCTCACCCCCCATCTCGACCGCCTCGCCCGCGAGGGCGTCCGCGGCACGAGTTTCTATATGACTTGGCCGGCGTGCACCCCCTCGCGCGCCAGCCTCCTCACGGGCCGCTACCCGCAGCGCAACGGCCTCTACGATATGGTCCGCAACGACCTCGTGAACTACGGCCACCGCTTCACCCCCGAGGAGTACGCCGTCTCCCCCGAGATGACCCTCGGCCTCGACCCGCGGGAGATCACGCTGGGCAACCTCCTCCAGGGCGCGGGCTATAAGACGGCCGTCTTCGGCAAATGGGATATGGGCCAGGCCCGCCGCTACCTGCCGCTCCAGCGCGGCTTCGACGACTTCTACGGCCACGGCAACAACGGCATCGATTACTACACCCACGAGCGCTACGGCATCCACTCGATGTTCCGCGGGAACCAGCGGAGCCGAGAGGACGTCGGCCAGTACGCGACGGACCTGTTCCGCCGCGAGGCCGTCCGCTTCATCCGCGCCCACCGCGAGCGGCCCTTCTTCGTCTACCTCCCCTTCAACGCCCCGCACAGCGCCTCCAGCCTCGACAAGCCCGGCGTCCAGGCCCCGGACGAGTACCTTCGCCGCTACCCGAACCTCAACCCCAAGGAGCGCCTCACCGCCTACTACGCAGCCGTCACCTGTATGGACGACGCCATCGGCGAGGTGCTCCGGACGCTCCAGGAGATTGGCCAGGAGAAGAACACGTTGGTGCTCTTCCTCTCGGACAACGGCGGCGCGGGCAACGGCGGCAACGCGCCGCTGCGCGGCCAGAAGACCACGATGTGGGAGGGCGGCCTGCGCGTGCCCTTCCTCGCGTGGTGGCCGGGCCGCCTGCCGGCGGGGGTCGTCACCGACGAGTTCCTGACCTCGCTGGAGATTTTCCCGACCTTGGCGGGCCTGGCGGGGGCGCGCTTGCCGGCGGGAGTGGAGTTGGACGGCTTCGACGCGCTCCCGGTGTTGCGCGGCGAGCGGAAATCGCCGCGGACGGAGATGTTCTGGGAGCGCCGGAACGACCGCGCCGCGCGCGTGGGCCAGTGGAAATGGGTGTCGACGCCGAAGGGCGGCGGCCTGTTCGACCTGAGCCGCGACCTCGGCGAGAAGGAGGACGTTTCCGCCAAGCATCCGGAGGTCGCCCAGCGCCTCGCCGCCGCCTTCGCCGCCTGGAAGGCGCGGATGGACGCCGCCGAGCCCCGCGGCCCGTTCCGGGATTATTAAGGCGGGGGCGGGTGGACGCGGCCCGCCCAACCAAGAACCAGGCGGCAACTAGAGCCTCTCGACCACGACCGAGGTGGCGCCCCGCGCCGGACCGCGCTCATAGGCCAGCAGCAGGCCTTCTGCGCCGGGCGACGCCACCACGGACGGAAAGCGCGCCTCGGCCGCGACCTTCACCGGCGCGGCGCCGTCACGGACCTCCATCCTCACCAGATCGGTGCCCTGCTGCCAGATGACGACGGGCGCGGCGTTGCCGTCCTGCACGGCCACCGGCTGTTTGCCCGCCCCGAGCCTCGTTTCCGGGCCTTCACCCCGCGCGAGGAACACCTCGCCGTTGCGCTGAAAGACCGCGCCGAAGCGCCCGCCGCCCAGCGCTAGGAGCTGCCCGCCGTCCATCGGACACCCGGCGATCTTCCAGGTGCCTTCCCCGATCTTACGCGCTGGGCCAAACCCAGCGGCCCCCCGGGCCCGCGTAGTCATCCACATATCGCGGGCGCCCTCGATGGAGTTGCGCCACATCACCGCGAGATTCCCTTCGGCGTCAAAAAGCGCGACGGGGTGGCAGCACTCGCAGATCGACTTGTCGGGCGACTTGTAAACCAGCTCGTTCCTCGCCCAGGAGCGGCCACCATCCCGCGACATCGCGCCCCAGAGCTCCATCGCCCCGTTCCGCAGGTCGAGCCAGGTCACGAAAAGCTCGCCGGCCGGACCACCCGCCAAATCGTGCAGCCCCTCACGGGCGCTGGTCGCGACCTCGTTGATCCGCACCGGCCCGCCCCACGTCCGGCCGCCGTCGGTCGACCCGAACGACACCATCTCGTCGCCGATGGCGGTGACGGTGAGCCGGTCACCGTGGACCGCGAGGCGGGGACCGCGGCGCAGGCCTAGGGCCAGCTTCGGCAAGGCGGCCACCCTGGTCGCCGGCGCGAAGGTGTTCCCGCCGTCCGTCGACCGCGCGACCAGCAGCTCGCCGGAGCGGCCCCGCGGTGCATGGCCCTTGGCCTTCTTCCCGTCGGCATGCGCGGCGTGATCCGCGACCGCCGGGGCCGCCTCGCCGGGCTGACCGTAAACGAGCCAGACGCAGCCCGCGCCACCCAGCGTGACCCGCGGTTGGGCCGCCGCGGCGATCTCGACCCGCGCCCCGGCAGGCGGGGCGAACCCCACGCTGGCGAGCACATAGGCGAGCGCGACCACAGATACCGGGGAGGACAGGTTCATCGGCTTCAACCTGCGTTCCTCCACGGGTAGCGTCCACCGGGAAATCCCGGCGGGGAACCTTGTTCTTCACCCGCCCAGCCCGCTGCCCTCCCGAACTATTCCGGGGGGATCCGCACCGTGCGGTGTACCGTCAGGTGAACCCTCTCCTCCCATGAACTTCTGGCTTCGCCCCTCCTCCCGGTCCCGCCCGGCGGCCCCTGCCGCAGCGGCTGGCGCACGCGGTGCGGGCGGGACGAGCGCCGGCTCCGCCACCGGCCGGTCACCGTGTGGCGAGCTCCGCCCGCTCCCCCCCATTGGCCCGATGCTTTTCTCCACCTTCACCCTCTGCGGCGTGGCCCTGCTCGCCGCGCTCCCGGCAACCATCCGGGCCCAGCCGACGGGCACGCCTGAGCACCGAAGCGATCTGGTGCAGGCGGTCGTGAGCTCACCCGCGCTCCAGGCCGCCGCCCGGCGTAGCACCGCGGCCCGCGAGCGGGTCGGCGCCGCCGGGCGTCTGGCGGACGTGGAGGTCGAGGGTATGGGGTCACGCACGATCGGACCCTTGGATGAGCGGGCCACGAAGTGGGAAGTGAATGTCCGGCAGCCGCTGCCCCGGCGCGGGGAACGCGACGCCGACCGCGCGCGCGCCCAGGCGGGCGTAACGCTGGCCGAGGCGGCCTACGCCGCCCTGGCGGGTGAGCTCGCCGCCGAGAGTGCGATCGCGCGCGCGGAAGCCGATGCCGCCGAGGCCCGGGCGCGGCTGTATGAGAACCAGATCGGGCGGCTGCAGGCCGTGTTGGGGAGTGTCGAGGCGCGACTCGCGGCCGGCGGCGGCCGGATCGCGGACCGGCTGCTCGTGCAATCCCGGGTCGCGGCGATGCAGCTGGTGATCGAGGAGGAACGGAAGACCGCGGCCGACGCCCTTGCGGAAGCGCGGGCCCGACTCGGATTGCGACCCGAGGCCCCGCTGCCTGGTTTTGCCGCGCCGGCGCCGAAGGAGATCCGGACGGAGGAGGCGGCCACCGTCCGGCTCGCGGCGGCGCGCACCGCGGAGGCCGACGCGATGGGGCAGGTGGCGCGCACTGCGGCGAATCCGCTGATGTCCGTAGGCGTGCGGCTTGAGCGGGAGCGCCGCACCCTGGGACCGGAACACACGGCGGGACTGGCCTTCACGACGGAGCTCCCGTTCCGGGGTCGCCATTACGCGCGCGCCGAAATCCGCGCGGCAGCGGCGGAGCGGGCCGCCGCCACCTCCGATGCCGATGCGGCGCGGTACCGGATCTCCTCCGCGCTCACGCGCGTGGAGCGGGCGGAACGCCTGGCCGCCACCTCCCGCCGGTTGAGCGAGGAGACCGTCGCCCGCCTGGACGCGGAATACGACGCCCTGGTGCGCGCGGCCGGCGTCGGGAGCGGGGGCGTCACGGGCGATTCCACCGTGCTGCAAACGGTCGGGATCCTCGAGCGCGTCGCGGATGCGGGCCTGCAGGTGATCCGTGCGGAAGCCGCGGTCCGCACCGCCCACGCCGAACTGTGGCGCCACGTCCCGGCCAGCCAGTTTCCAGCCGGCCAATGACCTCCGCTATGATCCGAAACCTCTTCATCTTTATCGGCACTTTCGTGGCCGGGGCTCTTATCGCCCTCGTCGTGCGCGCGGCGCGATTCCAGCCGCACGCCGAGGGCGGGGGTCATCCCCCGACCGCGGACTACGCCCCGATGGTCTCGAACGTGCTCGCGCCCGCCCCCGCGCGGGCGGCGCCCGAGGCCGGGCCGGCAAAACCCACCACCCCCGAGCCTGGCGCCGGCCAACCAGCCGCGGCGGCGGTGCCCGGCAAGGCCGTGAACAGCGTCTGCGCGATCTGCGGGATGCCCGTGGATCCGCGGCTGCCGACGATCGAGTATCAGGGGAAGACGATCGGTTTTGGCTGCCGGATGTGCCCGCCAAAATTCAAGGCCGATCCCGAGCGCTACGGCCCGTCCTTTCTCGGCAATCAGGTCCGCCCCAAGTAACCCGTCATGCGCGCCCCAGCCCTCCTGTTCGCCGCTGCCGGCCTAGTGCTCGGCGCCGGCCTGATTGCGCTCCTGCCCCGCGACACGCTGTTCACGCGTTCCACCCTGCACGACCACGCGGCTGGATCCGCCGCCACCGGCGAACGCTGGGCGTGCCCGATGATGGATTTCATCGGTAGCAAGCCGGGGGACTGCCCCGTGTGCGGGATGAAGATGACGCAGGTCACCGCCGGAGAACTCACGCGCGAGCAGCAGCGCCGGATGGGGGTGCAGACCACAACGCTCGTCCAGGGGCCCGCCCGCACGCTGATCCGGGCCTATGGCGCGGTCCGCTACGACGACCGCACCCTGCAGGTCGTGATTCCACGGGTGGCCGGCCGCGTGGTGCAACGGCACAACCCCGCGCGCCACACCGGGACGCTGGTCGCGGCGGGCGATCCCGTCGTCGACCTCTACAGTCCCGAGGTCTTCGCCGCGCAGGGCGAGCTCGCCGCGGCCGTGAAACTGGGCGACGCCCGGACCATCCGGGCACTCAGCGACCGCTTCGGCCGCTGGAACCTCGGCCCCGTCGCCCAAGCGATCCTCGACGGGGGCGACCCCGTTGACACGGTGACGATCCGCAGTCCCCTCGCGGGCCGGGTCATCCTCGCGCTGCCCGGCGAGGGCGACGGAATGACCGCGGCGAAGCTGCCCCAGGTCGGCCAGGAGGTGATGGCCGACACGGCGTTGCTGCGTCTCGTCGATCCGCAGGCCTTGATGCTCGTGATCCACGTGCCGGAGGCGCGCGCGCACTTCCTGCGGGAGGGTCTGCCGGTGCGATTGAGCTCGGATGACCGCGGCGAGTTGCCGGAGATCGGCGCGCGGATCGCCTGGGTCGCCCCGGAACTGAACCTCGAGATCCGGGCCCGCGAGGTGCACGTGCACCTGCGCGACCCCAAGGAGCGCCTGCTGCCCGGCAGCCTCGTGAACGCGCGCTTCGAGGCCGCGCTCGCGCCCGATCTCGAGGTGGCGGACGCGGCGGATCCCGCGGCCTGGGGCCAGTTCCCGCTGATCCCCAAGACCGCGGTTCTCTCCACCGGCGTGCGCCACGTTGCGTGGAAAGTAGTCGAGCGGCAGCGCGATGGTCGCCTGCGCTTCGAGCTCGCGCCCCTCGCCCTTGGACCGCGCCTTGAGGATGAATCGGGCAACGACGTCTATGTCGTGCGGGCGGGCCTCCGGCCCGGGGACGAGGTCGCGACCCAGGGCCTGTTCCTAATCGACAGCCAGGCGCAGCTCGCCGGCACGCCGAGCCTGCTTTTCCCTAAGGGGGCGGTCGCACCCGCCGGAGGCCACCAGCACTAGTCCCCTCGGTCCGCGGGCCCCGTGCCCGCGCCGGCCCGGGCCTCCGCCCCGATGCTCTCCTTCTTCATCCGCAACCCGTTCGTCACGCTGACCGCGGCGGCGGCGCTCGCCCTAGCCGGCCTCTGGGCTTGGCGTCACGTGCCCGTCGACGCGCTGCCGGACCTCAGCGACAACCAGGTGATCGTTTGGGCGGAGTGGCCGGGCAAGAGCCCGCAGGACGTGGACGCGCAGGTCACGGCGCGGCTCGCGCGCGAGCTGCAGGGGCTGCCCGGCGTTCAGACCGTCCGCGGTATGTCGCTCTACGGCGCGGGCTACGTCTACGTGATCTTCGAGGAGCGGCGCGACCTCTACGAGTGCCGGACCCGCGTCCTAGAGCGGCTCGCGCAGCTGCAAGGCCTGCTGCCCGCCGGCGTGAATGCCCGGCTCGGGCCAGACGCGACGGCGATGGGCCAAGTCTACGCTTTCACCCTCCAGGGACCGCGGGACCTCGAGGCGAAGCGGTACCTCCTTGACCAGATCGTCGTCCCCGCGCTCCGAGCCGTGCCCGGCGTTGCGGAGGTGGCACCCGCGGGCGGCGTGGTGCGCGAGTACCAGATCGAGGTCGACCCGACCCGCCTCGAGGAGCAGGGCATCACGCTCGATATGCTGATGATGGCGGTGCAGGGCGCCGGTCGGGACGTGGGCGCGATGAGCGTCGAGCAGACGGGAGTGGAGACGATGATCCGCGGCGTGGGCTTCATCCGTTCGGTTGCGGACGTGGAGAACATCGTCCTGCGGGGTGACCGCCTGAAGGGCGCGGGCCTGCGGCTGGGCGAGATCGCAACCGTTCAGCTGGGCGGGCAATTCCGGCAGGGCCTGCTCGCCGACGGGTACCAGGAGCACGTCGGCGCGATCATCGGGATGCGCGTGCGCGAGGACCCAAGGACCGTCATCAACGCGGTGAAGCGGTGCCTGGCCGACCTAGCTCCGGCCCTTGCCCGCGAGCAGGTGAGTGCCGTGACGTTCTACGATCGCTCCCAGCTGATCCGCGAGACCACCGCCACGGTGACCGGCACCTTGGTCGAGGCGGTGATCACCACGGTGATCGTCGTGGTGCTTTTCCTGCTGCACGTGCGCGCCAGCCTCGCCGTCGCGATCAGCCTCCCGCTCGGGATGCTATTCACCTTCCTCGTGATGCATCTCCTCGGCCTGAGCGCGAACATTATGAGCCTGGCGGGCATCGCGATCGCGATCGGCGTGATGGTCGACTTCGGGATCATCATGACCGAGAATATCACCCAGCACCTCGTAGACCTGCAGGAGCGGTGCCGGCGGGAGGGGCGGCCGATGCCTGCCTCGCCATTCGATCTCGAGCTCACGGACACGGTGGTGCGCGGCGCGCGGGAGGTCGCCCGCCCGCTGCTGACCTCGGCGGCGACGACGGTGATCGGGTTCCTGCCGATCTTCGCGCTGACCGACCAGGCGGGCCGCCTGTTCGAGCCGCTCGCCCTCACCAAGTCGCTCGCGATCGGCGGCGCCGTGCTGTTCGGCACGCTGCTGGTGCCGGTGCTCTGCCGCCTGCTCCTGCCGCCCTGGCAGGTGCGCAAGCCCCTGCTGCTCGCGGGGTGCGGGCTGGCCGGCGGGGTCGCGTTCGGCTGGTTCATCCGGGATGGTTGGTCGCTCCCGATGGAGTACGGCCGCTGGGCGATCACGATCCCAGGCTGGCTCTTCGCCCCCCTGTTCGCGCTGCTCACGGGCTCCGCCGTCTGGCGCCTCGGACGCGAACGGCTCGTGAACTACGAGGAGAACCCGATGAGCCGGGCGATCCACGTCGCCTACGAGTGGGCCTACGCGCGGATCCTCCGGCACAAGGTCGCCTTCACCCTCACCATTTCGACGATGGCCTTGGGCGGTTACTTGCTCGGGGCCGGCTGGGGCACCGTGAGCTGGCCGCTGCGGCAGGCGTTCGCGCTCGCCGGAGCCGATCTGGCCCACACACGGCTCGACCACGCGCTGCACCGCGCCTTTCCCGGGGTGGGCTCGAGTTTTCTCCCCCCGCTCGACGAGGGCTCCCTTCTCTTTATGCCCTCCATCCCGGCCACGGGGGGCTTGGGGGAAACGCAGCGGATCATGCTCGCGCAGAACCGGTTGATGGAGACGGTGCCGGAAGTGGCGGGCGTGATGGGCAAGATGGGGCGCGCGGAGACCGCGCTCGATCCCGCGCCCATCGGGATGATCGAGACCGTGGTCCTGCTGAAGTCCTACCGGGAGTGGCCCACGCACGAGATCACCCGGCCCGACGGCGGCATCGAGCACCGGCCGCGCACGCTCGCTGAGGTGCGCGCGGCACTGGCGGCCATCACGGACATCCCGGGGGTCACCCCCAGCTGGCTGCAACCGATTGAAACCCGCGTGGTGATGCTCTCCACCGGCATCCGGAGCCTAATGGCCCTGCAGGTACTCGGGGACGACTCGGCCGCACTGGAACGCTTTGCGGAAGCTGCCGAGAAGGTCATCCAGCCCACGCCGGGCGCCGTCGACGTGCAGATGCAGCGGGAGGGCGGCAAGCCTTACGCCGAGATCCGCCTCGATCCCGCGAAGCTCGCCCGCTTCGGACTCAGCAACGAGCAGGTGATGCGGGCCGTCGAGGGCGCGCTGGGCGGGATGGCGGTGACGTACTCCGTGGAGGGGGCGCTGCGCTATCCGGTCCGGATCCGCTACCTCCGCGAGCGGCGGGACGACGCGGACGAGCTGCTCCAGCTCCAGGTCGCGGCGACGGTGGGTGAGCACGGCGCGGTCCCGCTCACCAACCTGCTCGCGATCCCCACGGTGTACACGCTGGAGTTCGCAGAGGGCGGCCCGGACTCCGCAGCGATGCTGGGTCGCCTACCGCTCTCGGCACAGCGCAACTTCACCCTGCTGGCGCCCCGGCGGGCGGAGCTCACGGTGCCGGCAGGCGAGGCGCTGCCGCGCGAGCTGCGCGAGGCGATCGCGAGGCAGCAGGCCCGCGTGGCGGGGGAGCGGCCGAGCGAGGTGGGGCTCACTTACACCGTCGGCTCGATGGCCATCCGCTCGGAAGGCGGCAAGCGCACCCAGTACGTGATGCTGAATGTGCGCGGCCGCGGTGAAGTGGAAGTGGTGCGCGATGCAGATGCGCGCCTCCGGGCCGCGCTCAGCGCGGGCCGCCTCGAGTTGCCCCCGGGCACGACCTACCGCTGGGTGGGTCGGTACGAGCAGAAGCTCCGGGCGGACCAGACACTGCGCCTGATCATCAGCGCGTCGCTGGTCGTGATGGTGGTGCTCATCTACCTCGGCACGCGGTCCTGGCTCATCACGAGCATTATCATCCTCTGTAACGCGCTGGTGACCACGGCGGGCGGTTTCCTCCTGGTCTGGCTCTGGGGCGCGGAGATGACGACCGCCGTGGTGGTCGGGTTCCTCGTCCTGCTGGGCGTGATGTTCAACGACGGCATCCTGCTCGGGACTTACCTTCAAGAGCAGTTCAAGACTCACCCGGGGACCTTGACGGAGGTGAACCGGAGGGTGTTCGCGGCCGGCCTGCGGCGCCGGCGGCCGGCCATTATGACCAACCTGACGGCGATGCTTTCACTGGTCCCGGTCCTGTGGTCAACGGGCCGTGGTTCAGAGCTGATGATACCGATGGTGCTTCCGGTGGTCGGGGGTATGATCTTCGACCTCGTTTCCCTCTTCTCCGTGCCGGTCTTCTACACGTGGTACTGGGAACGCCGGCTGGCGCGCGAGTCCGCGGCGGCCGCGGCTGATGCTCCCCCGGCGCCGTCGAGCTCCTGAGGCCCGGGCGGGGGTCACCGACGGCGGACAGGCGGGGATTGGCTTCGG
>Ga0315905_10006242_pt1 | contig 12112 bp, 10 predicted proteins | sample LakEriMetagenome_5_FD_203522 | JGI IMG/M metagenome (GOLD analysis project Ga0315905, IMG submission 203522) | Freshwater fungal communities from buoy surface, Lake Erie, Ohio, United States - Buoy 4 MA121 | ecosystem: Environmental > Aquatic > Freshwater > Lake | place: USA: Lake Erie, Ohio...
GAGCACCAAGTCGATTTTCAATACTTGACTGCCCCCATGGATCATCGACTGCACTGTACAGCCCTTCCCAATCTCCAATTAATTTCCCATCGTCAATCACAAAATCTTGAGTTCTTAAAAAGGGGGGGGTTTGTTCAGGCATGAGCGTACTATACCTAAAAGAACTTTAACTGAGTTTATGATGACTAAATCTTGGCAATTTATAGTAAATTCAATTCTTGCCGCCTTATCAACCTGTAAGTCAATATTGATATGTTCGTAACTTGTGAGAGACTAAACTATGGAAAATTCAGTCTTACTAATAGGTGGTGCTGGCTACATAGGGCCCGTAATAACAGCCAATTTACTCAATTCTGGCGCTAAGGTCACATGCCTTGATTTGCTGTTGTATGAAAATAAGAAAAGTATTGAAAACTTTTTGACTGATGAAAACTACAGCTTTATTCATGGTGATTTATCAGATTTTAGCTTAATCAATCCAATCTTGAAAGGTATCACGGATGTAGTGATATTGGCGGGTCTAGTAGGAGATCCAATTACTAAGAAATATCCAAAAGAATCTAAGTTAATCAATGAAATTAAAATCATGAGCCTTATTAATCACTTAAACAATAGAGGTCTAAACAAAGTTATTTTTGTATCAACTTGTTCTAATTACGGGCTAATTCCTGGAACCACGCTCGCTGATGAAAACTATCCATTAAATCCGCTTTCTTCATATGCTGAATCCAAAGTTGCCGTAGAGGAGTACATCCTAGACTCTCGAGCTCAAAAAGATTATTCCCCGACAGTCCTAAGATTTGCAACAGCTTTTGGAGTTGCACCTCGAATGAGATTTGATTTAACAGTCAATGAATTTGTTTTAGAATTAGCCTCTTCTGGACATGTTGAAGTTTACGACCCAGATACATGGCGTCCATACTGTCATGTCAAAGATTTTGCTCGACTAATTAATTTAGTTTTGTCAGCACCTAACAATCTGGTTTCGTATCAGATTTTTAATTCTGGGGATGAGATAAATACCTGTACAAAAAGGGATTTAATCAAGATGATCCAAGCCTACATACCAAACATTAAAGTTAATTACTTAACTTCTGGCGGTGATCCTAGAAATTACAAGGTAAATTTCTCAAAGGTTAGGGAGAGTCTTGGATTTATTGCTGAATATACTATCCAGAATGGGATTGCCGAGATCATTAATGAAATAAAAAGCAAAAAGTTTAATATTTCTGATAAAACAAGTAATTATCATGGAAATTACGACATAAACTTCAATAATTTATGAACACTTTGACAAGTAAAATACTAGATGGGGTTCGATCCACCCTTGGTCAGCAGAAGGCAGCATTACATGAACCAACATTTGAAGGAAATGAATGGAAGTATTTGAAAGAGTGTCTAGATTCAACGTATGTTTCCTCTGTCGGGAAGTTTGTTGATCAGTTTGAAACAAACTTAGCTGAATATACTGGGGCAAAATATGCGATTTCGGTGGTTAATGGTACGGCCGCACTTCATATTGCTCTCAAATTAGCTGGAGTTTCTGAGGGGGATGAGGTGTTGGTTCCTGCCTTAACTTTTGTAGCAACTGCAAATGCGGTTACTTATTGCAATGCGGTCCCACATTTTGTCGATAGTAGTGAAATAAATTTAGGCATGGATGCAGGAAAATTACGTGATTATCTTAAGAATTCAGCTCAACTCATAAATGGGAAATGTGTGAACTCATTCACCAAAAGAGTAATAAGTGCGATGATTCCGATGCATACATTTGGTCATCCTGCTGACATGGAAAACTTGCTTGCGATCTCCAGAGACTTTAATATAGCTCTCATTGAAGATGCAGCAGAGTCTTTAGGAAGCTACTATTTTGGCAAGCACACGGGAACTTTTGGGATGTTTGGTATCATTAGTTTCAATGGCAATAAAGTGATTACAACCGGCGGTGGAGGAGCAATTCTAACTAACGATATAGTTCTTGCCAAGCGCGCTAAACACATAACTACCACAGCAAAAGTGCCTCATCGATCGGAATTTATCCATGACGAAGTCGGCTATAACTATCGAATGCCAAATATAAACGCTGCCCTTGGCTGTGCTCAGTTAGAAGATTTGCAATTTAAATTGCGAGCAAAAAGACGTTTATTTCATTTGTATAAAGAAAATCTTGCAAATATTTCTGAAATTAGGATTATTGAAGAGCCTGCTAATTGTATTAGTAATTACTGGCTACAAACGATAAGAATAAATCAAGAAAATGAATTCCTAAGGGAAGAGGTCATTGAAACTACGAATAATGAAGGTTACATGACTCGCCCAGCTTGGCAACTAATAAGTAGTTTAAAACCATATAATAATTTTCCTAGAATGAACTTGGATACATCAGAGTCGCTTGTAAAAGGTTTAATAAATTTACCAAGTGGCTCAGGGCTTATTTCTAAAATCACATAATGGAGAGAAAAAATCTCTTGCTAGTAGGAGCTGGTGGTCATGCTAGATCTTGTATAAATATAATTGAACAATTTGACGAATACAATATTGTGGGATTGATAGGTTTACCAGAACAATTAAATACCTCTGTCAGTGGATATAGAGTTATTGGTACAGATAGTGACTTAAGCTTATTCATCAATAAATATCAATATGCTTTTGTTACTGTTGGGCAAATAAAATCATCTGAAACTCGCTCACTCCTTTTTAAGAAAATTAATCAAATTGGTTTCAGTGTTCCATTAATTATTTCAAAGTTGGCTTATGTTGCCCCAGATGCAGTAATTAACCAAGGTACAATTGTTATGCATGGTGTAATCATTAACTCCGGCTCGAAAATTGGTAGCAATTGCATTATTAATACTAATGCGCTCATCGAGCATGATGTTAACGTTGGAAATAGTGTTCATGTTTCAACCGGAGCAATAATAAATGGTTCTGCTGTTGTTGGTGATAACACTTTTCTTGGTAGTGGGAGCATAGTTAAACAAGGAATTAAGATTGGGAATGAATGTTTCGTGGGGATGGGCACTAGGGTGGTTCGTGATTTGGTCAATGGTGAGAAATTGGTGACAGAATAAATGAAAACTTTGATAATTGCAGAGGCGGGGGTAAATCATAATGGTGATATGAATTTAGCGAAACAACTAATTGATGTTGCTGCCACTGCCGGTGCTGATTTAGTTAAGTTTCAAACATTTTCAGCTCAAGATTTAGTTATTCGATCTGTTCCAAAAGCTAATTATCAAATTGAGGCTAATAATAAAAATGAATCACAATATGAGATGCTTCGTAATTTAGAGCTGACTGAAGAAATGCACCTTGAGCTAATTGCGTACTCTCAATCGAAAAATATTGAATTCTTCTCGACAGGATTTGATATAAAAAGCTTAGAGATGCTAATTCGTCTTGGTCAGAATAAATTTAAAATTCCCTCTGGTGAGATTACAAATATCCCTTTATTACGCTTTGTTGGCAAACAAAATAAACAAGTAATTATTTCAACAGGCATGTCTGATATGGATGAAATTGCTCAAGCTATTACCGTACTCAAAGAAGCAGGTACCCATAAAGATAAAATCACAATACTTCACTGCACCTCAGCATATCCCGCTCCGTACAATGAAATAAACTTGCGCGCACTATTGAGTATTAAGGAAAGTTTTGGAACTTCTGTTGGTTATTCAGATCATTCAAGTGGAATAGAAGTTGCAATTGCTGCTGTGTCTCTTGGTGCTTGTGTCATCGAAAAGCATTTCACTTTAGACAAAGCTCTACGTGGTCCTGATCATAAGGCTAGCCTTGATCCCATGGAGCTAAAAAAGATGATCGCCGCTATTCGAAATATTGAATTGGCACTAGGAGATGGCGTAAAGCAATTAATGCCTTGTGAAATTGACAATCAAAATGTTGTAAGAAAATATCTGGTCGCAAAAACTGCGATTAAAAAGGATGAAGTTCTAAGTGTCAGAAATTTGACTACGAAAAGAACTGGTTACGGAATTTCTGCAAGTAAATGGGACCAATTCATAGGCAAAAAATCCAGTCGAGATTATTCTGTTGATGAAATTATAGATTTATGAATAAAACAATTTGTGTTATAACCAGTAGTCGAGCAGATTATGGACTTTTGAAGTTGGTTATAAAGGAGATTATGCATAATAGCCACTTAACTTTAAAATTGGTGGCGACAGGTATGCATTTATCACCCAAATATGGAAACACTTTTCAAGAAATAATTCAAGATGGTTACTTAATTGATAAGAAAATAGAAATCTTGATGGAGGAAAATAATGCTAAAGGTGTGTCAGAATCTATCGGTCTTGGTATAAGTAAATTTGCAGATGTGTTCGAAGAAATGAAACCAGATTTGGTTTTGATCTTGGGTGATCGTTTCGAAATTTTTGCGGCGGCAATTGCTGCTCATGTTGCACTGATTCCGATAGCACATATACATGGCGGAGAACTAACTGAAGGTGCTATTGATGATGCTTTCCGCCATTCGATAACAAAAATGTCGCAATTACATTTTGTTTCGACACAAGAGTATGCTCGTAGAGTTATCCAGCTTGGCGAGCATCCATCAAGAGTTTATAACACGGGTGCATTAGGAATAGATTCTGCAAGTAAACTGAAATTGCTTAAAAAAAATGCATTAGAAGCCAAATTAAATTTTAAATTTGGAAAAAGAAACCTCCTTGTAACTTACCATACTGTTTCACTTGAATCAGAATATACTCATGACCAAATTCAAGAGTTGCTGTCAGCTCTAAAAGAATTACGAGAAACTAATTTGTTATTCACGTTGCCGAATGCTGATCCTGGCTCAAATATTATAAGTAAAGCTATTAATGAATTTGTAGCAGAACATAAAAATGCAAAGGTGTTTACATCACTTGGTCAGTTAGTGTATTTCTCGTGTATGGAGATTGCTGATGGAGTTATAGGAAATTCATCAAGCGGTATACTTGAAGCGCCCTTTTTTAGAAAAGGTACTGTCAACATAGGTGAACGACAACGTGGTAGGGTTCAAAGTGAAAGCGTTATTAACTGTTCAGTAAATAAACATGATATTTTGAGCTCAATTGAAACACTTTATTCTGAGGAGTTTCAAAAAAAATTGAAGGTGTTTGAAAACCCATATGGCCTAACTGGCGCAAGTAGAAAAATTGTTGAAGTTCTAGAGAAATTACCTAAACAGCAAATGCTTCAAAAAAGATTCTATAATTTATAGCCTTTTAAGGCTATTTGCTAATATACTTCTTAACATATGAATAAGTCTTGGGAGTCCGCTATTCTGCCGATTCAGTCAAGTATAAAAGATGCAGCCCAAAATTTAGAATTGAGTGCATTGAAAATTGTTATCGTTTTGGATGAGTCAGGCGATTTTCTTGGTACTGTGTCTGATGGTGACTTAAGAAGAGGACTCATCAATGGTTTAGACTTTACAAGTTCTATTTCAAAAATAGTAAATAGAAAATCCATTACAGTTAGTTCGGGATTGCACAAAAACAAAGTGCTTGAAATTATGCATCAACACAGTATCTTCCAAATCCCTATAATAAATGATCAAATGAAGGTAATTGGGCTGCACTCAATTGAAAACCTTTTAATTCCATCAGTTAAAAAAAATCTTTTTATAGTTATGGCAGGCGGTAAAGGAACTCGACTTCTGCCTTACACTCAAAATTACCCCAAACCTATGCTCAACGTACGAGGAAAGCCAATACTTGAAATAATAGTTGAAAAAGCCAAAGCCGAAGGATTTGTAGAATTTATCTTTGTAATTCAGCATTTAGGTCAAATAATTGAAGATTATTTTGGGAATGGGAAAAATTTTGGCGTATCAATTAATTATGTAAGAGAACAATCCCCGCTTGGAACTCTGGGCGGATTGACTCTGTTGAATCCTTTACCTGATATACCCTTTGTATTAACAAATGGAGATGTAATTACTAATATTAAGTATGCGGAATTATTGGATTTTCATTTGAATAATAGTAGTGAAGCAACAATAGCTTTACGCAAGCAAAGTGTGAAAAATCCCTTCGGAGTAGTTAAGACTGCTGGATTAAAAGTCGTGGAAATTGAGGAAAAGCCAGTGGATGATAAATTCATTAATGCGGGGGTATACGTCTTAAATCCTTCGCTTTTAAAATTGTTAACTTTTGGTCAAAGGATTGATATTACAGATCTTTTTCAATTAATGCTAAACAATCACAAACCTATTAACGCTTATCCTGTTTATGAGAATTGGTTAGACGTCGGAAATCCCGCCGACTTATTGACAGCTGAAGAAATTACATAGTTAGTTGCAAATCTTTAAATACAATATGCCAAAAAAAATCTTTTTTAGTAGTTTCCTGTTTTAAATACATATTAACATAGGAGAAGTACTTAGCCTTATCAACTTCTGCAATAGAGTTTAGGTAGAACTCACTATCAATATTTAAAACTGGCATATCTAGTAACCTCGACATGTTTTTTACTAATTTTCTGACATTAGTGTCAAATATTTCTGAGTCGAAAAAATATATGGGTTTTTCAAAGAATACTGCAAAACTTATAGCAGTCGAACCTTCTGGAATAATCACAGCTTTTGCTCCTCGGACTAAGCGGCAAGTTTGATTTGATATGATTTCTCGCCCTGCATACAAATAGTCCAATATTTGTTTCTCTGCTTCAGGGTGGGCCGCAATAATTACCTCACTTTGGGTTTTAATTTCAAAGTTATCTAAAGCTTTACAAACTTTCTCTTTCCACATCTCAATGCTTGGGATATTTCTATAACTTCCTAGTTTATAATCTGGGTGAGCCGGACCCATTGAATCTAACAACACATATTTATTGTTGTGAGTAATATCATTTTCAATTTCTTGCAAAATTTCATCATAGTCAAAAGCATGAATGGCTCGTATTACAGTATCACAATTTAAAAAAAGGCTTGGAATATCTTCAAAATCGCGAGAAGTCCAAATGAAATCTAATGACTTTAGATTCAATATATTTTGAAACTTAATTCTATTATTTTTAAGGATCTTAAAGAGAAATACAAGTATGTATTGTTTATAATTCTTTAGTTTTTGAATAACTTGAATGATGTTAAATTTTTGTGAAGCTTTCTCGCTGGTTGTAGGTAAATTACTTATGAAAACTGCAGAAGTTTTGCATTTAATCCTCCTCAATTGCAGTAGAGTAAATAAGTGCTGAAAGTTGACAGGATTAAAAATGCATCCAATGAATATCATAACGTCATTATCTTGCAATTCTAAAATATGTTTTCTGAACTGTATAATGCTTTTTATTGCCTTACTTGAGCCAACTCCTACGTCAAGGTTTTTATGGTGCTTAGAGAAAATAATCTGAGAAATATGCCAAATTTCTGTAATATTCCCGCTGGCTTTTGAGTAATTTATTCCATATCTATCATAGTCTCGTTTGCTCGGTGGCGTTTCAAGGATATATACGATACGTTTCCTAGAGTCGATTTTATTCATATTAGCATCAAAATTTTTGAATTGTCATATCATCAAATCGTCGAGATAGTCTATTTCCAACCCACGACTGCGCGGTACTTCGAAAAATACATCAAGTGGGAGATCTTCGTTAAATCCAGAATCTTGTTCCAAAAATTTAAACGAATAACCATATAAACTGCCATTGATGAAATAAAAATTGTTTGGATAAAGTTGTCTACCAAATGCATTTTTGGGTGGTTGTACAAGATATTTCCAGTTTTTTTGTTCATCTATAACTATGCAATCCATTGGATGTTCTCTCATCTTATGAAATGATAATGCAGAATTAAGCTTTAGTTCATACATGAACTTGATGAAAGAATCGATATCATTTGAACTTCGCAGTGGCGACGTAGGCTGTAGAACTATTACATAGTTATATATAATTTCACTTTCTTGGCCAATCCAATTTACTATATCCTTAATGACTTCCCGCATCGGAGTGTCATCTAGCCCTAAATATTCCGGCCTAATATATTGTGAGTAGAATCCAAGATTCTTGCAGAATTCAATTATTTCTTCACTGTCGGAGGAGACAATTGTGCGGGTAATTAATTTAGATTTTTTGATTGCATCTAAAGTGTAGCTGATGAGTGGCTTTCCTCTAAAATTAACTAGGTTTTTCCGTGGTATTCCTTTTGACCCACCTCTGGCAGGTACTATTGCTAAAACCTTTAAATCGCTTAACTCCATGCCGACAGAATTCCCTTTGAAATTTTCTCGATATCATCGTCATTCCACTTAACTGAAATTCCAATAGCTACACTCTTTTCTAATATCAAAGCACTGTCTTTCCAACCTGTCTTAAAAGCTTTATCAAATTTTTTATTATAACCAACAAGATGTTCCCAATGCTTAGAAAAATGCCATCGCATTGCATCAGGTAGATTCTTAGTTCCAATGCCCAAGTTTTTCAGTTTGTTTGCGATTAATGTTGCTGATTCAGCATTTTCTGAGAATAAAACTAAGGTATCACCAGCGCTATTGTGTCCCTCAAACGTTCTCCTGAAACTACCGGATAATTCCGCCAATTTCTCCGCCAATTTCTGCCTATTTTCTCTCTGCTTTCGCACAATTAAATCAAATTTTCTTAATTGTGCTAATCCTACTGCTGCATTTAATTCTGACATCCTGTAGTTGAAGCCTAAGGACATGGCAGGGTCAAGCCCCCTAGGGATACCGGCTTTATAACTATGCCCATGATCATGAATAGCTCTGCTTAATTCATAAATTTCTTTTTTATTCGTTAATACCATTCCTCCTTCTCCAGTATTTAGAGTTTTTCCTGCATCGGTACTAAAAGCTGAAACCAAACTGTACGAACCAGCAACCTTGTTTTCGATACTGGCACCCAACCCTTGCGCACAGTCTTCAATAACAATTAAGTTGTGTTTTTCTGCAATCCTTACAATTTCTACCATATTTGCCATATCACCTAACATGTGTACGGGCATTACTGCTTTGGTTTTGCGAGTGATAGCTGCCGCGAAAGAATTTGAGCACATATTCAAAGAATTATCTATATCAACGATCACTGGAATCGCACCAACCGACATTATGCCCTCGACTGTTGCTATGTAAGTGTGTGCCTGCGTAATAACTTCGTCGCCTGGCTTAATGCCCGCAGCTTTAAGTGCTACATGAATGGCAGCTGTACCGCTGGAAACAGCTTGCCCAAAATCAAAACCAAACTTTAAAGCGAATTCTCGTTCATACTCGCGTACTTTAAATATACCATTTCGTAACCCATCAAAACCATGAGCAAATAAGACGCCACCACTTAAAGTAAAAACCTCATTAACTGCTGCCTGTTCTTCTTTACCAAAAAGTTCATAACCCGGCATACATAATCCTCCAGTCTAAGTGTTTAGCTTAAGTGGTTACTCAGCAAAATAGACACATCGGTTTCAGCCGAAAAATGGATCGGATTTTGATCAAATGCCGGCTGTAAATCTTGGCACAAAACTTTGAGTTTGGGTAGATCTTTCTTAGATAAGTTCCACAAATCAAAATTCACGGGCGCATTAATTTTCTGATACAAAACTTGAATTTTCTCATGGAGAAATCTTGATTTTGATTCATCGGATAAGCGATTGTCAAAATCAATAGCATCAAATAGTCTTGCGTAGTCGAACCACTTGTGATCAATGTTAAACTTAATTACTGATGGCAGTGTTATCCCACCAGCAAATCCATGAGGAACTTTATAGTGAACTCCTATAGGATATGACAGTGCTCCAGAAATTCCCGAGCCAGAGTTAAAAAGTGCTGCTCCTGCGAGGTAACTACCCAGTAGCAGATCTTGCCTTGATCGTTCGGGACTGTTATCACTTAAAGCAGCGTTTAAAGAGCTAAGTATAAGTTTGAAAGCACTAATGCTAAATAATTGTGTCACTTGATTTGCTTGTATTGCCGTAAAACTCTCAAATGTATGCACTAAAGCATCCAGGCCTGACGAAAGCGCTACTGATTTGGGGCATGATTCGGTAAATTTGGCATCAAGAACAGCATATGTGGCAAAAAGATTTTTCCCATTGATCCCCATTTTGCGCATTTCAGCTCTATCTATAAAAGAAGCGTTAAATGTAACCTCACTTCCGGTTCCGGCTGTAGTAGGGATGCAAGCTACGGGAACACCCTCAATAACAACTTTGTTAAAACCCCGATAGTTAATAGCGCTGCCTGGGTTATTGAGTAAACAAGCGATGGCCTTCGTAATATCGAGAAGGCTTCCACCACCTATCCCGATAATTAGGTCAAATTTAGTCATACCTCTAACGACATCAAGCACTTCATCAAGAAAATCATAGGTAGGCTCAGTCACTATTTTTAATTCATGAGTAGTAACTACAAAATTTTTATTTAATTCACTTAGCACTTGAGAAAAATATGGACTGCTATCAGAAACTGCCTTATCAACTAAAAGCAATAGTTTATTGTATTTTTGAGCTTTAGCTTCAGCAATAAATTCAAATGTTGAAAGAGAGCCATGATATAAATTTGTTTTAAGCCTGATCAAGTTTTATCTCCATTTAAATCTTATTGAGGTTTTTTAATCCTGCGTAAGTTTAGGGCAATATAGAAAATAAATCAAGACAAATCAAATTTAGCTATTTAAGTTCAATCCAACGAGAACTTAGTACTGTGAACATTCCATATGCTTTTACAGATTAAAACTCTACACTTATTTTTAAATCTGAATACCAATATACTTTATCTCTAAAAACTCTTCGATTCCAGCAAAGCCACCTTCTCTACCTAAGCCTGATTGTTTAAATCCGCCAAATGGTGCAGCTGGATCTGAAATAACGCCTTTGTTAATTGCCACCATGCCAGATTCCAAAGCCTCTGCAACCTTCATTGCCCGCTTTAAATCTGCAGAGTAAACATATGCAATTAAGCCAAACTCGGTTGCATTAGCAAGTGAGATCGCTTCTTCATCAGAGGTTGTAATAACAATTGGCGCTACTGGACCAAATATCTCTTGATTTAATATTGGATTATCATTTTTAACAGTAAGCACTGTCGCTGGATAAAAAGCACCAATGCCAGCAGGTGATTTACCGCCAGTTTTTACCTGACCACCAGCTGTAACGGAGGCATCAACTAACTCTGCAATTTTATTGCGCTCTTTTACTGAAACACTTGCTCCTAGTTGGGCACCCGCTGTTGTGCCAGGGGCCATCTTTAAATCTCCCATGGCTTTAGCTAACTTTGTTGTGAACTCTTCCGCCACCTCTTTGGCAACATAAAAACGATTCGCAGCTGTGCATGCTGCGCCACCATTTCGCATCTTGGCAAGTAATGCGCCAGCAACAGCCTCATCAACATTGGCGTCCGATAAAACTAAAAACGGCGCGTTACCACCCAACTCCATTGAGCAACGAATAACACGTTCTGCCGCCTCTTTTAATAAAACTCTGCCAACTTCTGTGGATCCAGTAAAAGATAAATTAACAACCCTTGGATCCTTTAATATTTTTGCAATTGCAGGCCCAGTTGGTGTTGGCAAGATTAAATTAACAACTCCTGCTGGGACGCCAGCTCGCTCTAATATTTCAACAATTGCAATCGCAGTAAGTGGGGTTTCACCTGCTGGCTTTAGGATTACTGTGCAACCGGCGGCGAGCGCTGGTCCAATCTTTCTAGTTGCCATCGCAGCTGGAAAATTCCAAGGAGTAATTAATAGAGAAACGCCAATTGGTTGCTTGGTAACAACAATTTTCTTATCCCCACTAGGAGAGGTTCGATACTCACCATTAATTCGCACCGCCTCCTCTGAAAACCAGCGGAAGAACTCTGCGGCGTATAAAATCTCACCCTTAGCGTCCGTTAATACTTTGCCATTTTCTCTAGAGACTATCTCAGCTAATCGATCGGCCTCTGCAACCATAATCTCAAATGCTTTTCGCAGGATCTCACCGCGAACTCGGGGAGCAGTTTTTGCCCAACTCTTAAAGGCCCGATCTGCTGCATCTACCGCATCAGCACACTCTTTATCTGATGAAACCTGCACATTAGCAATTACTGATTCATCACTTGGATCATTAACTGCCAAGGTAGATGAGCCATTTACCCACTTGCCATCAATATAAAGCTGTGTC
>Ga0315905_10006243_pt1 | contig 12111 bp, 9 predicted proteins | sample LakEriMetagenome_5_FD_203522 | JGI IMG/M metagenome (GOLD analysis project Ga0315905, IMG submission 203522) | Freshwater fungal communities from buoy surface, Lake Erie, Ohio, United States - Buoy 4 MA121 | ecosystem: Environmental > Aquatic > Freshwater > Lake | place: USA: Lake Erie, Ohio...
GCGATCAGCAATGCAACAAGGTTCATGACCTTAAGCAATGGGTTGATCGCAGGTCCTGCGGTGTCTTTGAACGGATCGCCAACTGTGTCACCGATTACCGTTGCAGCGTGTGCTTCAGAGCCCTTGCCACCGAAGTGTCCGTCTTCGACAAACTTCTTTGCGTTATCCCAAGCTCCACCAGAGTTGGAAAGGAACACTGCCATCAAAGTTCCGGTTGCAATGGTGCCGGCCAGGAAGGAACCAAGGGCGCCAATTCCTAATCCGAAACCAACTGCAATTGGAGTCAAGATTGCCAGCAGACCTGGTGTTGTTAATTCGCGCAAGGAATCCTTGGTCACGATGTCAACCACACGACTGTAATCCGGAAGTTCAGTTCCAGCCATGATGCCTGGCTTCTCGCGGAACTGACGGCGAACTTCGAAGATCACTGACCCAGCTGCGCGGGATACTGCGTTGATTGCAAGCCCACTGAACATAAAGACAACTGCTGAACCAATTAATAAACCAAATAAGTTTGCTGGGTTGGAGATGTCTAGAGTTCCGGAGTATTGCAAGTCGCTTGTAGTGAATTCCTTCGCTGCATTTGATACTGCGTCACGGAATGCGCCGAACAACGCGGTAGCAGCAAAGACTGCAGTTGCGATCGCGATGCCCTTAGTGATGGCCTTAGTTGTGTTACCAACTGCGTCAAGGTTTGTTAGAACCTGTGCACCTTCACCATGTACATCGCCAGACATTTCCGCGATACCTTGAGCATTGTCAGATACTGGACCGAAAGTATCCATCGAAACGATGACACCAACAGTTGTTAGCAAACCGGTGCCTGCTAATGCGATTGCGAACAATCCAAGTAGGACTGATGCGCCACCCAAAAGATATGCTGCGTAAACAGCAGCGCCAATCAATAGTGCGGAGTAAACAGCGGATTCCAAACCAAGTGAGATTCCAGCAAGAATCACAGTTGCCGGTCCAGTAAGGGATGACTTGGATACGTCATCAACTGGCTTGCGGTTAGTTTCGGTGAAATACCCAGTTAATTGCTGGATTGCAGCGGCCAAAACGATACCAATAAGTACTGCGCCGATTGCCATGTGTCGAGGGTTAACCACTACACCTTCAGCCAAACCAAATGTTGGGTCAGCAACTGATTTAAGTTCGGCAAGAGTTGCAGGCAAGAATTGGTAAGCAGCCAAGGCTACTAATACGGCGCTGATTACTGCGGACAAGAAGAAGCCGCGATTGATTGCGCTCATTCCAGAACGATCGCCAGCGCGAGGTGTTACGGCAAAAATTCCAACTACCGCAGTTAGTACACCAATGGCAGGAACTACCAATGGGAAAACTAAACCAATTTCGCCAAAGGCTGCTTTACCCAAAATCAAAGCAGCAACAAGTGTTACAGCATAAGACTCGAACAAGTCAGCTGCCATACCAGCACAGTCACCTACGTTGTCGCCAACGTTGTCTGCGATTGTTGCAGCGTTGCGTGGATCATCCTCTGGAATACCTTGTTCAACTTTTCCAACCAGGTCCGCGCCAACGTCAGCAGCTTTGGTGAAGATACCGCCACCAACGCGCATGAACATTGCAAGGAGCGCGGCGCCGAAACCAAAACCCTCAAGAACCTTTGGAGCTTCACCTTTGTAAACCAATACAACTAAAGCAGCGCCAAACAAACCAAGACCAACGGTGAACATGCCAGCAACACCACCGGTGCGGAAAGCAATCTTCATTGCTTCCTGCTCGCCACTGGTATTTGCGGCAGCAGCTACCCGAACGTTTCCGCGAACCGCTAGCCACATACCCGCGTAGCCAGTGATGCCGGAAAATACTGCGCCGACTAAGAAGAACAAGGAACGACCAATTCGCTCATTCTGAGTTTCAGCCGGAAGTAGGAACAACAAAAAGAAGACCAAAACACCAAAAACTGCAAGGGTGCGGAACTGTCGGTTTAGATAAGCCGAAGCACCTTCCTGAATTGCCAATGCAATCTTCTTCATGCTGTCGGTGCCTTCGTCGGCTGCCAAAACTTGGCGCACTAAAACTGCAGCTACACCAAGGGCAGCTAAGGCAATAATGGCGACGATGACCACGGTTGTGTAGTTGGATCCAGTCAGGGCTACTTCCTGGCTGGCGACATGTGCAAATGCAGACATGGTTCTCCTTGTTGGGGGTTCTCTGGAAAATCTTATGAGATCAAGGTGATTTGGCTGGCACTTGGTCGGCTAAATGAGAAAATTGCTTAAAGCCCAATTATTTGGATTAGTTTGCACCCAATGAAATAAAGAGTTCTCGGGCTGCATCGTCATCCCAGAGAACGGATGACCCGGCCGCAGTATTGGCATCAGGATCTGAAACCGGAACTGTGATCAAAGTTCCGTTTCCATTAGATAGCCCGCGCATTGCCCTAGCAAGATTGCCGATGTCCATGATCGAATCTGAATCGCCAACATTTACTGAGGCCGTGCCAGCATCAACTAGCTTCCACATGCGAACTGGATTCAGTAGTACTGCAGGGGTTGCAACTTTTTTCATAACCGAACTCAGGAATTGCTGTTGGCGTTCCACTCGACCAAGGTCACCCTTTGGATCTGCATAACGCATGCGCACATATGCCAACGCATTTTTCCCATCGAGTTCCTGGCAGCCAGCTAGCAGATTCAGTCCAGAATTCTTGTCAGTTACATCTGCTGAAACACACATGTTTACGCCACCGACTGCGTTAGTGATATCGCGAATACCTTTAAACCCAACTTGCATGTAGTGATCAATGTGTAAACCGGTATTTCGTTCTACGGTTTCCACCAGTAGTGGGACACCACCCTTGCTATATGCAGTGTTGATTTTATTTTTACGATCTTCAACGGATGAACCATCGAGTGCAATGTGTGCGGGAATAATCACATAGGAGTCGCGAGGCAGACTAATTAAAGTTGGTTTTCCATCGTCACCGATGTGTATCAACATTATGGTGTCAGTCCGCTGCGAACCTTCGTCTTTGCCCGTGCGCATCTCTTTACGTTCGGCTTCAGTTAAACCTTCGCGACTATCTGAACCCACTAGCAGCCAGTTAGTTCCAGCCGTGTCAGCAAGTGCAACATTTGCTGATGCAGGCATCTTGTTTAATGAGTTCGCGGCATTGAATCCAAGAAATATATAGAAGCCAAGATATGCCAGCACATAGGCCAGCACGATATTTCTAATGTAACGAACTGGCCGCGGGTAACGTGACTTGCTTTTTCTAGCTGAAAACTTAGGCAAGGTAATCCTTGAAACTCTTGGTTGGGTTTGAGTCTGGTTAACTTCGCCAGATCGAAAAGTGGTGACTGAAAAGATCGGTTCATCTATCTGATCGATAGCTGGATTTACCTCTGGTGTGCCGATGACTTTGCCATCGGAACCTCTGCGATAAACCGTTGCTTCCACCTTGCAATTCTCACTTAATTAGTAAGAAACCCCATTGTCTGGCGCGCCAAACTTGCTTGCTCATTAAAAACCAAAGGGTGATAAAGAAAGTCCAGGCGTCACCGACGGGGGACGCGGTAACGCCTGAACTGCTACAAAACTATAGAAAAATTGATTTTCCTGTGACTTAAATCCATGCTTTTTCATAATTCTTGACCATGCCTATACTTTTGCGGCGCAGTTGGCAGGACTTGAATGCCTGATAGCCTGCCCTGAAATAGAACTCAAGGATCAGGATAGAGATGACAAAGACGGAAGGCACGTTAGTTGATCATGCTGAACTATTTCGCTTCACATTGGAAGTGCTCCAAGCCGTTGGTACGCCTTTAGCCAGCGCTGCCGAAATGGCTAACCAAATGGTTGCTTCAGATTTGGCTGGCCATGAGTCACATGGAATTCGTAGACTTCGTGAGTACGCCTATCGCGCTCGCGACGGTTTCGTAAATCCTGCTGCTGTTCCTACCGTCGAACAAGATAGTGGCTCGCTAGTCAGCGTTGATGGCCAGACGAATTACGGTCATTTAGTTATGCCATTTGCAACTGATTTACTTATTGAGCGCGCTCGTCTCCACGGTATTGCAGCAGTGACGGTAAAGAATTGTGATCCAGCGGGAAGGTTTGCAGATTTTTGTGACCATGCTGCCAATGAAGGTATCGCCGTATTTATGTTCATGAACGTTGGAGGCGGTGCAATTGATGTTGCTCCGCCTGGCGGAGCCGAAGCGCGCATTGCTACCAATCCGATTGCTGCCGGAGTTCCTCGCGAGGGTGCTCCAAATCTCGTTATGGACATGGCAACATCAGCCGTAGCAAAAGGGCGACTTTCCGATGCCCAAGAACGTGGAACTGAGATCGACAACGATTGGCTAAACCAAAGCGGCGTACTTGTTCCATTGGGTGGTGTGAAAGGTTTTGCATTGTCAGTAATCGCAGAAGCCTTGGCCGGATCACTAAGTTCAGCTGGAACTGTTGGTCCGGAGGTCGCGGATGCCAGACAAGGCGTACTCGCAATTGGAATTGACATTCAAAAGCTGCGTCCGTTAGATGAATTCAAAAAGGACGTTGCAAAGTTTGCTACTCATTTAAAACTAACTCCGCTTGAGCCAGGTGCTAACGAAATCCGAATGCCAGGTGAAAGCACTGCCATAAATACCAAGATCCGCCGCGAGTCCGGCATCACAATCCACCCAGTAATTTGGGAACGGCTAGTTGAATTGGCAGAAGTTTTCTCACTTAAGTTGCCTATTTCCAAGAACGGTTAACTCATACAACTGTTGGAATTATCCAACTGACTAGATTCGGCGTAATCTTGAGTTTCTATGAAAAACTCATTCGCTTACTTAGGTCCTAAGGGCACCTTTACTGAGTCTGCGTTTTTACAAATGCCGATTGCCGACGGGGCAGAACTGATTCCAGCTGAATCAGTTCGCGAGGCTTTAAACCTGGTGCGATCTGGGAAAGTTTTTGGCGCTCTTGTGCCCATTGAAAATTCAGTTGAGGGTTCGGTAGCAACCACTCTGGATGAACTCGGTCATGGTGATTCACTAGAAATCATCGATGAGATTGCAATCCCTGTGGAGTTTGCATTGCTGGCAAATCCTGGGGTTTCGATTTCTGACATCACAAGAATTGCAACTCACCCACATGCCCATGCGCAATGCGTTGATTGGTTGCATGAAAACATTCCAGGCGTTCATGTCTTACCGGCAATGTCGACTGCGGCCGCGGCCGAAGAATTGTCAACGGGCGCAAATTATGATGCAGCGATTTGTTCAGTCGCGGCAGCTAAACATTACGGCTTGGAGATCCTGGCACAAGGAATTGGCGATAGTGATTCAGCGTGGACTCGATTTGTTTTAGTAAGTAAGCCAGGTCACGCACAACCGGCAACCGGAAATGACAAGACAACTTTGTCATTGTTCATGCATCGCAACCAACCTGGTGCATTGTTAAATATTTTGACTGAGTTTGCAGTACGCGGAGTTGACTTGTCACGCTTGGAATCTCGACCAACAAAACAGCAACTTGGTGACTACTTCTTTTCGCTGGACTGTGTTGGACACATTGATGATGAAAATCTTGGTGAGGCGCTAATCGAACTTCGTAAAATATGTGCAGATGTTAAATTCTTAGGTTCATACCCGCGCCATGACAACGCAAGTGCAAATGGCACTGTCAATGAAATTGCCAAATCAAATGTGGATCCACAGATTTGGTTAGAAAACTTACGTAAGCGAAACGATTAACCTGCAATAATTCGATCGATGAACACTGCAACGCCATGATCGTCATTTGATGGTAAGAATTCTGTTGCTACTTCTTTAACCCAATCGTGCGCATTGTCGACAGCTGCGCCGCGTCCAACCCAGGCAATCATTGGCACATCGTTTGGCATGTCGCCCACTGCAGCAACATCCGCTGCAACTAATCCCCGACTAGCTGCAAATTTTTCTAATCCAGTGCCTTTATTTACTCCAAGTGCGCTCATTTCAATCATGAGATCCAAGAAATTTGAATGAGTGACGTCCACAAGTCCCTCTAATGCGGCTTGAGCATCAATCAAAAACTCATCCGCATTCTGTTGGACACGATCACTTGGTCGAGCCAGCAACTTAATTACGATGTCGGTTTCAAACATAGATTCAACATCCGTTGCAGGAGGGGTGATCTTGACTTCCCAACGTGGGCGGTACTTGTCATCTACTAAGAATGAAACATCGTGACGATCCAGTTCAACAGCAAAAGAAATCTCTGGGTCAAGTTCTTGTAAGATCCGGGCAGCCTTCAGACCAGCATCGCTCGACATCAGATCGGCATAAATGGTTTCCTGGGACTTTAAATCCATCAGCAATGCGCCATTGCAGGCAAGCGCTAGGCCTTCATGGCCAGTCATGTCTGGAATCTGGCGCATCCAGCGGGTTGGTCGACCTGTGACGAAGATCGTTTCCAGGCCATTTGCATGGGCCCGAGCAATAGCAGCAACGTTTTCTGGGGAAACGGTGCCTCCAGTTTGTAGGAAAGTGCCATCTAGGTCGCTGGCAATTAACCGCGTCACAATCGTTACCAACTTCCTTCATATTTGACCTAGTCAGATGTGCCCAAAACTCGCTAGAGTTTTCAACTACCCGTACTCAACCCTACGGGCTTTTCATAAAGGAGCATCATGGCCAAGATCAGCGACGAAGTACGCACTCACAAATACACCTTGACCGAAGACGAGATGCCTACCCAGTGGTACAACATCGTTCCGGATCTGCCAGCGCCACCGCCACCAGCACTACATCCTGGGACTCACCAACCAGCTGGTCCTGAAGATTTTGCACCGCTGTTCCCTATGGCATTGATCATGCAAGAAGTTAGCCAGGAGCGATACATCGATATCCCCGGCGGCGTTCTAGATGTTTATCGTCAATGGCGGCCTAGCCCGTTGTTCCGGGCACACCGACTTGAGAAATTACTTGGCACACCTGCTCGCATTTACTACAAGTACGAAGGTGTTTCACCAGCTGGTTCACACAAACCGAACACTGCTGTTCCGCAGGCTTACTACAACGCGCAAGAAGGAATCAAGAAGCTGGTAACTGAAACTGGCGCGGGCCAATGGGGTACTGCACTTGCATTTGCTTGCGCGCTTTACGACATGGAATGTGAAGTGTTCCAGGTTGGTGCGTCATTTGATGCCAAGCCATTCCGCAAACTTATGATTGAAGCTTTTGGTGGAACAGTTCATCGTTCACCTTCACAGTTAACTGAAGTTGGCAAGATGCTGGCAGCAGACCCAAAGAACTTAAGTGGTTCACTTGGTATCGCAATTTCTGAAGCCGTCGAAGTTGCAGTAAGCGATCCAGGAACTCGTTACGCACTTGGTTCAGTATTGAATCACGTTCTGATGCATCAGACCATCATTGGTGAAGAAGCATTACTGCAAATGGCAAAGGCTGGTGACACTCCAACTCTTATTGTTGGTTGCACCGGTGGTGGTTCTAACTTTGGTGGACTTGCGTTCCCATTCCTACGTGAAAAAATGGCTGGGAAAATCAATCCACGAATTTTGGCTGCTGAACCAGAATCATGTCCTTCACTTACTCGTGGAACTTATGCCTACGACTTTGGTGACACTGCAGGTATGACGCCACTTATGAAGATGCACACTCTTGGTAAGGACTTCATCCCAGATCCAATTCACGCTGGTGGCTTGCGATACCACGGTATGGCTCCGTTGATTTCTCACATCTACGAACTTGGTTTGATGGATGCGCAAGCAGTTGGTCAGACCGAGTGCTTTAGTGCTGCAGTTAAGTTTGCTCGCACCGAAGGCATCGTTCCCGCTCCAGAGCCAACTCACGCGATTGCAATTGCAATCCAAGAAGCGCTAAAGGCAAAAGAGACCGGGGAAGAAACCGTTATCTTGACTGCGCTTTGTGGACATGGCCACTTTGACCTTGCTGCGTATGACGAATTCCTCAATGGCCGCATGACTGATGAAGTTATTACCGATGAGCGCTTCACTGCAGCTTTGGCAAACTTGCCTCAGGTTGCTGGTGTCTAAGTAGATAAAAACAAAAGCCCCACTGAATCCAGTGGGGCTTTTGTTTTGACAATGTTTATTTTCCTAACTGAAAACTTACTTAACCTTGAAGTGAGACGCACCACCAAGATACGGCTGCAATGCTTTTGGAATTCTTACCGAACCATCTGCTTCTTGATGATTTTCAAACAACGCAACGATAGTTCTCGTGACTGCGCACAAAGTGCCGTTCAAAGTTGCAATTGGTTCCACACCTTCGATGCCGCGCGAACGAATCTTAAGTCGGCGGGATTGGAACGTAGTGCAATTGGAAGTTGATGTCACTTCGCGGTAACGCTCTTGTGATGGCACCCAGGCTTCGCAGTCAAACTTGCGCGCAGCACTTGAACCTAAGTCGCCAGTTGCAACATCGATGACTCGGTATGGAATTTCCAGTGCTTGTAAGAATTCTTCTTCAAAACCTAATAAGCGTTGGTGTTCTGCAACTGCTTCATCAACCGGGCAGAACGAAAACATTTCAACTTTGTCGAACCAGTGCACCCGGAAAATTCCGCGAGTGTCTTTACCGTGACTGCCAGCTTCGCGACGAAAACATGGCGAGAAAGCTGCATAACGACGCGGCAACTCTCCTTCAAGAATTTCATCCATGTGATACGCAGCAAGTGGCACTTCGGCAGTACCAACTAAATACAAATCGTCTGATTCAAGGTGGTAAACATTTTCAGCAGCTTGTCCTAGGAATCCGGTTCCCTCCATCGCTGCTGGTTTAACTAGTGCGGGCGGAATCATTGGAATGAAGCCATTTTTTTGCGCAGTGTTCATTGCCAACTGGACAAGTGCCAGTTCCAACATCGCACCTGGCCCGGTTAAGTAATAAAAACGACTGCCGCTAACTTTTGCGCCGCGTTCAATATCGATTGCGCCAAGTAGTTCGCCAATCTCGACATGATCGCGAACTGTAAAACCTTCGGCAACGAAATCTCGCTTAGTGCCGACTTCCTTGATGACAACGAAGTCATCTTCGCCGCCCACCGGTGCAGCCGGATCAACCACATTGGAAAGACCAAAAACTAAGGCGTCAAGATTTGCATCCATTTCACGCAAGGAATTCTCAGCAGCTTTAACCTGATCTGACAATGTCTTGGTTTCTGCGAGGAGCGCTTGCTTCTCTTCACCTTGAGCTTTTGCCACCTGTGAACCAATTGCCTTTTGATTAGCTCGCAGGCTTTCAAATTCACCCAAAGCTGTGCGTCGAGCAGAATCAGCAACCACAACTTGATCAACTAATTCAACAGATTCACCGCGGGCAGCCTGAGATTTCTTGACAGCTTCTGGGTCTTGGCGAAGGGCGGCTAAATCGATCATGCCTTAAGCCTAGAGGACTGGGTACACCAGAAATTCATCTGGCAATTGGTATCTGGTGGTTAATTCCAGATAGCATCAATTCTGCATTTGAATGTTTACTGCATCGACAGACATGAGGTAATTCATTGGACATGAACTGGTTGACTCCGAAGGCGCAAGCTCGCTCAGCTGGAGATAAAGGTTGGGGAAGTTTTGCACTTGAGCCGATCAGTAAAGGCGAAACTGTGGGCAGTTTCGGTGGCTGGTCCGTACCTCGCGAAGTTTTGGCGACTTTAGGACTAGAACGCCAGCATCGCGCAATTCAAGTTGATGATGACCAGTATTTGGTATCCCGCGAAGAACGTGAACCGGGAGATTGTTTTAATCACTCCTGCGAACCAAGTTGCGGGCTAGAGGGTGCCACCATTTTAAAAGCCCGACGTGATATTGCCGTTGGCGAAGAATTAACTTTTGATTACGCAACTTGCGATGATTCTGACTATGACGAATTTACTTGTGGCTGTGGTTCTTCCGCTTGCCGTGGCACAGTTACCGGAAAAGATTGGCAACTTACTGCATTACACACAAAGTATGCCGGCGAATTTTCACCTTACTTAGCTCGTCGAATAGCTAACGAGTTCTAATCAGAACTTGAGCCACCATCAGCAGAAGCACCTGGTGTTGCGGTATCCGTTGGCACAACAAGAGTGTCATTTAGATTTTGTTGATCATCAATAACTGAACCTGAGGTAACCGCAGTTGTTCCAGCGATCAACGTTGCATCATCGTTCTTACTTTCAAGATGTTCGTGATACCTAACATCTGCCCGATGTAAATCTGAGTCGCGAATTTTTAATGCTTCGGCAATTGGCAGTACTACTATGAAAGTTGCCAAGAGATGCATGACACTTAATGAAAACTTCACAGTAAACGAAACGTTCGCCAAAGTTAGCGCGCCGTAAACCGAAGCAAGGCCCACACCCAAACCAAAGGCTAAGAACCAAATTCGCGGGCCAATAAATAATTTGGCTAAGCCAACTGCAACCAAGGTTGCTAGGACTCCAGCAATCGCGGTTGCTAACGTGACTCGAAATAAGGTGGCGTCAACATAAACTGCACTTTGAAATGCCTCCGGAACCACAATTTCCCAGTGAAAAATGTTTACACAAATCCATAGCCAGCCCGCATTTGCTCCGGTGGCCAAAGCAGTTGCAGCAAGGCCGGCAAGCCAAATTCGTGATGCTGGCGGCGTTACTTGGCGAACTGGTTTAACTGACATTTTTAACTCCTGGTTAGCGATTCGCTAGTGCCAAAAGCCTACGCCATTGCGCCAGTTTCGCTGCAGTGCATTTCTCGCGTAACCTTGCATTTGGTCGTTTTCATTAACGATTTTGGCGAGGTGGCAGAGCGGCCGAATGCGGGCGCCTTGAAAGCGTCTGAGGTGTAAAAGCCTCCGGGGGTTCAAATCCCTCCCTCGCCGCGTAAAAGAATTGGTCCCCAAATGGGGGCCAATTCTTTTACTTGCAGTGTGAGGTGGGATTTGAGGAAAAGTTCTCGCGAATAGCGAGAACTTTGGAGTCCCTCCCTCGCGTTGATCGCAGAAGCGATCAACCTGCCGGGTGCCGATACAAACCGCACTCCTTCGAAAAACCTTCTACGTCAAAGACCATCCGCGTCATCCCCAAGTCATATTCGGTTTTCCAAGATCTAAAGATCGGAAAACCGTTATCGACCGATTCCTGCTCCTGAGCTTTTCCTTTAGAAGTTTTTCTGCGGAGTGCTTAAACCGAAACTTACGCTTCTCTCCAAAGCGGGCGCGTCAAACAAGTAGGCCCACCTTCACCACGATTAATAACGTCAGCTTTGTAAATGTGAACTTCAACTCCAGCATCACGAAGCAGTTGTGCAGTAATTGGATTACCCGATGGCATCACAGCCACACCAGGGCGAATCGCGAGCACATTGCAAGCCAGCGACATATATTCCTCATCTGGCACCGAGATTGTTTTGATCCCACGTTTAGCAAGTTCTTGTAACAAAGTAACTGGTGCTTCGCGTTCATAAACGACAGCTAAGTCATCGCGAATCGGTGAAATCACACTCATCAGATGCAAACAATATTCTGGACCCATTGCATGTGGCATGTGAAATGCCAGCGCTTCAATTCCTTCAGCAGCAAAAATTTCACGAAGTTGTTTTTCGCCTGCTTCGTTGGTTCGGTAAGTGCGACCAATGGCAACGGTTTTGTTGTCTAGCCAAAACATGTCACCCGCGTCTGCAGTTGCATCACCAATCAATACGCCAACGGTTGGCATACCGAGTGCATTGATGTCACCAGCCAGCATTGCTGGTTCTTTCACTCGCGCTTCTTTTGCACCTTGTAACTGGATTACGCCACTTGGTGTTGTAAACGCTGGGTCATAAACGAAGCAAGCATCGGGTTGTCCTGGGGCTTCTGGCAGTACATCTACCTCACAACCAAGTTCACGAAGCAATTCGACGAATGCTGCGTGATCAGCTTGAAGTGCATCTAGATCAAGTTGATCTGGGGCACCCAGCCAATGCGCGGCTTGGTAATCCGCATCACGCGTAGGTGGACGAACTGCCACACGCTTCAGATTGGCAACTGACGAGGAAACACCGAAATTAGACATGACCCAATCTTTGCGGGCAGTGGCAATTGGCACAAACTCGGATTTTCGCCAAAGGCCATAAAACCAGTTAATCTAAAGGTTCGAGGAGACGTCGCATAGTCCGGTCGAGTGCGCCTCACT
>Ga0315905_10006244_pt1 | contig 12111 bp, 7 predicted proteins | sample LakEriMetagenome_5_FD_203522 | JGI IMG/M metagenome (GOLD analysis project Ga0315905, IMG submission 203522) | Freshwater fungal communities from buoy surface, Lake Erie, Ohio, United States - Buoy 4 MA121 | ecosystem: Environmental > Aquatic > Freshwater > Lake | place: USA: Lake Erie, Ohio...
CTATTACCTTTTTTCTCAAATCTAAACTGTAAGGCATGGCTCAAGTTAAGTTATTTTTGCAAAAATTTTACCTCATTATCTAGTGGTATTCAAATGATTCAGTCTTAATTGAAATGACTATAAGTCTGCGCCCGTTAAGGTTGCATTTGTTAAATTGGAGTGGGATAAATCTACGTTTTTTAAATCAGCATTTGTCAAATTTTCTCCCGCTAAATAAGTCATTTTACGCGATTTAAGATACTCTTCAAATTCTTGAATTTTGTCGTCTGTTTCGAGATCATTACCTTTAGATTTTTTAAGTTTTTGTTTGCCTTCATCTGCGAAAATGTCAAAGTACTTAAGTTTGAGTGCCAAATTTTCATCTTGACTTTCAAATATGCTATCTATTTTTTTTGTGTACGTTGAAAATATTATCTCTTGCTTAGCTATAAGCATTCTATCCTCAGAAAAAATAGGCATTGGGTTGTTGGTAAAGCAAAAGACTTTTAAAAGGATTGCAGCAAAGTAAATAACCACAATAATGCATAAAATATGTTTAATACAAAATATTTGAATCTTTTTACAAAAACTAGCCTTATCCCATTCTTTAGTTTTACACCAATCAGCATCAAGACCAAGACATTTTTTAGTTTCATGCTGTTCTTCTTGTATGGCATCGTCAAACGAGGTAGCGACAAGCCATTTTTTGATACTGTAATACTGTTCTCGAGTTAGATGAACAATCACTAATAAGATAACGAGCGAAAGTATAAAAACACAAAAGTTTGATATAGATTTAGCCAAATTTATATCAAATAAAAATAGGGTAATAAAGTGACTAAATAGACCAAGAAAACCATAAAAGCCAAGGATGACAAAAATATGATACCCGCCGAAAACAAGATAAGTTGTGTTAGTCGATTTCCGAGCCTTTCGTAGGTTAGTCTCCCAACCAATATTTAGATAATCATCATCAAAAAAATATTTATTACAATCTGGTTTAATTGTGATTTTTGTAAACGCTAGGTTAAGTTTTTTTTCAACTCCCGCTAAATAGGCTCCATGAACTGCAACATTTCGTGCGATAGACATCCATTTTGTGATAAATACAGTAGATGCTGCGGGAATAAAAACGGCTAAAAGAATAAATAAGAAAAATGTCAATCCATAAAATCGAGATGTATCTAGGTCGAGAGTTTGAATGTCAGGCTTAAAAAGACCATTGATCTGTCCCATAACTCCTTGGATAGCAGCAAGGGTAAACCCCAGCACAAATAGTCCATAATAGAACATATTGTTTAGGGCTGTTTGCTCTCCTATTAGTTCTTGGCGAAGAGTTTTGTATTCTTCCATCAGGACATCTATTTTTTTATTAAAGATAGGCGTGTATTTCTCTGGTTCTAATAAAATGGGCGCATTTAGTCGTAACTCGACAGAATCATTGCTTTCTTTCTGTACTATAGCTTGAATAATTAAAGATGGATAGCCGTTTTCAAGAGATAATTGGTCATTAACAACTTTATAAATTTTCTGTACGATTAAAGCACGATTATTGAGGAAATCTTTCTTGTTTTTCGAGTCAAGATCACTACAATCGAGGCTAATTTTTATGTCAGAAACTGATTCATTCGTGACTTCAACTTTTAATGTTTCGTATTCAGGTTTGACTTTTTTTAGCTCTGTTTCAAGAGTAGACTTTAGCTGTTTTAACAAATCTTCGGTTTGCTGGCTCATAGATCTGTAATTAGAAAATGTAAATTTAAGTATTTAAACGTTGTTAAACCTAACTTTTCATCTCCCTGACAGTTAAAGACCAGGAAGTAAAATAATCCTACCAGATGAATAGGGGCTTTAGAAAAAAGAACTGGAGTTAAAGCATCTCAATGGTAAAATTAAACTGTGTCTAATTTTAAACCTGAACTTTCCGAGCAAGTTAATGGGATTAATGGGATTAAATCGTTGTCCAGGAAAAAATGATTGTCACACGTATTCCTAGCTCCGTAAACTAACAGCAAACTGTTGAGTTAACGCTTCCCGAATTTTGTTGTGAACAGGTTCCACATCCGCATCGGTCAAAGTACGATCGCCAGCGCGGTAGGCCAAACTAAAAGCAAGACTGCGTTGTCCTTCTGGGACGGATTCCCCTTGATATTGATCAAACACTTCAACACAATCCAAAAGTTGTCCCCCGGCCTTGTTCATCGCTTGGCTGAGTTCGGCCACGGTCAATTCTAACGGCGCATACAAGGCCAAATCCCGTTCAACGGCGGGGTAGGGGGAATAGGGTTGGAAATGGGGCGTTCCTAAAATTTGGCTTGCCATGGCCTGCAACAAGGGGGCGATCGCCAATTCAAAGCCATAAACTTCATTGATTAAGCCTTTTTCTTGCCGTAATTGGGGGTGGAGTTGTCCAAAGCGTCCTAGGGTTTCGCCACCGCAGGATAGTAACGCCGTTCGTCCAGGGTGGAGGCGGGGATCTTGGCGATCTGCAACGTAGGTAACCGCAACTCCCAAGCGTTGAAAAATTTCATCGAGTAACCCTTTGGCCTCGTACCATTCCATCGGTTGGGGTTTGCCGCCCTGAGTCCAACGGCCTTGGGTGATTTGCGTCCCGCCGAAAATGCCCGCTAGGTGATCCGCTTCGTCAATTTCCCCATCGGTTTGCCAAAAGACCCGGCCAATTTCAAAGGCATTTAAAGCGCCATTATTTTGGGCTTGGTTATTTTCAAACGCGGTAATTAACCCATCCAGTAAATTGGTGCGCAGGGCGGAATATTCAGCAAATAAAGGATTGGCTAATACCACTTCTGGGCCTTGGGGTTTAACCAAAGAATAATGCACCACTTCGGTTAATCCCGCTGCCCGAAACGCTTCCCGCAAGGCTAATTCCCCTTGATAGGCGATCGATAAACCACCGGGGATCGGCGTCGGGGGTAATTGTTCACAGAAATGGTCATAACCGTAAAGTCGGGCCACTTCTTCAATTAAGTCAATTTCGCGCTCAATGTCCCGTTGGCGGTAGGAGGGGACAGTCACCGACCAAGTCGTCTCACTGGATTCGGCCCCTGGGCTTAACTCACAACCGAGATCTCCTAAAATTCGTTGCACATCTTCAGCGGTAATGTCGCCCACACCGTCGGGGGTTTTGACTTTGCCTAAAATCTGTTGAACTTTGGCTAAACGCAGATGAATGACACCACTGCCTCGGTTTTGACGATGATCGGCCTGACCCTGTTGGCTCACCGTTCCCCCGGCTAATGCCTGAATCAAGGCGATCGCCCGATTTAACGCCACTTCTAATTCACATTGATTAACCCCCCGTTCATAGCGGGTCGAAGATTCACTGCGGAGGTTAATGGCTTTACTCGATCGCCGAATCGTTACCCCATCAAACAAGGCCGCTTCTAACACCAAATTCTGGGTTTGGGAATCCACCTCGGTTTCCCCGCCCCCCATCACCCCGGCGATCGCCACGGGAGTATTATTGGCCGTAATTAATAAATTTTGGGGCTGTAACGTCCGTTCTTGATCATCCAGGGTCAGTAACGTTTCTTGAGCCTGAGCAAAGCGCACCCCCAACCTTAAAGACTCTGACCCCGCCACCGTTTGTAACTTTTCCCGATCAAAGGCATGGAGTGGTTGACCCCATTCCAACAACACATAATTGGTCACATCCACCACATTATTAATCGGTCGTACCCCCGCTGCCTGTAAGCGTTGCTTGAGCCAATCCGGGGAGGGTTGAATGGTTACCCCTTCAATCACCGTACCAATATAGGCCGGACAAGCCAGGGTTTCCTGGACGGCGATCGTCAAACTGTTGTCCGTGACCTCGACTTCAGCGACTTCTGGCAGACTCAACTTCGCCCCCGTCAACGCTGCCACTTCCCGCGCTACCCCCACCATACTCAACGCATCAGACCGATTAGCGGTGGGACTAATTTCTAAAATCACATCATCCAAACCTAATAACGGCGCAACGGGACTCCCCAACGGTAGATCGACCCCCTCAAAAATATGAATCCCTTCCGACTCCTTACTTAACCCCAACTCCGCCAAGGAACAAATCATGCCAGATGATTTTACCCCCCGCAATTTGGCCGGTTTAATTTTCAAATCCACAGTGGGTAAATAACTGCCCACCGTCGCTACGGGAACCAAGATTTCCGCCCGCACATTCGGCGCACCACAGACAATGGTTGATGGCTCAGCTTCGCCAATATCCACCAGACAAACACTTAACTTATCCGCATCGGGGTGTTTTTCCTTTTGCAGCACTCTACCTAATACAACCCCGGCTGACCAACTGCGACGGTCTTCGATTTCTTCCACTTCCAAACCGGCGATCGTTAATAGCTCCGCCAGGCCTTCCGGGGGCAGACTGAGTTCAACCAGGGATTGAAGCCAATTAACAGAAATGCGCATGAGATTACCTTGATTACTATATCGCCAGCGAAATTTATTGTATCTTTAATAAGGGAAGGTAAGAAAACGACTATTAACCTCTTGCGATATTTGCTCTTCTGCACTAGCAATCTATTGAAGTTTGGCAAACACAACTATCCTAATATTTTCAAAAATCTGCTTTAGCCATTGATTATTATTAAGGATTGCGCCCCATCAAACCATTCTGGGTATCCTAAACTAAGAGAATTGTAATTGTCCGCTTTTTGAAATTCCATGCTGGGTTAAATAACACAGCAAAATTTATTAAGTTATTGGTGCCTGGGAATGAGTTTTTGTGTTAATCCCTCCTGTCCTCATCCGAAAAATGCCAATAATGTTCAAGTTTGTCAGGGCTGTGGCGGCTCTCTGCGCTTGAATGGACGCTACCAAACCTTAGGACTTTTGGGGAAAGGGGGCTTTGGGGCGACCTTTGCCGCGGCCGATGTGGGCTTACCGGGAACCCCCATTTGCGTCGTTAAACAGTTACGTCCCCAAACCGATGATCCCAATGTGTTTCGGATGGCGAAGGAATTATTTGAACGGGAAGCACAAACCCTGGGCAGGGTGGGGGTTCATCCCCAAGTCCCTCGGTTATTGGATTATTTTGAAGATGAGCAGCAATTTTATTTAGTTCAAGAATATGTAAAAGGGCATAACTTACACCAAGAAATCAAGAAAAATGGCACCTTTACTGAAGGCAGTGTCAAGCAGTTTTTAACAGAATTATTGCCGATTTTAGATTATATTCATTCCCAAAAAGTTATCCACCGAGATATTAAACCCGCCAACTTAATCCGACGCCAAACGGATCAAAAACTGGTACTGATTGACTTTGGGGCCGTTAAAAATCAAATTGATTCGGTGCTCGCGTCTAATACTTCTGCCCAGACTGCGTTAACGGCCTTTGCTGTCGGTACAGCGGGTTTTGCTCCCCCCGAACAAATGGCAATGCGACCCGTGTATGCCAGTGATATTTATGCGACAGGCGTAACCTGTATTTATCTGTTAACGGGCAAAACCCCCAAGGAAATTGATTGTAATCATCAAACGGGGGAAATGGATTGGGAACACCATGTCACGGTGTCAAAAAAGTTTGCTGAGGTCATCCGCAAAATGCTGGAATTGTCCGTTAAGCACCGTTACAAAAATGCCCAGCAGGTGTTAGAAGCGCTCAATATGCTCCCCTATGAAGAGGAAATGATGCAGGGGATGATTTCCACGTCCTTTGGGTCACAGGCTAGTGCGACTACGACAGGGTTTGGGCCAACTACTAGCAATGAACCAAAGACGGGCATTACCCAAGTTAGACGCAATTATGACGATGACAATCTGAGTACAGGGCTAAATACAAACATTAATCGAGGTGGCCCGGCCTCGACTCGCTTTAATACGGGCATTCAAACCCGTGGCAAGGCAAATTTTGATAATTCTTCTTCCCAAACACGCTTAAGGGGAGCATCTCCTCCTGCGGCTGGGGGCAGTGGCGTGGGTCCCGCAGCAGGCAGTATTGACTATAATATGGCGACGAAAAAACGCAGTCCCCGGCGAGATCACCAGGGGGGGGACACGACGGTTAATCGGGGCGAGGTGAAAAGCTGGAATAGTAAAACCGTGTTGGGGGAGTATGAAAAGGGTAAACGGGATTTTGCGGATCAGGATTTGAGTGGGGTGATTTTAACGAAATGTTTTATTCCGGGGATTAATTGTTATCAAGCCAATTTGTCCAATGCGAATCTGCAACAGGCGGAGCTAACCCGTGCGGATTTTGGTAAGGCTCAATTGCATAATGTGGTGTTGAAGGATGCCAATTTGAGTGATGCTTATTTTGGTTATGCGGATTTAGAAGGGGCTGACTTGCGGGGGGCGAATTTACATGGGGCGAATTTTAAGTATGCCAATGTGCGGGGGGCAAATTTCTGTGGGTCGGATTTAAGTTCGGCGATGATTTCTGCGGAACAGCTTAAGTTGGCTAAGACGAACTGGCGCACGGTGATGCCTGCAACGAAACGGCGACGGTAAGTTTTCTGCAAAAGGGCGATCGCCTAAAAATCATTTTATTAAGTAAATCAATTACACTGATTTTGCCAACGTTAAAAATTCAAAATCATTAAATTCAGTCTTTTGTTATGGGTTACATCGCCGTTGTTGACTATGATATGGGCAATCTCCACTCTGTTTGTAAAGGGTTGGAAAAAATGGGGGCGCAACCCGTGGTCACCGATCGCCCGGAGGTGATTGAACAGGCAGCGGCCATTGTTTTACCGGGGGTGGGTTCCTTTGATCCAGCAATGCAACATTTACGGGAACGGGGCCTTGATGGCATTTTAAAAACGGCGATCGCCGGTGGAAAACCTTTTTTAGGGATTTGCTTGGGTTTACAGATTTTGTTTGAGGCATCGGAGGAAGGGCAGGAACCAGGATTGGGCATTATTAAAGGTAAAGTTCGCCATTTTCAATCAGAACCCGGGTTAACCATTCCCCACATGGGCTGGAATGCGTTGCAATTTAAGCAAGCCGATTTACCCCTCTGGCAAAATTTACCCGCTGATCCCCAAGTATATTTTGTCCATTCCTATTTTGTTGATCCCCTAGATCCTGCGGTCATTGCCGCCACCGTCACCCACGGCAGCCAAACCGTCACAGCGGCGATCGCCAAAGATAATTTAATGGCAGTACAATTTCATCCTGAAAAGTCCTCTGATTTAGGGTTACAAATTTTGGCTAATTTTATTGCTCAAGTAGCGTGAAATTGTTAAGAAGATTTTCGTTGTAGTAGGGTTTGTTTATCGACCCGCCAGAGGTGATAAGGAAAGGCCGTGCTCAGATCTTGATAATCCCCTGGCTGCAAGTTAAAACGATCCAAGGTGCGATTTTCACCAATCAATAAAACCGTATCCGATGGGCTATGGGGCGGCTCTTGTTCAATAATTTCCCAAGCATAGTGAACATCATCCAAAAAGGTGGCGGGTTGCTGACTGTAATAAACGACGCTGTACCGTTTATAGCCCATCACAAAAATCGGTTCCCCTGGTTGCATCATATCCTTGGCGGCCAGGGCAACAAGACGGCTCGGTGCTTGGGTTTGACTATCCATGAGTGGGGCTAGGGGCGGAATCACTAGGCTGAGGGTCAGTAAAAAGCCAGCAATATTGACCAACCACCAACCTTTGCGCCAGGGAGATTTAAACAGTAAAACGCCACAGCCGATCGCCGTTAAGGCCAAAATGCCACTAAAGATCAGCGGTAAACCCGACGCGCCCAAAAGCCTTTCAAACTCAGGGGTAGCAGGATCATTGGCTACTAATTTCGGACTGAGGTAGGCGGCGATCGCCATTAATACCAGCAAAATACTGTTAAAACTTAAACTCACCAAGAATGGCCAACGCTGGAGAGGAGACGGTTTTGACGCTGAATTTACCCATAGGTCAGCAGCTAAGAGGCTAATTAAGACCGCTCCGGCCGGCACAATGGGCAAAATATACCCCGCTAGTTTGGTGGCAGCACTGGAAAAAAACAAAAGAATCAGTACAAACCAAAAAGTACAGAATAAGCCTAATTGTTGATTTCTCGGACTAGTCAGCCAAGCCCGTCTACGCCAAACTTGCAACCGTGCCAACGCTAAGGGTAAAAATAACGACCAAGGTAATAGTAAAATGACGCACCAAGGTAAATAGAAATACCACGGCCCGGCATGGCGGTAGAGAACACTGGTAAAGCGTTGAAAATTGCTAAAGCCAAAAAATGTTCCTAAAAATTCCATGCCATTGGCCTGGGCAGCGAGCACATACCAAGGGGCAGCAATGATCACAAAAATGCCGATCATCCTTAACCAAGGCGTTTCTTTGAACACCACGGTCTTAAATTGACCGACATAAAACAAGAAACCAAAAATCACTAACCCCGGCAATAATACCCCAATGGGCCCCTTGGCTAAAAAGGCGATCGCCGCAAATATAGCAGTAAAAATAAAAGCCAATTTTTGTTGTTTTGGTTGTTCACATTGACGATAACCCCAGAAAAAACTGATCAAACTCAAGGCGATCGCACTGGAAAGATACATATCTGTTACCGCAATCCGTCCCCAGCCTAACCAACCCGGATTAAGCGCCATAATCCCCGCCCCGATCCAGCCCCTTAACCAAGCTTGAGGGTTACTAACCTGTTTTTCGCCAAACCCAATCCCGCCAAAACGCATCAAAAAAAATACGGCAATAACCACGGCGATCGCCGCCAGAGATGACGGTAAACGGGCCGCCCACTCATGAAAACCGAATAGTTTAAAACTGAGCGCCACCATCCAGTAACCCCAGACTGGATAGTCAAAAAACGTTTCCTCATTCCAGCGGGGCGTAATCCAATCTCCCGTTAGCACCATCTGATGGGCCACTTCCACAAACAGGGCCTCGGTTTTGTCCATTAAGCCCAAATCCTCTAGCCCCAACAAAAAAGCCAGACTACAGAGGAGCACAAGCCAGATTGCAGAAATCCAGCCATAACTCGCCGGATGGCGATCGAGCCAGGTAACGCAAGCTTTAGGGGAAATTAACAAAACCGATACTCTCCAAGCTGTCAATAACGACGCAATTTTCTCAGTCTATTTTCCTTGATAATGTGTTAAAGTCCTGCGAAAAGTAGCCGTAATTATTTAAAACCAACATTTTTTAGTCTTACTTAAATAAAGGGGACTTTAAGATCAATGAGTTAAACAGAGACTTTGGATGCAAAAACTGCGAATACTATATTAGGTATTCAAATATATTTGAAAGGTCTAAAAATGGCGATCAATCTCCTTAGTCCCCTTGATACGTGGGAAAATCGGCAAAAATCTCCCTTTTTAAGCAGAAGCTTTGGTGAAGCAATTTAGAGGAATTTTATACTGACTATATAGCTGTTCAAACGTCCTCTAAGTCTACATCCTGATAACAGACAAGGCTTTTGTGTCATCACTACATTCAAATTACTATCGCCTGGTGAATATTAGGGCGGCAGATCAAAACATCAAGACATGATGCATAGTACCAGGATCGAATTAAGGATTCGCTGACTTTGTAACAGTTTGTGATCCCCATTGTCATCAAGTCCCCCACCGCCCCAATGATAGGATCAACACGGATTGCCATTGACTTCAATCGATCCTTACCCGCTCATCACATCAATCCTTCTAGGAGATACAAATACATGCCCTCGATCGCCGAACGGATAACAATCAACCTGCCCCCCATTGCTGGATCTGAAGCGGAAATATTGGCTGTTGTGAATGACCAAACCCCCGTTTTCCTAGAAACCACTAATCTGAAGCTCGAAAATTTGCAATCCGTCTGTGCCTGTGCGCTACACATGCACCAACCCACCATTCCCGCTGGCCAGAACGGTGAACTGATTTCCCATCTGCAATATATGTATGAACACCAAGGGGAAGGGGACAACCACAACGCCGATCCCTTTGCCTGGTGTTACCGTCGTATGGGGCAAATTATTCCCCAATTAGTGGAGGCTGGCTGTAATCCCCGCATCCTGTTGGACTACTCCGGCAATCTGCTATGGGGCTTTCAACAAATGAATCGTCAGGATATTTTAGATGATTTGAAACGGATTACCTGTGACTCCCGCTATCAGCCTTATGTGGAATGGTTAGGAACGTTTTGGAGCCATGCGGTGGTGCCATCTACCCCGATTCCTGACTTAAAACTGCAAATTTTGGCTTGGCAACAACATTTTGCCGCCATTTTTGGCCCTGCTGCCCTCCAACGGGTCAAGGGATTTTCTCCCCCGGAAATGCACCTACCTAACCACCCTGATACCCTTTACGAATACATCAAAGCCCTGAAGGAATGCGGTTATCGTTGGTTGATGGTACAGGAACATTCGGTGGAAAACCTAGATGGTTCCGGTCTGTCCCAGGATCAAAAATATATTCCCAATCGCTTAACGGCCTGCAATTCCCACGGCGAAACCATCAGTATTACGGCCTTGATTAAAACCCAAGGCTCGGACACCAAACTCGTGGCCCAAATGCAGCCCTATTATGAAGCCCTCAGTCTCGGTAAACAAACTTTGGGTAATCAACAAATTCCGAGTTGTGTGACCCAAATTGCCGATGGGGAAAATGGCGGCGTGATGATGAATGAATTTCCTCCAGCCTACGATCAAGCCGTTCATAAAATGGCGGCAAACGGTGGCACAACGGGAACGGTAGCGATTAATGGGACGGAATATTTAGAACTTTTGGCAGCAGCTGGGTTTTCTGAATCGGACTTTCCCGAAATTCAAGCGGTGCAACAACATAAAATTTGGCAACGGGTCGATCGCCATCAGGCCACTACGGAACAAATCGAAACGGCGATCGCCGACTTAAAAGCCCATGATCATCAATTCAGTATGGACGGAGCCTCTTGGACAAATAATTTAAGTTGGGTGCAGGGCTATGAAAACGTGTTGGAGCCGATGAATCAACTTAGTGCCAAGTTTCACCAAAAATATGATCCCTTAGTGGCTGCCGACCCTAACGTGACCCAGCACCCCGATTATCAAGCGGCTCTACTCTATGTTTTGTTAGTGGAAACCAGTTGTTTTCGCTATTGGGGACAGGGAGCCTGGACGGATTACGCACGGGAATTGTATCGACGGGGAGAAGCGGCTTTGGCTTAAGGGCTGAGCTTGATTGATGATAGGCGGCGAAATCAGTGCATAGCGGCTTTCATTGAAAACCGCTATGGCTAACCAACTTTTTAGTAATTTGGTAGATCTAGCTTGTTATAGCCATAAAGACTAGGCTTTCTTTTGGGCGCGACGCTTAAAGAACGCTCCCAAACCCGCCGCGGCTCCGGCTCCTAACATCGTCATAGGCTCAGGTGTGGAGGCAAAGATGACTTCTCCTACGCTAGTCGTGCTACCACCGTAATTGGAGATAATTTCAAGGTGAACAAATGGAGTGGTAATCTTGCCAAAATAGCCTACTTGGCCAATATTGGGACTGGTTGTTTGAAGGGCGGTAAAACTAGCAAACAATGAGGTGTAACCATTGGTAAAATCACCGTCGTTATCCGCATAAAGATTGAAGTCTTTTAGTTGAGTGGCCCCAATACCACCGCCGTCTGTTCCTTGCCATAGACCGATCGCGTTAATAGGAGTGGGACAATCACTGAAACCAAACGTGATAACACCAGTGGGACCTCCTCGCCATCCAGTACTTCCTGGACTCCCTGAATGAGTTGTCGTGTTCATGAAAGGCTCAAACGCACGATCACAAACAGCGGGAGCGGATAGTCCAGAATCATTGATCAGATTACTGACATTACCAGTACTGGTTGTCATGGTGGTTGAAACCGAGACAGGAGTGGTAATTTTGTTTCCAAGATCTGGAACTGGAGTAAGTGTCAAAGAAGAAGCAACAGTCGGCATAGCGGCAATAGAAGCCGTGGCCGCAAGACAGGCAAGAGTTATTTGGCTTTTTAGCATGGTTAAATTCCGGATGTAGTTTTTTTTGGGACGGCAACCTTTTTAGATGGGTCGCAAACAGTTTGTTCCTCGAAACAAACAAGAACTATTGTTCAAGCGAAGATTGTTCTAAGAGGATGTCTGAAAAGTGTTCTGATGGAGTACTGGCAAGACTAGAGTATGGACAAGATTAGGTAAAAATAGAAAGAAGCAAAGCTAAAAACTCCTACTCAGAAAACAATGCGTGAA
>Ga0315905_10006246_pt1 | contig 12109 bp, 5 predicted proteins | sample LakEriMetagenome_5_FD_203522 | JGI IMG/M metagenome (GOLD analysis project Ga0315905, IMG submission 203522) | Freshwater fungal communities from buoy surface, Lake Erie, Ohio, United States - Buoy 4 MA121 | ecosystem: Environmental > Aquatic > Freshwater > Lake | place: USA: Lake Erie, Ohio...
CTCGCCCGCCCTCGCCCGCCCTCGCCCGCCCTTGCCCGCCCCCGCCCGCCCTCGCCCGCCCTTGCCCGCCCTTGCCCGCCCTTGCCGCCCTCCGCCCTTACCGCCCTTGGCGGCCGCCCTCACCCCTTGCGCGCGGCGGCGGGGGCGGCGGCGGGGAGGGCGTTCGACATTTAGCACACACGTACACGCCCGTTGGAGTTGTTGAGCACACACACAAACGCGCACTTGACGCCCCTTTACGCCCTACCGCATCGATACTTTGCAAAGTAGCGCGCGCCTCTCTGTCGGCTTGCCCCCCGATCGCGCGACAAACGACGACCGGAACGAGAGAGACCCAATCACGATGGTGCAGACGCGCCACCACCGCGCGCCGTCCAGCGCGCAGTATCCGGACCCGCCCGCGCCGCAGAAGCGGTATGCGACGCGCAGCGTGAGCCGCGCTGAATCGTCCGACCTGCAGCAGCACGATGGTGGCGGCGCGGGCGGAGACGATGTGAGCTCTGCTCCGCCGCCACGCTCCCTCTCGAAGCGCAAGGCCGCACCGACGACGCGCGCGCGCGCCGACGAGGCCGATGACGCGCCCCCCGCCAGACGCCACAAGAAGTCCGCGCCCGCGCTTGCGCCGGTGGTCGAGGCCGACGAGGCGCCGCTGACGGAGGAGGACGAGGACGACGACGACGACGACGACGGCGAGGGGAGCGACGCCGCCGACGACGAGGACGACGCGGCGATGCTGCAGAGCCTGGCCGCGTCGATCACGGCAGCGTTCGCGCACCCCCACAAGCCGGCGGCAGCAGGAGCATCATCATCAGCAGCATCAGCATCAGCAGCAGCAGCAGCAGCAGCAGCAGCAGCAGAAAGCGCCGCCGCAAGAGCCGCCGCCGCCGCAGCAGCCAAAGTCGCGGCGGCGGCGGCCGCGAGCCGCAGCGACAGCGAGAGCGACGGCGACAGCGACGCCGACGACGACACCACAACCACCACCAAAAACAAGGTCGGCCTGTGGCAGCCTTCGACGGGCCTGAAACCCTCCCCGCCCGCCGCCCGCGTCGCCCTCAGCCAGCTCGGCGTCGGCGGCGACGCGCCTCAACGCCCCGCGGGCATCACGGCCGCGGCGCCACGCGCGGCGCCGCTCGACCCCAAAGCGGCCGCCAAGGCCGCGCGCGCCGCCAAGGCCGCCCGCCACGCAGACACTGCGGGCCCGCGCTGGTACGACCTGCCCGCCACGCCCATCACCGACGACGTCAAGCGCGAGCTGCGCCTCCTGCGCCTGCGCGGCGCCTACGACCCCAAGCGCTTCTACCGCTCGTACGACGGCGGGCGCTTCCCGCGCTACTTTGCCGTCGCGACGGTCGAGGACGACCCGCTCGAGCCCGCGTCGGCGCGGCTGTCGCGGCACGAGCGGCGGCGCGCGACCATCACGGAGCAGCTGCTGGCGGACGGGCGCCTGGCGGACGCGCGCAAGCGGCGGTTCGGGCGCCTGCAGGAGGAGGCGGCGCGGCTGGCGGGCATGGGCAAGAGCGGCGAGCGCGGGGTGCTGGCGGCCAACAAGCGCCAGCGCAAGAGCAGCCTGCCGCGCCTGCCCAAGAGCCACCACCGGCCGAAGCATTGAATCTTGGCGCCAATCTTGCGCGCGCGCGTTGTAAGAAAGGACAATTACATTTTCCCCCCAAAAAGCAGTTTAAAACTTGAGCGGCACAAACGCAAACCCGCGCTCGAGCTCCTCCCGCGCTCCTCCGAACGCCGGCGTCAGGTGCGACCCAAACACCCACTCGGGCGCCTCGCCGTCGCGCGCCCACGCCTCGATGTCGCCGGCCCACGCCCGCGCGGCGGCTTTGTCCGAGGACATGACGGCAAACCCGACGGGCGAGCCGAGGCGCTCGTACACCCCAACGAGGCGCGCCATCCACCGCTGCGGGGGGATGACCATGCCCTCGTCGTTGAACGCGCCAAAGCCCAGGTCGGCAAACGCCGCGGCCTTTGCGGGCCTGACGAGCAGCGTCGCCTCCCGAAACAGGCCCATCCTCTCCTGGAACAGCGCGTAGTCGACGTCGCCGCCCGTGGCGTCGCGCAGCGCCTGGCGGTCGAGCCGGCGCGCGTTGGGCATGGCCGCGAGGCGCTTGCTCGCCTCGCCGACGCCGCCGGGCGCTCCCGCGAGCCCCGACCCCTCCAGCAGGCCCTCGACGCACCAGACCGTCGCCTCGGGGAACGCCTCGGCGAACCCGACGGCGTGCAGGCTGCCGTGCTCGGGGGACATGTTCGGGACGACCAGGTGGGCCAGGCCGCCGACCGACCGCAGCATCTCGACGACCTCGGGCGTGGGCGCGACGGGCGCGTAGGCCACGTTGCCGCCCTTGGTCGCGAACACCGCCATGTTGAGGTTGATGCCGCTCTTGCCGCCGCCCGGGAAGTCCTGGCGGATCGACCACGACACGCCCGGCTCGACGCAGATGAGGTCGCTGGGCTTGTCGCCGAGCGGGGGCAGGGGCGACTTGTACCGCCGAAAGTCGGCCGCGCGCGCCGCGACGGCGGCGGCGGCGGCGTCGGCGGTGGTCACGGCGGTCGCGCGCACGGCCGCGACGGGGCCGCGCGCCGCGCGCACGGGCCACCACGCGCACGGGCGGCTGGAGCGGCCCGCCGCGAGCCGGGACGACGACGACGCGAGCATCGCGGTTTGCGGTTGCGAGAAGGGAGCGCGGTCGGGTTGATTTGTGGTGGAAAAAACAAGGGGGGGCGAGAGAGAGAGAATTCACACGCGCGGTCGATTGACACGGCACACTAGACCGTCGAGAATCGAGCAGATCAGAGGTCTTGGGACGTGATACAATAGCACAAGCAGCGTCTGGTCAAATGAGAGGACACGCCGGCACTCAGCTCAAGGACGGTGCGACGCGAGCCGACGACGACGCCGCGAGCGCCGCTGCCGCCGCCGCTCCGGGACCCCAGCAAGCGACCCCGCCCGCCGCCCCGATCACGACCAGCGTGCGCACGGCCTCGCCAATGGTCAGCACGATCATCATCACCAGCAGCAAGATAAGCGCCGCGACCGACAAGGCCGCCTTGGCCTGCAGTCCGCCGCCACCACCGTCACCGCCGCGCAGGACCGGCAGCGCCACCGCCGCCACGACCAGCAAGCCGGCCTCGCACGACGCGCACAAAGCCTCGTGCGTCGCCGCCCACGGGCTCGCGAAGGCCTGCGTGGCGAACGCGGCCCAGACGACGCGCAGGGCCAGCAGCAGCCAGACGCCCGCGGTGACGAGCGCGTACGCGGTCGTCGAAGTCAGCAGCCACGCGCCGCCGCCGCCGGCGACGGGGACGACCGCCGCAGCGCCGCTGAGCAGGCCGGACAGGCCGCAGACGAGCAGCGTGCCGGCGAAAGCGAGGGCGTTGGCGCCCAGAAACGCCGGGGCGGCCCGGGCCTGCAGGGCGCGCTCGGCCTGCTCGTCGTCGCTAGCAACGACGACTACGGGCCCGATCACGTCGGCCAGCAGCGGGCCCGCCGCGCCCGCGTAGGCGGCGAGCCGCGCCTGCTGCCGCCGCCGCGCGCGCTCGGCGGCGGCGGCCGAGGCGGCGGCGGCAGCGGCTTGCCGGACGGCGGCGTCGCCCTTGCGCGACGAGCGCAGGAGCAACGACAGCGGGCCGGTCGGCGCGGGCGGCGGCGGGGTGATGCCGGTCGACGCGACGAATTGCGCGGCCGCGGCGGCCGCGGCCCTCACGCTCGCGAGCTCCACCGCGTCGTCGTCGTCGTCGTTGCCGCCGTCGCCGTCGTCGCGCCCGTCCACACCGCCCGGCCCAGCTCGCCGCCGCCGCCGCCGCTGCTGCTGCTTGGACTTGGCCGGCAGCGACGCCGAGTGCAGCAGCAGCGCCGGCGAGCGCGAGGGTACCGGCTGCGGTGCCTCCTCCTCTTCCTCCGGCAGCATCAGCGCCGGCCGCAGCAGCGTGACGCCCGGCGGCGGCGACGCGGGCGCAGCAGCGGCAGTGTGGTAGATGGGCGGCACGAACGTCAGCAGGCGCTCGGCGACAGGCGAGGTAGAACGCGACGCCTGGCGCGCGGGGGGGGACGCCGGCACGGGCGACAGCGTCGGCGAGAAGCGCGCGGTGAGCGCCGCCGTCGCCGTCGACCGGTCGCCGGGCGCCCGAGGCAGCGCGAGCAGCTGCGCGCGGCCGTTGGACGGGCGCCCGGCGAAGGCGAGGGCCGCGCGCCGCGGCCCGCCGCCACCGCCGATCTCTGTGATCGTCGTCGTCGTCGTCGTCGTCGCCGCCCACGGCGAGGCCGACGGCTCGGGCGGGCGCAGCGACGACGGCGGTCGCTGGCTGCGCTGCTGCTGCTGCTGCTGCCCCTGCTGCCCCTGCTGCTGCTCCTCCCCGCCCTCGTCCTCCTCCTCCTCGTCGGCCTCCGCCTCGAGCTCCCTAGACCGCGCGGCGTCCTCCTCCTCCTCCTCCTCCTCCTCCTCCTCCTCGAGGCTCAGCAAACGTGCTTGATCTACCCATTTTGACGAAAACTCCCGCGGCCTCAGCAGTCCCGGGGCGCCGCGACGCGCCGACCACCACAGCATCCACGCGGACGCTGCGAGCCCGGCCGCCGCCAGCGGGGCCGCGACGGCCGCGGCCATCCACGCGGGCGCGCCCGCGGGCAGGAGGCCGCACGCCAGGTGCACGAGGGGCGGCCAGGTGGCCACGACCACCAGGAGCGCGAGCTTGGGCCAAGCAAAGAGCGGCGGCGAGGCGATGGGCGGCGCAGCTGCCGCGACTTGTGCCGCCGCCACATCTGCCGCCGCCTTGGCCGCCGTTGCTGCCGCCTCGGCCGCCGCCTTGGCCGCCGCTGCCGCCGCCTCGGCGGCAGCGGCCGTCGCGCTGTTGCGTAGGGCGCGCCGCGCCAAGCTCAGCTCCGGCTTGCTGGCAGGCAGCGTCGCAAGCATACGCGGGGGCGGCGGCAGGAGCGACCGCTCCTGCGGTTGTTGCGTGGCTGCCGACGGCCCGGCGGTCGCAGCCACCACCGTCCGCCCCCCGGCGTCTGGGTCTGCCGCCGCCGCCGCCGCTGCGTGCAGCAAGCACGCGCCGAGCAAGGCGGCGGCCGCCACCTCGGCCGCGCCCCAAAAGGCGACCCAGGCCGCGCCCAGCGTCGCCCGCCGCCGCGCGTCGTCGGGCGGGAGCACCCAAGCGCGCGCGGGCAGCTGTCGACGGCTCGCGAGGGCGCGCGGGGGCAGGTAGCCGGCCGCTGCGGCCGCCCCTCCGTCGGCCGCGGCCACCGCAAACCTGAGGACGCCGCTGCCGCTGACGAGCGGGGGCGCGGCGGGCGCTGTCGAGGCGTTGCCGCCGCTCGGCAGCAGCATCGCCGCTTCGGCCTCGCGGTCGGCGCCGAGCTGCATGTCGAGCAGCCACGCGTCCAGCACCGCGGCCGTGCCCGCGTCGTCCAGAGGAGGAGGAGGAGGAGGAGGAGGAGGAGGAGGAGGAGGAGGAGCAGGGGCGGCGCTCCCCGCCGCCGACGCCGAGCCGTCGGCAATGTCGCGCACCAGCCCGCCGGCCCACACGGGGAGCGCGTCCAGCGGCGCGGCCCCGATCGTCTCGCGCCACGCGCCGCTTTGCCGGACGGCCGCAACGGGCCTCTCCCGCCGCGCCTCGGCCTCGCGCGCGAGCGCCTCGGCGGCCGCCCACGGGCCCAGGGCCGCCGCCAGCCTCTCCGCCCGCCGCTCGGCCCGCGCCTCCTCGACGCGCAGCGCCCACCCGGCCAAAAAGTCGGAAAACTGGGTGTTGAGCGCGTTCGGCAGCCACTGCAGCATGGACCAGCGCAGCCCGCCCGCGGCCGCGGCCACGCTGGGGGCGAGGCCAAACGCCGGCGACGAGAGCGCGGCGCCGAGCGCCGCGGCCGCCTGGGCGTGCCCGGCCGCGCGCAGCAGCCCACCGCCCCCGCACGCGAGCGTGGCCACGGCGGAGCCCGGCGCGAGCACCGCCGCGCAGGCGCACACGCCCGCCGAGATGCCGAGGGCGCCCGGCAGCAGGCGCCCGGACAGGACGTTGAGGCCGGGGAGCAAGGCGCTTGGCGCGTCTGGAACGCGCACGGCCAGGACCGACGAGTTGTTTGATGCCGCCGCCGCCGTTTGCCCTCCGCCGCCGCCACCCCCAGGACCGGCAAACGCCGTCCCAGGGACCTGAAACCGGACCGTCTGCCCGGGCGCCGCCGCGTCGACCGTGAGCACGAGCGCCAGGCCCGCGGCCGCGATAGGGTCGGCGCCGGGCGACGGGCGCACCGCCATGGCGACGCGCGGGCCAGCAGTGGCGGCGGCGGCGGCGGCGGCGGCCGACGACGACGCGAGCACGGCGCCCGGGTCGAGCCACGCCACGCGGTCCGAAAACTCCAGGCGCACGTCAAAGGTCGCGTCGATCAGGCTCGGGGGGCGCGCGATGCTCAAGGCGGGCGGGAGCGGCGGTACAAGGCTGGCCGGGCTGACCAGGACGGAGAGCAAAGGCGGGGGCGACGCTGAAGCGCCGTCGTCGCACGGCGGCCGCAGGAGCGTGACGTTGATCGGCGCGCGCGCCCCGGCTGGCATCCGGAGCTTGGCGCGCGCGATGGACGCGCGCCACATCGAGGGCGAGCCCTCCAGGGCCGGGGCCGTGGTGGCGTTGGCGAGGGCCGCGCTGCTGTTGGCGCTCGCGGCAAAGAGGGCGCAGCCGCCGCCGCCGCCGCCCGGGCCCCCGCCCGCGCACGCCGCCGTCGCCTCGCGCGGCGGGCCATCGAGCTGCGCGACGACCCAAAAGTCCGTGCCGGGGCGGGCGACGGCGGGGGCGTACAGGACGCGCGCGCACGCAGGGCTGGATGCGCGGGCGAGGAGGGGCAGCAGCAGCAGCAGCAGCAGCGCGAGCGCTGCGAGTGATGAGGGGTGGAGGAGCACGGAGCCCGGACGGACGCCCCTCCCGCCGCCGCCGCCGCGGGCCATGTCTGGGCGCAAAGTCAAACCATGGGGCTGCTGCAAAAGAAGGGGCGGCGTTCCGCGCGCCGGCGCGCAGCGTGCGAGATGAGTCAGGAGGGAGCAATACGACACTCTGTTGATGTCCACGCTTACTCCTGCTGCGGCGGCTGCAAGGTCAACGACGCCACGCCGTCCGTCGCCGCCGTTGCCGCCTCTCCCCCCGCCGCCGCCTCTCCCGCTCCTCCTCCTCCTCCTCCTCCTCCTCCTCCGGCCGCCGCCACCGCCACCGCTGCGCCCACCCCCGCCCCCACGACCGCCACCGCCGCCGACCTCTTCGCCACCTCGGCCTGCGTCCGATGCTCCCGCCGGATGTCCTCCTCCGTGCGCAGTCCCTCCGCCTCGGCGCGCCGCCTGGCCTCGTCGGCCGCGTGCGCCTCCTGACGCTCCACGAACAGCCGCAGCAGCTCGGGGCAGACGCGCCGCTCCCACTCTCCGGCCGCGCCGTCGCCGTCGGCCGCGCCCGCCGCCGGCGCCGCCCGCGCGGCCGGCGCCGCGGCGGCCAGGCGCGCGCTGAGCGTGCGGAACGCCGACGACTGCGGCAGCACCATGAGCAGGGCGTACAGCGCGCGCGACAGCGGCCGCCCCGCGCCCCCGTCGCCCAGCAGCGCGAGCCGCAGCGGCGCAAACGCGGGCGCCTCGAGCAGCTGCACGAGGCGGTCGAGCTCGACGAGCGCGCCCGCGCCGAGCGGCAGGGACGCGAGCGCCTCGACGGTGGCGCGCGCCTGGGCGTGCGCGCCGCCGAGCAGGCACAGGCTGAGGGCGGCGCCGCACGAGTGGCACCAGGCCGGGTAGAGCGCGCGGAAGACGGCGGCGCCGTCGATGGGGCCCTCGTCGGCGTCGCCGCCGCCCGGCGCCGCCGCCGCCGCCGAGGGGGGCGTCGCTGCGCCTCCTGCTCCTCCCTTGCCACCACCACCACCACCACCACCACTCTCCGCTCCAGCCCTCCTGAGCGCGTCGCGCAGCCCGCGCGTCTCGCTCGCCGTCATCAGCACCAGGTTGAGCGCCTGCACCATGGCGCTCGCAAACGGCAGGTCGCCGCCGCCGCCGCCGCCCTCTTTTCCTTGCTCCGCCTGCTCCTGCTCCTGCTCCTGGCGCCGCTCCTCGTCGTCCAGCAGCGACGCCAGCTCGCCAAACACGCGCGACGCGCCCATGGCCGCGCACAGCCGCCGGATCACCAGCGGCCCCCCGCGCTGCAGCAGCGCGAGCCCCTCGTCCCCGCGGAAGCGGTCGACCAGCGCCGCCAGCACGCGCCGAAAGTGCTGCGGGCGCGCGGCCACCTGCCCGAGCACGGCGAGCGCGCGCAGGACGGTGCGCTCGCTGGGCGCGCCGAGCGCGTCGAGCAGGGCGGCCAGCAGCAGCGCGAGCTGCCCGAAGACCTCGGCCTCGTTGCGCACGAGCAGAAAGTGCACCCAGCGCAGCGCCTCGAGGCGCGTCGGCTCCTGCGCGCTGCGCACCTCGCGGCTGATGACGGCGAGGACGGCCGCCGTGTCGACCGGGGCGGCGGCGGCGGCGGCGGCGGCGGCGGCGGCGGCGGCGCTCTTCTTCTGGCCGCCGAGCGACAGCATGGCGTCGTTGGCCCCCCGGGCGGCCGCGCGCACCTCGGGCGACGGGTGCGACACGTTGGGCAGCACGGCGGCCAGGATGGCCGGGTAGCCGCGCGAGAGGCGCGGCGCGGCGAGCTCCAAAAAGGCCTGCAGCCAGCGCAGCGCGGTCACGCGCGTCAGCTCGTCGGGCGACTGGGCGCGCGCCACGAGCGTGTCGATGACGGCCGCGCAGTCGAACGCGCCCGGGGCGGCGGCCGAGCCTTCGCCGCCCGCGCCGCCGCCGCTGCCCCCCTCGCGCCCGGCAGCCGCGACCCCTGCCACGCCGCCCTCTCCGATGGCGGCCTGCGCCTCGCACAGAAACTCCATCAGCACCTTGTGCGCGGCCGCGCGGATCTCCCGGTTCGGGTCGGACAGCATCGACATGAGGCCGTCGAGCAGCAGGGGCAGGTGCTGCAGCAGGTCGAGGTCGGGCACCGAGTCGAGCACGGAGACCCAGCTGATGAGGAACTGGCGCTTGTACGGGTTGAGCACCTTGAGGTAGTCGCGCAGCTTTGGCACGAAGGCGCCCAGGCGGAACGAGGGCGACGCCGTGACGACGTCCTTTTTGGGGATTGTTGTTGTTTGGTTTGAGGGAGGGGATGGTTGTTGTTTTGTCGCCGTCGTTCGTCGCTCGTCGTGGTGAGCAGCGCCAGATTTGGGCGCGCGGCAGTCCAACGCCCGCTCGCGCTCGGCGGCTCGACCTTTGTGCGCAATCCCTCTCGACTCTCCCATCCCTCCCCCCCCGACCCCCCCCGCCCCGCTGCCACCCTCCCCTCTCACTCACCTTGACGAGCGAGTCCAGAAACTGCACGGCGGACTGCACATTCGCCTCCGGGTCGGCGCACAGCCGGAACGTCGCGTCAAACACCTCGGGGAAAAACTCGACAAAGCCCTCGCGCGCCGACTTGCCGACATTGTACAGAGCCTCGCACGCGTAGTAGCGCACGCGCGCGTCCTGGTCCGTGAACGAGGCGAGGATGGGCGGGACGATTTGGCGGAGGTGTTGCTCGCCGCCGGGGGCGTCGCCCAGGCCGACGGCGGCGGCCGCCAAGCAAAGCAGCGCGCCCTTGCGGTGGTTGGCCTGCGGAGAAAAGGCGTACTCGGCGATCAGGCGGTCGACGAGCGCGCGCACGCGCGCGTGGTCCTGGAGGGCGGCGAGGCGCTTGACGACCTGCTCGACCTCGAGCGCCGCGGCCTTGCGCTTCTCGTAGCGCGCGTCGCCGATCAGTTTCAGCGTCGACGACGACAAGAGGTCGGCGGTGCTGGCGGCGATGGCCGAGGCGGCGGCGGCCATCGTTGGTTCGGCTGCGCGGGCGGCTCCCGCGGTGTCCGTGGGGCGAGAGGCTTGGGCCGTTTTGTATCCGCCTCGCCTCGTCCGCGCGCGCGCGCGCTCGGCGCGAGGTCTCGGCAGCGAGTTCCGGGACCGGTGATCGGGTGTCGGGGAGAGCGACGTGTCGCGCGCGCGGTGTACAGAGCCTCGCGGTTGTTCAGGGGTGTCGATGCGTGTGTGGATCGCGACTGTTGGGTTTGACGAGGAATGATCACGAGGCGTTTGAGTCGCGTTTGAGTCAAAAGACAGTAGGCAGGGAGCAGGAGGGAGAGGCACTCGCATCAGACGCTGTCTTTCTCTCGAACGTCCCCTCTCACCCCCATCCGCAGCGGCTCACCACATTCGATCGATCCTCAGCCACCACGACCACCTCGACCGCACCTACCAGGATGTCCAAAAAGAAGAAAAAGACGGGCGCCGCGGGAGCAGCAGCCGCCGCCGCGGCTGTCGTCGGGGATGCTTCGACTGCGCCGACTTTGCTCGCTGCGAACGCCGCGCCGACAGCAGCACCAGCAGCTCTCCCGACGCCCGATGCCCCACCGCCGCCGCAACAGCCCCAGCAGCAGCAGCAGCAGCAGCAGCGCCGCCACTACACCCTCTCCCTCGCCGTCCCGGCCTCGCTCGTCGAGGACGCGCCGTCGGCCGAGGCCGCCGCCCTCGCCGCCGCCGCTGTCGCGCGCTGCGCGGCCCTGCACCGCGTCGACGAGCTCGTGGTCGTGGACGACACGCCGCAGCGCAAGGACGGCACCGTCGGGTGCGCGGCCGCCCTGGTCGCGCGCGTGGCGCAGGCCCTCGAGACCCCGCCCTACCTGAGGCCGCACCTCCTGCCGCTCGCGCACCCGGACCTGGCCTTCCTGGCCGCGTGCCCGCCGCTCGAGCTGCCGCACCACCTGCGCCCGACCGAGTGGTGCGCGTTCCGCGAGGGCGTCGTCATGACGTCGTCCTCCACAGGCGACGGCGGCGGCGGCGCCGGCGGCGAGGGCCCGCGCACGTTCGTGGACGTCGGCCTCGACCGCATGGCGCTCGTCAAGGGCGTGGCCGCGCCCAAGGGAGCCCGCGTCACCGTGCGCCTGGGCGCGAGCCCAAAAGCCGAGTTTGTGGCGTCGCACGGCGAGTCGATGCTGCTGGGCGAGCTGGCGGACGCGGACGCCCCCCGGCGCGAGCTGTTTGGCGGGAGCGGTGGCGGGCGCGCGGCGGGCGGGTGGGGCTTCTCCGTGCGCCTGGCCAAGGGGATGCACGGCCTGCTGCGCGAGTGCCCTTTTGTCGCTGGCGGGGCGGGAGGAGGAGGAGGAGGAGGAGGAGGCGGGAGCCCGGCCGGCGGCGATGGCGACAACAACAACAATGCGAATGAAGCCGGCGGCAACGCGCCGGCGGCGACGGGCCTGGAGGCGGCGGAGAACGGCGACCTGGCCGCGGCGGCGCGGCGCATGATGGAGGAGCGCAAGCGCCAGAAGCAGCTGGAGCGCGAGCAGAAGCAGCAAAAGGCGCAGCAGGCGCAGCAGGCGGCGGCGGCAGCGGCAAAAAGCAACGCAGCAGCAGAGTCGGACGGGTACGACCTGGTCATCGGTCTGTCGGTCGACGAGGGCCAGGCCGTGCGGCGCGCCGAGGACCTCGCGCTCCCGCGCGGCTTCAAGCACGCGCTCGTGGTCGTCGCGGCGCCCGGCGCCGCCTCGGCGGCTGGTGGTGGCGGCGGTGGCGGCGGCGGCGGCGGCGGTGGCGGCCTGCGCGGCAGCCTCGCGCGCGACAAGCGCCTGCGCGGCAAGGACCTGTCCGACCTTTTTGGCCTTCTGCTGAGCCCGCTGCCCGCGTCGGCCGTGTTTATCGGCGGAAATGGCGGTGGTGGGGGGGGGGGCGCGCAGCCCGGCGGCGTGCCGAGCGCCGCGCTCGCGCGCGCCGGCCGCGCGCTGCGGTGCGAGGACGCCGCGCTGCTCGGGCTGGCGCTGCTGTCGCCCGCGCTCGAGGCTTACGGGCTTGGCGGCGGCGGAGGAGAGGATGGGGGGGAGGCGATGATGATGGAGTGATTTGATGTAAAGGGGCTCCATGGCTCCACGAAGGGCAGGACGAGATGGGTGGGGTGGGTCGGGGGGGGGGGGGGAGTGGGCAGCCAGCAGCGGCCGACGGCGCCGGCGCCCTCCCCTCCCCCCTCTTTCACTCCTCTACTGCCTCGCCCTCTGCCGCCCCTTCCTCTTTCTTCGTCACAACCCCCGCGGATCGTCAGGAGGTCGGTTTTC
>Ga0315905_10006247_pt1 | contig 12109 bp, 10 predicted proteins | sample LakEriMetagenome_5_FD_203522 | JGI IMG/M metagenome (GOLD analysis project Ga0315905, IMG submission 203522) | Freshwater fungal communities from buoy surface, Lake Erie, Ohio, United States - Buoy 4 MA121 | ecosystem: Environmental > Aquatic > Freshwater > Lake | place: USA: Lake Erie, Ohio...
CGGTAATAAATGGACCACTGCGCCAGTCACATTGCGGAGAGCCACCAGCGATTTTACGTTGGCATTCTCTCCCGCCAGAAAGAACAAACCGCGGTCGATCGCTCGGACCATCGCGAAGATATTCGCCATCGTCCCGGGTCCATAAACAACCGCTGGCCGCAGGATCAGGGCACTTCGGTCACCTAACTCCGCCCAACGCTGGACCCTCCATTCCGCATCACGCTTCGACTGCCCATACGGCGCGGATGGCAACGAGTCCGCAGACTCATCTTGGCAGCGAACTGAGGATCCCACGGCTTTAATCGAGCTGAAGTAAACAAATCTCGGAATCTCACACTCCGTGCACCAACGCAGCCACTCCTCGGTTCCATCGACATTAACTCTCCTGAACTCGGCACAATCATCCAATCCTGGGGTCGGCACATGGTGTTTAACCTCAAGGTGCACCACTCCATCGACCACCTCCAACAATCGCCGCTCAGCAAGAAGCGAGCGCCGTTCCATCCACTGCCAGGAAGGCGGAAGCGCATCTACTGGCTGCCGGGATACGGCGAGCCCGGAATGGCCAGCAGCCGAAAGGCACGCACAAAGCCGGCGACCAATTAACCCTGAGGCACCTGTGACGACCAAGTTCATACATTAAGATGATCGAGAATTGTCCGATGCGATTAAGCGCGCACAAACTGAATCGCAAGGCCACTGCCAATTCTTTAATTATCATCGGTTGCTATAAGGTCATGCACAAAGAACCGATTCCCTAAATTGCCATCAAGAGCACCTAATCCGCACTCCGCCGAAAACAGCGGCTCGCCCCCTCCAGCACAACTCGCATTATAAATATAGGCCCATCCAGATTCCGACGAAACAACCGCACCGGCTCCTGAAAGAGACGGTACGCCCAAATTAGACCCAAAGACTGCAAGGCCCTGGGCGGGAGCTTGATCCGTCCCGAATAGAAGTCAAAGACTCCACCTATCGGAATGATTACCGTCGGCTTTATGCGTGAGCTTAATTTTGAAGCAAGTTTCTCCTGCTTCGGCGCACCCAGTCCGATAAACACAACATCTGCGCCAGAATCCTCGACTCTTGCCGCAATCTCATCGACAATCGCACCTTCGAACTCAGCCACAAAAGGAGGGGCGTACCCCCCTACAACTTTAATGGCTGGAAATTCTCTGCTCAGCCTTTCCCGAACTAACTTCACCGTTTGGTCGGCAGGCCCGAGCAAAAAAACACTCACACCACCTTCCTCGGCTCGAAACCGCGTGCAGAGCGACATAAAAAGATCGGGCCCACACACTCTTTTTCTTATAGATCCTCCCAATAAAAATGACGCTATCACGATACCGATCCCATCCGGCGTCACAATATCACATCGATTCATCGCATGCCCGAAACCTTCGTCGCGACGCGCCAACTCAACTGAGTGAGGAGGGACGCAGAAGATCATCTTTGAGCCTACGCGTCCAGACTTCGTCATCTGCCGATCCCGACGGTTTTGACCTATCCACCCAATTACAATTTCATCGATCTCCCGAATATTTAATTTAGTAAATTCTAATCCCGCGATGTTCTCGGTTCTCAATCTAACCTTAGATTTTTGACTCATATAGATCTTCAATCGCTCGAAAATACGATTCCTCAAGTCTTCTAGTAAAGGCCTCTTCGCCGTAGGTAGTACGAACACGCAGGTGGCCATTCTCTCCTAGGCGTTGACATTCTGCGGGTGAACTCCAGAGATCCAAAATGGCCTCCGAGAGTTCGTTCGCGCTTCCAGGAGAAAACAGACGGCCAGTCTCGCCATCTAGAACAACATCTAAGAGCCCACCTATACGCGAAGCCACAACCGGTTTAGCCATCATCATAGCCTCTAAGGCGGCGAATGACTGGGCCTCGTAGCATATACTAGGCACAACAACTAATCGCGCGCGATTTAGAAAATCCCATATCTGCTGTCCTGATATCTCGCCAACCAAGGTCACGTTATGGGGGATAGGGTCCGGGAGTATTAATTGCTCCGCGTGGCCAGCGAGACGAAACGATATTTCAGGTAGCATTTGAGCTACTTTAAGGAGCGTGTGCACTCCCTTCTCGATTCTGAGCCTGCCTAAGTAGGCGACATATGATGCTGCCGAATCCGAATCCACCGGGTGTGCGCACGGGACAGCGTAATAGTTAGGGATAACGTCAATCTTGGCAGAGTTCACCCCCCAACCGATCAGTTTCTCTCGATGAAAAGTTGAAAGAACAATAAACCGCCGTACATACCTATCCAACTCTCGGCGCGCGCAGTACGTTCTAAGCGCATACGCTACTGATTTGAGTATGCTACCCTCGCAGCGATTTTTTACGCAACTAAGAACCCCGCCCCTCACGCACACCTCGCAGGGCCGACCGCCGCGTAGCATGAGTCCCGTGGGACAGTGCATACGATAATTATGCAGACAGTGCACAATTGCCGCACCGTAATGTTCCGCTACTTGAATAATGGCAGGCGAAATAAGTGGAAATATATTCTGCAGATGTACCACGTGAGGTCGGAAATCCCGACAGATCTGACTAAATTCGAAAGCGGCTGACGGCGACCAAATCCCTGATCCCGCTGCTATGATGCCACCCAAAGGCTTTGTGTAAACTGAAGAACTATATTTCACAAAGGTGCGCACTCGATGACCCGCACGGGCGAGTGCCGCTACGGTATTTTCAAAGGCAACCTCCTCGCCACTTCGTTTGGCGTACTCGTTGTGCACTAAAAGTATATTCATACCTCACCCGATTGGCGTTGAGCCTTCATTCATTTAACCACATTCGATTTTTCTCAGGCCATTAAGCTATTCTTGGGTAAATTGTTTTTGGACAGCTGGCTAGGTCCGGTCGCTAGCCCAGGGACCGAGAAACGATTTCTAAATTCACGCCGACTTCGGCTTTGACTAGATTCGAATACAACGGGAACCGGCGAGCTCTTGAACGGCAGCGAGCGGGTGCACACGATCAACCTGCGGTGCTAACTGTGCTTGATGCCAGTGAGCCGGTGCGAGAACGAAGCTTCGACGCGGTAGTCGGATGTATTCGCCCAGAAGGCTCTCAAAAGCGCGGAGAACGCAAAGTATCGTGGTCGAGAGTGCTGCTAACAGGCCGCCCGGTAGCGCGAGTTGCTATCTGTACTCTTGGCTAGATGTTAAGACAGGCGGGAGTCGGTGGAGATTGGATAACTTTCCGATGCTCCGGGTCGTAGATAAAACCTACTTGGTGCCGCCTGCGTTCCGTACGCGGCGGCTGACCGAGTGGGAACAGCAGCCAAGGGAGCAGACGAAGTGATACGAGGTTTGCCGGCCGTCGTGCCAGATCCGGCCAATGGCAATCTAGTTCCAACCGATCATCTAGCGGCCGCGCCTATTACCTACGGCGTTCCCATATCTATTGCGCAGGCTGATCGTCACCGTATCCAACTCGGTGTGCCTAATCCGAATCACATTCGTTTCGATGTGAGGCCGGTTTCTTAACCGCTGAGCGTAGATGCGCTGGTACAGTGGGGCGGCCTTGGCGCGGGGAGTGCCTTACACCCTTGACGCCGGCTTTCTATGTGGGCCGGTTACCCGTGAGATGGCCGATTCCAGGCGTCCAAGGATCTTCGGGCTGGTAGCGGTGCTGGATGAAGACGAGGTGCCTACTTTTTTCTGTCCGTGAACAGGTGTCGGTCGCGGGAGAGATTCTCCGCCACATAGATCCGCTCTCGCAGGTGCTACCAGTTCCCGTCCTTGTTGGACGGTGCGGACGAATTATGGTTACCAGAAAGGCCTTGGACTGCTTGATTCAATGCAAGCCCGGTAGGCGCAGCTTTCATCTGATGCTGGCGATGGTGGAAGGGTCCCTGCTGCACCCGGCCTAGCGACTCCGGTCGAGAGACACGGTGACGGACACGAACCGGCGAGAGACGCTCGCGGATCCGCGGCGCGGACTCTTGTGGCGCAAGGTACGGCGCAACCGGTGCGATCCTTGTGTAGGCCACGACTCGATGATAAGTTCACACGAGAAGCACCTAGAACGGACTAGGTGCTTATGGACCCTGAAGCTCACTAACCCGCTTCTGACCTCGCTCTCACAGACTTGCGACGAAACGTGGCCGGGCTGCGCGTCCTTTCCGGCCTGCCAAGTGGATGACGACCTGATTGAGCTTAAAGGATGGAAGGCGGTCAGTTGCGTGATCTTCACGCGGAAGCAGCTAGTAGTGGACTACGGTGCCGAGAAATTATAGTCCGGGCAGACCCGGATCCCGGAAAAGCTTCGAGTCGCTGCGCTGCAGTTTGAAATCGAAGAGCCTCCGAGAGTCCGTCTTCCTTAGCCCATAAAGCCATATAAACCGACTCGTTAACTGCAGATTTGGCTCCATTTAAACGCTCGTCACAATCTCAACTAGCCTCGACCTCAGGAAGAGAATTGATTCTTCAATTGTACGCACCACATAACTGCATCAGCATTACGACTTTTCTCGTAATCGCAATTTTGCGCACGCTGCGGCACACTCTATTGCATCCGCGAATCCGCTTACGTCATCTCGAAATGAAATTGGACACAAGCCCGCTCGTCTTGTTGACGAAAGCAAACTACTCGCCGGTCGAAACCACCTCTCCGATTTATGCAATGCGCTCTCTAAGTCACCCTTAACCTCTGGAGCAAATCGAATCCCATTGCTAGGATGAATGAGAGCACTGGCTCCGGCATTTCTAGAACAAATAACGGGGACACCGCAGACGAGGGCTTCCGCAACCACTGCTCCGTACGGCTCGTATGTACTTGGTAACACAAAGACTGAAGCTACTTGATACCAGGCGTGAAGCTCCGACCCCTGACGGTGACCCACGAAATAGACGCTCTCTGCAATTCCAAGGTCCATAGTAAGCTCCTTTAGCCCGTTAGCTTCGGACCCTGAACCTACAATCACAAACAGTAAATCCGTTCGATTGCGCGACATCGAAGCAAACGATCTTATTGCCTGACCGAGGTTCTTCTCCGGGGCTAGACGCCCCACATACAGTATGATTGAGCGACCCTGAAGATTTTTTAAACTCAACTCACTCTGTATTGAGGCAACACCGCGCTCGCAAGAGCTCAGCAGATTCTTTTCAAGCTGGTGGTTTGCACAGCGGAAAATCTTGCTAGAGGGGATCGAATATTTCTTACAAAACGCGCCTATCGAAGGTATCGAGTAAAGAATTAAGGAATCGACCTGTCGGGCGAGGAATGCACGCAGCATGCTACGCCACCAGTTAAAACGCCGGATGCTCCAGGGGTTCGCCTCGGACCAAAGGACATGGCCAAAGCTCCGGGGACCGATGAGGCGCTGTAACCAGGCAATTGCAGTGGGTAGACTGAACTCTGATGTCACGACCACATCCGCTCCACTATTTAATATAACCCGCCGAAGGCCGAAGGGAATATCTCTAGACCAAAACGACCTATTGCCTCTAAGCACATCGAACGGGATGCGCAAGGACTTGATCAATTGCCGCTGCGACAAATCCTGATGGTAGCTAACCTGCTCCCGGAGAAGCAATAGATGCAAATCGTATAGTTCGCCTAGTTCGTTAAGCAGATCTACACGGTAGGGCGCAAGCGCACCGTGCACCAAAAGTACGCGCTTTTTTTTATTTTGCATACGAGCTTTTGTCGGCTCTATGTCGGGGCAGGGGTAAAGCGAAAGCTTACCAATTTTATCCCAAGAAGAATTACGCCCTCTCAAGCCTCATTGCCCTTCTTACTATGTTCTTACTTCTCTTAAAATGGTACTCGCAATAAGATTCCATGCTGAGCAACTCGAATACTCCAAGCCGGGGCCGGAGAACTAGGCTCTGACATAATGATCAGTACGGGAGACTTTACTATGTTTAGTGATGTCTGCGTCGGGACATCGTCTATAGCTGGGGACCCTAAAGCTATTTGCATTTCTGTCTCGCGCAGTGCAGGAAGAGCGCAGCACTTTAACAGGATGCAAGTTGACGCGATTACCTCCCTTCGCACCTAGGCATGTAGTTTATTCCCTATTTTCGAAAAAGAGCTGGAAATAACATCTTCATGTAGGCCTTCAGGACGACGAGAGGCCAAAGACACCCTACTGACTGGCGAGCAAAATAGGCCAACTCGCTCGGGCGAAGCCCTTTAGGACTATGGAATATTTGCCATCGTCTGATAAGTCGCTCACGTGGGTTACACCAAGCGTCTTGGATATTTGCGGAACAGCAGCCTAGGAACGAGCCGACGAGAAGCATATTGATTCCGGTCCTGCGCGCCCGGATCCCGTATTCGATGTCACCAAAGCTATGTTGGAAGCGGTCGCTCAGGTTTCCGAGACTCTGAAACGTTTCCCTTGATACAAGCACAAGGTTTCCGTTAAAAGTGTCTATTTCTTCAAGGCCTCCGCCCGGCATGACTGGCTCTGCTGCTCGATATCCGCCATAGGTCCATTTACCATCCACCGGATCTTTTGTGGAACCTACTATTATAATTTTCCTTCCAAAGCGTCTCGAAGCCGCCTCGAAGCCACCTAGCACCAATCCGAGCGCGCCTGTGAGCAAGATCGTATCGTCATTTAACCAAAGGTAGCCATCAGGATCCCATTCACTCGCTTCTGCCCACGCGGTCCGCATACCTCCACACCAATATAGATTACCCGTTCCCTGGATTACTCGGACCTGCGGGAATCGACGCGTAACCTCTCCGCCCGTATTGTCTTTAGATGCGTCGTCCACCAGATAGATTCTTATGCGGGATGCGTCATACGCATCTTGACTCATGACACTCTCGAGGCAGGAGAGGGTTGTTTTATGACGATTGTAACACGTCATAATCACCGCAATTCTGTTCATTTTGAAATCTTTTTTGGTTTTAGTTGCGGGCCTCCACTGGAACCGCGCAGCAGCCATCATATGCTTCCCTGAGTTGCACTATTATTTGTTTCGGACAATGTCGCTTCAGAGCCACCATCACACCGCGTCGACTTCGCGCCTCAGTACTCCCAGGGCTTAATAGAACTTCTTCTATCGCTGTTGCCATAGCGCTTGGGTCGTTCGGCGGCACAAGAAGTCCTGCCCGGCCGTTATCAAGCATTTCCGGCACCCCACCTACCGCAGTGGCGACAATGGGTGTTCCAACAAGCATCGCTTCGGCAACGCTGTTTGGCGAGTTTTCAACGAGAGACGCACTTACGAAGACAGCCGCTCGACGTAGTTCGTCGGCTACTTGCTTTGCCGAGAGAAATCCTACAAATTCTATCTTATCCCGTACCCCCTCCGATAATGCCAAGTTATTTAAGTATTTTCCATAGCCGCGCATTGGATCAACCCGTCCACCTATGCGAAACCGAACATGTGGAAATCGAGCTTTTAGTATTTTTAATGCTTTGATTGTTGTATGCGCTCCTTTATGCGGCCCCCCTGCGTTGCCGAAGAAGATGGAGAAAGGCAAAGTGTTCTGGAGAACCCACGAACCCGAGGTGAACTCACCGCGAAGGATTTCACCTACATGATGATAATGCGCCGAAGGATTAAGCTTTTTTATGATTGCCTTGTCCCAAGCAGTTCTCCCGAGAAAGTGTGAGTTTCTTAGTATAATCTGCTTCTCGATTATGGCCGCGCGTTGCCACGATCGAGCTACACCATACATGCCGCTGGAACGTAGTGTATCAATGATAGAGTCCGATTTAATTATTTCGCGAGGCGGTATTCCCCCGAGCGCATGGTGCTGACATTCACTCATTAGACCCTGCAGGCCAACAGCGACAGCTCTTGGAGCCGCGAGCATAGATGGTACTAATCCTAGTGAGCTTTCTGTTCCGTGAATATGAATCAAATCTGGACTTAGTCCTTGCAGACAAGCCGCCAATTCGTCGAGTGGCGTCGAGTCGCCGAACCAATGAGACAACCGCCTTGGCTTGCGAACAACAACGTACCGGATGCCATTTTCGGTAAAGTCGATCGGCCCGTGTGCTGATGCAGTAACCACTGAAATCCTATCATCCGATGTAGAGCGGTACTCCTCTAGTAGTCGCGATACCCATGGAATCCACATGTCATATTGTCTACCTAGGCGTCGACAGACTGCGGGCAGGATTGTGGAACAAAGCCAAACAGTATGACGGGGACCACGGCACATACGTGAAGTTCTAGGTTTATTTGATAATTGCTCGCTGTGAATATTCTAGTTTTCCTGTTTGGATAACACCTGCGATCCCGAATAGCCAAAATCCGGTGATATCGACAAGGGGGTAACTTCCGGTGAAGAAGCCTACGATGAATGTAGCCAATAAGGGTATCGAGAGAGTTTTCACCGGAAGGGATCGGCTGTTGGCAAGAATACGCGCAAGTCGGTGCTGTACCACCAAGCATATAATCAGAACACTGAGCCCTCCCAGCAGCCCTGTCATCCGCAATTGGTCTAGGTAAACGTTATGCGCCCCAAAAGCCCATTCGACTGCACCGCCGGTAGGTGATTCGAGTTCATAAGAGCGACCAGACGGCTTAATCAAGATAGGCTCGGTAGCAATGACCTCTAGGGCTCCCCGCCAAATGACAGAACGATCGTCGAAGATTTTGATGATGAACCTATCAGTGAGATTAAAATCTTCCCCACTTGAAGTTAGCCCCGCGGCGCCGATGCCTAACCTTAGGCTGGGCCCTACTGCCGCTATAGCAAATGTTACGCCGAGTCCGAAAAGAAAGGCAGGCGCTCCAAGTAATTTGGCGTAATACTGGGATATAGACAGCAATTGCCTGTTTTGTGCAAGTACGGACAGGCACACTCCCACAGCTATAAGGCCATTTAGTGTGAAGGTTGATCCGCTTTTTCCAAGTATTCCACCCGCAATACCATCGTTGTTTAGGCCTAGGCCGAGTGAGTAGGCGATTGCTCCGAGGAGACCTATTCCTGAGATAACCTTGCAAAGGATCGATTTATCGGTCAGGCTCCAACCGAAAAGCGAGGGTGCGAACGCAATTAAGAGGAATAGAACGTGTGCTTGCAGAAGTCCAATTAGCGCCGCTAGGATCATAATCGTAGAAACAATTACAAGCTGCTGCAGTAAGGTTTGAACAATACCTTTACTGATAGTCCTTGCGACTATAACACCATAGAGCACTGCGCCTGCCCACATCGAACTCCTGAGCGGAATCGTATAGGACGGGTTCCCCTCTTGGCGTCCCAGCAATGCGCTGTAAGCAGTTACTATTAATGCGCCTAACCAAATTGCAAGGATAGATCGCATTAGAACGCTTTGGAAGCACTTGGGCTCTAATACGACACCTATTATTATTCTGGCGGTGACAGCCACTGCTAGGATTAGGCTCAGGCTCAAGCGCTCTGATCCTACAAGGAAGCTCCCTGGTTCGATGCCGGCAGGCACATCTGAGATGCGCCAGAAACCCGTCCCTGTTATCTGGAGTAGGAGCAGACACGGGAAGGATACCCAACTAGCTCGAAGAACGAGAAGTACGGTTGCTGCTGCGGCCAGATGAGTTGCAAGCGGCAGTCCGGTCAAACCCAAGCTCGTAATTAGACCGGCTGCGGACAATATCAACCAACTCCCACGCAAATTTTGTGCTTTATGACCCATGGGTTGTGCAGCGTGAGAGGTGTACTGGCGTTTTTTACGCAGATTGATGACTCGCCGGATTTTACTACGAGGTTTTTGGATTAGGCCGGTATCGATTCGTGTTAAATTTAGGAATACGCGTCGCAGATTTTATCTCGGATCATCGCTTTGCGTTTACGCGGACTGGGGTGGACGTATTTTCGTAGGTGGAATTCTTCTTTTCTGACCCCATCCCGAATGATCCGATTATCCGGGCGATTATTTTAAAAGCCCAAACGACTGATGCCCGTAAGCCCATTTTTATTCTTCGTGCTGTGCGTACCGGCGCCGAGACGACGTGCCACATGAGACGCTTAGCCATTTGAGTGTTGCGTGTTGCGCCTGCCACCCAAAGGGGAGCGCTGCTTGGAGCCACTCTTGCGTTGAGCGCGGATTTAAGATGCGTCTTGGTAAAAGCGAATAGCGGACGGCCAATTGGCTTGATAGCAACTGCTGGTTGTCCATCTTCGAACGGAAAGGCCCCCCAGTGGACAGCCTCCGCTTCCGATGGTTTTTCGATAAATTCTGTTAGAATCCTTGCGCATGCCGCAGCAAGTTCTCGGTCGCTGAGTTCGTTGAAGACGGAACTGCCTCTTATTTTTTTAGCGAATTCACTATAGGCATCATTTACTACATCGACGCCCCATTCGATATGCGCCGCCTCTTCTTCTCGCGAGAAACGCGGTAGCCATTTTCCGTTGCATTCGTAATATCCTATAGTCGTTCCATTCCGCATTGTGCAAAAGGACTCCATTAATAGAGCAATCTGCGATGAGGTTGTCGGAGCATTTCGTTCAAGTCGCTCATCGAAGAGGAAGGCCGAACGAGTCCCGCTAAGCGGCAGGGCACTGCGATTTTTACAGAGTCCGAAATACATTCCTGAGACGGCTTTCATTCCGTCTTTTACTAGTAGGGTATTAAGAGATTCATGTAGTCTTCCGTTCCAACCCAAGTCGACGATTGCCGACCGCACGGGTTCACCAAAGCCTTCTTGCCTCAGGTAGTTGAGAACGGCGTGAGTGCTATCGGCGAATGTCGAATCCGGCGATATTGTCCAATCTGCTGCTTGGGTAAGCGTATATTCAAGTCTGCTTATTTGACCGGGGCTTAATACTTCTGTCCTATCATGACTTTTTAGGTCCGCTTTTTCGATTATTTGCTCTGTCGATTTCGGGTCTAATTGAAGGCGATTGAGAAGGATATCCAGCGTCAAGGATTCCGACTTATCGAAGATCCATGAGAGATCGTTTTTGCCAAGTATTCGTGCAGGTGGGTGCCATGATCTCCGCGATCCGTAGATGAATCGGGCTTCTGGCGCGCCAGGCGTAGTGGCACTGATTTGATCTGCGAATATTTTTAACGCGTGTCCGTCTCGAGCGATAAAGTAGATTCGCTTTATCCCCGATCGGGTTGCGGTTCGGAATACCCACTCGAGGAAGATCGCAAGAACTGGTGCGGCAACGCAGCATGCAATAGTTTTAAGCGCAGCGTGATGAGTACTCTGCTGCGCTTGCGAGAGCCGAATTTGTCTAGACACGCCGGCTAAATGCTCTCCTGCCCTCCCAGGTAGTGCTGTTAGAATTGTTTTTTCTCTCTCCGACAGTTCGACGCTCAATCGCCTTTTAGCATTAATTCCCAGTCGGATAGGAGACCTGAAATCCGATTCGAAATTATCACCGATATGATGTATCTCGCTCGCACGGGCGCCGGTTACTTTCATGAGCAGTTTAAAGAGTCCACCAGATGCCTTGTTGGATCCGCTTTCACCTGAAATCAAAATCAAATCATGCTCTTGCGCGAGATTGAGGCGCTTTAATTCGCGCCGCAAGAGATCCGAGGACAAATACATATCGGATAGAAAGACAACTTTCTTGTATTGCCTTCTGACTCGCTGTATTTCCGCTTCGACTCCAGGCGCCACAATCCATGACCGCACTTCAATAGCAATCTCTTCTTGAGCGGCCTCATCGCGCTGCCCATCGGTCCAACCCATTTCGGAACCGAGCAGATCATAAATCAAATGGAAGGTAGGATCTCGCCCATTCAATAAATTCCGAGCGCGAACTTCCGCGCTCCTTCGGTGGATCGCGAATTCTTCTGAAGAATGAGTATGTAGACCCTTCTGACGAAGCGATTCCCCAAGTTCGAGCCATACCCCGAAAGGCGTCGCGAACTTACGAAAGATTAGGGTATCGAAGATATCGAAACTCGCAATCATTCGGTCTCTTAGTGTTGCGATTACAGTCTCTGGCACACGATCGACTCCCTAATGTGTTTTCGTGAATGCGCTATGCCGTGCTTTTCCTTGCGGTTTCTGGAAGGCAATTGCGGCTTTCAGGACTCATCTTCTTGATTGAACTCGCCTCTAGAGAATAGGATATAGACTTGAGTCGTCGATATGAGTCCTTTAACTTTGGTGCGTAACATCTTTTATTTATTTGCGCAGTTAGGTTCTGGTGTCGGGGCGGAGGCGGTGTGTGTATTGGG
>Ga0315905_10006248_pt1 | contig 12109 bp, 15 predicted proteins | sample LakEriMetagenome_5_FD_203522 | JGI IMG/M metagenome (GOLD analysis project Ga0315905, IMG submission 203522) | Freshwater fungal communities from buoy surface, Lake Erie, Ohio, United States - Buoy 4 MA121 | ecosystem: Environmental > Aquatic > Freshwater > Lake | place: USA: Lake Erie, Ohio...
ACTCTGTATCACCACACTACTGTCTGCTTCCCCACACACTTGATGATGTCTTTTATTTGTTCTTGCAGAAACAAAATACTACTGTCTGCTTCCCCATACACACTTGATGGAGTATCATCCTAGATGACGAAGACTTTCCCCTGACTCGGATGAGAGGCTCACCGGATGGTACCATTGACCCTGATCGGCATGATGATGATGTCTTTTATTTGTTCTCGCAGAAACAACAACCATCCCAACCCCTGATGATGATGCCTTTTATTTGTTCTTGCAGAAACAAAAAATAGCTCTAGAACCATATACCCCCCCCCTGGGTACTTCCCAAATGTATACCCATTCAGTACACTTCCACTGGGTACTGGTACTTTCCACCGGGGATTAAAGAAAGCACATGTGATGATGCTACAATCATGTCCTGTATGGTACTATGATGATCCTTTTTCTCTTTGGTTGACCTGGTGGTGCTCTAGGCACTTCACAGTACAACCACCCTAAGTGTGGGACAGGAGCTGCTAGGACCATCCTACTTTTTCATATCATTAGTGCTAGTCCCTCTAAACAGCCTCGTATGGTACTTTACCTTCCTTAAGGTACACACACGGCCTAGTCTGGCGTATCCACTGGCTCGGTGTAGAGGTTGCTGAATCGAGTACCAAGAAATACAACAGGACAAAAATACAAGGACTAGACACCAGCAACACCCAGACCCCCGTGTGTGACTGACTACAACTACATGCAATCAATAACAACCATACACAATCCATTACTCAGGAATCCATGAAAGAAGTATTTCGTGGTAAGACTCTGTTGGGAATGATCATCCCACAAACTCTGGTAATCTATTTAAGTGAATTCACAACCAGCATTCATCAAGTGCGAATCCTTATTGGTATAGGAATCACAAACTGGAGGTTGGACCTCGGGCCCCCCCCTACAATGTTCGTGCCCTGACAAGACAATTCATACGACTGTGGTATCTTTGTATGCCTATATGCTGATAATACAAGTGACTTGTAGCAGGGGTTCTGGTGACACAAGGTTGTATTTTGTGGGGAGTATTCCTCGCTTGTTGGTGATCGAACTGTGAGAGTTTATTGGCCACATCATGGATCGTCGTATCTGTCAGTCGGGCTGGGTTCAGTCAAAGTCGGTGTTCTCGAGGGGCTGTTGATGAGTATTATGTGTACGCCATTTCTATGGGTCTACCCCTTGCCATGTCTCCTCGGTCTTCTTTTTCTTCACCACACCACCCTCCTCGTCCTTCAGAACCTTCGCGGCGTGGAGTAGAAGGTGTGTGTGTTTTATTACTGCAGGACCTATTACAAAGCTGAAGGACAGAAGGACACCGCCCTTGGAGGTCTCGAGGACTCACGCGAGGCGGAGACCTCGATCGTGTCGTGTCTGCTGGCCTCAAAATAATAGGGTTATGACCCCAGAAATTCCAGTTTGTGGCCTTCCAACTCCTCAAAGTCACGCACTGCACCGGCGATGGACTTCCTGAAGAAGGGCCTGGAGGCCGCCAAGAAGGCCGGCAACAAGGCCGTGAACCAGATCAAGGAGGTCCGCACGCTGTCCGCTGTCCGCTGCCCGCCTGCGGCGCGCGCGTGCCTGTGGCGCGCGAGCACGCATTCCACCCCGCCGCTGTCCGCGCCTTGGCCCCACGCCGCTGCCCGCGCGGGGCTGGGGTCGGTGGGGATCGCGTTCGGGGCATTGACCGCATGGGGATTGCTCCGTGGCGTGGGGGGGGGGGGCAGGCCGTCGACGAAAACAACGTTACGTCGGTGGCAGGCGGGGGCTCGGACGACGCTGCGTTTGAGGACCATGTGCAGCGCTTCATGACGCTGAACACCGCGCTGCGGAACATCGCCTCGAAGGCGCATACCATGGTGCTTGCCATCAAGGCGCAGGGCGAGGCGTCGCTTTGCAACATCGAGCTGCTCGAGGCCACGTGCGAGCTCCAATTCGGCGAGGAATCCTACTGGACATCCTCTGCCATCACGCTCAGGAATTTCAACCAGCAGGTGGACGGCAAGATCAACGGGTCCGTGCGGCAGCTGGTGCAGCGCGACATCTTGGACAAGATCAAAGCCGAACTAGACACCAACCAGTCGACGAAAGACCTGATTGATGCCCGGCGCGGCAACAAAACGCTAGGCGCGGCGGCAGCTGATGAGGCACTGAGCCGGCTCGCCGAAATTGTGCGGCGGCGCAGGATGATTCTGGCGCACTGTGTCACGTCACTCATGTCGCACCAGTACAACTACTATGTGCGTGCGGCGGATCTGGCGCGCCCACTTCACCAGGTCGCGGCCGAGTGCAAGCAGATGCTGTCGGACCAGACAGGCGACCCAGACGTCTATTTCGATCGCCGTGGCGGTGCGCAACAGGAGCCGAGCAGCAACGCGCCTGCTGGTGCCCCTCCGGATCGCCAGCAGGAGCAGCAGGAGCGGCAGCGAGCGGCAGCATCACAAAGGCCGCCCAGCACAGAAAGCACTGAGCGCCAACCTCAGCAGCAGCAGCAGCAGCAGCAGCAGCCTTCACACTCCCCGCCGGCGCCGCCAGTGCAGCAGCAGTTGCAGGAAAGGGCTGTGGCACCACCAGCAGAGGCTGACCTGCTTGGAATTTTTGGAGACGACGGAGGAGCCAGTGGTGCCCAAGAAGCCCGCCCCAACGGGGCGCCAAGTGGAGCAGGAGCGGGGCAGCAAGAGGGCGACCTGCTTGGGAGCGATCTGTTGGGCAGCTTGCTGCAGCCTTCTGCCGCTCCTGTCAGGCCGTCGGCCCCGCGCGCAAGCAGGGCGGACACGAGCGAAGACCTGCTCAACTTTGGCGAGAGCGGGTCAAAGCAAGCTTTAAAGCGGGTGGGAGGCGCGGCGCACTCTCATGATCCCCTCTCCGACTTGTTTGGTCTGGCTCCCCACTATCCTTGTCCCGCTGCTTTGCTCTCTGCCGGCACGCACGAGGTGTGCACACATTTGCAGGCCTGCCCCAACATTTTGTAAAACCCTCGCCTCCCGCACGGCCACCCTGTGTGCTGTGCGTGCATGGTGCCAACAGCCAACGCGCACCCGTCCTTCCAGACTGCCCGGCGCCTTCGCTGCCCGCCTCCTGCATGCCGGACCAAGCGCGTTAGCTCGCCCTACATGCGCTCTGCGTGTGGATGAGGGTACGGAGAATGAGAGTAGTGGAGACAGTGACCGGACGAGAGCAGTCGAGATAGTCAAAGGACAAGGGCGTGAGCTCACAGGACAAGCGCATGAGCAGGCGACGACATTCCCCATGCATCCTCCTCACAGGGCGGAGGATGGGACGACATGTTTGCAATGCCGCCCACAGGGGGCGCCGCACAGACGCAGGTGAGCAAGGGAAAGGAAGACAGCCCGTATGACCACAAGCAAGACAGCGCGTATCACCACCCAGGCGTTTCTCGAGCAGGTGCCAACGGAGGTGCCTCAAGAGGCGCGGCACCCAAGGGGGAGAATCAGTTTAAGGGGGCGGGCACCAATCGTGAGGCGCTCAAGGCACAGTTTCAGGCGCATGTGACGGCGAAGCAGGAAAGCGCCGCACAGGCCGTCAAACAGGAAGTTGAGGACAAAAAGAAGTACGAGGACGCCAAGTTCGCTGCCCAGGATGAGATCGACGTCAAGGTCACCGAATGGGCCGGCCCCAAGCACAATCGCAAGAATCTGCGAGCCATGCTGGCGTGCTTTGACCTTGTCACCACGTGGCCCCGCGCGCGCGAAAAGTGGGTCAAGGTGGGCCTGCACGAGCTCGTCATGCCAGCCGACGTCAAAAAAATTCACCGCAAAGCTATCCTCCTCGTCCATCCTGGTCTCATCTCCCCCGTCCCTGTCTCTTTGCGTTCTGCTCCTGCCTTGTCCCGCCTCCAGATGTCCCGTCATCTCTTCTCTCTTATCCTCTTCTCTCCTATCCTGCGGATTGCTGGCGGGCGCACCTCCAAAAAAGGGAGGTCCTAGCCCTATCCTGCGTCTATGCTGCTTCTTTGCCGCCAGTGCGCAGTATGCAGTGTGCGCGGCGTGTGAGGCACGGCGTGTCAGGTAGGCCACGGTGTGTTTGCCTACATGTGTTAGCCTGCATGTGCGCCAGCGTGCGAGGTTGAGGTGTGAAGCGTCGGGCGGGCAGGACGAACGTGATGGTAGATGAGGGAGCAAGACGGGTCTCATAGGCGCAAGATGCGGCTGTGAATGCGCGGTCCACGGCTCTCACGCCTCTGACGCGTCTGCCACGTCTCACCTGATTGGCAGACAAGGTGGTAAACGAGGATATGCAGGTAAAGATACTAGCCGAGAGCGTGCACAGCATCTTGCATGAGGCCCTTCAAACCTTCCGCAAGCAGGAAAACTGCTAGGCCCCACTTGCGCCTCCCCTCGGGTATTTCCTCCAAGTCCGTGGTGCCAGTGTGTGTGTCGCTGAGTGGCGCCATGGTGGAGACGCGCGTGCCGGTACCGGTAGCCGTGAAGGAAGGCTACCTGCACGTGGGCGTGTTGCTCTGTCACTTGCTTGGTGCACTTGTTGCTTCAAAGTTTCTCTCCTCCGTGTCACCCGATCTCTCTTGCCCCCATGTAATAAACATGCAACGAGAGTGTCCACTCAGGAACAGTGCACCATGCAAAGAGTGTTGGGAGGGAGGTCACGGTGGGATGAACGGAATCTAGTTGGGGCAATAGCCGCGTCGGGTGCATCATCAAGCTCACAACGGCAGCGGGAGCACATGCCAGCAGTAGTAGACGAGGGGAGGAGCGTGTTGATGAGGGCAGGCAATATGCAGGGCAATTGGCAGGGCAATCGGGGGAATGCTGCCAAGGCTAGCACAGCCAACGCTGCTTGACACGTGACACGTCCTCCTCAGGCTGCCTGGTAGCCGTGTCAATTCTATTAGCATAATAGCCGCGGCCATGCTGCAGCGTTGCATCTGCCACTTGAAGCAAGACCCATCAGCAATGCCGCTCGTAGGGCATGCCCCATCTTCTGTGGATATCAAGCATTCACTTGCTTTGCTTTGCTTTGTGCTTGTCGTATTAAAGGCTGGGTGGAGAGGACGAGGGAGCGGATCAAGATCTAACACAAGACAGCGGCGGCACACTGCCGGCAAGTGAGTGTGTGCGGGGTTTGACGCTTTGCGGGGGCCTTGCGTTGTTCCGTTGCTCCTCCATCTCCACTTGTGAGCAGTGTTTTGACGTCATGGCTTGCGTCTCGAGGCTGCAAAGTGCAGCCTCGTTTGTAGCGAGCGAGGCTACATAGCGTCCCCCTTGGGCACCGCTCGCTCGTTGGTAGCGAGCGAGGCTATATAGCGAGTCTGGCAGCGGAACAAGAGCCTTAACAACAAGTGCCTTAACAACAAGTGCCTTGACGACCACCAAGATTCACCATCTTGATCAAGATTCACCATCTTGATCAAGATTCACCATCTTGATCAACACCGGTGCCCGCTGGAAAGGTGCCAGCAGAGGATGCAGGAGTGCGCGGCATCACTCTGCACCGTATCGCGCGTCAGAGCCTTGATGAGATCCAGCTTCACCTCAGCGACACACGTCCACGTGTAGGCGGCCCCGTCGAGTTCTACTCTAGCCCCTGTGAGCTCATGGCCCATTTTATACCATTGGCTGTGCGACGGCGAATCAAGGGAGTTATGATCCTTGTTCCATTTGTCCACCAGCTTCCTGCGCACGCAGCCGCCGTCTTTGCTGTGAGCAGTCACATGCACGCCTCATGGCCCAGCACATCAGGACACCAGGTAGTGTGCCGAGGGGCCAAGAGAGGGACACAAGCGCATGCGCAGCGCACGGCACACATCGTCACTCGGGGCGCCAGCGCCAGGCCACGGGAGGGGAGAAAGCGGGGAGGGGGAGGCGGAGAGCGACCGCTGCAGGACAAGGTCGCGGGAGCCCGCGCACAAGCAGGCAGTGGCTTGGGCGTCAAAGACGGCACGGAGCGAGTTGGCCGGTGGCTGCCCAAGCTTCACCATGCCCAGGTCCTCCGCGAAATACATGCTCAGCGCGCCGCTGTTTACACACAGCCCTCAATCGATCAACAACTGGAGCCCTGACGCTAGCCTAGTTATGTATGCAAGGCTATTCTTGGTAGTCTAGTCTGCTGCGCGCGCATCCGCGGCAGACGCGGGCGGCAGCCTTGCAAAGGCTTTGCAACGTTGTTTTGGTAGCAAAAGCCTCGCAACAACGTTGCAAAGCCTTTCCAACGCCCGTCCCTTCACGGCTACGCCGGGTGCTGTTGACAGCAGGCGCGATTGGTGCAGGCGGGAGCGCGTCTGGTGTTGGACTGCGGCGCCTTGCCGTGTTGCACCGTGTTGCACTGCAGCGCGTGGCGTGCCTGACCACACTGGCGCCTGTGTATGCATGATCATGACGACCAACGCTGGCGCCATCGTATGACATCATCATCACACAGGACACGGCGGCAGGGACACGCTCATCGCAGGGACATGAGACCTCTGTATCTGCACTTGCGGGTCCGGCAACTGCAAGCCTCGAGGGAAGTCGAGCACGTGATGCACCGTCGTGTTGCCGTGCGATACTGTCTTAGGTGCCTCCCCCACAGGCACGAGCGTGGGCTGCAATGGCGGAGGCGGAGGCGGAGGCGGCGCTGGCGTAGGCGTAGGCGACGGGGCGGCAGTATGGCGGGCTACCACAGTTGCAGCTGCGTCCGTGACCAAGTAATGAATGCACCTCGACGGGGCTGACGTGACGAAGCAGCGCCCTGGGTTGTTGGGGTTTTCTAGACGGCACCCGAAGTTGGACGGCATGCATCCTGCAACTCCGCCTCCGCCCATGCACTCATCATCGAGGGCATACGACACTTGGAGGCACACCATGTGCAAACCGACCGAGGCCGTTGCCCCACATGCCGGCGCCAATGACACCTCAACTTGATCCCCAGTCACCGTCACACTCGCAGGCGACCAAGAATCCCATGCTTGCCACGCAGTGGGTATGGCCTCCACCAGCTGCACCGGCACTTTGCCATCCCCATCAGATTGCTCACCAGCGGTGCCCCTTGGCGCCTTGAGCGGCACAGCTTTCGTCCAAACTGTCGGGTGCAGGCGGTTGACTGCCATGGCTGGCAGGCTTGGCATGTCGCGCACTTGCATACTTACCTTCTGGATTATCCCACACGGCACAGCGAGGGGCGCGTGTGCGGAGGAGTACAGGGCCATGCCCTCCTTGCCCGGGGTGCTGTCAGCGGGCAGGACCAGGCGAGGCAAGGGCTTCCGGGGAGTGTTTGCCGCCGCCGGTCCCCCGTGCAACGAATCCGAAGTGATATAGGGATACAGCTCCTGGCTGCTTTTGGGCTCGAGGATCTGGACCCAGAAGTCGAGCCCCACTGACACGTGCATGCCCTTGAGGGCAAGCGTGAGGTTTAGCGGAAGCGCCATGGCGCACACTTGCACCTTTGACGCTCGCCCTCGTAAGATGCCGCACAGCTCCTTGACGCTCTCGGGCGAGAGGATGAGCACCCTCAAGTGGGCATCGACCATGGTGCCCTTCGGAATAAAGGCGGGCTCTTGAATGGTCCCTAGCCCCAAGGTCGGTGAGACGTCCACCACAACCTCCGAAGCCAGCAGCGCGTTTTGCGGGAGAAGGGCCTGCATGCGCACCACGTGCTCGTACTCGACCAGAGCACATGTTTTCTTGGCCGCTAGCTTCACAGCGCACCCCCCCTCGTACGACGGGCCCTTGTACTGGAGCTGCTGGTAGAAAGGAGAACTTGGCCAAATTCCTCCCAGCCCTTCCAGCACAGGCCGTTCAGCGTCCAAGGGCGCAGGTTTGGTGCCAACCAGCTTTCGCACATCTCCTCGAATCACCACCCACCCCGGGCCTGAAGTCCACGCCCCTGCGCACCAAACACACGCCATCCACCACATCGTCAAACAGGTTACACATTCTTTTCTTCCCCATGGTAGTAGTATGCTTTTTAGAGGTTTCGCCTCAGTTGGCCATATTCTTTTCTTTAGACCTTGCTAAAAAAATTGTTTTGGGGGGTTCGCAAGGGGCAACAGGCACAGAGGAGCACTGGGCGTAGTGACACGACATAGATGTGACACAGAGAGAGGTGACACGGAGGAACATTGGGCGTCGTCAAAGAAGAGGAGCGATGGGCGTGGTAAACCCTGCTGCACGCACCACAGGCCAACGGCCACCTCAAGCACCTCAGGCAGGAGGGCAGCACCTGAAGCGCCAAACTGATTGGCGCCTGTCTCTGGCGCTTGGAACCACACGATGGACTTCCCGCCGTCGTCCCTCACATAAGCGGCATACTTTGTGTTGGTGGTCACGTAGACATTGGGGTCGAGGCTCATTGGGCTCTCAGTCTCGAGGTACCGCCCCGCCATGTCGGTCTCGTCCACCAGCGTGACCAGCTGACCGCCGTTGTCCGCATGCAGGCTGAATGCTGCCCTGGTTGAATGCCAGAGGACGACCTGCGTGATGGGCATGGAGAGGCGGGGGGAAAACGAGGGCGCCAGGGCGGAATTGGTCGAGGCCTGCACCGTCGACACTACGCGCCAGGGCACCTTGTTCGGGTACCCCTCTTGCCGGATATTGGCCAGGTCCGCCCAGCGGCAGCACCCCGTGAATGCAACCTCGAATTCCCCCGCGTACGGCAGCTGCAACATGAATGACAGGCGTGTCAACACGTGGTGCAGCGAAGAATTGGTCTTGGTGCTCAGCTGCTCGACATGCGTCACGGCAAACGCGTACGCTTCGGCGCCGCTGTACCCCGCGCCTGCCGCGTTCGGCGCCACCATGACAGTCGGCGCACCGGCGCCGACGGCCTTCCATCCGACGCTGCGCGCGTGTGAGCTCTCCGCCAGGCGTGGGAGCAGCACGTGCTTCTGGAGCGGGTCGGCTCGCCATCGCGCCGGGCCCTCGACGGCCGGTGAGTCAGGGACAGCCCACCACGTCGCCGACACCGTCACCGCCACATGCAGCGGGTTCCGCGCGCTCCCGCTCCCCGCACACACGCCCGCAAACAGGGGGTCGGAGAAGCCGGCGCGGCACACGCGCCAGGAAATGTCGGCAGAGGCGAGCTCCAGGCCATAGTCAACCGCCGCAACGCGCGGTGCGGGGAGAATGAGCACCACGAGCGCTCCCAGCGCGAACGCCAGCGCGCGTGCCATCCCCCCTCTGCTCTGCAGGGCACAAGTATTAGAGCATGACGCTTGGGCTTGAGGAGCACTCACGAAAACGTTTTTTTTGTGAATTTTTGAAGGAAGGACAGCGAGGTTTTTGAGCTTCACCTTGTGGCAAGGAGTGACGGGTAGTGTTGGCAAATGGCAAGCCAGCAGCAGATGCTGATGCAGGTTCTCCGCCGTGTGCGCGCCCGGGATGCGCTGTGTGCGCGCGATCAACAGCGCGTGAATGCGTCCCTTGACCGCTGGCCCCGTATGGATGCATCGCCGGGCGCAAGTGACCAAATCCCCCGCGCAACCCCAGCTCCTGCAGCAGAGCCAGCAGCAGAGCGCGCGGGCACAGCCAGTCGAGTTCAAGTGCGGCAAGATGAAGAAGAACGACGGCGATACCAGGGTCACGCCGGACCTGCGCAAGGGCAAGCTCACCGTACGCGAGGACCAGGAGCAGCTTATGCATTTCATCTGGACCAACCGCGAGCAGGGTGCGTCCTGCGCGCGCGGCCTCGCGCCCCTGCCTGCCCCCCTGCTCGCCCGCAGTCTCCCGGGGCGCGCGCCCTGGGCCGGCGCGCTGCGACGGGTCTCAGCGGGGAGCCCCTCTTGGCATAAACCGCGCTGACAGGTCGGGTGTGCGCGTGCAGGTATCGAAGAGGACGACATGATCATCTTCCCGGGGGACGCCACCTTCAGCTACGTGGAGCAGGCCCGCAATAACAAGACAAACAACCGGGTGTATGCCCTGAAATTCGCTTCGACCAAGAAGGTGCACTTCTTTTGGATGCAGGAGCCGAATGCGGACAAAGACAAGGAAATGGCTGACAAGGTGAATGCCATGATCAATGGAGAATCGCCGTCCGCCGCTGGACCGGGGCAGATCGACCAGGCGCAGTTGATGGCCATGCTGACCCAAGCGCGCTCCCCTTCCGTGATAGCCTCGACTCAACCGGAGGTTGCTCAACCGGAGGTTGAGTCGCCGGCAGCGACGGCCGCAGGGGAATCCGGGGCACCTGCTGCAAGCGACAGCACAGCAGGGGCAAGCGGTGAAGCGGGAGCGGGGGTTAGTGATGAGGCTCAAAGCTCGGCGTCCGACGGTGACTCCAAGATGAAGGTGGATGAGGAGCCAAAGGAGTAGTAAGCCTTGCTGCACCTTCCCGTTGTGCTTCCCTACACAGCGCAAGCAGGGGGAAGCAAGTGGAGGCAACCAGCGCCATCAACCCATTATGTGTTCAGAGGAGGCTTCAGCTGACTTAGCCCTCAAGATCAAAGACTAGAGGCAAATTTGCTCTTGCCATCTTGTAGCACTGGCCGTACTGTAGAACAAATCCCGTTCACGTAATCAGGCCTAAAATTTCTAAACAGCCTAACCACTACCGAGACTTCGCCATTGAGATGTGACTGACTTGCTCTGTATCGTGGTGTACGCCTACATGATGCCTTGATGACTCGGGTGGCGTTTAGGGCTCCTCCTCGCCGTCTACATTATTAAAATTAAAGGCTCCTGGGCGTGACGCCCCTTAAGCCTCCTCCTCCGCGTCACTCCCCTGCCATGGTCGCGCATCATGCACACTTGGTTACGATGAGAACTTTGATCGTACTGTGTTAGGATCAGAACTTAACTTGTACTTGGTTGTACTTGGTTTTGTTGGTACTTATACTTGGTTGTCCCTTGTCAGGATCAGATCTTTACTTGCACTTTACTTGAACTTTGATTGTACTTTTTTAGGGATCAGCACGTTACTTGTACTTGGTTAGGGTGTGGGGAGCAAAAGACACGGGGCAGACCTGAGGAGAAATGACCAACTAATACCAGAGGAGAAAAGATCACAACAAAAGATCAACGATACCAGGGCAGAAATGGGCAACTAATGACAGGAGAACAGGCCAAATCGAGGCCGACTCGTACACAGGAGCAAAACATCTCGTACAAAAGAGCTACTCATCTCGCCAACTGATACCTGAGGAGAAAAGACGAATTCATCTGGGGCCCAGGACGAGGTGGTGTCTTCCAGTCCATGCGCAGTGTGCACTGCCGCGCCTGGTCCGCCGTGCCCGTGCGTCCTGTGCCCCCCTGCCTCCCCTGCTCTGCTGGCCTGGATGAGATAAAGAAACAAGATGGAGAGAGAGATGGAGAGGAGATGGAGATGAGAGGAGATGGAGATGAGATAGGACAAACGTGACAAAGATGGAGATGAGATAGGGAGGAGGGTCAAGAGCAGCAGGCCGACAGCGCCGCATCCGCGCCGCCCCTTCAAGGGCAAGAGTGGCGACAGACGCGCAAAAAGCACACAAAAAAGGTCCCGAGTGGGCAAATGCATGGGCTACATGCTACATGGGCGCGCTCGGCAGCATTCGACGTCGATACATGACCAACAGGTCAGGTAGCAAAAAAAGACACCTGATAGTGCGCATGCAGGCCGCTGCGGTGGTGATACGCCGCCACCTGCTCCCCCGCGCCCCCCACCCCGATGAGCTCCGGCATCTTGCACATTGGCATAGAAGACCATGCGCATATACCACCATGCACATTGCCACGGACTTGCACACGCACCACACACAACAACGCTGTCGCCTTCTCGCCCAGCCTGCGCTACGGGAAGAGATGGGAAGAGGATAGAGAGCCAGACCTGCGGATGATGCACCAGCACGTCCCCTCCGCCCGCAGAGTGGTGCAAGGCCCCTCCGCCGCCAAATAGATTGTCAAACCAGCTGCACATGAGGGGCAGGCACAGCATCAGAAGCAAAGAAAAAATCTGGCCAGATATTTTCCCAGACCAGGCGCGCGACGAAGTCGGGTGCGACCCCAGGTGTGACACGCAAACATACAACAAACACGCATACGGCGCATTACGGACCTGCAGTTTGCCGACCCCGCAAGTGCGCTGAGCGACCCAAGTAGCATTTCATCGTGATTGCCATCGGGCGTGGCAATCTGTTCAAGGCAAGCTGTCA
>Ga0315905_10006250_pt1 | contig 12107 bp, 9 predicted proteins | sample LakEriMetagenome_5_FD_203522 | JGI IMG/M metagenome (GOLD analysis project Ga0315905, IMG submission 203522) | Freshwater fungal communities from buoy surface, Lake Erie, Ohio, United States - Buoy 4 MA121 | ecosystem: Environmental > Aquatic > Freshwater > Lake | place: USA: Lake Erie, Ohio...
GAAGCCGGTTGCGGCGCCGGCCGCGCGACCCTCGGCCTTTGGGATGCCGGCTACAAAAATCTGACCGCCTTCGATTTCGCCGCCGAACTCATCGACCAAGCCCGTTCCCTCGCCACCACCCGCGGCGCCGCCGCCATCCGCTTCCTCCACGCCGACGCCACCAAACTCCCTCCGGAAGTTTGTCATCCATCAGATGACAAACGTTTCGGCGGCGCGCTTTTTCTCTTTAACGGCCTCATGCAGATTCCCCGTCGGGCGCGGCGCCGGGCTGCGCTCCGCCACCTCCACCGCGTGTGCGCACCCGGCGCGCCGCTCCTCATCACGACCCACGACCGCGACCAAAACCAAGTCGAGCGCGCCCTCTGGCGCCTCGAAGCCCTCCGCTGGGAACGCGGCGAACAGGACCCGCGCCTGCTCGAATTCGGTGACCGCTACTTCGATGAGGCCGGCGTCGGACGCACCTTCATGCACCTGCCCGACCGCGCCGAAATCCTCGCCGACTTCGCTGCGACCGGCTGGACGCATACCTTCGACGCGCTCCGCAAAACCATCGCGCCGGAGCCCCGCGCCGTGCGCGATTTCTCCGACGAATGCCGCTTCTGGGTCGCCCACCGTCGCGCCTAAGGTAGGGGCGGCTCTCCGAGCCGTCCGCCACGCTACATCCGAATCACGTTCAAAAACCCGTCTGCACCGACAACGAGAATCGGCTCGCGAGCTTGTCCCCGCTCCGGATGTCGCCCGCATAACCCAACGAACCGCTCCACTTCTTAAAAAGCGTTACCGTCGCCGCGCCGCCGATCTCAAAACCGCTGCCATCGCCGTCTTCCATTCGAATCGCGGTTGGCCGCGTGACGTTGCCCGCCAACCGCCCCGTGATCGACCGATCCGAACTGCTCATTTCACCGTGCCACGCCGCTCGGAAATCAAAACGGACCGCGCACTCGGCGATCTTTGTATCCTTCGCGAAATCCACGCCCACACTGCCGGCCGAGCTCTTCGCTTCTTGCGCCCCGAAATCCATCATCACCACGGGCACATCCTTCTCGGTGTAACCTTCGAGCTTCACGCGCTCCGTGCGCAGGCCGAGCCACGGACGGACGTTTAACCCCTGCAACGGATCGAGCGCCCAGATCGCTTTTACGCCGGCGCCCCAATGTTCGCCACCCGTTTTGCCCGAAGTGCGATAGCCGGCAAATCCCGTCGTCCGCTCGATGCCCTTTACGTCCAATCCGCCATACGCGACGTCGAGTACGAGCGACACCGGACCTCCGCGCCAAATACCATAAGCGCGCCCCGTCAAATCGCCGATCGAGTACCGGCCCCCGCCACTCACCTCAGCTTCGAGCTTCCCGGAATTCAGGGCGGCGCCCGCCACGAAATTCTCGCCTAAACGCACGTCACCACCGGCCGTCACCACTTGGGCGGTGTAATTGAACTTCCGCCGCCAGCCATCGGCCGAGCGGTTGCCGTCACCGTAGTTGAAAGCCGCATAGAGGTCAGTCCGGCCTTTCGCGCGATTCGTCGCCGCGACCTGCGCGATCCGCGCGTCGAGCGCGGCCACCGAGATCGACTGCAAAGCCAACGCCGCGCTGCCCTGCGTGGCCGCGAAGCCGAGCACCGGCTCGGGATTGAGCGCTTCCACGACAGCACCCGAGAGGAGGGCGTGGGTCTTCGTCGAGGGATGGATGTCATCGAAGAAAACGTAGCCGTTTGGATCACCGCCGCCGCCCGCCGAGGCCGGCGCGATGGCAAACGAGGTCGCGTTGGAAAATCCAAGCGCCCGGAAATCCAGAATCACGCGGTCCAACAACGATTGAACGTCGATGTAGACCAAGTTCACGTCCGCCGCCGGCGCGCTGGCGGCGATCGCTCCGAGGCGCGTCCGCAACTCCGCGTTGAACGCCGAACTCACGCGAAGCCCAAACGCCTGCGCCGTGCTGCCGAGAGCCACCGAGCGCGCCGTCGCGCCCAAATTCGGCAGGCCTGCCACCACGATATTCTTGGCTCCCAGCCCGACGAGCGACTGCACGCCACCCGCCACGGTAGCCGCCGTAGCCGCCCCGGCCACATCGAGATTCGCCGGGTTCAACGCCGTCGTCGGCGCGGAGAGCACAGGAATCAAATCGTTGGCCCCGAAAAACACGGTGAACAAATCCGACTTCGTCGGCGTGATTGCCCGCGCCTGATAAAGACCGATCTGCACGGCCATCGACGGTGGCAGGGTGCCGGCCCCGCCCGCGGTCGCGCCGCCAAACGCAAAATTCAAACTGCTCTTCACGCTGGCGGGCGAAGTCGCCACGAGCGCCAGGTTGTTGCCGAGCAATTCGGTAAACACGCGGCCATTGGAAAAGCGCCCTTGAAAATACGGTGCGCCCGGGGTGCCCGCGCCGAGCGCACTCGTGGCTGCGAACAAGTTTCCACTGTCGCTCAAGCTGTCGCCGAACGAATACTGGTTGGTAAAGGTGCGGTTCTGCGCCGTCGCGACCGACAGCAGGGCAAAGAGACACAGGGCAACACGGCTGAGCTTTCGGGGGGTATGCATAGGGGTTAAAACGAGGTTTTGGCCAACAAACCGCACCCACCGTCGAGCGCAAGCCACAAGCCCTGCTTCCCCCACCCGGCACTTGCCCCGCTCTCCGGCGGCCCTAGCGTGCCCGCGCGATGTTTCCCGCCGCCTCTCTTCCATGCCGACTCCGTGCATAAACGGTCCCGGTTTCTTTTTGCTCGGTGCCACCCATCGGCGCACTCCCCTCGCCGTGCGCGAGCGACTGGCTCTGAGCGCCGAAAGCACCGCCGCGCTTTACGCCACGCTCTCCGCCCACCCGAGTCTCGACGAATTGGTCATTCTGAGCACCTGCAACCGGGTTGAGTTCTACGGCGTCGCCAAGGATCCGTCGGCGGTCGCCCACGTGGAAGCCGCGTGGTGCGCCCACTGTGACTTTACCCCGGCCGAATTCAGGGCGTTTCGCGTGGCCCTCACCGGCCGCGACGCGCTCCAGCACCTGCTCGAAGTGGCGGCCGGGCTTGATTCCCAACTCGTCGGAGAGACCGAGATTTTGGGGCAGGTAAAATCCGCCTACACCGAAGCCCATGCCCGCGGGAGCACCGGACCCGTGCTCAATCGCGTTTTCCAAAAATGTCTTCAAGCGGCCAAACACGCGCGCACGCACACGGCGATCACCGCCGGTCGCGTGAGTCTCGCCCAAGTCGCCGTGAGTCTGGCGCAAGCCGTCATGGGCGATCTCGCCTCCGCCCAGGTTTTGCTGCTGGGCGCCGGCGAAATCGGCGAGCAGACGGCCCGGGCCTTTCTCGACCACGGCACCACAACCCTCACGGTCGCAGGGCGTCATCGCGGCCGCACCTCGGCGCTCGCCGGACGCTTGGGCGCGACCGCACTCCCGTTCGCACAACGCGCGACCCGGCTGGCCGATTTCGACATCGTCGTCGGTTCCACCTCCGCGCCCGGCACCGTGCTTTCGGCCGACGACGTCGCGGCGGCGATGTCCGATCGAACGGGCCGTCCGCTGATTCTGCTCGATCTCGCCTTGCCTCGCGACATCGACCCGATGGCCGCCCGACTCAGTCATGTTTTCCTCTACAACCTCGACGATCTCGCGCAAATTTCCACGGCGAACCGCGCCGCCCGCGTCGGCGAAGTCACCCGTGCCCGCGCCCTCCTCTCGACCAAATCCGATCTACTCTGGCGCACGCTCGTCCGATCCGCGTCGTCCGGTCGGCCACTATCGGATCAGGGTCAGTCGGCTTGTTAGACGGATCGAAAAAATATCGTCGGATCGTCGGATCCAGAGCGATGCTGACCGTCGTTCCGGTTCCGCGCCGAGCTTCAGCCCCCGGCCAATTGCCGCCGCAACCACGCCCCCGCCGTGCCCCCCGTGGGTCGCTCAAGCAACCCCCGCAACTCTGCCGCCTGTGCGGTCGTCTGCCTCCGGCGAGCCGGATCTTCCAAGCCCGCCCATAATTGCTCCGCCAATGCCGACGGCGTCGCCGCGTCTTGAATAAACTCGGGATACATCGGCGCCTTGAGCAGCAGATTCGCAATACCCAAGAACTCGATCTTCACCAACATCCGCCCGAGCAGATAGGTCAAAAAATTCGCCCGATACGCGATCGCCCCGGGGATACCCGCCAGCGCACAGTGCATCGACATGGTCCCGCTCGAGGTGAGCACAACCGAGGCCGCGACCGGCGTACCCGTCGGCACGAGCTTCACCCGCTGCGACGGCCGAGCCTCGTGCAGTTGGGACAAAATTTCTTCGCTCGGATATACCGCGACCGCGTCCCGATCCCCACCGCCGCGCAAAAATTCCGCGTAGCCCGCCAGCAACACCGGGAAAATCCGCCCCACCGCCTGCTTCCGGCTTCCCGGCAACAAAAGGATCGGCCCCGACGAATCATAACGCACCGGCGGAACGTAGTCGGCCGCGAGAAACGGATGCCCGACAAAGTCCACAGGCAGCGTGGTGTCCGCATAGCAAGCGACCTCGAACGGGAAAATCACCGCCAGCGCATCGAGATCACGCGCCATCGTGAACCTCCGCTTGGCTTTCCACGCCCAGATCTGCGGCGAGATATAAAACAGTGTCTTGATTTTCCCGCCGCCCTTTACCGACAGCCCGCGCTCCCGCAGCGCCGCCGCCAGCCTCAGGTTCATCCCCGGATAATCCACAAACAACACCGCCCGTGGCCGGTGTTCGCCGATCCAACGCAGCACGTCCTCCATCAGCGTCTTGAAAAACGAGTAGTTCTTCAACACCTCCACAATCCCCACGACGGAGGACGCCGTCAGGTCATACAAGAGCTGCGCGCCCGCCGCCGCCAACTCCGGACCGCCGAGCGCCGCGACCTTCGCCCCGGGCTGTTCCGCGCGAAACTCCCGCACCAACCGCGCCGCGTGCTCATCACCGGAATGCTCTCCGGCGATGACCAGCACATCAAGGCGCTCGGCCGTCGGCGCAGGCAGGCGAAATGGCAGCAGCGGGGCGGTGGTCATAATTTCAAAACGGCAGCCGTTCCGTCGCGGCGTTGCAAAGAGAGTCGGCCATGGGTTTAAGGCCGAACTGTGCACCCGCCGCGATTCGGCGTAAACGCGATTTCTTCGCCGCCCCGTCCGTCGACGCTGTAAAGCAGCCATTCCGTTGAAGCCCGCCGGCGGCAGTTGGATCACCCCGATCTCCCGCCCTCCCCGCCTATCGGGTGCAGTTATTCGCCAGCCAACGATTGACGTAATTGAACTTCCAGCTCACCGGCAAAATCCTCGGCCTCGCTGGCACTCATGGCCTCAGGATCGTAGCTGGTCCAAATCGATTGCGCCCCGCGGTAGATTCCCGTCACGACAAACACGCTCGTGCCCGGGCGACACGGCCCCCAACCCGCGAAGCTTGTCAACTCGGCACCCGGCACCGTCAGCCCGCCGTCGGGCCCAACCAACGGGCCACGCGCAAACACCTTGCCGAGATTGGACAACACCAAGGTGCTGCGCGCGCCCGCCCGTCGGCAGTAGCGCGCGATCTGCCCCGGCAGCCAACCTCGCAGCAACATCGACATTCTAAAAGCCCGCGCCAGCCCGCGCGCCCGGATGAATTCCATGTCCTCATGTGCACGTTGCAGGAGACGGGCCCGGCGGCCTAGCGATCGCACCCGCCGCTCGATCAAAGCCACCCCGAGGGCGGGCGCCGAACTCCGCGGTTCGCTTCGCGCCCCCCCCAAGTAGACCGGCACCAAAAAGCGGGTCCACATGTCCGGCTGGGACCCGGCGTGCCGCGCCAACCACGCGTTCAGCGCCGCTTGGGCGTCACGCACGAGCAGCTCATGCAGGGAGGCTCCCGCCGTCCGCGCCGCCTTTCTCAGTTGCATCGTTTCCCCTGGCGACCACGAGCGCGCCGCCAGTTCGCGGCGGCCAAAACCTCTTCCCGCTCCGCGCATCTCGACGACGCGCTGCCGGCCCAGCACCACCCCCCAGAGGACTCCGATCAAAATCCACGGCAACTCCCGCCAGCCCTCGGCCCCCCGCAAGGACGAACGGTCCCGCCGCGCGGTCAACGGCACCGCCGCCGGCAACGCGATCTCCGCACCGCACTCGACCGCATAGAGCGTGAAAAAATCTTCCGCGATCGCCAGCAGTCCTAGCCCGTCCGCCACCGCGTGATGCACCAGCAGGGTCAGGTGCGTCTCCGCTCCGCGCACCCGCACGACACCCCGCAATCCTGCCCGCGTCGAGAGATCATGGAGGTCGCGAGCGTCGTCGGCGGCGGCCTGCTCCTCGGTTCCAAGCCACGCCCATTCCGGCCGCGCCGCCCTCAAGTTCCAGACCGGTCCACCCCACGTTCGCCGGCTTACCGTCGCGCCGGTGAGCGGATGCCGTTCCTCGATTCGCCCCCACGCCCGCGCCAAAGCCGCCCGCTCCAGCGCGCCGCGAAAGGTGAACTCATAGCGGATCCACGCCGGGTGGGATCCACGGTGATCGTGGTAGAAATAGCGTTCAACGGGCGTCAACGGCAGGCGCGTCATCGGATTTCGAGGTGCCGGACGCTTTGGCATTGTCAACCGAGTAGGCGCCACCAAGGTCCGCCTTTCCATGCTTTCCACGCTGCGCAAGACGCGCGACATGATCCGTCATCTGAATCTGGCGCGAGACAACATGATCGCCGCTTGGCCGAAGTCGTATTACCGGCGAGAACTGATCGTCGAAAACATTCTCGGCCGCCGCATGTTCATCGTCAATTCGCCCGCCGGCGTCCAACAGGTGATGGTCGCCCGCGCCGACCGTTACCGCAAAAGCCCGTCCAACGAACAGGCGCTGCGGCCTCTGCTGGGCAACGGGCTCTTCGTCAGCGAAGGCACTCTATGGCAGCGGCAACGCCGCATCGTTACTCCCTCGACCCACATCAGCCGCCTGCCCGGCTACGCCGCCGAGATCGCCACGGTCTGCGACACGATGACCGCCGATTGGAAGCGCCGGCCCGCCGGCTTTGAGGTCGATGTCACCGAAGAGTTCACCCTGCTCACGGCGGAAATCATTTCGCGAATCATGTTCGGGTTTCCACTCGGGGAAAAAGTTCACGAATTGTTCGCTGCCTTCGCCGAGTATCAGGCCTCCCACGGCCGGGTGCACACCGCGGAACTCCTCGGCCTGCCGTCGTGGTTGCCCCGGTTGAGCGGATTTCGCGGCCGCCGCGCGGTCCGGCGTTTCGACCGGGTCCTCCTCGAAATCATGGCGGCCGGCCACGCGCGCCAACGCACCGACTTTGAGGACTTCCTCGATTTACTCCTGAACTTCCGAGACGATCAGGGCCAACCGATGAGTCCCACCCTCGCCCGCGACGAGATGGCCTCCATCTTTCTCGCGGGCCATGAGACGACCGCCATCACCCTCAGCTGGGCGAGTTGGCTGCTCGAGCGCCACCCCGCCGTCGAGGAGCGCCTCGTCGCGGAGGCCCGCCGCGTGCTCGGCTCCCGCTCGCCGACCATCGAGGATTACCCGCAACTCGTCTACACGCGGGCCGTCATCGAAGAGACGCTGCGCCTCTACCCGCCCGTGCACGTGTTCTCCCGGCAAGCCGTCGCCGACGACGAGATCGCCGGCACCAAGATTCCGCGCGGCTCGTTCATCACGATTTCCTCCTGGGTGCTCCACCGCCATACGCTCTTCTGGGATAATCCCAACGAATTCGATCCCGAGCGCTTCGTCCCGCCTCGCGCCGACAAGGTCGAACGCTTCGCCTACATCCCCTTCGGCGCCGGGCCCCGGATCTGTCTCGGCAAGAACCTCGGCCTCATGGAGGCCGTACTCCTCCTCGCGATGATCACGCGCGACTGGAAACTCCGGCTGCGCGAAAACCATCCGGTCGAACCGCTGGGCCGCATGACACTTCGCCCCCGCCACGGCCTACCGATGCGCATCACTCCGCGCGGAGCGTGAGGTGCCCGTCCGCCCGGTGCGGCGGCCGACGGGGCGTCACCGTTTCTGCGCCCGGATCTGCTCCGTGATCGTGATCGCCACTTCGAGCGCCGATTTGCCGAGCGCTGCGCCGACCTTGGGTTGCCGCGCCTGCGTCACGCTTTCCACAAACGACGCCAGTTCGAGTGCCAGCGGCTCGCCTTTCTCGATGGGAATCTCTTTAACCGGAATTGAGCTCACATCCCCCGCCTTCACGAGGCCGATTTTCATCTTCAGCCCGTAGGCGATGATGTCGCTCTTCTTCACGAGGTGCCCTTTCTGCTCCATGAAATTGAGCGAAAGATATGCGTTATCCTGAAACACCCGGATCTCGCGCGCCTTTTTGAGGCTCATCCGGCTCGCGCTCAGGTTGGCCACCGCGCCGTTCTCAAACTGGATGCGCGCGTTGGCGATGTCTTCCGTTTTCGAGAGCACGCTCACGCCCACGCTGTCGATTTTCACGATGGGGGATTTGATCAACGCTAGGGTGATCCCGATGTCGTGAATCATCAGATCGAGCACCACGCCGACCTCGGTGCCCCGCGGCTGATACGGGGCGAGTCGCTCCGCCGTGAGGTACTGCGGGTGGTCCACCTGTTTCTCCAGAAACGCCATCACCGGATTAAAATGTTCGATGTGCCCGACCTGCACGATGCATCCGTGCTTTCGCGCCGCCGCCATCACCTGCTCCGCTTCTTCCAGCGACGCGCAGATCGGTTTTTCGATCAGCAGGTGCGTCTTCTTCGCGAGCAAGGGCAGCGCGACCTCGGCGTGGCGATCAGTCGGCACCACCACCGAAACCGCGTCACACGCGTCGCCCAATTCCTCGATCGTCGCGAAACGCCGGCAGTTGAACTTCGCGCAGATCTCGGCCGCGCGGGCGTCGTTGGGCTCGTAGATTCCGGCCAGTTCCGCCCCGGGCAACGTCGCGTAAATGCGCGCATGGTGCTGTCCAAGCGAGCCGACGCCCGCGACGCCGCAGCGAATTTTAGGTTTAGCCATGGACCAAGATTCCGCTCCGCAAAACCAGTTGGCGATGCGTTTTTTGCGCGTGCGCGGCGTTGTGCGTCACCAGCACGAGCGCCGTCTGCGTCTCGGCGCACAGACCCAGCAACAGCTCGATCACCGCGTCGCCCGTGCGCTCGTCGAGGTTGCCCGTCGGCTCATCGGCGAGGATGAGGCGAGGCGAATTCATCAGCGCCCGCGCCACCGCCACGCGCTGACGCTCGCCGCCAGAGAGCTGCGACGAAAGGTGCTTCGCCCGCTCGGCGAGGCCGACCTTTGCCAGCAAATCATCCGCCCGTTTCCGCGCCGCCGCGTCAATCGGTCCGAGGATGCGGCGCGCCATCAGTACGTTCTCCCGCGCGTTCAATTCCGGAATGAGATAGAACGACTGAAACACGATGCCCAAAAATCTCCCGCGCCGCGCCGTGCCCGTATCGGACTCGCCGGCCCACGCGAGCGTCCCTGCATCCGGAGCGTCGAGGCCGGCGAGAAGCTGCAACAACGTCGATTTGCCCGAGCCCGATTCGCCGCGGATACTCACGCTCTCCCCCGCCGCCACATCGAGATCGACGCCCGCCAAGACCTCGAGCCGGCGGTCGCCGCTCATGAACGTCTTGCGCACCCCGCGCGCCGTGAGAATGGCCTCATTCATTGCGCAAAGCCTCCACCGGTTTCAGCCGCGCCGCCCGCCACGCCGGCAACAGACCCGCCAGCGTCGAAATCACCACCGAGCACGCCACGATCAATCCCACATCGCCGGGCGCCGTGTGCGCCGGCAGCTGACTGAACTGATAAAATCGCACGAGCACCTCTTCGCTTGCCGTTAATCGCGTGAACCCCGCGACCAATTCGTTGCGAAAATGCAGCGTGCCGAGCCCAAGCGCCAATCCCGCGAGCGTCCCCACGGCGCCGATGAGCAGCCCTTGAAAACAAAAGCACGCCGCCACCTGCATCGGCCGCGCACCGAGCGCCCCGAGCAGGCCGATCTCGCGGGTCTTCCGCACGACCGAGATCAGCAGCGAACTCGTCACGGAAAACGCCGACACAATGATGATAAACGTTAGCAGGAAAAAAATCATGTTCTTCTCGAGCTGAAGGATGAACAGAAAATCTTGGTTGGCCTCCATCCAAGAGCGCGCCCGCGCCTGCGCCGCCGGCGGCAAAGCCCCGTTGATCCGCGTCGCGACCACATCCGCATCGAGCTTCGGCGCGATCTTCACATTCACGCCGTGGATGGCGGCGCCGAGCCCGTAGAGCTCCTGCATCGCTCGCAAGGTCACGAGCACCACCGAGCTGTCGAGTTGTTGGTGCCCGACCTCGAAAATCCCCACGACCCGCAGCTCGCGCGGCAGCAGGACCTCGTCGTTTTTTAACTTTTCCAAGAGCAGCGGCGAATAGACTTCGACGCGGCTGCCGATGCGCACGCCGAGCGACAGCGCGAGCTTCGAACTGAGAATGATCGAGTCGTCATCGAGATCGTCGAGCCGGCCGGCACGGATGAAACGCTCCAGCGGGACCACCGAACTCACGCGGTTGATGTCGATTCCCTGCATCGCGGGAATCACCGCTTTGTTTTCAAATTTGATCTGGACCACGCCCTCCGCGAATGGCGTCGTCGCCACCACGCCCGGCACCGTTGCTAGCCTTGCCTGCAAACCGGCGGCATCGGCGATGAGGCCTTCACCACGCACCTGCACTTCGCCCTGCGTATCGACGATCATACGCCGGATCTCGTAGCCAAATCCGCCCATCACGCTCGTGGAAATCACGAGCAACGCCACCCCGAGCGCCACTCCGAGCACCGAAATCGCCGTGAAAAACGGAAACTTTCTACCCGTGGGGAAGAGCTGCTTTAGAGCGAGGTATAAATACCAAGGCATGGTTTAACCACGGATGAACACCGATGCACACGGATAAGGCTGGGAAATGAATCCGTGTCCATCCGTGTTCATCCGTGGTTCAAAAATCATGTCCCACTCCCCGGCCTGAGCTGCGGAAACAGAATCACATCCCGAATGCTTTCCGCGCCCGTGAGCAAAATGCACAGCCGGTCGATGCCCACGCCCATGCCACCCGCCGGCGGCATGCCATGCTCGAGGGCCAACAGGAAATCGTGGTCGATGTTCTGCTTCTCCTCGCCGGCCTGCGCTTCGAACATCGCGCGCTGCACGTCGGGATCGTTCTGCTCCGAATACGCCGGCGCCACTTCCATGCCGCCGATCGTCAGCTCAAAAACGTCGATCGTCGTCGGATCATCGAGGCTGATTTTGGCCAGCGGGCACAGCTCTTTTGGCAACTTCATGACAAAGGTCGGCTGGATGAGCGTCGGCTCGATCTTCTTCGAGAAAATCTCGTTCGTGATCTCGAACTCTTCCCACGCCGGACTCACGTAGAGCCCCAGTTTTTCGGCACCCGCGACTTTCTCCGCCTTGCTGCGTGCGAACCATTCCGAATCCCCCGTCGCTTCCCGGATGAGATCCTTGTAGTTCACCTCGCGCCAATCGCCGGCAAAATCGATCTCCTGCCCGCTGGCGGCGTGCTTGATCTTCGTCGTTCCGAGCACATCCCGGCAGAGCGTGGTGAGCATATCTTTGATGAGCGTCATCATGCCGCGGTGATCGCTGTAGGCCTGATAGACTTCGAGCATCGTGAACTCCGGGTTGTGCTTCCGCGAAACGCCTTCGTTGCGGAAAATCCGGCCGATCTCGAACACGCGGTCATAACCGCCCACGAGCAGGCGCTTAAGCCGCAGCTCCGTCGCGATGCGCAGGAAAAAATCCACGCCGAGCGCGTTGTGATGGGTCTTGAACGGCCGCGCCGCCGCGCCGCCCGCCGTGCTTTCCAGCACCGGCGTCTCGACCTCGATGAACTGCTGCGCCTCAAGAAAGCGCCGGATGTGCGACACGACGCGCGAGCGGAGCATCAGCCGCGCGCGCGACTCGGCGTTCACGATCAGGTCGAGATAACGCTGCCGGTAAACTTGCTCCGCGTCGCTCAGCCCGTGCCACTTTTCCGGCAGGGGCCGCAGGGCCTTCGCCACCAGGGTGCAACGTTCGACGCGCACGGTGATCTCGCCCGTCTTGGTCACAAAGAGCGTGCCCGTCGCCCCGAGAATGTCACCGAGGTCCAATTTCTTGAACGCCGC
>Ga0315905_10006252_pt1 | contig 12103 bp, 14 predicted proteins | sample LakEriMetagenome_5_FD_203522 | JGI IMG/M metagenome (GOLD analysis project Ga0315905, IMG submission 203522) | Freshwater fungal communities from buoy surface, Lake Erie, Ohio, United States - Buoy 4 MA121 | ecosystem: Environmental > Aquatic > Freshwater > Lake | place: USA: Lake Erie, Ohio...
CCGACAACATGATTTTCATTTTACCTCCCGCGAGGATTTCAGACGGGCAGGTGAGGATCGCGGGTTTGCCTGCTTTGAGAATTTTGACGAGCCGTGTTCGATTTGCGCCTGCAGAGCTTCCCAAAGAGGGAGAGTCCGCATACGTCACCGACATGATGTCACCAACACCAACATGCACCACATTATCCCCCGCGGTGTTAATCTCAGGACTGTCACGCGTGTAAATAATGCCCGAGAAAAGAGCCGTGTTCAGGCCGGTTTCTGTAAGAAGCACAGCAACGAAAGGCTCCTCTTCCCTGCGGCGTGCTGCATGAAAGCACCCGCGCTTCACACAAGAGCCTCCTGGACAGTCTCCATCGTTGCTACACGCTACTTTGTCGTTTGGGCCAAGATAACACTCGTCCCGCGCTGTTGCACAGTAAGGATTCTGTGCCGCACCGTAGGCAGCCAATGACGAAGTACTTTGTTCATTGCGTACTGTCACATGCACAGTCTCGGCAACGATGGAATCAAGATTTCGATCAAGATCCTGAACTGTAACCGTCAACGCAGAGCCGGCCGCTAGGCGGAATTCGCTCAGAGAGGCTGCGTTCTCCACTGCGTCGCTCGACATTGTCGCCCCGCATAGGCTGTCATCCTTGCAAGCCGTTGTTGGTCCGCAGGCAGAAGCTAGTATGAGATCAGCGGGGCATTGTGGGCTGCGCCAGAAAATACCGGCAGACTTGAGAGAGAAAGCAGCATTGTTCTCTGCTCCATCGGTACCAAACGCTAGAATGGTCGAGGACGGATTGTTGTTTACAGCGTTTCGAACTGCTCCTTTTCCGCCGATTTCTGGGTCCATATACGTCACTGTCAGTCGGGATCCCGCAGCTGAACCAGAGGGAAGGACCAAGACTTTAGTAAATTGCGCCGAGTCGACGGCATCTTCCGTGATGTCCAAGTATGTTTTTGTCGAGTCACCGATGGAGTACCACAAGTATTCCTTGGATGCTGCGTATGTCTCAGCAACACCTGAATTTTCGTTAAGGTCGTGATCTGTGAGTGTTATTGTGATCTGTGCCGTAGACGTTAAAATCCGTAAAGGTGTGATCGCGATGAGTCCGATGAATCCTCCCGTGATCGTTCCCGTGGCCACATGACCTAGTGGCGCCTGGTCACTGTATGCTGCCGTAACAACGTTGCCTGAGCTGACTGGCGCAACAATACCATCGTCAACAATCGAGGTGCCGGTGCTCTGTGTCCCGAGGCTGCCAGTGAAGAGGCCTGAGGAACTAAAGGTTTCCGTCAACGTCAAAGTCTCGCTGTCTGGAGCAGCAGACCCACTACACGTCACGATAACAGAGACGGTATCAGGCTTGTTAGACACATCTAAGTCCTTGTCCTTCAGGATGACAATGATCCTGCCTCCGATTCCGAACTTGCCGGTGTCAGATTCTGTCTGAGTTATTTCCAGTTGACCTCTCCTCTCGGTCTGCAAGGTCACAGACGGCTGCATGACACCTTCAGTGGGATCTTGGTACTCGATAATCAGGGGAGAAGCAGAGATTCCGGTCAAATACTGTAGCCCCATTTCTATGCTGGGGTCGGTCACCGCCGAGGAAGCTTTGCTGCTGAGGAACCCGGTGAAAGTGGAACTATTCACTGACGTCTCAGTCAGAGTCACAGCGACAGTGCGTAAGATTGTAGATCCAGACAGAGCGCTGACTTTGAGTCGCGTGGTGTGTTGCTCCACAGCATTGGCATCGATGTTCAGGTCGGAATCTGTCACTGTGATATTGATTCCATGCGCTCCTGTGGAGCTCGCAACACTTGAGACGATAGGCGGGTGCGCCTGCAGCAACCCGCGCTGCCCCACACGCACGGGGCTAAGTGGCGTGCGCAACCCTTCAGGAGATCGATCGTTGTAGGTCATTGGCAACACGTCGTTGATCCGAGGTAAATAAACCAAGGTCGGCTGAGCATTCGATTGTACGCCAACGTTTGCTGCTGAAGGGTTCAGAGTAATCTGGAGCGCTGCTGTGAAGTGAGAGCTGTCGAGACCTGTTTCTAGCAGCTGGACGTCATGGAATGTCCCAAAGCCATCTGTCACTTTGAGATCCGACATTTCGGCCGAATAGATATCGGTGTTGAGATCGGCATCGGTGACCGTTACAGTAAAGGTGTGCAGCGGGAGTACATTGTCGGAACTCGCAGATATCTCTCCAATGCTACGAACTCGCAAAAAGCATTCACTCAGGGACTGTGGCATTGCATCCGAGTACGTAGCGCTGACAAGAAAAGCCGGTGACGTCAGTAATTTACCGGTGTGATCGCTGCCCATGTCTCCAGTGGTTTCTATAACGCCCGTAAACACTCCCGACACCGCCGCAGTTTCTTTCAATGAAACAATTTCGAGATCCCCAGCGTGGCCGTAGAACATGACAGCATTGTTGAAATCGTACTCTAACAGTCCCACGTCGTCTGAGAGGGTTGAGACCTGGTCTAAATCGGGATCTACAACAGTGACAGTGATTGCGTGTCCCTCGCCAAACGTGCCGGCACTCGACAAGTTGCTAGAGCAAGTGAGCTCTCCCCGCGTGGCGAACGCTGCTCGTCTCACGACCAGCTGCTGAATCCCATGCTCGTTGGTGTCTGAGTACGTGACCACTGCAGCAGTGGACCCCTGTGACGCCACAATACGCTTGTTACTCGCGTGTAACCACAATCTGGTGTTATTACTTCCTTGTTACACACCATGTCTATGGTGTGCCTGTGTGTACTCTCACGCGAACTCATATATAATCTCCTGCATCCAAACATGTAAAAGCACCTGCGACGCGGCATCTAAACCGGGATGTGGCACGCGGGCTGTGAAGATGCCAGTGGAGAGGCCAGTTTCGCGAAGGATCAGAGCCGCGTTAAGGGATGAACCATTGCGCATTGTCAACGCCACGGTCACGTGATCTGCGCTCGACCAAATGCGCGGGAGGGAGGGGAGAGGAGAGGGAGAGGGAGAGGGGGGGAGAGAGAGGGAGAGGCTTCAGACGGTGAGACGGTAACTCTAATGTCCTGCGGCGGGATGACCGAAGGTTTGCAACAAACAACACATGACACCTGCGGCGAGAACATTGACATCCTGGTCCACGTCGGTGAGTTCAATGGCCAGGGCATCGTCCAGAGGCACCAGCGAAACATCGCGCGCAGGCAGATTCAACGTTGGCCCCACCGCTGCTGCAGGGGTCGGCTCAAGGCGCAGCCTTGCGTTGATCCATGTCCGCACGTGCTGTACAACTGGGTCGCGTGCGATCAGAAACAGTGCTGGGGTATAGATGATTCGAAGAGAGTCGCCAGGTAGCAGGCGGACGATGCCGTCGTCTTGCGCACCCGGAATCACGTCCGCGCTCACGTTGATGACGCCGGTAAAAGAGCCGTGAGAGGGGTTGCTCTGCTTCAATGTAACTACATCCCACGGCTCGTCCACCCTACTCGACACCACCTTAACACGCACCGCCTGCACCCCGGCCCCACCTATATTTATACAATAATTAATATACTTATATATAAATTTTAGCTTAATCGTCACAGTACTATATAAATATGTCAATACCCGCTGCGTTGATTAGGCCATTGAGCTGCGGAGTCACATCTCGGTCTATTACTGTAATGATTACACTCTGCCTCGCGAGCCCTCCGCCGCCGACGTTCAAGACGCTTGAGCTCAAGTGCATCAGAGGTGGACACAGTGTGGGACTACTGGCCGAAATGCGGCTCCCTGATAATCCGCCTCCCGGCGCCAAGGAGGCATACGAAATGGTCACGAAATCTGGCCCGTAACCGTCTGGATCGCGACCAGGCGGTGGAGAAGAGCATAAAAGGTCAATTGCCCCATCGTTGGCGGCTGCGTGAGGGTCGCTGTTATTTGCTCTGGTTGTTGTTATTTGTGAGAGGTGCAGTTTGATTGAGTCAGCCTTGCTGCGCTGACGACGTGCAGCAGGGTTACAGGCAAGTCGTCATAAGTGATATTTCACTTTGCTTGTGTACAGCATGCGCATGCATCCAAGGCACATGCATGGCAACGGCTGCACAAACCGGAACGTACTCAGAACACCCGTAAACACCCGCGATCCCACACGCTCCTCCGTCAGCTCTACGCACTCCTCACCCTGGACGGCTCGTGGAGTTTGAGAGGTTGCTCCTGCAATTTGATTCTGGCTCACAGTCACAAGAACTGATGTATTGGCGGGAATTGACTGTCTGGTAGACGCCATCGTCCTCTGTGGAGGTACGAAAAAGGGGTCGTAGACTCGTACAACGATGGGCAGTCCTGTGATTGATCGAAAGCGGTATGTGCAGGGGTGGTGAGGTGAGTCAAACAACAAATGAAGTGGACAGCGCCGTTTCACGCACACAAGAAATCACGCCAAGTAGTATTGTCATGTACTAACCAGGCGTAGCAAACGGCGGCACGACAATGCTCGGCTCAAGCGCCACTTGCACAGCGCCAACGTCGCTTGATTGCGAGTGAGAAGAGAAAGTGGAGTCCGGGCTTGCCCTGCTTGCACCGAATGCAGACAGATATGCTGCATCTAGTCGTGTACCGGGAACCACGTTCACTGCTGTCAAGTCTGAGCGAGATGCTGCTTCTGATCGCACAGTGCTCACGCGCGCAGAGAAGATTTGAGTTTCAATGCTGCTGGGTTCTCCGGGGCTCAGGGTGATCAGTCGCACATCCTCGTTGAGTTTGCTGCTTGAAAGAGAGACTGTGATGGAGGAGAGATTCCGCTCCTGCGGTGTCAAGTGCTTGAGCAAGATAGTGAAGCTCTCCCCGGCTCTAATGAGGGCAGGTGTGATTTCCAGCCTGCTTGCGCCAGCGACCCTGCTTGCGCTAGCGACCCTAGCTGCCAACCCGAGTTCACTGCTGCTCTGGGACGAGCCCTGGAGCACGCCCAGCAGTATCAAACACGGAACACTCTGCCTCCAGACTCTCCGCGCCATGCCCACGGATAACCGACAGTTACAATTTTTTTCAAACGGTCTTTTTTTTTTGAGTAACTACAATAATGCTGAAAGAGTCGTCGCTTGGCGCACGGATACGTCAAGTAAAACCCCTGTAGCGCTGGCTTGGCATAGTTTGCTATGTGTGCGCGCTGCCGTCACGTCAAGGTGGCGGGATGACAGGATGCCCTCGTCAAGGTTGCGGATGATTCCCCTTGCACCGAACGTCAAGACCCACTGACTAAACTCGGAGATGGTCATCTGCAGGACGGCTCCAGGCGGCAAGCCAACAATATCCTCGTCAGTCATGAGCGAGCAGAGCGACTCCGGAGGCAGCGGGCACAGCAAGAGGAGCAGCAAGCTCGACAGCGCGCGGCTCAAGTGCCAGCCCACGCAGCCCAAAACCCTAAACCCTAAACCAAGAACAATAAAAGGATGATCATCACCTAAACCCATGCCCCTCAGTACAAACAATTCCGCGCTCATGCAAATGTGGTCAACTTTGCTACTCAGACAGCGCCACATGCACGCACGAATGCATGCCCGATGTGCCATCCCACTCAACAGATGCTTGGCCTCGAAACCTGATTTTCCGACTTGAGGCTGCCTGCAACAGGCTATGGATGTCGAAAGTGTGGATCCTAAGCGCGTCGACTAAACCCTTAACTCTACACCCTAGATTCTAAACCCTAAGCCTTAAACAGACTGTGGATGTTGAACTTGCGGCAGATCTTAAGCGCCCCACCTTTGGCGAGATTGCTTCGCCAAAAAACACACTGTCGCTCAAAGAATTTGCCGGTTCTGTAGTCTCTCATATTATGACAGCTGACCAACCTCCAAATACCCTACACCCTACACCCTAAACCCAAAAACCTGCACCCTAAACCCTAAACCTAAACCACCTGTTTGCTCACAGAGCATAGAGGCGCAAGGGGCTCGAATGATGCGACTGCGCACGAGACTAGCGCGCAAGCCAGCAACTTCTACCACCCTGTGCATCACGTGTCGCAGCTGCAGCAGCAGCAACGGCAGCAGTACGTCCACCCTGCAGCTCACGATGCGGGAGTCAAGTGGCAGAGGTGGGTGCCATTTGTGTGTGTGCGCGCGTGTGTGCGTGTGTCTGTCTGTCTGTCTGTGTCCGTGTCTGTGTTTGTGTGTGTTTGTGTGTTTATATATAAATATATATAGGGAGAATTCGGCTGAGCAACTCGTATACCAGCAGCTCCTCCAGAAGCGAAGCCCGAAATCCAACGTGCACCATCCGCTTGAGCCCACTGCTACAGGTACCACCATCACCATGCCCCATCCTCTTACCATGAATCCTCCTCCTCCTCCTCCTCCTCCCTTCATCCTCTCACCATGCCTCCTCATCCGCTCACCACCATCACGATGCCCCCTCGTTCTCTCAAAGTCGGAGGAGGCGGCCCACTGGTGCGAGGAATTGCGACAGCAGCACACGGAGAGGGCAAGCATAGTGCCCTGGGAGGGGCTTATGAACCAGCTGGAGGAGGAAGAGACATCATTCTCGGTGCAGACAATTGGCCTATAATGGAGCGGCAGGGTGGGACTTTGAAGCCACGTGAGGCTATCTACGCAGTGCGCAATCTTTCTCTCCCTCTCACTATGACTCACATAAGGGAGAGAGAGGGTGGGGCTTTGATGTCTTGTGATTCCTCGCGATCATCGCTGTCACGGTGCAGTACGTCTGACCTGTCTTCTAGTGCGCCCATGTCTGGTCTGCCTTTTTTTGTGTCTTTGTTTCTACCCCCACTCTTGTCTGATTTGGCCCACTCTCTCACACGCACACGTTAGATGCATGCGAGAGAGAGAGCAAGACAGAGAGAGAGAGAGAGCAAGACAGAGAGAGAGAGAGAGCAAGACAGAGAGAGAGAGAGACCCTGAACCCTGAACCCTGAACCCTGAACCCTCTACTGTTCCACTTGTACTCACATACACACAGGCTTCCATAGCTCCTTTGTGGGCACTCCAGTACCTGAAAACCTTTTCCCCCTCCCGCCCTCCTCTCCATACTTCCGGAACTCAGGCGAATATTCCCAAAAGTACAATACATACTGCTTTTCATAGTAAATTCATTGGGGCAATTGACTCTTGAGAATTTCTACAGACGAACTCAAGAAAATCGCCCTGGCAGTTGGGGGTGAGATATTGATATAAGAAAACAAAATACAAGTAACAAAAATACAAGGAAATTGCCAACGAAGACACAAGCAAATTGCCCCATAATATTTTTCGTTTCAATCAATTATTTATTCATTCTCTGCTCACCTGATTGCTGCTGCTGCGGCAGCGGCGGACCCGGCTCATCAAGGGGCATTAGCGGGCCCAATGGACAAGCAGTGGAAGTTCTTGATTGAATTTGGGAAGGAGGGCAGCGGCAAGGGCGAGCTGAATGGCTCGGGCCCAAAGGCAACAAAAAGACACAAGGAATCTGAGGACCTGGCGCCGGTGCATGCCCTTGCCACGAACTCAGGTAAGGCGCCGGCCAAGGCCTCGTTCGACGGCATGGTCTTCCCAGGGGATCCACGCGAGCACACTTGGGCTACACATGGCCACTCCTACCACGGGACCACTGCACCGAGCGCGTTGCAGGCGGTGCTGCGGATGCCGACTAACAAAGAGCGAGTGACCTCACCACCACTTCGCCCGCGCATCGCCACGTCACACCTTCGCACTCCGGGGAATACCTTTGACAGGTGCAATTTGGCCGTGATGCAAAGCACAGTCCGGCAGGCTCTGGCGCTGCGCGATGCTCTCCGTCACCCTGCCCAAACCGCAATTCCGCAGCGGGACCCGAGAGAGGCAACTGCGGCTACGGATTACTTTCAGCGGATTAGCACGGCCACTGAAACTACTAGTAGCTACCGCCCTCCTCCTATCTGGCAGGGTACTCTCTCTGACTCTCTCTCGGTCACTCTCTCGCTTGCTCGCGCGCACTCTCTCTCTTTCTCTCTCTCTTTCTCTCTCTCTCTCTCTCTCTTTATTTCACGCACACACACATTTCCTCTCTCTCTCTCTCTCTCTCTGTCTTTCTCTCTCTCTCTCTCTCTCCTGTACGTACAGATGTCTCGCGTGGAGATACCATCTCTCGGTGTCTCTGTGTACACGCATCATCTGCGCTCTCACACGCCCACCTGCACTTGCTCTTGAGCACGCGCGCCTCACTGTCGTCGATACTGCCAAACATGATCTAAAGACGCGCCCAACGCAGAAGACTCTTCGTCATCTTCACGCCCACGCCCACGCACAAGTTCTCGACAACTCACACACGCACACACAAACAAACACCGCAGCACACGCACACATTCACACACGCACACCACACATGGCACAGGAGAATTTGGGCACGCAGGAGCGGACGGCTTTCAGGCACTAGGGCCCCGGGGCAAGCAAAAGATGATCGCTCGCAGTCCACTTGGCGCTGGAGCGGAGGGCGATACAGCGGCTGGAGGCAGAGGGGCAATGAAGCCTTCAGTTCGGCTGCATGAGTCGCAAATCACCCGTCGCGACGGGTCGACATCACTGGTTCGTGAAGGCATGGATCTGGCCCTTCACCAGATGAGGCTAAAGCCCTTCTTCGCCGCTCCCCTTTTGCCCAGGCGTCGCCGCTAATGAGACCAGTCTTCGGTCTGCCATACGCGCACGCGCACGCCTCTTTAGACGCGGAAATGAGTGTATCAGTCGTGAGCACGCAGTCTAGGATCGGAGGATATGAAGACGCTCAGGATCTTTACATTTGAGAATGAAGATGAATTTGAATTTCGTGTCTTTCAGTCTCGGGCCGATCAAACGGGCCTCCGAGAGGCAACATATTCCTCTCCTCCGTGGGATGGGAGAGCCTGCCAGTGAACGAAAATGGTCTGAGAGCCAAGGAAATCGGTCACGATCAACTTGAATGCCGGTCCCCTTGCGGCCTAGTAGTATATCATCATGATAGAGCGTGATAGTACTACGGTAGATCGACTTGGTTCTAAGTCCGCCGGAGAGGATCCGGCGAGTCCAAGGGACTCGGGCCCGTGACGGGTGCGCAGATGATGTGTATTGCGGTCTTCAGACTGCGCGTTTCGCCTCCCGTATCAAACCTTTGATGCGGGACTCCGCATCAAGTTTTCCCGATTTTGACATGGACTCGGACGTTTTTCGGAGAGTCCGCACAGTCAATTTTGATGCGGGAGCAACGGGCGGCGAGCACAGCAGGCTAGTACGGCGTCGTAAAGCCGATGCGCCGCGAGCAGGGCGCATTCGCTTGCTCGGGCCGCTGGCCAAGTGGCGGACCATTACGTGGCCGTATTTGCCAGCTTTGATCGCCGCCCGTGGCTCTGCAGTAAGTTTGATGAGTAGTGGTTTTGAAATTTGGACAGGCCCTCAGCGGCGAAAACGTCTTTCCCATATCGCCCGGAGTCCTTCAGGACCTAGTACAAAGCTGTGCCCGTGAGGGGAGGAGGACTGTGACAGTGTAGGACATGTGGTATCATGATGACTCGCCGCGGCGGATCAGTCGGACTCGCCGGCCGACACAAAGAGAGTCACGGTCTTTTGAGAGTCACGAACAACTCCAATGACCCCTCCAGGTCCAAGGACATGTGCTACGAGAGACGACGAGCCGAGGCCCGTTTGGGACCCGTGAGGAACCCGGTACTTTAACACAGGGTGGCGCCCTCTTTTCCCTGGTTCCTTTCGTTTGGGAATCCAAACTCCAGGGTGATAGCTTGTGCAAGCCCAACCACCAGCCCAGCGGGGATCTGGAGCCCACCCAGGGCGGGGCGTGTCGAGTGTTTATTTTTAAAGGTCGCCGGGCCAAGCCCCTTACGTGGCTAACACGGCGTGACTGGGGTTCCAGGGTGTTGAGGCATTGACGGCGACCACAACTTGATCTTGCCAGATGGCTCGAAACGTCGAATGCCGGCGACCACAACTTGATCGCGCCAGATGGCTCGAAGCTTGTCAGCGGCGGCGGAGATAACAAGATCAAGTTGTGGTCGCCGTCGCCCATTCCACGCACACGACTGCCACACTGCTCATAATAGACTTCTTCAGTAACGTGCTCTACGCCTCTCCCCCGGTGGGGGGAGGCGTAGGGAGAGGGCGTAGACTCCACAGCGATACATGCAAACACAATCAGTACCTGTGTCCTTGCACAGGGCATGCAGGGTTGGCCTTCTTCAGAGTGCCCCAACTCTGACATTCGCAGGTGAAATCCTTGTTGTCCTTGCTGCCACGGTTTTGATGGAGTAAGATATTTGTAAACGGGGGGTGCAACTACGCCTCTCCCCCGCTGAGGGGGGAGAGGGGGAGGCGTAGAGCTAAATAATGCCGCTAAACTCGCAACGTTTCGCACAATGCAGTCACCTGTGGCCCTCGAGCTTCTTGAGCTCCTTGCCCGTTCCCACATCCCACAACCGAACACTGTTGTCGTGTTGATCCCTTCTCCCGCTGCATGCGAGCATGGTGCCGTCTAACGAGAATCCCACGCCGTTGATCTGGGCACTGTTCTGCGTTTTGAACTGTGTCAATAACGGTCGTCTACGCCTCTCCCCCGCTGAGCGGGCTAAACACAAACGCAAAATGCAGTCACCTGTGGCCCTTCAGGCACAAAGTTTTCGCTCCTGTTTGTGCGCAGACGAGATGGATGCCCCCATCGTCGGCCCCAGCCGCGATGACCTCTCCGGCGGGCCCATATTGCACGCAGTGAAATGCAGCGTCAAAGCGCGCAGTGTCCCATCTGCTCGTTCCGTGGTAGTGCCGCAAGACGAGATCCACGATGTCTGCCTTGCCGTTGCACAGCTTGATCAAACCCATCCGAAGCAATACGCACGTGTTGCCGTGCTCGGCTGCACGGCACGCAGCGCAGTGGCACGCGCACACGGCGTCATGTGGCTGGGTGCGCTCCCGGCGGCTCCATTCTGCGGCGCGCTCCCGGCGTGCGCGGGGGCATGCGTGGCGGGTCGACAGCCCCTGCACGTCGGGGCCTGCCCCCGATTCGCACTGCACACAGCGCACACGCGGCGCGGCATTGTCCGCGCGGCGCGTCGCTCTCCGAGACGTTCTCCGAGCCCGTCGAGAAAGTTCGTGCCAGCAGGCATTTCTGCCATGAACTGAGCACAAACAAGTTGAAACCGTTTACAGCTTCCCAACTAGTTTGTGTCGCGACACACCGAGCCCAGCAAGAGAGAGAGAGGGCCAGCAAGACCCAACATTTATTGAAAGGAGTGGAGGGCCCCAGACACTTTCCTGCGTCTCAGCTCTCACGCACGCAGTCTGCACAGTCTGTCCACGCGCTCATCACAAATCAAAGTCGGCCCGTAGCTCGACAGATTCGCCCCGACGCGGCTACGACGATGCCTACGCTCACGGAGCTCACGGGCATTTCGATCCACTTGCAGCCCTATCACGCGGACGAAAGCTGCTTCCGCCTCGGCGAGAACGGGCACGCGGAGCTCACGGCCGAGGGCCTGGGCGACGCGCTGCTCGCTCTCTTCGACAAGCTGGTGCGAGGGCTTGACGACGCGCGCCTCAGGGACTTTGTGGACGACGTGCTCGCCGAGGCTCGAGAAACGGGCGGCCCTGCGGGCGTCAAGAACCTTTTTGTCCTCGCGTTCCAGACGCGCTGGTGCCGGGGGGGTAAGGGCGAGCGCAAGCTGGCCTTGCAGCTCCTCGCAGTGCTCTACGAGCGCGGATACCGCGAGGCCGTGCTGGCTGTGACCGAGCTGCTCCCCTCGTACGGCTACTGGAAAGACCTGCTGTTGCTGCTGCTCGAGTGCAAGCGCGCAGACGTTGACTACACGCCCCTGCACAGCAAGGTGTGGTGCTTGTTTGCGCGTCAGCTTAAGGCAGATGCAGAGGAGCTGGAAGCCGCGAGGCGAGAGGGGCGCCAACCCCGCGGGCTATCGCTTGCAGCCAAGTTTGCCCCGTCGGAGGGCGGACAGTACAGCAGGGGTCTCAAGGCGGACAAGCAGATCTGCCGGCTGCTGTACCCTGGCTTGGTCGGGGTCGCCGACAAGGAGACTGCATGGGGCTATTGGCGCGCCAAGTACCGGCGCATGCTTTCGAGCTTGCGTCGCGCTCTGGCGCTGCCCGAGGTGCTCATGTGAGTGAGACTGGCTGGTCTTTG
>Ga0315905_10006255_pt1 | contig 12095 bp, 7 predicted proteins | sample LakEriMetagenome_5_FD_203522 | JGI IMG/M metagenome (GOLD analysis project Ga0315905, IMG submission 203522) | Freshwater fungal communities from buoy surface, Lake Erie, Ohio, United States - Buoy 4 MA121 | ecosystem: Environmental > Aquatic > Freshwater > Lake | place: USA: Lake Erie, Ohio...
CGCTCATAGAAGCCAATGAAGCCGCATATCAAGCAAAATATGGCGACCAAATTCCTTTTGAAGCGCATGCAGAGATTCGCTCCGAGGAAGCTTGTTTAAAAGCAACCGAGCGCGCCTTGGCCTTGGCTCAAAAACACAACGCGCGTTTGCATATTTTGCACCTCACGACCTACAAAGAAGCTTTGTTATTTGACAAAGACCTTCCGCTCCAAGAAAAACGACAAACTTGCGAAGTCAGCATTCCACATCTTTACTTTTCACAAGAAGACTATCAAAAATATGGCCCTTTGATCAAGTACAACCCTTCGATCAAAACCAAAGCCGATCGTTTGGGCTTGATCAAAGCTTTAAATGATAATCACATCGATTTCATCACTACGGATCATTCGCCACACACCCTCGAAGAGAAGCAACAAGTCTATATGCAAGCTAAATCTGGTGGCCCAACCCTTCAGCACTTGCTTCCGATGTTACTTTCTTTGTATGAAACTGGGTTTTTAAGTCTCGAAAAAATTGTCGAGAAAACTGCTGAAAACCCGGCGCTTTTTTACGGAATTCAAAAAAGAGGTTTTATCAAGGAAGGCTATCATGCCGACCTCGTTATCGCCGATTTAAAAAAACCACACACCGTCCAAAAAGCGCATTTATTCTCGAAATGTGGTTGGTCAGTATTCGAAGGCCACACCTTTTCTGCAACCGTTGAAATGACTTTTGTAAACGGAACGCTCGCTTACCATGAAGGGAAAATTGTGGAAGAGGTGAGGGGAGAGCAGGTGGTCATATCCCTAATAAGTAATTGACCGAATACTAAAATAACCTTAACAAGTAGATAAACTTCTTTAAATGTAGCATGCGTAAACTTGCACATGATTTTAAGAATACTGTTTGTAATCCTATTTTTCCCTTTTGCATCTGTTTTATCTCAAAATGGACTCAAAGAGGTCTTTGTAGAAAAATTCTACACCCTGAACAAAGCTGACTTACAAAAAAGCAATTTTACAGGAGTTACTGAAAAAGGACTTGTCACTTATCGCGTATTTGTAGAGCTCGACAGCGGCTACACGTTACAAGCCGTATATGGCTTGCCTGAGCACCCGGCTTTTATCAAAAGTACAGCCCATTTTTACAATCATCCTGGTATTGGAAATACTTATCCGAACCTTATTCCAGACAAATCTTTAAAAAAGAATTTATCTTACCTAGATTCTTGGCTTTCTATGGGCGCTTGCTCAGAATCGTTTTTTGGCGTTCCACTTCGTTATCAAGACAAGCCGCTACCCGTCGTAATTGTGTGGGATAAAAACTATTTCAATAACCTCAAGGGAAGAGATACTGATTTTAGTTTCCAAGATGCTCCCGGTATGTATCATTTAGATTCTCTCCCGGTTCCAACAATGTATAACATGGATGAGCAGTTAAAAGGTTTCATGGCAGAAACCAATAGCAGTGAATTGATCATGACAGACGGAGCTTGGGCGTGCCTAGGAAAAGGGGCTCAAGCACCTGCTAATTTACCAAACGCAATACTCATTGCTCAAATTACAACCTCAGGTAAGCTTAGTTATCAGCTCAACCTTCAGATAGGAACTCCAGACGGAAAATCCATTCGTTATGTGGCAACCAATCCGTCTTCAGAAGATTTTACGCACAAGTCTTTAATCTATAAACCATAATGCCATGAATCATATCAAAATCGCAGTAAGCGCATTTTTAACTTTCCTCTTCAATAACCAATTAAATGCCCAGCAAGGTTTGGAGGGCATCATAGTGGAGAAATACTATGTTTCTAACGCTGTAGACTCTGTTAATGCATTCGATCAACTAGCACCATATGCATTGCATACTGGATCTATTACTTACAGAATTTATGCCGACTTACTTCCGGGTTACAAAGTCATTCAGATTTTTGGAAACACGGAACATCCTCTGAAATTCAATACATCAACTGCATTTTTTAACGATCCTAATTATGGCGTCTCTGTTTTTCAAGGGACTAGCTTGAATAACACTAAAAAACACACCACGTTAATCGATTCATACCTCACAATTGGAGGTGTATGTACTGGCCAAATGGGAGTGCTCAAGATAGAGGACACCGATGGTTCAATTGGCAACAATCAAGGAATCCTGACAAATTTCACGCCTGAGATGGGGTTGCCAATCATGGGTACCAATGCACAGGATGGCCTGATGCCAGGTAATCCGATCGTGCCGAATATCCTTGGCCTAACAAACGAACTCGACCCTATTGATCAAGTTGTGGGTGGTAGCATCCAAATTTCAAACGGTACAATTGCAGCATTGGGTGGCGTTGAGGGAGTTACGTCGTCAAATCACGTATTATTGGGACAATTTACAACGGACGGTGATTTTTCTTTCGAACTCAACATCCAACTTGCAACACTGGTTGCTGGAGGAAGTGAAATATATGTAGCCAGTGCCCCTGCTGCAGGTGAGCTCACTGATTCAACTCTAATCTACAACTCGAACCCAAGTGCAGGTCTTGAAGAAAATATAATTGCAGAAGCCATGAATAATTTAGTAGTATCCCCTAACCCCGCTGTTGATGAACTTCAAATGAATTGGTTGACTTATGAGTCAACGCAGAATTATCAGATGGAGGTGATGGACTTAGAAGGCAAGACTGTAATGGCAGTGCCAAACATGACCAATAGTGGAAAGATTGACATCAAAGACCTTCAAGCGGGCGTATATATTGTCAAAGTAAAATCAGCACAAAGACAAGCCACTCAACGCTTTATCAAACTCTAGTTCAATGACCCGTCTTTTTTTCATTTTTTGTCTCGTTAGTACTGTTATTGCTAACGCTCAGGGGACTGTACGCGGTAAAATTGTAGATCCCAATGGGGAGCCTATCATTGGGGCGAAAGTAATGCTCACAGATACGACTGGTTTTCTTGGCAAGACCGATATTGATGGTCTTTATACCTTGAAAGTGCCAGATTCCAAACTACATTTGATGCGCATTACCCTTTTGGGCTATGACACCTTGAAAAAAGAAATTCAACTCAAAAATAATGAAGTCTTGGTTTCGGATTTCATCATGAAGGAGCGAGAAAAAATTCAAGATGTCAAAGGCACAACGGTTACCCGAAAGGCAACCAAAGCCAATGACTACTACATGGAGCGCGTCAAGGTCAATTCTGCTGTTTCAATAGACTTTATTTCGAGTGAAACCATGAAAAAAACCGGCGACGCTAACGTCACCAATGCTGTGGCAAGGGTATCTGGTGTTTCTACCAACGGGGGTATGATTACCGTGCGCGGTATAGGAGACCGCTATATCCGCACCAATTTCAATGGTTCGCGTATTCCGACGCTAGACCCACTTACAAATAATATCAAATTAGATATCTTCCCTACCTCTTTGGTAGATAATATCGTGATTTCGAAGACGCAAGCACCAGATTTACCGGGTGACTGGGCGGGTGCCTACATTTCTGTTGAGACCAAAGATTATCCCGACAAGCTCATCGTTAATGTAGAATCTCAATTTGGTTATAACATACAGTCAACCTTTAATGATTTCATTACTTCGGACCGCAGTGGCACCGATTGGTTGGGTTTTGACAACGGTTTTCGTGATTTCAATCAGGGAGTTAATTTTACCAAGCCAAATCTAAGCCCTAGTAATTACCAAAGCATGGTCGCACTTGGCTTGGGAGAATTTTATCAGAATTTAGGCGTAAATGGTTGGTCCGACGCGAGTAATGAAAACCAAACTTACATGGCTTTGGGGCTGGTTGAACTCGGTCTACTTACTCCAAGTCAAGTCACTGACCCAAGTGCTGTATTAGCTGCGATTACCCAGTTTAATTCAACGCTGAAGCCACAGGCCTGGGCGCTGATCAATCCCAACGGTACAAGTTACAATAATGGATTTTCTAATTCTTGGAATACCAAGTTTAGAAGAGCACCCATGAATTTTTCGCAAAGTTTCAGTATTGGCAACCAAGTAGATTTTCTTGGTAAGCCCTTAGGTTACATTTTTGGTTTCAGGTATGGGAGTAGTGTGCGTTTTGATCCCAACGGTATTTCTCAAAGAATTGGTCCAGAAGACCTTGATTACCAAGTCTTTTTTACTGATGACGCACTCATGAGTCGCGAGGTAAATTCTTGGAGTATGCTCTTGAATTTGGCTTACAAAATCAACGACAACAACAAGTTTTCGCTGCTATTAATGCCTAACGTGTCTGGTACAAACGACGTGGCTTCATTTATGACTCAACCCATAGGAGAATCCAATGAAGAGTTAAGTGTACGAAAAAATATTTTTTATGAGCAGCGCCAACAGCGTATTTATCAGTTCGCATCACAGCACTATTTTCCAAAGACCCGCATCAAAATAGATGCCAATGCTTCCTATACGGACGGTTCTAGTGTTGTACCAGATTTTAAGTTGACAGAATATGTTGCCTTCTCTGCCTTTAATCAACTTACGGGGAGTTATCAGTTTTCTCCGAATGCAGGCGACGGTATACGCCGCTACTACCGTTATTTAGATGAAAACCTTTTTGACTCGCGTTTATCACTCGAAGTACCATTAGCCTCAGACAGCGTGAAGCTGATCCGAAAGCTCAAATTTGGTGGTGCTTTTCAGAGTACGGACCGCAACTCAAAAATGGAGGAGTACTTTTTAATGGCGGGTAATGCGATACCAAGCACGCTTCAAAATGAAGATTTGGATGCTTTTCTAGACACGAACCAAATGGTCATGCAAAACGGTTCCCTAAATTATTTTTACGATCCCCGCAATTGGGACTGGAACCACACAATAGGCACCAATCATATTTCTGCTCTATATGGAATGCTCGATTTTGAAATGAACAAGCGCATCAGACTCAATGGTGGTTTACGGGCTGAACATGTCTCGCTGTTTTCAGATGTTTACAAATACCACATTTTGGGTTATGCGCGCAACGATGGCAGACGCGTGAGTGTTCCGGGCTACCCGATTATCAATCCGGGTGTTTTAGACGAATGGTCATTGTTGCCATCTGGCAGTTTGATTTTTAAGTTCAAATCTGAGAAAAATCTTACCAATTTGCGTCTTAACTATAGTAAAAGTGTTGCGCGTCCGAATATCCGAGAAATGAATGATGCAGCTGTTTACGACAACGAATTCAGAACCCTTATCTATGGTAATTCCAACCTAAAAATGACTCAAATTACTAATTATGATTTGCGTTATGAGTCTTATTTTGAGAACAAAGACAACTTCTCGGTGAGTGTCTTTTACAAATCCTTCTTGAACCATATTGAAATGGGTTTTGGCTCTTCGGGAATCACCTGGGATAACAACGAGAATTCTTATGTAGCTGGGCTTGAATTGGAGCTCAATAAGAATATTGGTAAACATTTAGAATTCAAATCAAATGTTACTTTGGTAAAATCACAGTCGCAATTCGTTCGTAAAGACTTTATAATTCTAAATAATAACCAAGTGCAGTATTTTCCGGTAGATACAGTGGTGCGTACGATGTTTGGTCAGGCCCCCTATATTGTCAATGGAATTTTAGTTTATAATGCGGATTCGTTAGGCCTGACGGCCACAGTGTCTTATAACGTTCAGGGGCCACGCTTGGTGATTGCCGGTATTTTAAAAGGTTTTGCCAACGTATATGAAATGCCGCGCCATACTGTCGATTTTAAAGTATCAAAAAATATTGGTGAGCATTACGCAATGAGTTTAACAGTACGAGACATTTTGAATGCCCCAGTTCGCAGGGCTTATCAATTGAATGATGGCTCCTATGTGGATTTTGATCGTTTCAGATATGGCACCACTTTTCAGTTTGGCTTCACCTATAAAATACAATAATGAAAAAATTAATATTGATCTGCTTGGCTTTCTGCGCCATTGGCTCTGTTCAAGCACAACTTGAGAAGGTGATCGTTGAAAAATACTACATTACTGATGCAAATGACGCTACAGATATTACTGGTGGGTCAATTCAGCTTGGCACTACCACTTACAGGATTTACATCGATTTATTGCCAAATACGCGCTTGAAATCAGTTTATGGCAGTACCGGACACCCTGTTGTGTTCGAAAGTACGGCTCCTTTCTACAACCATGCTAGCGATGGGCAAACTTATGCCAAAGAGTTTTTAAAAAATCGCTACAGTGAGGGTTTAGTTGCACTCGATACCTGGATGACACTCGGTCAAACAACTAAAACCCAAGCAGGCAAGACTTATTTTGGCATTCCAAAAGTTGCGGACCAAGATGGTTCGTTTATTGGAGGTGTGAACAACGACGGTGGTAGCGCGATCATTCCGACGGGCTTATTGACGAATACCGATGCTCAGATAGGTTTACCACTGACTATAGCAGATGGTATGGACACCATGACAAATGTTCCATCTGGTTGGTTAACCCTAGGTTTAATCGATATTGCTAGCGGTCAAGATACCACTATTTTTGGTTCGCTACAACAAAGCACTTCGCTGAACAGTGAGCAGTTTTTACTACAAAACAGTGGTGTGATGGGAAAAGATCCGCTTGCAAATCAAGTTCTAATCGCACAACTGACTACTGCAGGTGAACTCAGTTTTGAACTAAACCTGGAGTTAGAGGTTTATCAGAATGGCACTTGGGTCAGTCAAAAATATGTGGCACGTGACACGCTTTTACAAAACGACGAGGCGTTTAATGCCTTTTTAAGTTACCCTTTTCAATGTGGGTGTACTGATCCGAGTTATCTAGAGTACAGTGCTGCTTATGCATGTTTACTTGATGGTAGTTGTATTACACCTGTGGTGATGGGTTGCATGGATACCAATGCCTGCAATTACGACAGCACTGTGAATGTGAATGTACCCGGGCTCTGTTGTTATCCTGGTAATTGCGGTGGTAGAGATATTGCCATAGTTTGCCCTCAACTTTGGGAAGATAACTTTGAAGTGTTGGTTGTGCCAAATCCTACTGAAAACAGCACAAAACTAATTGTAAACGGAGACTTTTTGAACAAACAGGTTTCTTGGACGCTAATGAATGCCTTTGGAAAAACCATTGAATCAGATGAGTTTATAGCTGACTTATCGACCAATCTTGCTATCGACCTTGATTTAGCTGAGCAAGAAGCGGGAGTCTATTTCTTGGAATTTTCAATCGTTGGCATGAAGAAGTCAGAAATTATAATCAAAACAAAATGAAAATAATCAACTACAGCATACTTCTTGTCAGTTTGCTCACTCTTTTTTTTTCTTGTTCTAAAGGTCAAGAACAAGAATTAATTTTTGAATTCGGTACAGTCTCAGATATTGACGCAAATACTTATAAAACCGTAAAAATCGGCGGACGCTGGTGGATGTGCGAAAACCTGAAAGTATCGCGATTTAATGATGGTGCCCCCATCAACTATCTGTCGTCTAATGACACGATTGGATGGCAAAGCACACCTGCTTATAAAATTGTAAATGACAGCCTTTATGGTAAATTATACAATTATTTAGCGTTAACTGATCTAAGAGGAATAGCTCCTGAAGGTTGGCATGTGGCTACAGACGAAGACTGGAAAGCCTTAGAAAGAGCCATAGGAATGGACAGCGCTGAAGCAGAACTTTATGCTTGGCGAGGCAATGACGAAGTCAATTTGATTTTAAGTGAAGGCTCCAATAACTGGCCAACAAATAGCGTACATTTCGGATCAAATACATTTGGATTGAGTATTCAGCCGGGTGGAATAGTTCAATATCAGGGCCTAACATCAGCCAATGGCCTTGAAGCCTTTTTTTGGACTTCAACACTAAAAGGATCAGAAGCAATTTACCGTTCTATTAGTCATCAACGGACACAAATTTTCAGACAAAGTGCAGACAAGCGCTATGGCATGAGTATTCGTTGTGTAAAAAATTAACTATGAAAAAGCTCCTTTTTTTTCTCTTTTGGGTTGCAACAACTAAAAGCTATGCACAAGTGCAACTGGGCAATCAACTCGGTCCAAAACTTGCCGTAGGATATGCCAACATGAATTATTCGTCACTGTCTAGCGCAACGGCTTTTTCTAAGTTATTTGATAGCCTGCAGCAAGGTGGCCTACATGTAGAGGTGGGCGCAACCTACAAGCATAGAATTTCAAGGGAATTCTCTATCTCTGGTTCAGTTAGCGTGGCTCAATTTCGCATCAATTATTTGGCCAATAGCTTGCCGTCACTTGCCGCGTGTAGGCAAAACCTTGTACAAATCAACTTGCCAATTGGTATTGAATACAATTTGATTACCGAGAATTGGCAGCCATTCTTTGGTCTTTATCTACAAGGTGCAAAAATTATCAAGAGCACAATGACCTATCAATTGCAAGAAGTTTGGAATAGCGTTACTGAGACAAGTAATTTACCTGAGCACACTTTGTTGTATGGTATTTCTATGGCAACAGGAGCTCAGTTACCTATTACAAAGCAATTCACTTTGGAGCCATCGGTATTTGCGACATATTCGTTGAGAAGCCTTTCTGGTAGCGCCGCACAAAGACCACTCAACTTGGCTTTTCAGACAACCCTTATGTATAATTTTTAACAACGCCGACAGCGATTGTTCATACTAACATTCGCTTAATGATTTGAAAATTCAAAACGATCAAAAGGTTTTTAAACAGATAAAGTTGGCTTTACAGCCAACTTTTTTTTGTGGTCTAATTTTACACCAACTAAAAAAATATTTAAATATGAAAAGCAAAAAACTACTAATCGGTCTATTTTCCATGTTTGGAATGGCCATGTTGAGCAACTCGTTATTTGCTCAGCAAAACCTAGGTGCAGCCTGCGGCTGTCCTACTGTGGCAACACGCACAACTGCGGCCATTACATCCGTTGGCTCTTGGATAACCCTTCCTGCCGCTGCTTATGGTAAAGAATTAACTTCTGGAAACGTAACATTAACTTGTGACAAAATCTGGACTTTAGATGAAAAGTTATATATCGGTTCTGGCGCAACAATTACGATTCAGCCAGGTACTGTCATCAAAGCATCTGATGCAGGTACGAACGTTGCTGCGGCTCGCGCCTTGATCATTGAAAGAGGTGGAAAAATTATTGCTCCAGGTACAGAAGACTGCCCAATAGTCTTTACTGCTGCAGCTGACCCTTTAAATGGTTCTTATGGTGTTGCAAACAAAGGTATGTGGGGTGGTATCTTGATTTGCGGTAAAGCATCAAATAACTTAACACTTGCCGCAAATGGCCCGTTCATCCCTGGTCAGGGAGGTAAAATGGCGGTTGCTGACGGTCTTGGTGTATTGGAAGGTTTTGCCTCTTCTTACCCACAAGATCAGTTTGGTGTGGCGTTATCTGTTCCATCAGGCACTACTATTTCTACGTCTCCTAGTGGATCTTATTCATTTGCGTTAACGGCTGGAGCGGCTGCCTCCGGTTCAAATGCTGCAGGTCAAAACAAATTATCTCTTTCGGCGAACGCTCCGGCATTTGTGGTTCAAGGTCAGACTGTAACAGGTGCAGGTATCCCTGCAAATACCACAATTTTAAGCATTGCGACAAGCGTCCTGACACTTTCTAATAACTTAAATGGCCCAGTTGCTCTTAATGACCCTATTACATTCGGAGGAACTTATCCTAACGGTGGCGCTTCTGGATACTTCAGCACTATAAGTGCAACTAACGTTGTTGGTGCTCCTGTGGCTGTAGTTGGATCAAGTACCGTTAGTTATGTTGGTGCATACTACACTTCTACAGCTGCGTTCGACGACAACGATAACTCTGGTGTCATGACTTATGTTTCTATTCGCCATTCAGGTGCAAACCTACTTGTAGGTTCTGAGATCAATGGCCTTACACTTGCTTCTGTAGGCCGTGGTACCAAAATCGAGCACATCGAAATCGTTTCTTGTGCAGATGACAATATTGAACTTTTCGGTGGTACTGTAGATCTTAAATACTGTACAACACTTTTCGGTAATGATGACATGTATGACTACGACTTAGGTTGGTCAGGTCGTGCACAATTCTTATTTGGTATGAAAGCACAGCAAGCCGGATCTTCTACAGAAGCAAATGCTATTTCTTTTGACAACGACAATGGTTTTGAGTGTGACTCTGATGACAACGCTTCTAATGCTACATTAAAGTCGAACCCAAAAATTTACAACGCGACAATTATGGGTAATGCAAAAGGTACTGGTGCCGCTCCAAACAATACAGGTTCTGCTGATAACCGTGGTTTAGCTGGTATCAACATGAAAGAGGCTGCACAAGGTACAATTGCAAACTCTGTTTTTGCAAATTTCAAGAACGGTTTTAATATTGAAAACTCGTTAACAAACCGCAGTGCAGCGGGCCAAGGTAACTCTTTTCAGTACTGGTCTACAATTCCGCAATCAGGTGCTAATTTAAATGCGCTTGAGGGTGTTGGTGCAACACCTAACCCAAGCTTGTTGGTAAAGTGTAATCATTTTATTGGAATGGCAAATCCATTTGTCATCGGCGCTTCTACGATTACAGGTAATACAACAGTAACAACACCCGCTGCAGCTACTACACAATTTGGTGCAGACGGAAACGTAATTGTAACTGGTAATACATTGGCAGGATTTAACTATGATTTTACGATCAATGGTGCGACAAATGCAGTAACTCAAAAGAATGATGTTGTACCGAACCCTGCTCTTGCATTAGGTACAGGCTGCTCTCAAGCCCCTATGGATGGTTTCTTTGAGCCAGCAAATTACCGCGGTGCGTTCTCCTCAACTGCTGGTGACAACTGGTTGTCTGATTGGTCATACTCACAAGTATTAGGTTCTACATTAGGCGTGCAGGCTTGTCCTACAGATTTAAATGGCGACGGTACAACTGACGTGAATGACTTCTTGATTTTTGCTCCTGCATTTGGTACGAGCTGTAATTAATCTTAAGTCCTGAATACTTAGGCAAAGCGCCCACTGTTCTTTTCATCTTTTTCGGTGGGCGCTTATAAAAAAAAACAAACAAAGCAAATTATGAAAACACTTCGTTTAATTACAAATTTATGCTTTTTTCTGCTTGCAGGCTCTGCCTTTTCGCAAGGATTAGAAGGCATCATAGTTGAGAAATACTACATCGCAAATGCTGCTGATGTGGCTGGTGCTCCTACGGGCGCATCAACTCCGCTTACTACTTCTACTGTGGTTTACCGTGTATATGTCGATATGGCATCAGGTTATAAATTCAACCAATTGTTTGGAAACTCAACCAATCCAATGACTGTAAATACCACTTCAGCGTTCTATAATGATCCGGATTATGGTGTAACCGTAAACCCAGGTACTATTTCACTCGTAAATATTGCTAAAAAAACGGCCATGATTGACTCTTGGTTTACGACAGGTGGTGTAGCATCTGGTAAATCAGGTTGTTTAAAGTCTGAAGATACAGATGGAGCAATTACCAATACCAATGGTATGCTAACCAACAATCCGGGTGCTTGTTATGGATTACCAATTCAGGGTTCAGGTGCCCAAGATGGATTTTTGCCAAATGGTACTGGTTCAATTCCAACATATGTCGTACCAAATACTTTAGGTCTTGGTACAGCTTTAAATGTACTAGATGCTACTAGTGGTGGTTCAATTACCATTAATAACGGGTCAATAGCTGCTCTAGGTGGAATTATTGGTGCTACAAGTACAAATAAAGTGCTCGTAGCTCAATTCGCTACAACAGGAAACCTGAGCTTCGCTTTAAATGTACAAATCCAAAATATCAGTACAGGAATCGCAGAAAACTACTACGCTTCCAATCCTCCGTCAGGTGGTCAGACACATGCAACTTTAACTCTTGTTGCAAACACACCTCCAACGGTAACTTTAGCTTCCTCTCCCTCAACTTCTGGTATCATCACAGGAACCGCGATGACTTTTACTGCTACTGCTAATGATGCAAACGGGACAGTTACAGGTGTTCAGTTTTTTGACAACGGTGTGCTCTTAACTGGTACGGTTTCAAACACGGGATCAACCTACACTTATTCATACACAGCATCAGTAAACGGCGCTCATGCAATCACGGCAAAAGCAACAGACAATGATTGTGCAGTGACGACCTCAACTGCACACAACTTTACAGTTGCTGCCAACCAAGCG
>Ga0315905_10006256_pt1 | contig 12095 bp, 9 predicted proteins | sample LakEriMetagenome_5_FD_203522 | JGI IMG/M metagenome (GOLD analysis project Ga0315905, IMG submission 203522) | Freshwater fungal communities from buoy surface, Lake Erie, Ohio, United States - Buoy 4 MA121 | ecosystem: Environmental > Aquatic > Freshwater > Lake | place: USA: Lake Erie, Ohio...
TCATCTACTTCTTTACCAGATATAGCATATAATCTTAATAATCCTTTTTGCTCTTCTTCAGATAATCCTAGGAATTTAGAAGCATTAGCAAATTGAGTTACTAAATTTTTACCTTCTTCTCCTAATTGATATGATAAATCAATCGCTGTTCCTAATAAATCATTAATTTTTAAGTTAGCATCTACTATATCTTTTTGTAAAAGTAAATTTCCTTTTTGAATTAATGTGAATCTACCAGCATTATCTGATAATTCAAAAAATCTATCCCTTGCTTCTCTAGCTGATTCTTTTGTAACATTAAAGCTTTTGGCCATAGCTGTTACTTGTTTATCAGCCGCCATCATAGCGTCAATAAAGAATTTAATAACTTCTACTATACCTGTTATTATAGCTAATGGACCTAAAGATTTCATAATTATAGGTCCTAAAGATTTAAATCCAGCTTGTAAGGATTTCATTCCTATTGTAGATTTACTAAGGATAGGACCTGGGTCTCCCATTGATGCTGCTAATGAGCGCGCTTTATTAGCCGCGGCTGGACCTGTTAGTGGTCTTCCTGTTCTACTTAATAAATTATATTTCTCAGCTATTTCAGCTGTTATTCCTCTTCCACTTCTATTAGCTCCTAATCCTTCTAATTCAGATTTAAGTTTAGATTTTTCTAATGAAATTTGATTTTGTTTAAATAATTTTAAAGCTTCAGCTCTAGCTGATTTTTCGGCTCCGCCTAAAGCGGGAGATAGTTTACCTAGTAAACCTCCAAATTTTCCAAATGCTGTTTCTAAAGATGAAAAAAGTCTTACACCTAATGATTTTCTAATATTTTCAGATAATTCAAATTGTTCTTTTAAAAGTTCATTATATTCTTCCGCTTGTTTAATTTGTTTTGAAATACTATCAGCTAATTTATTAGATTCAGTTGTGTTTCGATGGCGTAGTTCTAAAATTTGTTTTTCAGCATTTTTAGTTTTTTCAACAAAATTTTTAAGTTTTTTTTCTAAATCTAATTTAATATTGTATGTTCCTAAATCCTCTTCATCTATATCCCTTACTTGCTGTTGTAGTCTATGTAAATCCTTAGCATTTTTTAAAATATCATGTCTAAAATGCCGTTGATTTTTTAAAAACTCAGATTGGGCTTTGATATGATCTAATATTTCTCTTTCAGCCTCTAATCTTCTATAATAACTTGCTATATTAAATGGATCTAAAGGATTTGGTCCTCCTGATGTTGAGCCTGGGGGAGTTGTATTCATGTGTTATTTTTATTATAAATATTAATATTAATAACTTATTTTAGGTTTTGATTTAGTAGCAGATGGATTTGAAAGATGAGAGGGTAATTCTATCTTTCCTTCTTTAATTAATTGAGCTTGTTCATCTAATGTTTGAGGAGCAGGATTAGTTTGCTCATTAAATTCTCTAATTAAATTAAATGTAAATTTCCTTAACCATATAGGCATAGTATAAACTGTGTTCCAGTCGTATCCCCCATTTCCATGGTATACTATGTCATGGATTTCTCTAAATAAATTAATTCGAATTTGAGGAGCTATCTCAGAGTTCAGGCCAAAAAAAGCTAAGATTTATTGGAATAGCGACCTCCTCTCCGCTATTAGTAGTAAAAACCATATTCACATCAGGTTGAATCTGTTTAATATATGATCTTAATTCTTTTGAATCTCTAGCTAATAAATGGTTATCTACAAAAAAACGAATATCTTTAGTTTCTCTGTTCCCATTGACTGAGGTTATGATATATTTTAAACGAGTTGATAATTCAGGAGATGAGTTTTTGTTAATTTTTTTAAGGCCTTCTAATTCTTTTTCAATTTTTTTCTCATCAACACCTGTTAAGAATTTAAAAGTAATAGTGTTATTAGTATTAGAAAATTTATAAAGGAATTCATTTGAACCTTTAGTGTATAAACTTTCATCTAATTCTTTATTATCTAACACAGATAAATCAATAGAATAATCTTCTCCATCAAATGTAAAATCATAATTTTTACCATATCCTAAAATACGAGCTGCTACCATAATAGCGTTTTTATCACCAGCAATTAAATCATCATAATCTACCTTGCTTACAATTAGTGATTTCATTAACTCATCTAATACTGTACCTTTCTGGATATAGTTTTGGTTGGTTAATATATCCTCTTCTTTAGCGGTCATATATTTCATTTCAATCTTGCCGCTTGATAAAGGATTTGATAGTGGATAAACTAAACCTTTTGAAGGTAACTCAATAGTTTCTGTAGGGATGTTAATTTGATTTTCCATAAATTTTATTTGTTATAACTTTAATGTCTTATATAAATATATATAAAATATGTTTTATATAACCTGTCCTTCAAAATTATTAATCATATATGAATAATATTGGTTTGATGGATTAAATGATTGAGAAAATGGTTTAGGTATTCGATTTATAATAAAAGCACCCTGAATTACAGGGTATTCAGTATCATCTAGTAATGGAACAGCATATGTTGTAGGGGCAGCGTCTTGATTCTCAATATCTAAACCTGTATATTGGTTTGAATTTGATATTATACTAACTGGGCCGTTTACAGCATTTACAATTATGTTCTCGTAAGTTGAGTTAGGTGTATATGTTTGTCCAAATGGGGATGGAGCACCGTTATATTCTCCAGTAACTTGAGAAGGATAAATTGTTGTATTATCTATTCCAGGGACTACATATGTTGTAGGAGCAGCTCCAGCTTCTTCAACATCTAGACCAGTGTTAGTTAAAGTAGAGATTTGAGGATTACTAATGTTATTAACAATAGTGTTATAATTATCTAAATAACTTTGTCCTGGATTAGGAGTATATAATGGTGTAAATTGAGATGGTGCTCCATTAAATTCACCTAAAAATGTTTGAGCAGGTTGAGGATAAATAGTAGGAGCAGATATAGCATTAGGTACAAAAGTAGTATTAAAAGCTAATGGATTAGTATTATCTAAACCTGTCTCTCCTCCATTTACTGTGTTGGGTTGAATATTAGGATTATAGTTAATTACATATTGATTAGTAGGTCCCCATATTTGAGAGTATTGGTTAGGAGCTGTATTAAATTCTCCTTGAACAAATAATGGATATTGGGTGACTGTACTAGGAGTAGTAGTAGTAGGGGCAAAGTTTTGATCATCTACGTCTAATCCAGTTTGACCTAAAGTATTAGGTTGAATATTAGGATTAAAGTTAGCGTCATAAGTGTTATTAGGATTCCATACTTGAGTATATTGAGTTGATACTCCTCCAAATTCACCTGTTGATATAGCAGGATATTGAGTAATAGTAGATGGAGTAGTAGTTGTAGGAACAAAAGTAGGATCTTCAACATCTAAACCAGTTTGACTAAGAGTTGATGGTTGGATGTTTGGATTGAAATTAACAATATATTTGTTATTAAAATCCCATATTTGAGAAAATTGAGTTGGAACTCCATTAAACTCCCCTTGTGTAAATTGAGGGTATGAGGTAAATACATTTGGTATAGCTGTTGTAGGTACAAAAGCTGGGTTTGTATTGTCTAAACCTGTTTGTCCTAATGTATTAGGTTGAATATTAGGATTAAAGTTTGCTATATATTTAAATCCAGGTCCCCATATTTGATTATATAGAGTTGATACTCCATTAAATTCACCTTGAACATATTGTGGATATTGAGTAGGATCTGTAGGAGTTGGTGAAGTAGGAGCAGTATTAGGGTTTGTGTTATCTAAACCTGTTTGTCCTAAAGTAGGAGATTGAATTGTATTTGTTAAAGTGGGATTATAAGTGTTAAAGTACTTATTAAATGGATCCCACACTTGAATATATTGTGTAGGACCTCCATTGAATTCACCTTGAACAAATTGTGGGTAATTAGTAGGAGCACTAACTGCATTTGGGGTAAATGTTATAGTGTTTGAGTTTTCAACATCTAAACCAGTTTGATCAAGTGTATTGACTTGAACATTACCTGCTAAAGTGATTATATTGTTATAAGTATTCAGATAACTAAACCCAGGATTATATTGAGGTGAAAATGGAGCAGCGGGTATAGCATTATTAAACTCACCTAAATTAGTTTGAGGTGCTACTGGGTAAGTAGTATTATCTATAGGGACTATAGTAGTAGGAGCAAATAATGAATCTGTATTGTCTAGTCCAGTTTGTCCTAAAGTAGTTGGTTGTAATGTATCAAAATTTACAGGACTAGTGACATATGTGTTTTCATATGTACTATTAGGATTATATTGTGAAGTATACTGTGTTGACACCCCTCCAAATTCTCCTGCTGCTAAACTAGGGTAGGCAGTAGGTGTGTTTGGAATTGGGGTAGTAGAAGCAGCTATAGGATTAGTATTATCTAAACCTGTTTCATCTAATGTGACTGTTTGTAATGTGTCAAAATTAACTGGGCTATCAACATATGTACTTTCGTAAGTACTGTTAGGTCCATATTGTGAAGAATACTGGTTAGAATTAGATCCAAATTCTCCTGTTGATTGATTTGGATATTGAGTAGGATCTATTGGAACTGTTGTTGTAGGAGATGATAATGGATTAATATTATCTAATCCAGTTTGTCCCTGAGTAATAGTATTAGGTTGAGTCTGTGGGTTAAATGTGTTTAAGTAAGTACTATTTGGTGTGTATACTTGATTAAAATTATTACTTTGGCCTCCAAACTCTCCAGAGGATAAATTTGGGTAAGTAGTATTAGTACTAGGAGCAGCAGTTGTTGATACTAAACCTATATTTTCAATATCTAAACCTGTTTCATCTAAACTATTAGGCTGAATATTTGGATCATAAGTGTTTAAATATGTGTTACTAGGTCCATAGACTTGAGTATACTGAGTAGATACTGAATTATATTCTCCTGTAGATAAGTTAGGGTAATTAGTAGTATTAATAGGTGATACTGTAGTTGGGACTGCACTTGCGTCTGTATTATCTAACCCAGTTTCAGGTAATGATTGAGCTAATGGGCTTGTTGGGGCTCCTACTACTACATTGTTATAGTTAATGACTGGTGTCCATATTTGTAAAAACTGTACAGCGCTTTGTCCTAAACCTCCTAAAGCTGTAGCTGGGTATAATGTTAAAGTATTAGGTGTAGTAGTTGAAGGAACATAATTAGGATTATCTACGTCTAAACCTGTTTCTTTTAATGTAGGTGGCTGTATACCTACATTTGTACCCCCAGTAAATGATTTTATATATGTGTTAGTTGAATCCCATACTTGTTGAAATGGTGTTGTTCCAGTATTGAACTCACCTGTAGCAGGAGCTATAGGACCATTACCTTGTGGTGGTACTGGGTTGATGTCCAGGTTTGATTGGTTTTTTAATAATAAGTCTAGTAAACCCATATTGTTTTATTATAAATATTAGGAAAAGAAAAGCCCACATTGCTGTGGGCCTTTTTATAATTAAATAGTGAATATTAGAAGTTTAATACGCAGTAATCCATTCCAACAGTCATTGAGATGTTTATCGCTTGGTTTTCAGTATCCCAGTTATAATCTCCAAAATTGGCTTCTTTAATAAACGCGCCCTTAATAATCCATTCACTAACAACATCACCTACAGGTCCTAAAATATCGATAACTAAATCTTTCTTATAGAAGTCAGAGTATCCATCTCTACCTGTTACTGATTCATGATGTAAACGTACCCATTCCATTACAGCTTGAGCTCCAGATGGTGTGATCGGATCAAATAATGTCATGGTTAAATCACCCCAAATACTTTTACCTTTAACTTTACGTAATATATTGATGTGATTTAATACTACTTCACCTTGTGTTAATTTAACAGCGTCTACACCTTTAATAACATAGCTTGGAATTCCATCGACATATAATATAAATCGGTTAGCTTGTTTTGGTTCAAATGCTGTAAAAAATATTTCGTTTGCGCTTAATATTGCCATTGTTATGTGTTTTTATTTATCTATAAATATTTTATTTTTTAACTTTTTATCCAGGGAAAGTAGCTCCAGTTGGTGTAACAATGAAATCTAAGTAAATAAATTCAGCTGTTTTAGTTGGTTGAACATAAATTTGACCTACTAATTGATTTCTATCAATTACATCTGCTGTATTGTTGCTATCATCCATGATTACTTTAAACGCAAACAAACCTTGTCTTTGTTGAACATTTTCTAAATATGGATTCACTTGTGCTAAGAAGTTATTTCTTGTAGCGATACTATTTTGTTCAAACACTAATGTATTAGCTACTTGAGAAATATAACTCTTAAGAGCAATCAATAAACGGCGAACATTTACACGATCAAGAGCAGATGGTCTAGTTTGTAATGTCTTTTGACCATATACTACTACTCCAGTTCCTGGGAATGTTGCGATTGGATTTACTTTTCCTTCATACAATGTGTCACGAGTTGCTTGTGGTAATTTTCTTTCAGCTTGAATCACTTGACTTAAACCACCACGATTAATACCCGCTGGTGCAAACCATGGCTCAGAAACACTGTCATTATAAGCATAAACTCCACCTACTACAGTTGAAGCTGGTACCCATACTCTTTGGCCACTGTCTGGTTCAACTATTTGAACCCAAGGCCAGTACATAGCTGCATATGAAGTATTTCTAGTTTGAGCTTCAGTTGTCGCTAATGGTGTTGTAGATCCATAACCTACTGGGTCAACTACATAAATAGCATCTCCACGATTTTCAACATTTGATATGATATTAGTTACTTGTGAAGTATGATCTACATTTGTTAATCCAGGAGTTAATAATACATTATATTGATAGTCATCTTTATTAGCTAATAAATTGATCATATCATTATAATTGGCACCTACTAATCCTTGAGTATTGTTAGCTGTGATTTCATTATAAAATAAAGCTCCTCCTTTTACAGTACCAGTAGCACCAGTAAATGAACCACTACTTACAACTGGTAATGAAGCAGTGTATGATGCATTTGAAATATTTCCATTACTATCTAAATAGTTAGGTGTATTAGTGACACTTGATACTCGAACATATCTTGAACTACCAGCATAACTACCAGATGTTTGTAAATAATATCCATCATTGGTTTTTAAATTTTGAACTTGATCACCTACTACTTTAGATATGTAGTTTGGAGCAAATGGGTCTAATGATAAATTATTCCATTGTTCTAATATAGTTGGAGATTGAGTATTATCATCTCCTCTTCTAATTAATAAAGTAAATGTTCCAGAAGAAGTGTTAACAGTTGTAATCTGCCAACGAATATTATCTTTTGAACCACTAGCTAAAACACCATTATTATCTTGTGAACTTGAACTATTTTGCTCAATTCCTTCAGAAAGTGTTTTTAATACAAATGCTGTTCCACCTGGAGTACCATTTATACCTCCGGTTAAAGTAATTAAATTAGTGAATGTATTTATTGATCCTGTAGCTAAAATTATACCATCATAAGCTGTTCCAGCTGTTGAAGCTGATAATATTAATGTAGTTGAATTAGTAGAAGCTACTACCAGATTTAAACTAGATGAAGCTACTGATCCAGATAATGCTCTATTAACTGCTGCTGCGATGTTTGTAGCTGTAGCGGTGGCGTTTGCTCCCGTTGGGAAGAAATATAAGTTTGGAGTATTATCTTGAGGAACAGTTCCTTCAGCTGCTATAAAACGATAAACTGATGAGCCATAAGTTATTCTTACTTCCTCATCTTCATTAAGTGCTGCTCCTATAATTCCACTTCCTGATGCTACTCTTCCACCTACAGGTGAAGTATTATTAGCGATAGTTGTACTAGTAGCAGGAGCATATGTTCCTGATACTACACGAGATACTAATAATGTATTTCCGCCGTTTTGGAAATAATTATAGGCTGCGATTGATGTAAAATATGAATATACACTACCACCACTTATAAAAGTTGTACCAAATTTATTTTGGTAATCACTATATGAAGTTACTAATGTAGGTATATTTACAGGTCCTTTAACTGTTGGACCAATTATAGCTGCTCCGGCTTGTATAGGACCTTGAGTAACAAATGAAGTATCTGTTTCTGTCGCTAATACACCTGGTGATACTAAAGTTTCTGCCATGTTCTTAAATGTGTTTTGTTTTGATTATAAATATCATATTGGTTATCAAAAATTATGGGGACGGGATAAATTCTCCTTTCTCTAAATCAATACTTCCATCTCCATATTTTTGTTGGAGTTGTTTACCTATTTGCTCTTCTGTTTCAATTTGATTTTGAAGAGTTTGTTTTAATTTTTGTTTTTCTTGTTCTAAAATTAAAACTTTGTATTCTAATAAACCTAACTGTTCAATTAATAATGATTGGTTTGATTGAATATTTTTTAAAGATTGAATTTCTTCTTGTGTTAAAACTTGTTTTTCCATAATTTATTTTATTATAAATATGGTGTTAAAAATGATTATAGTAAAAATTATATAAAGATGATGTTAAAGAAGAGGTATTTGTAGGAATTAAATATCCATTATCTTTTGGTGAAAATCCAGTCACCCCATTATAATATCCTTTAACACTAATAAATTCAGCTACACTAGCTGTGTATCGAGTATTATCAGTAAAGGTATTATTTTGAGTTATAATATGTTTATATGTAGGAGATGGTGATGGATTGTTATTAATACCAAAAGTAGTAGATATATATTTATCTATATTTTTTAATGGAAAATTTAAATCAACACTAGCACTATATCCTGATCCAGATTCTATAAGATTAAACATTGGAAGAGTCTCAGTTCCTGATATTAGATATCCATTTCCATTAATGTTTCTTCCTCCACCAAAGTAACTATTAGTTGTGATTAAAGAATGAGTTAAAACTAAGAAAGTATTAGTTTGGGGATTATATGCTAGTGATTGAGAAAGTGGTGAAGTTGAGTCTAAATATCTAGGAGCAAACACAACTAAAGAACTAGATAAAGATATAGTTCCTCCAAATGTTATATTATCTCCCCAAGGAGATGTTCCACTTGAAGCTGAAAATGGTGATATAAATGGAACAAGTTCAACTCCATTTAATGTATTATTAGAAAATTGATTTACATTTAATCTTACTAAAGATGGGGGTTTTTGAGTATTACCAAAAGTTATCCTTTGAGGAAGAAAATAAACATAACTTCCTGAACTAAAGGCAGCGAATGATCCTTGTTGGTTAATCTGATTAGTAACTTGTAAAATATTACCTGTGGGTGTTAATGTTAAAGGATTAAATCGAACTATTCTATTTACAGTTGTAGCTGTAGGATTAGTATTATAACTACTATATATGTAACCATCAGATCCTAATACACATGACCAAAATAATTGAGCAGTAGAAAGTGAAGTCAGTCCAGTAGATAAAAAACTACATGTAGTATAAGTATCTGTGTTAGGATCTATCACTAATATGCTATTTCTAGTAGCTTCAAAGTATGTTCTTTCCGCTGGGGATGATGTCGCTGGTCTAGCATTCCAATATGGCATAGCATATATTTTTCCATCATGTGCTAATACTCCATATCCATATTTTTGTATAGCAAGGGTAGTTGATGGAGGAGATAAATTTCTATAATCAGGTAAAAAATAATCATTTCCTGTAACTGAACTTTTAGTTATTAATGTAAAAGTACTAGATTGGAAATTAGTATTAGATCCAGATATAGATGTTTTAGGATCTATTTTAATAGGACATCTAGCTGTACCTGGGATACCATAGTAGCATCCATTAGGAGCTAACACATAATGATTATATGATCCCCAGGCTATATTTCCAGTAAATTGGAGATTAGGATTACTAGAATCTATAATATATTGTGAGGATGTTATAGAATGTCCCCAAGTTGAATTCATTATTGTTCCTGTTGATGTTATCATGGTGCTATATCTCCAAATAAATAACAAGTATTACCAGTGAATGTTAAAGTAGCAGCGCTATATTGAGTACGAAGTTTTCTCATATTATTAGCGCTTAACATAGTTGTTGTAGAACTAGGTATAAAAGTAACTTGACCTGATCCTGATTGGAAAACAATTACTTGGTCTCCTGATGTAAAAAGAGAAGCAGTGACGTATACTTCTAGATTAGTAGAGTTATTCATTCTTACTACTTTATTATTGTCACCTGCTACTAAAGCATAATTAGTTGTTTGTGTTCCAAATGTTAGAGCTGAAGGTGTTGATCCTCCTCCGCCACCATATGAACCTGTAGTTTTAATTTTACTAGTAGCAGGGTCCCATACTAATGTATTAACTGCTCCTCCTCCTGTCATACTTTCAGTCACAGGCCAGTATAAAGAACTACTAAAAATTACACTACTACCTGTTATAGTAAGTGAAGAAGTTATAGTTTGAGTAGTAGTTGAAAATAATTTAACATATCTTAGATCAGCTGTTGTTTCATTAAATCCGAATATTTGTTGCCATGAACCAGGCACTCCACTACTTGTAACAAAAATATAAGCATTACCATTTTTATTAGCATCTCCATCTCCAGATACTACAAATATAGTACCAGAGACTGGTGGGCGTGGAGAATAAGTATCAGGTAAAAAGAAAGGTGAGCCTGATAATGAAGATGAAGGGCCTGTAATTGTATTAGTAATACTTAATGATACATTACCATTATTAGGTCCTTGTAAATTGACTGTTCTAATTTGAGATTGAATATCACTACCATTAAATTCTAAACCTGCCCCTAATTTAGCACTTACAACATTACTTCCATTTATATCTATACCATTTCCTTCTATGTAAGTTTGTCCACTACCAGTATCTATTGTAACAGTAAATGGAGTTCCATCTGCTTTAGAAAAGGTAATTATGTTTAAATTAGCAGATGCCGTTAATAATAATGAACCAGTATTTATATTTGGATTTACATTTGCTATAGAATTAGATAGGAATATTAAAGTAGCATCTAATTGTTCAAATGTTAATGTTTGTCCTGCAGAATAATCAAGTCCTTCCTCTAAATAATATTCTCGAGTAACAAATGCTAACTCATTAGGATTTATAGATTGACCCATAATTTTTATATATTTGGATTATTTTTTAAATCATTAATATTAACCACTACTTCTGAAGTAACAGTTAATTTATTTCTATCTGAGAATTTGCCTATAAATGTTTCAGCTTTTTGTGTTGTATCTGGTACAATATAACCAAATAATTTAATTGTAAAAGCACTTCTTACAGATCTTTCATTATTCTCTGATAATTCAGTAGTAATAGGGAATGAATCAATATGTACTCTAAATTTAAAGCGTTCTGGATCACCCCAATAAGCATCAGAGGCGTATTGTACTGCTTCAATTATACTATTTAGTTGGTCAACATAATAAGTAAATATAATACAGTCATATGTTACTGTTAAATAATCAGGTACAACTGAAGCATAGTATGTTTTTTCTGGTTTGATCCCATTTAAAATATTAAATTTACTATATCCATTTTGTTTACTATAGCTTTGGCCTGTGATAGCTACATTATGGGGATTATTAGCGTCTAATTTGTTTGTAAGATTTCTATTTTTTTCAATACTATTCTTTTTAAACATAATAAGAGGAGCCATTATCTTTCCATTTAAGTCTCTATAAAAACCATCTTTTTGATATGATTTCCATTTTTCAGGAGCTCCATATATTATAGGGACATTTATCATTTCTCCATTTTGGAGAACAGCTGGTTTAATAACATTTTGGAAATAATACATTAAAGCCCAATCTAAGTCTTCTAAACTAATTGATAAAGGTTTAACTGTATCGTTTTTAAATGAGAATTGTTCAGCTCTATTAGGACGATTAGCATCATTAGGATTGCCTGTAGGAGAAAATCCAGGTGAACCAACTGGTGGTTCATAAGGTGTCTGTAAAGACTCACTTAGTTCTCTTTGGGTTTTAGGTATTGGTTTTCTTCCTTTAGCCATTATAGTCTCTGTTTAATAATATTTACTCTATCAGCTGGTATGTAATGGGTTTCACAAACTAGACTCACATTATATCCAAAATTACCTAAGCCTGGGTTTAAAGGATTAGCTTCATATGGATAATCAGGGTCTTTACCAGCAAAGTATTGAGTATGGACTGTATTATTAATCTC
>Ga0315905_10006258_pt1 | contig 12094 bp, 7 predicted proteins | sample LakEriMetagenome_5_FD_203522 | JGI IMG/M metagenome (GOLD analysis project Ga0315905, IMG submission 203522) | Freshwater fungal communities from buoy surface, Lake Erie, Ohio, United States - Buoy 4 MA121 | ecosystem: Environmental > Aquatic > Freshwater > Lake | place: USA: Lake Erie, Ohio...
GAAAGGGAAGGGGACGGAGCATAGCATGGGTGCTCGATTGTTCCATGTGGAACAAAGGGGGTGGAGAAAAGGGCGGGCTGTGCAACCAGTTTAGAAGGCTTGGTTCTACCTTTGATGACGAAGGTGCTGCCTGAGAAGTTTGGCGCTGAGACGGCCGCGCCTCGCGCTAAGGTGCATCGCGGCGGGTAATCGCTGGAAGTCGATGTCCTGGCATGTTCCAACGGTAAAAAGAACGAGGTCTTTGTCGTGGAAGTGAAGAGCTAGGTCACCCAAGACTGGCCGGATCAGCTCAATGAGGTGCTGGAAGCCTTTCCGAGGAGCTGGGCCTATGCATGAAATCGAAAACCGAATGCAGCCGCTCTTGTTCCTCCCACAGATTCATGGAGGCCCGCAGATTTTCTTCCGACATCATCGGTGGGCCTCTCTGAATCTGCGGGAAATCATCGGCCTACTGTCTTGAGACCGAGGGTGGATTTTTTTGGGTGCGTGAGCCCTGCTGGGGCCGCAACACCTCACAACGGTTCGCTTGCCATTGGCATCCTTCCCGCTAGTGTCGGAGATTACGCATGGCCCAGACCAAAGACTCTACCTCCCCCCTCGCCGCGCACGCTTCGGCCCCGATCAATCAGAAGCTGACCGTAGCCGACAAAGTGAACCTTTACCGCCAGATGGTGCGCATCCGCCGGTTTGAGCAGGTGTCCCTCCAGCACTACCAGGCGGGCCGGATGGGTGGCTTCCTCCACCTTTACATCGGCCAGGAATCCGTCGCCGTGGGCACGGTTTCGGTCATGGGTCCGAACGATCACGTCATCACTGCCTACCGCGATCACGGCCACGCCCTGGCGGTCGGCATGGGCATGAACGAGTGCATGGCGGAACTGTTTGGCAAGGCCACGGGCTGCTCGCGCGGCAAGGGCGGCTCGATGCACTACTTCGCGCCGGAGAAGAATTACTGGGGCGGTCACGGCATCGTGGCTGGCCAGACGCCACTGGGTCTCGGACTCGCGTATGGTTTGAAGTATCGTGGCATCAAGGGGGCCGCTCTGTGTTTCCTCGGTGACGGTGCGGTGAACCAGGGTGCCTTCCATGAGTCACTGAATTTGGCTGAGCTGTGGGATCTGCCGGTGATCTATGTGATCGAGAACAACGGCTACTCGATGGGCACCAGCCAGCAACGCTCGTCGGCCTACCAGGATTTCCTCGCCAAGCGTGCCGAAGGTTACGGCATGGCCTGGGAGCAGTTCAATGGCGAGGACGTTTACTCAGTCCGCGCCGGAGTCGGCAAGGCCATCGAACGAGCGCACAACGAGTCGAAGCCGAGCATCCTCGAAATCGCCACTTACCGCTGGGAAGGCCATTCCGTGGCCGACGCGAACAAGTTCAAGTACCGCACCAAGGAAGAAGTCGAGAAATTCCAAAACGATCGCGACCCCATCCAAGTCTGGAAGCGCAACCTCCTCGCCGAAGGCGTCGCCACGGAAGAAGAGCTGAAGAAGATCGACAAGGAAGCGCAGAAGGAAGCCGAGGACTCGGCCGAATTCGCCAAAGCCAGCCCCTATCCCGAGCCGGAAACCATTTTCGAGGATGTGTACTGGGAAGTGGACAACAAAACCGAAGCCGGTCAGACCGGGCGGCATTTCTTCAACGACTGAGGCTCGCCAAAACCGGCGTCATCAGTTCATTTTGAGAGCTTTGGCGCTGTTTCAGCGGGCGAAGTGGCAGTGTCTGCCAGGCTGGACAAAATGACGGCGTGCTTGTCGTAGGTGGCCTTGGCGCCGGCCAGTTGAGTCACATAGTTCAGTGCCTCTGTCAGCGGGATGTTGGAGAGCGAGAGGCTGAGCTTGCGCTGGGCCAGCTCCTCGCCCTTCACGATCACATTCGGCGTCACCTTGCCGCCGCTGGCATTTTTCGAGAGCGCCCTCAGGGCATCGATGGCCTCGGTGAGCGTCACATCGCTCATCTCGACCTTCGGCAGAATCACGGCGGCGTATTGCGTCTTGAGCGTGTTGTCCGGTGCCCGATGATTGGCGCGGATGTAGGCCAGCATGCGCACGGTGTCGGGGTGTTTGGGATCCGCCGCCGCCACTCGCGAGAGAAGCTGCTGTGCCGTGGTGAAGTCACCTTGGTAAAACGCAGCGCGTCCTTGCTGATACACTGCGTTCAGATCTTCCGCCTGGACGGAAGCCGTGATCATCAAAAAGGCCGCACTGAATGCGGCCGCAGAAACCTTGGCCCTAATCGTGTGTGTTTTCATAGGTTGGTTTGGATTTGTGATGATTTCATCAAATCGCAGGAAACATGTCAAGACCGCACCCACCACGAAGCTTGATGCGACGCGCTTCCTGTTCCATCGGTGCAGCATGCCGCCGCCGAAAAAAACCGCCGCCAGCCAGGTCAATGTCCTCATGGGCAGTGACGAGGCGCGTGTGAAAGAGGCCGCGCTTTTGCTCGTGCGCAGCCTCACGCCGCCCGAGGCTGGAGACTTCAGCAATGACATCATCGACGGCACCGCCGACAACGCCGATCATGCCGGTACGATTTGCTCGAATATCTGCATGGCCTTGCAAACGCTGCCCTTCTTTGGTGGCACCAAAGTCGTGTGGCTCAAGAACGCCAACTTCCTCGGCGACTCCGGTCCCGGTCGTGGTCAGGATGCGGTGCTCGGCTTCGAGCGCATCCTCGACATCGTCGAAGGCGGCCTCGGCAGCGACGTGCGTTTTGTCATCAGCGCCACGACGATCGACAAACGCCGCAGCTCTTACAAGCGCATCTCCAAGATTGCCGACCTAGAGGTCTTCGATAAACCGGACACTTCGAGAGCAGGCTGGGAAGGCCCGGTGCTCGCCATGGCCTCACGCAAAGCAAAGGAACTCGGCATCACCTTTGAAAGCGGTGCGTTGGAGTTGCTCGTGCAGATGGCGGGCGATGACACACGGCAGTTGGAAAACGAACTCGAAAAGATCGACCTTTACCTCGGGGAGCGTCGCCGCGCTGGACTCAAAACGGTGCAGGGACTCGTATCCATGAGCCGTGCCGGTGTGCTGTGGGATCTCGGCAACGCCATTGGCAAACGCGACTTGCCGCGAGCACTGGAGCTGCTCAGCACCCTCATGTATCAGGGGCAAAACGCCATCGGCCTGCTGCTCGCCGCGATTGTTCCGCGGGTGCGCAGCCTCCTGCTCATCAAGGATCTAGGCTCGCGCTACAAGCTGAACAAATTCAACTACGCCGGCTTTTGCTCCTCGCTCGAAGGTCTGCCATCGTCCGCCACCTCGCACCTGCCGCGTAAAAAAGACGGCACTGGCTTCAACGCTTACCCGATGTTTCTCGCCATTCCCGAGACCGGGAACTACACCCTCGAAGAACTCCACGCCGGCTTCAAAGCCTGCCTCGCTGCCAACTCCAAGCTCGTCACCTCTTCGCTCGATCCCAAGCTCGTGCTTGAGCGTTTGCTCGTCGGTCTCCTCGCCAGACAATCCCGCTGATCCATGTCCACCGCCACCCTCTTCACCTGTCTCGCCATCGGCATCGTCAGCGGTGTCATCGCCGCGCTCTGTGGCGTCGGCGGTGGTGTCGTGATGGTGCCTGCGTTCGTGTTCTTCCTCAAACTCCCGCAGAAGACCGCCGTCGCGACCTCACTGGCGATCATCATTCCAACCGCGTTGATGGCCACCACGCAGAACGCCCGCTCTGGTTTCGTCGATTGGAAAGTCGCCCTCGTGACAGCGATTTCAGCCTCCATCTTCGCTTATTTCGGTGCGGGTTGGCTCAAGACGATGAGCAACGAAACGCTCACGCGCATCTTCGGCACCGTGCTTGTTGTCTTTGGCCTGCGCATGCTGCTGGCGGGGAAGGCTTGAAGCCCAAGGAGGAGGGGTCTCCGAACCGCCGTATGAAGCGGAAGCGGCTTCACCACACCAAAGAATCCAGCAGCACCGTCGCCACCATCCCCAGCGCGAGGATCAACCGCAGTACCAAACCCACGCCCGTACCCAGCAGCGAACCCCAGGCTGACTTGGCCGCTGGTTGCAGCCGCTTCTTGGCAAAGATCAGTTCAAACGACACGCCGCCGAGCAACGGGCCGAGGATCAATCCCACCGGCACGAAGAACATCCCCACGATGCCGCCGATGAACACTCCCGCGATGCCCCAGCGGCTCGCGCCAAACCAGCGCGCACCCAGCGCTCCGCTCACGAAATCGACGACGTAGGACAGCACGAGTCCCAGCGATAACATCACCAAGCCCCAGATGCTCATGCCCGCTTCCGGCAGCAGCAATGTGTGGACGATGCCTGCGCCGAAAATCAGCAGCGGCCCCGGCAGAAACGGCACCACCGATCCGATGATGCCGACGAGCAAAAGACAAATCGTCAGCGACCACACACCCAACATCTGCCATGGCATGGAAGTAAAGAAATGCGCCGTCGCATCCCACGCGTTGGTGAGCCATTCAATCATCGCACCACCTCGTTTTTGATTCCACGGACTGCCGCACGCTTCGCGGCCAGTTCAATCCCGCACGCGGCCAGCCGAGGTAAATCAGCCCCACGCAGCGATCTTCCGCACCGATTTGCAGCCACTCCGCAAACTCACGCGTGCCCAGCAGCGGCGGTGACGACCAGTAGCAGCCCAAACCAGCCGCCGTGGCCGAGAGCATCAAGTTTTGCAACGCACAGGCCACTGCTTCGATCTCCTCGATCTCAGGGATCTTCGCACCGCCGCGACGTTCCATCACACAAGCGATCACCACCGGCGAGAGCAGCGGGTTCTCCCCCATCTTCTTCATCTTGTCCTCACGGAACTCAACCGCTGGCGTCGTCTCACGATAAATCCGCTGCATGGCTTCCGCGAGGCGTTGTCTCGCCGCGCTTTGATGCACCACGAATTTCCACGGCTCCGTCAATCCATGCGTCGGTGCCCACGTCGCGTCTTCAAGCACCTGCGTCAGTAGCGCCCGCTCCACGTCACGAGTCGCATCCATATCCACCGGTTTGATGGAGCGTCGATGGCGGATGAGCGCACTGAGTTGGGAATGCGTGGCTGCAATCATGTGGGCGAGTCATGCTGTTCGATGAGGATGATGTCAACCCAAGCCACGGTCATGGAAATCCAGAGCAGTAGGCTCATACGCCAGAACGAGAGTTTGGGGAGGTTTTGCAAGAGGCTCGGTTGAGAGTGCAAACAGTCAAGGAAACGGGGGCTCGGTCACCGTTGGCACTGGGGGAGATGCCTCATCAGTGGCCAATGGAAGGCTGGAGGCACAGAGCTTTCGAACAACGTACTTGTCAATACACCTGCCTGTCTGGGACCATCCTTATATAGCCAAAACAGATAGCGGTCTAGGTACATGAATGAAGCAATGTCCAAAACTGTACGAAAAAATAGATTTACAGCCTTTAATGTACCTCCTAGTCTGATTGACGCACTAGGATATTTATCCTTATCGGCGGGTTAACCCTGACAAAGCACGCATGAAATCCATAACATACAGTAATCAGGTGCCTCGTAGCACCGTCCTACGCAGGCTCGGCAAGTCCGGTCTGCTAAGAAAACTCGTTGGCAGCTCCGTGGCTGCCTTCTTCGCCATGGGAAGCCTCGCACCCTTCGCTCATGCGGGCCAAGTGTGGGATGGAGGTAACGGCACAGGTAACTGGACCGATGGTGCCAACTGGAATGTGGACAATCTGGTGCCCAATTTTGGCCTTGGCATCAACTTTGCAGGCGCTGTTCAGAACCTGACAAACATCAATGGGGCCACTGCTGTAACCAGTGGGATTACTTTTGATGCGGGCGGTGGAGCCTTCACGATTAATAGCGCTGCTGGCATCACGAACAGCGGCAACATCACGAACAACTCCGCCAGCTCACAGATCTTCGGCGTGAACATCACGGTCGGGTCTCCGCAGATCTGGCAGACTGCCGGCGGTGCGGGTAGTTTGACCTTTAACAATCCGGTGGTGCTGAACAACACGCTGACGACGACGGCGAATGGAGCCAGCATCATCATTGCCGGTGCGGTTTCCGGCGGCTCTGGCATCACCCACACTGCAGGCACCCTAAACCTCAACGCCGCGAACCTCTTCACGGGTCCGCTACAGGTCAACGGCGGCAGCGTGACCACGGTGGCAAATGGGCTTGCAGACACCGTCGCGGTGACGGTGGACGGCGGCACTTGGACACCCGGCGGCGCTGACACCATCGCCAGGCTCGCAGGTGGTGCTGGTGGCACGGTCAATCTCGGGGCCAACACCATTACCACCGGAGATGCCAATAACACTGCCTTCCTTGGCGCGGTGAATGGCGTTGGCGGCGGACTCACCAAGCAAGGGGCCGGCGCTTTCACGCTCAGCGGGAACAACGGTTACACAGGCGCGACACTGATCAACGCTGGCACTGTCATTCTTGGCAACGACAACGCTCTCGGCACCACTGCAGGTGCCACCACGGTTGCCGCTAATGCGGCTCTGGACCTCGGGGGACGAAGCATCGCCTTTGCCGAAAACATCACCCTTAACGGTGCTGGTATCGCAGGTGCAGGTGCTCTGATCAACTCCGGTGCTGCCGCTTCCTCAGTCGGCACAGTCACCTTGGGTTCCGCCAGCACCATTGGTGTGGCTGGCAATTCGATCACTCTTACTGGGGTCATTTCTGGGAACAACAACCTGACAAAAGTCGGCCCCGGCACTCTGACGTTCCAAGGAGGTGGAGCCAACACCAACACGGCTACGACCACCGTCAATCAGGGCTTCCTCCGTCTCAACAAAGCAGGTGTGGCCGCCATTGCGGGTCCGTTGGTCATTGGTGATAACCTTCCTGGGGCCGCCTCCGTAGTTTTGGATATCGCCAACCAAATCGTGGACACCCAAAACGTCACAATCAATTCCGATGGCAATTTCAATCGCAATGGTCTTAACGAAGGCATCAACAACCTAACGCTCACGGCTAATGGCGCGACTGTGACAGGCGGTGGTAACGTGACTGTCAATGGTAACCTGACGATGACCAGCGGCAACCTCTCCGGTAGCAACACGACGCTCGGAAATACTGGCGGTGTTCCAGCCAGTATCATTGCAACTGGCACCGGCGCTTTAGGGGCCAATCCTGCAACCATTGCTGATTCCCTCACCCTGACTCTTGCCAATCACAATATCACGGTCAATCCAGGCACTGCCGTGAACCCAACCCCTGATCTGAACGTCACGGGTCAAATCACGGGTGCAGGTGGTTTCACCAAACTTGGCACCGGCATCATGCAGGTTACCACGGCTAACAACTACAACGGAGCGAGCGTCATTTCCGACGGCCTATTCGTGATCCCTGCTGGCGTGGCGACTGCCCTGGGTGTGGCGAATGCCGCGCCCAATGACACGACCGTCAATGGTACGGGAACTATTCTCCTTTTGAATGGTGCCACCACCGGTGCAGAGAACATCACCACCAATACCAATACCGGCTTCAATAATCTCGGAGCCATCGCAACCGTTCCTAACGGCACAGGCACTGTGGGTGGCCTTGTTACACTGACTGCTGACAGCGCCATGCAGACCAATGGTAATAACGCAGTCATCAATCTCAATGGCGGCGTCAGCAAAGTGGACTTGAACCTCACCCTGACCCACACTGGCGGCGGCACCGGCACCTTCAACGTCAATGCTCCGATCACAGGCGGCAACTTTGGACTGGGCAACTTCAACGATGACCTCATCGTCAATGGAGTGACCACCAACCTTAACGCAGCCAATACCTACCTCGGGCCAACCATCATCACCAGCATCGTGGCCAATGACGGCATCGTGAATGCCAATGTCGCTAATGCTCTTCCTACACTCAATGGCCGCACAGCTGTCCGCATGGACGCCGCAGGTGCAGGTGGTTCCACCTTGAACATTAGTGGTATTATTCCTGCCTTCCCTCTCGGTGCTAATCAGTCCGTTGCTTCCCTCACCGGCGTAGCATCTTCCAAGGTAACCCTCGGGGGTAACATTTTGACCATTGGTTTTGGCACGGGCGTCAATGTCAACGGTGACCCGGCTGCGGTTTTCGCAGGCATCATCTCAGGTAATACGGTGGGTAACTCGCTCATCAAGGATGACACCAGCACGCAAATCTTGACTGGTGCCAACAACTATGTTGGAAATACCGTCATCACCAATGGTACGCTTCAGGTTGGTAATGGTGCCACTGCTGGCTCGGCGCTTGGTTTTGGGATCGTGACCGTTCAACCTCTTGGAACTTTAGCCATCAATCTGGCCGACGGCGGGACTTTCGCTCAAACAGTCCAGACCACCGGTGCTACTGCCACGGTTGCTGGTATTAATAATCTCGCCTCCGGCACGCAGACCATCAACGGCTTCATCACCGGTCCTGGTAACTTCGTCCAGAACCAAGGCGGCACTTCGGTCTTTGCGAATGGTAACAACTACCAAGGTGGAACCACGATCACCGCAGCGAGTAACGTGACCGTCGGTAACATCATCAGTGCTGGCTTGGCTGGTACTGGAGGAGTCGTCATCAACAATGCTTCCTCACTTCAGTTGGTGAACGTCTTGGGAGGTATCCTTCCGAACGCCATCAGCGGAACTGCTGGTACGGGCACAGTTCTTCAGCAGGGTTCTAATCAGACGATCACATTGTCCGGTGCCGTCACCACCGCTGGTATTACCGTTACGCAAAACAGCGTTGGAACTCTCATTTTGAGCAATGCCGGCAATAATTATGGTGGTGTAACCTCCATCACAAACACAGGCACGCTGCAAATCGGAACCGTAGCCCTTCCAGGCTCCATCGGAGCCGCCGCAGTCGTCGTCAACGCAGGCGGTACACTCGCCTTGGTCAACCTCAATGGCAATGCCCTCGCCAACGACATCTCCAATGGCGCTACAGCTACCAGTGGCACGGTCCTCATCAACTCTGTCAATAACAACACACTCGCTGGCAACATCACCAATGCTGGTGGCGGTTTGATCAACGTGACCCAATCAGGCGTCGGCACGACAATCCTCAATGGCGCTGGCAACACCTACGGCGGTGTCACCACCATCAACGCTGGTATCCTTCAGCTCGGTCTTGCTGGTGCCAATGGTTCGATCGGCGGTGGCAACATCGTCAACAATGCGGCCCTCGTCTTCGATGGCGCTGCCAATACCTATGGCAACCTGATCAGCGGCACGGGCACCGTGACCAAAAATCAGAACAACATCACGCAGCTCGGCGGTAACAACACCTACAGCGGTGTCACCACCATCAATGCCGGCACACTTCAAATCAACACCAACACCGCCCTTGGTTCTACCAATGGCGGAACCATCGTGGCGAATGGAGCGACTCTCAATCTCAACGCCCGCAACGTGGGTGCCGAGGCCGTTCATCTCGGTGACAATGTCGGTGGTGCTACGCTCTCGAATGCGGGTGGCGCGGCTGCATTCCTCCTCGGTCCTGTGACACTCGCCAACAACTCCACGGTGAACACCGTCACAGCTGCGGATGACATTACCCTGAACGGCGTGGTGAGCGGCAATTTCAGCCTCACCAAAAACGGCGTGGGAACACTGATCCTGAATGCCATCAACAACTACTCAGGTGTAACTCAGATCAACACAGGAACAGTACAGCTTGGCAATGGCTCAGCCTTGGGTTCCATTTCGGGCAACACCGTGGTGGCCAACGGGGCTTCCCTTAATTTGAATGGTCAGAACATCGGCCTTGAAGGCCTTTCACTCGCTGGCCCAGGCAATGGCGACTTAGCCACTGTGGGGGTTCTCCAAAACTCTAACGCGGCTCCTGCCGTTGTTGGTGGCCCTGTGCTGCTCGCCGCCGCCTCCACCATTGGAACGCACGCTGGCGCCATCACTATTGACGGTGTGATTTCGGGTGCCGCTGGAGCAAACCTGACCAAAGTGGGTGTGGGCACCTTGATTCAGAATGGCGTCAACACCTATAACGGTCAGACTCTGATCCAACAAGGTATCCTTGTCGCGGGTAACGACGCGGCCCTCGGATCGCTCGTCAACGGAACAACCGTGACCGCTGGAGCCTCACTTCAGCTTGGTACTGTCACAATCGATGCTGAAGGTCTGAACATCAACGGTGCCGGCCCCGCCAATGCAACGGGTGCCATCACCCAATCCCCAGGCGTGACCTCCACCTATGGCGGACTGATCACCCTCCAGTCGAATTCGACGATCAACACCAACGCAGGTAGCACACTCAACCTCAATGGCGGAGTGACCAAAACCGATTTGTTTCTCACAATCAACGGTGGCGGAACGGTGAATGTCGGCGTGTTGAATGGGGGCCAACTGGGAATCACCGGTAACGATGACAATCTGTTCAACGACGACCTTATTGTTGATAATGCCACCACAGTAAACCTCAACGTTGCCAATACTTATGAAGGTCCTACCTTCATCCGCAACGGTTCGACCGTGAACGCCAACGGTGCCAACGCCCTTCCGACTGCAGCGGGACGCACCCGCATCGAAATGGATCAGGCCGCAGGCAACCTTGCTCTGGGAACAAACCAAGCGATCGCGTCCCTCAATTCGCTCATTGGTCAGGCTTCTACCGTCGATCTCCAAGCCAACACACTGACGATTGGCTTCAACACAGCCCAGCCCTTATCTGGTAATCCTAATGCCAACTTCTTCGGAGTGATCAGTGGTGCTGGCAACATCATCAAAGATAACGTCAGTAACCAGACTTTCTCAGGAGCGAACACTTATACAGGAACCACCAGCGTGAACGCTGGCACTCTGACCGTCGGTAACAACTCGGCACTTGGCACCATAGCCGGGAATACTTCTGTTGCCGCTGGGGCGACTCTTGATCTCAACGGCTTCAATATCGGTCTTGAGCCGCTTTCTCTGGCTGGCGTAGGCGTCGGTGGCAATGGTGCCCTTCAGAACAACAATGCGGGTCCAGCAGCCGCTGGCGGGCTTGTTACCTTGACTGCCAACACAACGGTCGGCGCCAATACTGGGAACATCACTTTGAGTGGTGCGATCAGCGGTGCCTTTGCGCTGACAAAAATTGGCGCACAGACGCTCACTCTGAGCGGTGCGAACACTTACACGGGTGATACCACCGTCAATGCCGGCATCCTACAACTTCAGGGTGGCGCGGCTATTGCCGATACTGTCGCAGTTATCCTCAATCTCCCTGGCAGTTTGGAACTCGTTAACAACAACAACGAAACGATTGGTAGCCTCAGCGGCAACGGTAACGTGAACCTCAATGCCAATACCCTCATCACAGGTGATGCCAACAATACCATTCATGCTGGCATCATCAGCGGCGCTGGTGGTCTCACCAAACAAGGAAATGGCACCTTCACAGTGAATGGTGCTAATACCTACGGTGGTGCGACGAACATCAATGCTGGAACCTTCATCGCTGGTAATCCTACCGCTCTGGGTGCCGTCGGCACCGGAACCACGGTCGCCGATGGTGCTACGCTCCAACTCAATGGTGTTATCATTGGTGCTGAGGCTTTGAACCTTACTGGAACAGGTGTGGGTGGGAATGGTGCGCTGATACAAACAGCCGGGACCGGCTCAACCTACGGCGGCAATATCACCCTTGGTGGCGTTGCAGGAACCAACACCATGATTAGCAGCAATGGTGCGGGCACATTGACCCTCAACGGTACCATTAACAAAACCGACGTAAACCTCACCTTGACTGGCGGTGGTGTCGTCACTCTTAATGGCTCCATCACAGGTGGTAACTTTGGCAACTTCAATGACGACTTCACCGTCAACGGTGTCACTGCCAACCTCAACGCTGCCAACACCTATCTTGGGCCAACCTTCATCACCAGCACTGTCACCGGCGGCGGTGTTGGCACAGGTAACGGAATCTTGAATGCCACCGCTCCCAACGCCCTGCCAACAGCCAACGGACGCACAGCAGTGCAAATGGACGGCGGCACGCTTGGCGGCACTGGAACCGGCGGTTCTGTGCTCAATCTCGTAAACGTTGGCCAAGCTGTAGCCTCACTAACGGGTGTCGGCGGCGCAAACGCCGCTCTCATCAATCTGAATGCCAACACCCTGACCATCGGCTTTGGAACGGCACTGAATAGCAATGGCACGGC
>Ga0315905_10006259_pt1 | contig 12094 bp, 13 predicted proteins | sample LakEriMetagenome_5_FD_203522 | JGI IMG/M metagenome (GOLD analysis project Ga0315905, IMG submission 203522) | Freshwater fungal communities from buoy surface, Lake Erie, Ohio, United States - Buoy 4 MA121 | ecosystem: Environmental > Aquatic > Freshwater > Lake | place: USA: Lake Erie, Ohio...
AGGGCGAATATGGTTATTTTGCTACAGGCAGAAACAGTGTTGGAAGTACTGATATAGCTAAAATAAAATTGGACGAATCTCAGAAGCCAAAATCTGTAGCACTTGTTTATGGAAAGGTTTTTAATGCCATCACCAAGCAACCTATGGATGCTAATTTATTCTATGATTTGGTTCCCGGTGAAAAAGAAGAAGGCAATGCGGTTTCTTTTGTTGATGGAACTTACAAGGTTACGTTACCTTACGGAAAGGTATACAGCTTGAGAGCATCTGCTGATAATTTCTTTTCCATGCTCGACACGCTTGATCTTTCTGTAGAAAACCCTTACAAAGAATTGCACAAAGATTTATACCTCTATCCGGTTGTTAATGACGGCAAATTGCTTTACGATTCTATGGGAAATATAGTTCGTAAAGACCTTGATAGCATATTCATTGATGATTCAGCGAAATTAATCCAAGGATTAGCACTTACAATGAATAATACTCTTTTTGAATCTGGAACTTCCAATCTTCGCCCGGAATCAAATGTTGAATTGGAGAAAATAGTAAAAAAGTTGAAGGACGAAGCTAACTTAAAAATTGAACTTTCAGCTCCTTCTGATGGCATTGAAAAAACCGATGAAAGTATAAAGCTTGCAGAGGAAAGGGCTAAAGCATTAAGGGAATACCTACTTTCAAGAGGCATTGATCCTTCTCGTATAACAGAGGATGGCAACTCCAGCAGCATAACTTTACTGGAAGGATTAATCATTACCACCAACAAAATTCTTTTTGATTTCGGAAAATCTATCATCCGGTCTGAGTCATACGTTCAACTTGAAAAAGTCGCTAAGCTGATGAAGTACAATGTCAATATGAAAATCGAACTTTCTGCACATACAGATGCTATTGGCAAGTACAGTGATAACTTAAAACTGTCTGACGACAGAGCAAATGCATCAAGACAATATCTGTTGTCGCAGGGAATAGATGCTTCTAGAATTATTGCAAAAGGCTATGGCGAAACAACTCCTGTAGCTTCAAATAAAACAGATGATGGCAGACAACTTAATAGAAGGGTAGAGTTCAGAATTCTGCAGAAATAAAAAATAATTTCCCATAAAAAAATCCGACTTAGTTCGGATTTTTTTATGGGATGAATTGTATGATGTTTTGAAGTTAAAATCAACTTATGCTGTCTCCGCCAAAATAGGAATGAAGGCATTTAGGCAAGCTGATACCTGTTTCGTTTTGATTGTTTTCTAATAAAGCTGCAACTATTCTTGGTAATGCCAATGATGAGCCATTCAAAGAGTGCAGCAACAGTGTTTTTCCACTTTCGTCTTTGTAGCGAATTTTCATCCTGTTAGTTTGAAAGGTCTCAAAATTACTTACAGAGCTTACTTCGAGCCATTTTTGCTGTGCTGCACTGAACACCTCAAAGTCATAAGTCAAAGCAGATGTGAAGCCCATATCGCCACCGCATAAACGCAGAATTCTGTAGGGTAGCTCCAATGACTGAAGTAACTGCTCTACATGCGCCACCATCTCTTCAAGCACCTGATAGCTGTTTTGAGGATATACCAATTGTATGATTTCTACTTTGTCGAACTGGTGTACTCTGTTTAATCCTCTTACGTCACTCCCAAAACTTCCGGCTTCTCTCCTGAAACATGGAGTATATGCAGTCATTTTCACCGGCAACATTTCGTTGTTGATGATTTCATTGCTGAATACATTGGTAACAGGCACCTCTGCAGTTGGAATAAGATAAAGACCATCTGCAGTGATGTGATACATCTGCCCTTCTTTGTCGGGCAACTGTCCAGTACCGTAAGCTGTAGCTTCGTTAACCATCAATGGAGGCATGTATTCGGTATAGCCTGCTGCTGTATTGTAGTCGAGGAAATATTGAACAAGGGCACGTTGTAGTTTAGCCCCCTTGCCGGTATACAAAGGAAATCCGCTTCCTGCCAGTTTCGCTCCGGTTTCAAAATCGATGAGTTTGTAATCTTTGATTAAATCCCAGTGAGGCTTAGCGCTTGCAGATAGTTGGGGTATAGTACCGCCGCTTCTTATTTCTTCGTTGTCTTCGGCAGATTTGCCTTTTGGTACAGAAGTATGCGGAAGGTTGGGAAGCAATAAAATAAGCTTGTTGAATTCTTCTTCCAATGCCGCAAGTTTTTGAGATTTTTCTGCCATCTCTGTTTTTAATGCGGCAACTTCCTGTTTCTTGATCTCTGCATTTTCTTTTTCTCCTTTAGCCATCAATGCACCGATTTCTTTGGATGCAGCGTTAATGGAAGCCTGAAAACCTTCGGCTGCGGTTTTAACCACCCTTAATTCTTCATCAAGAGATGTTAACTGGTCAACTAAAGCTATTTGAGCGAAGTTTCTAACTGAGAGCCTTTCTTTTACCAACTCGGCATTTTGACGAATGAAACTGACCTGGAGCATGCTTTTTACTTTTTGTGGAATATGTTTGGCAGCAAAGATAGTCGGGATTTGCTTATTACCTAAATTTGCATCATGCAACCGATAGAAGAAGATTTGCAGGTAAGGTGGCTGAAATTAAGAATTAAACTTAAGGACCAATACGGCATTAAGCCTGATATGAACGGCATACTGTTGCTAATTGGCGTACAGGAGCTGGGCCAGGGGCCACAGGAATTCAGCAAGGAACAAAAGCAGGATTTGATGCATATAGCGATATGTTCAGTGCTGATGCCAAGCGGCTACTACCTTCATGAAGGAACTGATGAGCAGGGCTGGCCTCATTTCTCACAGCTGAAACCATTGCCCGCATTTGACCTGATGGAACAAGAAAATTTCTTAAAAGACCATATTTTGCTTTATTTTCAATCTTTGGATTTCATTTAAACATCAAATCATCATGAAAAAGTTTATCAAAATCGTTTTTTTTGTTTTAGTAAGTTGCGCACTTTCCTTAGTTACTTATGCTCAGCAAGAGGAAGTTGCGAATTCGAAAGCAACTACTGAAAATCCCGGAACTACTAAGGTTAAAATCACTACCGATATGGGTGAAATGGTTGTTTTGCTCTTCGATGCTACCCCAAAACATCGCGACAACTTCATAAAGCTTGTTCAACAGGGTTTTTATGACAGCCTTCTGTTTCACAGAATCATTCAGGGCTTTATGATTCAGGGCGGTGACCCCTTAAGTAAAAACGCTGCTGCCGGAGCCATGCTTGGAATGGGAGGCGGTGAAATGCAAAGAATTCCTGCTGAATTCAACCGCAACCTCATACACAAAAAAGGAGCTTTAGCAGCTGCAAGAGACGGTAACCCCGAAAAAGCAAGCAGCGCTTGTCAGTTTTACATTGTTCAGGGTAGCCCTATTTCTGCAGATCAGTTGAAAATGATGGGACAACAAAGAGGCTTTGACTACACTTCGGCTCAGGAAGAGGTTTATGAGAAGTTGGGTGGAACTCCATTTTTAGATATGGAATATACTGTTTTTGGTGAGCTGGTGAGTGGTTTTGATGTACTTGACAAAATTGCTGCTGTGGAAAAGAACCAAAACGACAGACCCAATAACGATATTCATATGAAAATGGAATTGGTTAAATAAGATTTAACCCTGCAGATGCCATTTTTGCCTTAAATTGCAACCTATATTACATCAACTTTTTTTGACATGAACTACCCTTCTAATCTCAAATACACTAAAGATCATGAGTGGTTATCCCTTGATGGCAACACAGCCACAATCGGAATCACAGATTTTGCTCAAAGAGAACTTGGCGATATCGTATTTATTGATATCAATACAATAGGCAGAACATTGGATGCTGAAGCTGTTTTCGGTACTGTAGAAGCGGTTAAAACGGTAAGCGACCTGTTCATTCCAATAAAAGGAACCATACTCGAGGTAAATACTGCGCTTGAATCCAACCCAGAATTGGTGAACAGCGATCCTTATGGAGAAGGTTGGATGGTGAAAGTAATTGTTGACAATCCATCAGACGTGGAATCGCTAATGAATGCGGAGGCATATGCAGCCTTGGTAGGATAACAATACATCTTCATTTTGAAAGGAATACCATTTACAAAATTTATTCCCGGAATCATTTGGTTTATTGTGGTTTTGGTTTTGATTACTCTTCCGGGCAAGGATTTTCCAAAAGTTGACGATTGGTACCATAGATGGTATGTTGACAAATGGATTCATTCCGGAATTTTTGGGGTACTCGCTTTTTTGTTCATGTTTCCTTTTGCTGAGGCCTTAAAAGACATAACCCTTGCTCACAGACACTTTCGAAATATTGCTTTTTTTACCATCGTTTGGGGCTTTTTAACAGAATGTATTCAGCTATTGGTGCCGGGAAGAAGTTTTGATTTGATGGATGCTTTGGCAGATGCATCCGGAGCTATAATGGTTTACGTTTATTTCAGAAAATTACAACAAAAAAAAACAGCTTAACTACACACTATGGAATATAATACTGCCAGAAATCACTTAACCATGAAGGAATATGGTCGTCATATTCAACGCATGGTTGAATATATTCGGACAATTGAAGACAAAGAGGTTCGCCAGAAAAATGCCTATGCCGTTATTGAGCTGATGGGTTTTCTGAATCCTCACTTGAAAAACGTGGAAGATTTTCGTCATAAACTATGGGACCATCTTTTTTTGATCAGCAATTTCGAATTGGATGTAGACAGTCCATATCCCATACCTACAAGAGAGACTTTAAAGGCAAAGCCCGAGCGTTTGAGGTATCCAAAAAAATATCCTCGCTTTAACCATTTGGGTAAAAACATAGAACATATCATAGATAAGGCTTTGAACGAGGAAAATCCGGAAAAGAAACAAGGGTTCGCCAATGCAATCGCCTATTATATGAAACTTACTTACAGCAATTGGCATAAGGAGCTTGTTCACGACGATAACATACAAACTGAATTGTCGACAATCACCGAAGGTCAGCTGGAATTTAACAACAGGCCGTTTGTTAAGCACCGTGCAGACAACAGATCGGATCGTGATGATTACCCGAGCGGGGGAAGAAATGCCTATCGCCAAAACTACGGGTCGCGTGATGGAGGTGGAGGTCATCGTGGTGGAGGAAGAGACAACAGGAATGGGGGTGGAAGAGACAACAGAAACAACCGTAATTTCAAAAAGCGGTATTGATCAATTTTTTGTTGAAATTGTAAACAAACAACAATGAGCATTTTTGAGGTAACAGGCGGACAAAAACTGTCAGGCGATATTCATCCACAGGGAGCTAAAAATGAAGCACTACAGATTATCAGTGCAGTATTACTAACCTCGGAAGAAGTTACCATTCATAACATCCCAGACATTATCGATGTCAATTTATTGATTGAACTGCTTGCTGATATCAAGGTAAAAGTAAACAGAACCGACCGCCATACTTGCATTTTCAAAGCTGATGATATTGATGTTGATTATCTTCAGAGCGAAGCTTTTCATAAAAAAAGTGGTAAGCTCAGAGGCTCGGTTATGTTGGCAGGCCCTTTGTTGGCAAGATTCAAAAAAGCATTTTTACCTAAGCCGGGTGGCGATAAAATTGGAAGAAGAAAACTCGATACACATATCATCGGATTTCAAAAACTTGGAGCTTCTTATACCTACAACGAAAAAGTAAGTTGCTTCGAACTTCAGGCACCCGAACTCAAAGGTGCATACATGCTGCTTGATGAGCCCAGTGTGACGGGAACAGCCAATATATTGATGGCTGCCGTAATGGCCAACGGAACCACAACCATCTATAATGCTGCCTGCGAACCTTATCTGCAACAACTTTGCAAGATGCTCAACAGTATGGGTGCTAATATTAGCGGCATCGGAAGCAATATGCTTATTGTAAATGGAATTTCCACGCTCAAAGGTACTTCACATCGCCTGCTTCCTGATATGATTGAAGTGGGAAGCTTCATAGGTTTGGCTGCTATGACAAAAGGTGACATCACTATAAAAAATGCAGGCATTAATGATCTTGGTATCATACCTGAGAAATTTCAACAACTTGGCATTCATCTCGAATGCAAAGGAGATGACATTCACATTCCTTCACAGGAAATATATGAGATTCAAACTTTTATGGACGGTGGTATTCTTACGATGTACGACAATCCCTGGCCAGGCTTAACACCCGACTTGCTGAGTATATTACTGGTAACCGCGATTCAGGCAAGAGGTAGTTTACTTATTCATCAAAAAATGTTTGAAAGCAGATTATTTTTCGTAGACAAACTGATTGAAATGGGAGCGCAGGTTATTTTGTGCGATCCACACAGGGCGGTGGTTGTAGGAATGGAGAGAAGACGTGCGCTAAGAGGCATAACCATGAGTTCGCCCGATATCCGCGCTGGTGTTGCGCTGCTCATTGCTGCCTTAAGTGCGGAAGGTAAAAGCGTTATACAAAACATCGAACAGATTGACAGAGGCTATCAACAAATCGACCAAAGATTGTTGCAACTTGGCGCTGTTATAAAAAGAGTAGTATAGCACTAAGTAAATCAAGAATATTAATAACACCAAGAGTAACCATAAGTATGTCGGTCGAACATCAAAAGATAATCATCATAACGGCTCCTTCAGGCGCAGGCAAAACATCCATTACCCGCTTTTTAATGGAACGCTTTCCGGTGTTGTCTTTTTCGATATCGGCAACCACACGCACAGCGAGAGAAAATGAAAAAGACGGCGTTGATTATTATTTCATTGATCTCGAAAGTTTCAAAAAGAAAATTCAACAAAAAGAATTTGCCGAATGGGAAATGGTTTATGAAGGCAAATATTACGGCACGTTAAAAGCAGAGCTAAAAAGAATTTGGGCTTTAAACAGAATTCCTGTTCTAGATATTGACGTGAAAGGTGCCATACATGTGCAGCAGCAATATCCTGAAAACACACTCAGTATTTTTATTGAGCCCCCTTCCATCGAAGAACTCAGAAACCGATTACTTTCTCGTGGCACAGAGAACGAAGAGTCTCTTCAGGCAAGAGTAAACAAAGCATCTTATGAAATTTCATTCAAGGAGCACTTTGACAAAATTGTCATCAATGAAAGTCTGGAAAAAGCTTGTAATCAAGCAGAAAAAGTTGTTGAGACATTTCTTGAACACTAACCGAATGATCAATTACAGATAATTTCTTTTTCATTATTTTTATATTATGGATTGGATAAGTTTAATCGCTATTTTTCTCTCGTTGGTTGTAATTGGCTTTTTGGCCGGTATCGAAATCGCTTTTATCTCTGCCAACAAACTATCTATCGAACTGAAAAAAAAACAGGGAACCTTTTCAGGAAAAACCTGGGGATATTTTTCAGAGAATCCCACTCGTTTTATAGGAACTGTTTTAGTTGGACTCAATATTGTTTTGGTTATATATGGCTTACTGATAGGTGAAATGCTTTTTCCATTGTGGAGCTGGATAGAAGGTCAGCTTCCGCCACAAGCCAACAATTATTTGAATTTTATTCGCTTGTTTGTTGAAACCGCCTTGTCAACTTCAATTATTCTATTTACCGAGTTTCTTTGTAAAGCCTTGTTTAAGGCACGCAATGAATCTGTTCTTCATTCCAATATGGTGAGCCATGTTGCAAAAGGGTTTTATTGGCTGCTATCCTCGCTTGCTTCCTATTTTGTAAGCATGGCAGAGTGGATTTTGAAATACATATTTAATGTTAAAATCAGCAACAAGAAAGAAGCATTTAGTAAAGTAGATCTTGAGCATTTTCTTCAGCACAGTAAACATCATGCGGAGGAAGAATCTAATGAAATCAACAAGGAATTCTTTGAAAATGCTTTGTCGCTAAGCGAAACCAAAATCAGGGAGTGCCTCATTCCCAGAAAAGAAGTGGAAGGCATCGATTCGGGTTTGGGTATTGCTGAAGCAAAAGCGAAATTCATTGAAACGAAACTGAGTAAAATTGTTGTTTATGAAAACAACATAGACAACATCATTGGCTACGTTCATCATCTTGATCTGTTTAAAAACCCTGCTTTAATAAAGGAAATACTACATCCGATTCCTACTGTGCCCGAAACCATGAGCGCGACCGATTTGATGAACAAATTCAGCAAAGAAAGAAAAAGTATCGCCTGGGTTATTGATGAATTTGGCGGCACCGCAGGTATAGTTACCATGGAAGATTTGCTGGAAGAAATTTTTGGAGAGATAGAAGACGAATACGATTTGCCAGAATCCCTGGTAGACAAACAAATTGCCGTTGATGAATTTGTGTTCAGCGGTAGACTCGAACTCGATTTTATCACACAGAAATATGCTATTGTCTTTGACGATGATGAAGCTGCTGAAACCCTCTCGGGCTATATCATTCAAAACAATGAATCTATACCCAAGCAAAAAGACCGCATCTTTATCGGCAATTTCGAATTCGATATACTCAATGTGAGCGATACCAGAATTGAAACGGTAAAAATGAAGGTGCTGAAATAATTAAAATCCACACATGACAATTGCTGTATTGTTATCTTCTTCAGCAAATTCCTGCCCATCGAGCGAATTCGCGCATCAGTGCTTGCTTCATTATCCCAACAACGAAGACCATCAATTCGTTTTTATTTCCGATAAAGAAGATGTTGCCATCAAAGCAAATAGCATCAAGAATATCCGAACATTTTTTACTTTAAAAAACAAGTGGAATAAATTTTTTTTAACACGGGTTGAGCTTAACCGAATTATAAAAAAAAACAACATCGATATACTTATACATTGTGGAAACATATTACTTAGTCATGCAACGGTAAGACAAGTGGTTTGTTTTAACCAAGTTGGTACATTTGAGAAGAACCAACTTAAACAACTAGATCTTCAAACAGAACAAATATGGGTACACAACAATTATGACGCCGAGATTTTAAAAAAGCAGTTACCTGAAAAAAGAATAAGTGTTATTACGTTTGGCGCACCCGAAGAAATCAAGCCGCTTTCATGGACAGAACGAGAGGCCTTTCAAAAAAAGCTAACCGGAGGAGATGAGTATTTTCTGCTTCATGCGGAAAAAATATCAGCGCAGGAGTTGATGATCGTATTGAAAGCATTTTCGGCATTTAAAAAATGGAACAGAACATCTATGAAATTGCTTTTGTATGTTTCAGTCAAAAGCAAAAAAATAGCTGTTGACCTCATCAAAAATTACTTGTATGCTAAAGAGTTATTGTTAATCGAAGACGATTCTATTGAAGCGGAAATAGAAATGTTAGGATCCGCATATGCTGTTGTGTTTCCTTCAGAATCTGAATATCCCACAGGAAAAATGATGCATGCGCTTAGCATGGAAGTTCCTTTATTGCTGCCTCATCATCCTTATTTAGAATCTATGTTTGAGGCATCTGCAGGTTTTTATAAAAATGATATTGATGGACTCTCCTCAAAATTGTCGTTGCTATACAAAGACGAAGTGTATAAAAATCAACTCATAGCAAACGGAGCTTCAAAAGTGGCAGCGTCATCATGGAAATCAGTTGCGCATACATTTATAACAGCCATTTCTAATGCTGTTTAAGTGCGAAAGACATTACCTTTGCAAATAAAAAGCATGCAAAAATCAACTATAACCATAGATGTCATTTTAGATCCCAATAAAATTCCCGAACACATCGGATGGAGTGCAACTGACAGCACCGCCGAAATGCAACAAAAAGCAAAAGCGATGTGTCTTGCCTTCTGGGATGCTGCAGATAAATCGGCAATGAGGATAGATTTATGGACCAAAGATATGATGGTAGATGAAATGGGCGATTTTTTTTATCAAATGCTGATGACAATGGCCGACACCTTTAAAAGGGCTACCAACAAAGATGAGCTTGCTGAAGAAATGAGAACTTTCGCCACATCTTTTTTTAAAAAATTCAGAGACGAAATGATCAAGGATCAGTCGTAATTTCAATAACCGAAAACTAAACAATATGGCACTGGAACAACAAATAATGGCCGAAATGAAAGAGGCCATGAAGTCAAAAAATGAGGCGGCCCTAAGAGGACTAAGGGCTATTAAAGCAGAAATTATCAAAGCCAAAACCGAGCCGGGAGCATCTGCAGAACTGGATGAAGCTACAGAACAAAAGTTTTTACAAAAGATGATGAAACAAAGAAAAGATTCACTGGATATTTTTGTTCAACAAGGTAGAGAGGATTTGGCTCAAAAAGAAAGAGAGGAAATGCAAATCATTGAAAGGTTTTTACCTAAGCAACTTTCTGAAGATGAAATTCGTGCGGCAGTGAAAACAATCATTACAAATACCGGCGCATCATCTGCAGCGGATTTGGGAAAGGTAATGGGCGTAGCATCAAAAGAGCTTGCAGGAAAAGCCGATGGTAAAACCATTAGCAGCATCGTAAAAGAAATGCTAACTGCCTAACAGATTATCCGTCAAACAAACCCTTTCATGTTTATTGATATTGCATTTACATTGCTCATGATTCTTGCCTTGATGAAGGGTATGAAAAAGGGATTTATCGCCTCCCTTTTTTCATTTATAGGATTTATGGTAGCAATGGCAGCTGCTTTGAAGCTGTCGGCTGTACTGGCAAACCGCATTTCTGTAAACGGTTATTTGTCGGGCAAATGGATGCCATTTCTGTCTTTTGTACTGGTCTTTGCAGTTGTAGTTATAGTATTCAATCAATTGGGAAAACTCTTTCAAAAAACATCTGAAATATTGTTGCTGGGATGGTTAAATAAATTTGGAGGAGTATGTCTTTTCATGCTCATTTATGGTATTGTTTTTAGCATCATACTTTTTTATGTCATACAATTGAAGCTGATAAGCGAACCTACAATCGCAGCATCAAAAACATATCCGTTTATTTCACCACTCGGGCCTGATGTAATTAATGGCATAGGTAAAGTAATTCCATATTTCAACAATCTTTTTGACCAATTACAGCATTTTTTCGGAGGGGTTTCAGACAAAATATAGTAGTATATTTGCTTAATTACCTTAATTTTAGCAAGGAAGAAATTTGTTTACAGCTTTAGCTGTTCATGTTATTACAAACCAATATGGAGTATCAAATCAAACAAGACGGAAAATACAGATTCATTGAGGAGGGCGAGGGAGAAGTGCTTGTTATGTTGCATGGTCTATTCGGCTCACTCGGCAATTTTTCGGCAAATATTGACCATTTCAAAAAAACACACAAAGTAGTTGTGCCGGTTCTGCCATTGCTTGACCTTGATCTGCTGCATACTTCCGTTGGAGGATTGCAGAAGTATTTTAATAAATTCATAGAGCACCGTAATTACGATCATATTCATTTGATGGGAAACTCGCTAGGAGGTCATGTTGCTTTGGTGCATGTTTTAAAAAAACCCGAAAGAATTAAAACGCTCATATTAACTGGAAGTTCCGGATTGTTTGAAAACGGTATGGGCGACACCTATCCCAAAAGAGGAGATAAGGATTATATACGTCATAAAACTTCACTCACCTTTTATGATCCTTCGCTTGCTGATGACAAACTTGTTGACGAAGTATTTGAAATAACCAACAATAGACTGAAGGTTATTAAAATTATCGCTTTAGCCAAAAGTGCCATACGCAACAACCTGGGTAGCGAACTTAATCAGATAAAACTGCCAACCTGTTTAATTTGGGGCAACAATGATACCATCACGCCTCCTTTTGTGGCTCAGGAATTCAACAAGTTAATTACCAACAGTGAAGTTCACTTTATCGACAAGTGCGGTCATGCACCGATGATGGAGGTACCTCAGGAGTTCAACAATTGTTTACAGGACTTTTTGTCCAGACACAAGTCATGATTCCAAAATAGCGGCACAATATTTGAATAAAGCCTTTATAATATTTCCGAAACCCTGAAAGAAAAACTTGCATGCTTGCTAAAGACCTTATCAACCCAAACATTCCCCAGCTGCAGCTTGACGATACTGTTGTAAAAGCAAAGCAGCTCATAAACGATTTTAAACTCACCCATCTTCCTGTTGTAGCTGAAAAAAGGTTTTTAGGGATGATTAGTGAAGAGGATTTGCTTGACGTGGAAGAAGAAAAAATTCCAATTGAACTTATTCAGGAACATTTCAATACCACATTCATAATGGAAGATGTTCATTTTTTGAATGCCTTG
>Ga0315905_10006261_pt1 | contig 12090 bp, 14 predicted proteins | sample LakEriMetagenome_5_FD_203522 | JGI IMG/M metagenome (GOLD analysis project Ga0315905, IMG submission 203522) | Freshwater fungal communities from buoy surface, Lake Erie, Ohio, United States - Buoy 4 MA121 | ecosystem: Environmental > Aquatic > Freshwater > Lake | place: USA: Lake Erie, Ohio...
ATGGCTGTGCATAGTTCTGCGATCCACAGAGTGTCCGAAAAAGTTGTAGAAAGATTTCACTTGGTGGTCGAAGACTGCCAGCTCAGGCACTCCTGCAGCACAGTCAGCTGCGCTCAAGCTGCTCTTGTGGCACGCGCAGTGGTTCATCATGACCCTGGGATTGTTCTCTTTGTACCTGGCGCCAACTCCGGTGTTCCCCCCACTAATCACACTAGCCCCGTCTCCTCCCATGCCCATGTGTCCTTTGTGCAGCACCACCTCATCTCAGTCTGTGAGGTAGAGAAGAGAGGCCTTATCAGCCTCGAGAGGCCTTGTCAGCCTCAGCTTCCTTTGTAGCATCCACCAGTCTCTCAGCCGCAAGAGCTGCTGCATCCACCAGTTTCTTGGCATCATCCGCTCCTGCCTGCTGCACCCTCTGACGATCGAGCATCTGCACCAGCGGTCCCTCCTTCATCCCGGGCAGTCCCCGGGCTTTCTTTTGGGATGACATACTCGCTGCACCAGCAGCACCACGAGTCGATGACTTGAAAAAAACATTTATTACAACTGTCCTAACTGCCGTCGAAAAAAAAAACCAACACACACGCCCGGCCGGCCCCATGAGTAGATGGTTTTCTACCTACTCATCTACCTACTCATGAGTAGACGTCTGATCATGGTGAGCCCTGGATCGAAGGCCGCCTCCACTGCAACGTCGGCGTGACGCTTGTAGTACTCGTTCAACTTTGAAGTTCACTGGCCGCGGCGGCACTGGCAAGTTGTCACGGTTCTTGTGCTCCCGGCCCGGCGGCCCGCGGTCCCGCCTGCAAAGGGGCTGGATGAGGCCTGCGCCGGCTTCACAAGGCGGCCCTCACCCCCTTTCCCACCGGTCACTAAACTGAGCAGGACTACGGTCACGGAACGAACTAGACTCGGACGAGAGCTAAACTGCGTCTGGGCCTATCCTCCACTTCCAGAGGGTCCGGAGTGGCCAAGCCCATGGCCACAGCGTTCGTCTCGTTCCGTGGGGGTACACCAGCCACCGTCACGCTTGTGTTGCGTGTATGGGCCTGCCTGACCTCGTACTCTCACGTCTCCGGGCCGGCTGAGATCTTGGTCTGGGCCGGTTGAAACTGACTTTCAGGGCGGCTGAGATTCAGCTAGGATAGCAGGCCTGAGGAGGAGGGCAATGAGGACGAGTAGACCAGGCCAACTTCACACTTGCGCTCCTCCTGCCCTCCCTTGCCTCTCTCTCTCACACCTACTCTCAGTGCAAACCAAGAGCACCAGGAATGGGACCTGAATCTTTGAAGCATTTTTTTGAGACATAAGTGACGGTCAAGACGTTAGCAAAGGTGCAGTATGCGGTCGAGATGTCGGGCGCGTCGGCGACGGTCGGGGATCTGAAGAAGGCTGCGGGCGAAAAAATGCCGATCCCGGCCGGAGGAGTCCTCAACTAGTAACATTGAATAGGAATAAATCCTCCTACTCACACTCGTGCGCCTATGGACCGTGCTCGGCGAGGAAGGTGCGCGCTGTAGACTATAATTCAGAGAATTTTGCGTGGGAGGCTGAGGAGGTGAAGGCTGAGAGTGAGGTTGAGGAGGCCCTGGTTGTGGTTCAGGATGAGATGGAAGACTCGGAGGACTCCGATTAATCATCAATGGGCTCAGCAAACAGAGACAAGTATGACAAAAGAGTCACAACCATGGCAACAAGGTTGCTGGGCATTCACGTTTGTTTCAAAAAAAAAGCGGGGTTTCTGAAGTAAACGCTTGGTGAACAATACGTTTTGCGACGATCAACCGAGTTGTGAACGGTGCTCACGTTCACGTACCTACGTTCACGCTTTCGCCTGGTGCATTCTCCTTCCTACGCATTCACACACGGCTCCTACTGCCCGGGCCCACAGCTTGGCGTCAAACACACGGACAGCTCTGACACTTGCACGTGCTGTGCAGATTTATCTGGAATGCGGGTTCTGGCTCTCCGCGCGCATGTGCTCTCGCTTGTAGCAGAGCGTTCGCGCCTCGTGCTTAGCACCGCCCTTCAGGGCTCCAACCCACCACATCTCGTCTACCAGCGCTTCTCCGTCGACGGCAAGATTGTCGATCTCGTGTTTGACACCGCCCGTCAGAGCCGCTCCGGCACGTCACGGATCATCAACCAGCACTTCTCTGTCGACGACGGCAAGATGTTGATGATGCTCTTGCTCCAGGGTCTGCCACTCATCTCTTCGATGACTGCGTCTCCCAGCTTCTACTGCCATGAAGATCGGCAGTGTCACCAAGTTTCTCGCCAACCTAGATGAGGAGGCCTCCAGCAAGTTGCCCACAGAGACTGTCGTGGAGGAGTGGGAGGAGGCTTCCATCGACGATGTGTTGGATGAGCTTGAGTGCGAGCGTGCTGACAGCTTCCAGCTCCGTGCTGACAACTTCCAGCTCCGAGCCCAATTCGCGCAGCTCAAAGCCGAAAACGCGCAGGTCGAGGAAACCGTTCGCCAAGACGTGTGCAAGGAGTTGAGCAAGCAGATAGAGGTGATGGAGCACGCCTGCAAGCTGCGCATCGAAGACGAGAGCATTGCAATGGAACATAAGTGGAAGCGCAAGTTGGACATCCTCTCTCGTGGAATAGCCCGCCGTGCGGAGGACGAAGCGGATTGGGCCATCTGTTAGCTGGAAACCAAGGTGCAGGACCTGCAAGACCAACTTGGCCCGGCTAATGAGGCACACGTTGCCGCGCCCGCGCATTCGCCTGCTCTGAGCACCGAGGAGGACCATCCCCTCGCCCACCCCGAGAAGCCCGAGGAGGAACATCCCCTCGCTCACGTCAGCATCAACTTTCTCTGCGCCGACGTTGACGCGCAGCTTCGCGCTTTTCGAAGTGCCCAAGAGGAGCAGGACGCTGCAACCTTGGACCGCCCCGAATGGTGTGGTGACACTGTGCTTCCATGCCACGTCAAGCGCATGCAGGCTGCCCGGAACTGTCACGTTGATCGCATGCAGGCTGCTCGGAAATCGGTACGTCCTGGGTTTTGCAATTAGGGTTTATCAGTAGAAACCAAAAACCTTGTGCATGTGTATGTATGTGTATGGGTACATATCACTGTCCCGACGCCAGCGACCTCTTCGCCTTCCTCGACACCAGCGACCACTTCCCCTGGACTGCCCCGACGCCAACGACCTCTTGCGGGTACTACCCGCGCGCACACAAACAAATACATACAAAATGTATACATTAATACTTGTCTAGTTCATTTACATGTTGTTCATATTGGCTCGATACAGAGAGTGAAAAACTGCTCTATCAAACACATGGGTACTGTGGCTCGATGCAGAGAGTACAAAAACTGCTCTATCAAACAAATGGGTACTTTGGCTCGATGCAGAGAATGAAAAACTTCTTCAAAATTCCCAGCAGGCCTGGGGAGGCCACGGAAAACCATTATCTTTCACATTTGCCTCCGGCGGCTGGGGGTACCCCCCAGACCCCACTGACTGAAATGGAAGACCGCCGTGCGACAGTGACAGACGCGTTACAGTCAACAACATTCAGGTTATACTCGTCTGCGGCCGCCTCGGTGACCGGGGCGGCGGCAGCGAGACACCCGCTGCCTCGGTGCCAAGGCACAAAGTGCAGGCCCGGCACGCCCGGTATTCTGAAATACGTAATCCGTAGTAGGTCATTTTTGCGGAAGGGAATCGAATTGTCAAATACTGTGTCGTAGTCTTGAATTACTTGTTTGGTGTTTCCAAAAATAGTCAACTTCCTTTTTTGGCCTCTTTTTTGGTGTGAATGGCTCCGTTCGCAAAAAAAACCTGGCTTCGGAAAAAGTCACGTGTTATTTGCGCTACGGATAATGGGGTCTCCACAAGAATTGGAAACGGTGCGATTTAATTCGGAGCCTAAACGGTACAAAAGCGTTTCCCTTCCTAAACGTTCGGTATTGACCCTAGTTAGCCTCGGGTGTGGAGTAGTAACGGAGAAACTGCGTTTTCCGTATCAAACACATGGGTACTTTGTCCCTGGGAACCGTCGCCTCTTTCAATTTGCATTTTTGTTGTTGCATCGGAAAATGGAAAATGAAATGGGTACTTGCGCAATGTTGCATCGGAACAATCAATTTTGATAGGGCAAAGTCACCCGGGGTCTTTGGTTTGGTCACGGGTTCATGTTTGGGGTGCATGTTCAAGACGCTTCCGCCCTTTCTTTGAGCTAGTGTGCTGACACCATTTCGCCGTCATGGGCGAATAGCTTTTTCATATTCGTCCCGCATCCAACGGGCATCTGCCGTTATCTATAGAATGTGTTCTCTGTGAGCTAGGAAGTAGGGGTAGGACGCAGTGTGTAGGCAGTAAGGGGTAGGGGGTAGGGGGTAGGGGGCAAGGCTTAAGCTATAGAGCGACGGATGGCTCAGACCTCTAGAACCTTGCAGCTCACCTGCTGGTGGCAAGTACAGACAGACGTTGCTGTAGTTGGGCCTGCTCGAGGAGTAAAGAGGCCTTCTCTTGCTCCCTTTCTTTTCCGCTCTTCCCATCCTCTCCCCTGCCATGCATTTCCAGGAGAGTCTCTTCCACTAGATCTAGGTTCTCCTCCAAGAGGTCTTGAAGTTCATGCGTCAGAAAGGAGAAGAGGAGGAGGAGGAGGAGGAGGAGGAAGAAGAAGAGCTCCTCTTCCTCCTCCGAGAATCTTGATCGTAACTGCGGGTCTTAGACAGAGAGTGGCAGCGCTGCCGCCGCACTGCACTCACGTGGCGCGGCGCGGCCAACGTGCGACGAGAACATCAGAGTTTCATCTTCTACTGCACTAGCAGAAATTTCAGCTCAAACGCCGGTAGGCGTCAGTGCGCCGGTGCTGCCGGCTTGGACTCCAAGCTAGGACCCTCCTGTGGACTCCCAGCCCTCTTCCTCTTGCACCTCTTCTCCTTCGCATCCTGTACTTCCTTGCACGCTGCTTTCGCATAAAAGAGTAGAGAAGGAGTCTTGAGATGTAGCATTCGCATCCGCATCCGCATCCACCTCCGTGTGGAGCAAGGTGAGCGTGCTCACATTGTTGGCAATGCTCTGCCAGCATTCATGCATGAGCTTTTGAGGCAGGAGACTCACGAGTTATTCCGGCGCTGAGCACTGATGAGCATAGCAGCAGCAAGGACACGTCAGGGAGAGAGGACACCTGAGATATGCGCAACAAAACAGCAGCACGAAGGGCGGTCGGGAGACGAGCCAAGAACGTGTGCTGCTCGTTGCCACAAAGCCTCCTGCTCCATGGAGAGAGTGCGATGCAGTCAGTGGGACAGCACGCATCAGAGGTCAGATGCACCTCAGAATGGGAGCTACTGGTGACAAAGCTTGTGGCATCCTAGGAAGAGCAGGCTTGCAGGAGCAAACAGTCAAGCAGTTCAGCAGACACCAAGCTCGAAGGGCCATCTCTCCAACCACGCCATGCATTGCATCTGCCCCATGCTCATCTGCCTCGTGCGCTTGTGCACGAAGGGTGGCGGAGCAGCTTTGGTCGTCTTTCTCATCTCCAGCCCCCGGCTCGATCAAGGTCATCTTGATCTGTCATGGCAGAACATGTTCTGCCATCATGCCACGCGTTCGACTGGACTCCCCTGAGTAATGGAGTTTCGTTCCTAGTAAACTCTCTCTCTGGTGCACGCGCGCATGCCTCGGATGCTGGTGCTGGTGCGCACTGAGGCGCACGAGCTCGTGATCCTGCTAGTGCTGCATCTGCTACTCCCTAGTTGCCTTGATCACGGCAGCGTCACAGCGTGTGCGCCAGCTCTCAAAGCCACAGATGTGTTGCTAATGTGTTGCTAATGTGTTGCTAATGTGTTGCTAATGTGTTGTGCGCCAGCTCTCAAAGCCACAGACCTGCTTCAATCGGAGCTTGTTCGAAGCCGCATGGGTGTACGTGGCATGGGTCGCAGAGGTTCGGCCAACGGGTGCCAGGCCCATCCTCACACACACAGCCCTTGATGATTTTGCGCTCCATTGCTCTACAAGCTCAGCATCCGAGGACATGCATGTGCTGGCGTGGCCAAGTGCGCTCAAAGAGCGCGCCGGCAGCTGCATGTGCGGGGCGGAAATTGGGGGCGGCACGGCGCTCATGACTGACTGCCTCCTTGCCCCTCTCCTTCTGCCAAACAACGCACACGCGTTGTCAGCGCCCTTGTTGGCTCTTGTGTGTTTGTGTGTGCGCGCACTCTCGTGCGAGCGGTAAGCGATGGGGCTTTCAGGTTAGGAGACAGAGGACCTTTGAGCAGATGCAGCTTGTGCGCCACCGCAGAGGGAGGAGAGAAAAAGAGACCTATTAGAGAGCAAAAGAGACCTTTGAGCAGATGCAGCTTGTGCGCCACCGCAGAGGGAGGAGAGAAAAAGAGACCTATTAGAGAGCAAAAGAGACCTATTAGAGAGCAAAAGAGACCTTTGAGCAGATGCAGCTTGTGCGCCACCGCAGAGGCGCAGCACAGGGATGGGCGTTTTGGCTGCTACATGCTGCACAGGTGTGTCTGCTCGCACATGGGCACGCAGCGTTAACTCCCCGTGATCACAGGGGGTTGGACAGGGCCTCAGAGCCCTGTGCACCACACCGCCGTGCTCTCTTCTCTTCCCCCCCCCCCCGACCGCCCCCCCCGCCCCCCCTCTCCCCCCCTGTGACTCTGTCTCCCTCTCTCTCGCACTAGTGAGGGCAACGATGACTGAGGCTTGATCCTGACGCCTCCGCATGTGACAGACAAAGGAAGACGGAGAGGAAAGCGAGGATGTGAAGCAGCACGCAAGCGCCGCAGACTATGCAGCACGCACAGTAGGGCGGCAGACCGGAAGAGCATCAGCCTGTCGCGTGTGCAAAGCAACCGTAGAGAGAACACATTCTATTGACAGGACACATTCTATTGAGAACACATTCTATTGAGAGTTGCAGATCATCAGACCTGCTGTGTACGCAAACACGTCGTAGGAGTCGTCGACGCGCCTCAACGTTGTAGCGCGAGAGGGCGTGTAGAGCGCTTGCGCAAATTCCTGCCCTCTCCACCCTCCGCCTTGCCTGCGCGAAGCATGCGAGGCATGCGTGGCATGCACGAACTCATGCGTTCAGCTCTGTACTTGCCTTGCGCTTTCTTCATCTTTTTAAATGTAAAATGTTTGAGTGTCTTTGTCTGTGTACAAACTCTCAGAGAAAGAGAGAAAAGAGAGAGAGGCGCAAGGCGATAAGGTACACAAGCTCGGGCAAGCGGCGAGAGGACCTCGGGAGGTCGAGACGCGCGCGAAGCAGCGGGCCCGGCCAGTTTTCGCGTCGGCTCATGGGCAGTGCCGGAGGCGTTGCCGCCCCCATTGCTTCTTTTTGCCCTGGGCGGAGCGCGCGGGAGGCGGTAGGCACAGGTCCTGGGCTTCCTCCTCCTACTTCTCCTCCTCCTCCTCCTCCTCCTCCTCGGGCGCTGCGTATGAGGGCATGCGGCAGGGGCAAGCGCGCCGGTCTACTAAGCACCTTTCGCACGTCTTTACAGAGAGTGCTTGAGGAGGTTGTCTGTGCCAGCTGGCCTTTGATGCTCCTTCTCATATGACATGCCAACTTCTCCTCGGAGGTTGTCTGTGCCTCCTGAACTCTCATCCTCGCCTCCGTCTCGTCTGATGCCTCCCGCGCACCGTGTGCATCTCCCTGCTTTTGAAGCTGCTGCTCGAGCGCCAGAAACACTCCCCATACTTTCTCATCCGTGTCCGATGATGATGTCTCACGTTGAGAACATGTCGACAACCACGCCCCGCATTGCGTCGGCCCCGACCTGACAAGGAGGCTGCGCTTGAAAGAGGACACTCTTTCACACTCTGGTGAACGCATCATGCGTGTCAGGATCATCACACACTTGTCACATCATCACACACATGTCACATCATCACATACATGTCACATCATCACATACATGTCACATCATCACACACTCTTTCAAACCCTGGTGAACGCACCATGCTTGTCAAAGGATGGGGTTTAGGCATTAGGCTTCAGGGCTTAGGGTTTGAAAGAGGACACTCTTTCAGAAATTCTTTCAAACTCTGTCAAGAACACCGTGCTTGCTTTAGACGGGCCCCAGTAAACACAGTGCTGTTTGGTTTAGGATTGAGTACGCGCTGTTTGGTTAGGGTTGGGTACGCGCTGTAGCAGCTTGATCACTCACTCACTCACACACACACATACACACATACACACATACACACACACACACACACACACACAAACACACACACACACACACACACACACACACACACACACACACACACACACACACACACACACACACACACACACACACACACATACACACACAGGGGACAGGGCATACATAAGGCCCAAGTTTAGTGCCAAGGTTTAAGTCCGTGCTGTTGAGTATGCGCTGTAGCGGCTGTGAAAGCGGTTAGGGTTCAGTGTATAGGATGCAAGGTTTAGGGTTGAGGGTTTAGGGTTTAGGGTTTAGAGTAGGATTGCGAGGGACGAAATAACCCTTGTGTGGCCCTTATATGGGGTTGCTGAGGATAATGTCCTTTATCCTAAACTAAACATCAGCTTAGTACCTCGCCCCGCTTGTAACTCTCTCTCTCTCTCTCTCTCTCTCTCTCTCTCTCTCTCTCTCTATATATATATATATATATATATATATATATATATATATGACGCACCGAGCTGCGATGCCTCTTCATGCCATGTGTCGTCATGTGCTTCATGAATTTGGGAGGTGCCGCCGTGTCTGTGTGTGTTTGTGTGTGTGTGTGTGTGTGTGTGTGTGTGTGTACAATACATTAAATACACTAACTCTCTCTCTCTCTCTCTCTCTCTCTCTCTTACTCTCTCTCTCCCTTCTCTCCCTCGGCACTCGTCAAATGTAGCCGTAGAGACCCCCAGCCATGTCTGTCTTCCCTCTTCCTCCTTCCTCTGTCTCCCAGCTTCCTCTTGCCTCTCCGCCAGCTTTCTTTCTCTCTCCTCACCGAGCTTCCAACAAATGAGGTGTGAAGAAGGTTTGAAAGAGGGCGTCGGTGACTCGCGCACGGGCGAAAGGAGCGGAGGGCTCGAGGTGCTGGAGATCTGCTTGGCTGTAGAAGAATGGCGACGAATGGTCTCGAGCCTTCCAAAACCCACTTGCGCGAGAAAAAAAGAAACACAAAGTGCCGTGTCAACAAGCAGCGATACACAACGCATGCGTTACACCGCAGCACTACACAGGGCACTGGCAGCGCACAAGTGCGTCAAGGACCTGGCGGAGCTGGCGAGACACGGCGGGGGCATGCGCGCTGCGTCTCGGCCCATGAGCTTAACGCTCTGTGCTTTGTCAGCCCTCCCCGGCCCCTCCAGCAGCTCGTCGCGGGGCACTCGCCGTGGCCGCAGCGACACTCGAGGCTCGCGAAAGGCTTCAAGATTTTCATACAGACCGCGCTTGCCCGCTGAGGCTTTCATTGGTAGGTGTGTCTCGTCCGCCAGCCTGAGCAGTCTTCGCACGTTCGTGTTCTGCTCCGCCCTTGACCCTGGCCGCGCCTCATCCAAGCCAGCTCTCACCGCCTCCGCAGCTGCAGCCGCTGCCACCTTCTGTTCTTTCCCGTCTGCCCTTGCACATGCACAAACGGTGCTCACAATCATGATCCAAGCGCAAACACAGACTCGAGGCAGGCACAGTCGCGCTCAGAGTCACACCTGTCCCAAACCGCGAAACGATGGCGCATATCCGCTTGTGCGCGTTCTTGAGGAGTTGGTTCCCTTGAATCTTGGCTTGCCGCTCAGCTTCGTCCAACTCAGCGTCGCGTGTATGGCGTTGAGCTTGCAATGTTCTTTGTTCAGCAAATTCGTGGTGCCGTCTACTAGCTGCTCCCGACCTCGGGGTCTCAGCTTGAGATTCGCGCTTCATCTGCGCCACGTCAGACTCGGAGTCGAGCATGATTTATCCTCAGGCTTGAACGAACTTCGGATATGACTAACGATATTAGACCGATATTAAAAAAAATTCAAAAAAATACTTGAAAAATGGAAAAACGAGTTTACTGGATCTATTTTCCCATTCTTATCACGACTGACTCAGTGACTCACAGTGAATAATTTAATACCCTTCTTAATTTCTTTTCACACCTTTGAAATTAAAAACCACGTCGTACGAGCTGTAAAGTCTCAAGTGATTCGAGTTTATTTTCCCTGAGAAGCAAAACCTCACAGCAGAGTTCACACAGCTGGGTTGGCAATGCCGAGTCTTCCATTGCCCGCGCCCGGGGCAAGTGCCAGTGGAAAGGCTGTCGTAGGCAACGGCACATCCAGTGTACAGACCGTCCTGACCGAAGAGATTCGTCGGCAGCAAGAGTGTGTGTCTGCCTGCTCTAAGCTGTGTGCAGACATCCAAGACACACTAGGTGCTTCAATTAGTCCTGCGATCACGCAATTAATGGGGACGCAAGTGAAGACACCAAAGGCAGCCTACCCCGAGGAGAGCAGGTCAGGAGTGGGAATCGCGCTACGAGGCTGCAAGATCGAATCATTTCTGCCCGGCGTGCCGGTATAAATTTACTATACATATTTATTATACACCTCTCACCGGTCTCCAAGTTCTCAAAAGTCCTCTACAGAGTGACTTTATACAGTAAACATACAAGGGCACTGACTTTTGAAAAACATTCTTAGGCCTCAAAGCTCATGAATGTTGGGGACGAGATCGTCGAAGTCGACGGAGTGGTACTGAAGCGACTATTTCTGGATCAAAGCACAGCACAACACAAGCGCACCGATACACACTCACTGGCTCTCCCCTCTCCCTCTCCCCGCTCCCGAACCCCGCAGGTTGTCACCGAAGGCACGGCACGGCAGGCGCTGCTGGGCTCCGACGTTCCGGGGTCTTTCGTCACCATTCGCTTCCTTCCTCATCAAATAGCCCCCTCTGGGATTGGTGCTGGAGGCACATTCTGGTCGGAACAGATAGGGTTGCTGCCGCATGCATCCCAGAAAAAGAGTGCTGGGTTGCAGACGATCTCCCTTAGGCGCATCCCCAAAGAACTTCTCGCGGGCAGACGCGTGATGCTGGAGTACCTGCGGCAAATGAAAACCTCCGCGCTGCGCCGTGATGATAAGGAGACCGCTGACCTGGTTGATAAGACTCTGGCTCATTGGCTGTCGATGGGGCCCATGGAAGAGCATTTTAAGAATCCGCTCGCAGGGACGGAGTTCTTCTCAAACTTGACCTCGCACGTGGCCAGCGTCAGCGACATGCTTGGCGATCTCACTGGACACCTCGGTGCCATCGTGGACCCTGCCGTACTGCAGCCGGTGGTGCTCGAGTACGAGCATCTACAGAAAGAGGTGGAGGATTTGAAGGCGGCCTACGCCCCTTGTCCTGCTCTCATTTCTCAGCTGAGTCAGCAGTTAAAAGAAACCAAGGAGGCACTCGAAATGGATGAAATTGCCCTTCATCAGACCAGGGAACAGGCGATACAAGCAAACACATCACGTGTGAATCTAGTCTCCAGCGGCCGTGTCAAACTCGGTGCCGGCGCTCCCGCTGCAGGTTCATCTGGGGACTGTGTCCACAGACAAAAAGCACAAGAACACGAGGAGCAGGGCAACAAAGCACACGTGGGTGCTATTTCGGGCATCGCACAGCTGCGCAGCGACAATGCGAGCATGCGCGCCAAGATCTCTGAACACGAACTGCTGCTCCAGGACTTGAAGATGACGATAGAGACCTTGAGGGTCGAGCTCCCCAGAATGCCCGCGCACGTGTCCTTGAAGGATATGATCCCCAATCTCCAGGAGCGCATTTCCAAGAGTAACGAGGTGATCTCTCTCTCTCTCTCTCTCTCTCTCTCTCTCTCTCTCTTTCTCTGCCTCTCTCTCCCTTTTTTCCTCCCCCCCTCTCTTCCTCCTCCCTTTATTCCGACCGTCCCTCCCTCCCTCCCTCCATTCTCTATGTCAAATGTGAAATACAGTGGCAGGACACGCACACAATCATGATCATAAGTCATCTTATATTATCTTGCGTTATATATTATATATCATATATCTTTAAGTCTATTAGTAATGTACAATTACGCTGGCGGTAAGGGGGGAGCCTATGACTATGAAGCAAATGAAGCAAAATAAAGGGTG
>Ga0315905_10006262_pt1 | contig 12089 bp, 16 predicted proteins | sample LakEriMetagenome_5_FD_203522 | JGI IMG/M metagenome (GOLD analysis project Ga0315905, IMG submission 203522) | Freshwater fungal communities from buoy surface, Lake Erie, Ohio, United States - Buoy 4 MA121 | ecosystem: Environmental > Aquatic > Freshwater > Lake | place: USA: Lake Erie, Ohio...
AGGCGCAAAGTGCGCCAATACCAAAAGAAGACAAATCAAAGAGCAATTGTCCGCGCCTTGCGAACTGGCTGAACGTCTGAGTTTTGTCACTCATGCTCAGATGAGTGATCTAAGGGTTTGATTAGAAGCTAGTCAATTTCACCATTGTGGTGTCAAACACATCACAAGGTGAAGTCATGAACCCTATCGATCCATCAGCGCAATGGGGACTGCCAGATCTGGTGTACGTCCCGTTGAGCTTTATTGCCGCGCGGTCAAGGGTGCTCTCGAAAGAGATGCGCGAGGAACTGCGGGCAGCTGGCATTCCAATATTTCAAATTGCGGGGGCTCCACACGTTCGATACGCCGAGGTCAAGGATTTCTTTGACCGACGCTACCAGGAAGCGAAGGCGGAACAGGCCAAAGCTAAGCAGGAGGTCGCAGAATGATCTCCGACAACGAGCAGCTGGCCGACTCAATTGCTCAAGCGGTCGCATTTGCAACTGCCACAGCATCCATTCGAGTGCTCGACATCGGAGACGTCGCGGAAGTCTTGGGCGTCTCTCGGCCGACCGTTTACCAGTGGATGGCCGCGGGCAACTTCCCTCAGCCGAGGCAGCTGAGCATCGGGCGTTCTGGGTGGCTGATTGACGACATTCGCCAGTACTTAGAAACGCGGCCCCGCGGCGTGGCCACTGCAAAGCGTCACCGCGCCAAGGAGGTCAGAAAATGACCCCGGAAATGAAACGACCCCCTAGTGCGCCAACACCAGGGGGCCTCAAAGCAGGAACGACGACGAGCTCCAATCATACGGTCACGGCAGCTTCGCCCGCAAGAATCGTCCTGGAGATTAATGGCCAGCGCCTTGAATGCGAGGCGGTCCAGGACCGGCACCTGCAAGTTTGCGGTGACGAGCTCTTTGCGGTCGACGATTCGGGCGGCACGGTGCTCTGGGCGCTCCCCGACGAGGACGTCGTGGCGACAGTGCTGGCCTGGTGCGCGGAGCGCCGGGAAGCACAAAAAAAAAGGGACTCGCAGTTGTTGGCCGAAGAATTCGATCGGACGGTAATGGCCATCGCGTACGCATTCCAAAACAACACTAAGCACTAAGGGTGGGAATGAGCGCGGTCCTAAACGAACAGAAGACCCTGGTCGATTACGCCAGGCAATACATCAAAGCTGGCTGGGCAGTCCTGCCTTTGCATTCGATCGCCAATGGGCAATGCACTTGCGGAAAGAAAGACTGCAAAGCTCCCGGCAAACATCCCCGAATGGTGCTGCCATATTTTGAGAAAGGCGTGCTGGATGCAACGACAGACCTGGAGGCATTCGCTGAGGCGGTAGATCTCTTCCCTCATTCGAATTTGGGAATCAGGCCGCCCGCTGATGTCATGGTGCTCGACATTGACCCGCGCAATGGGGGAGATGAAGAGCTCGACGAGCTGCAGGGTCGGCACGGCCGTCTCCCGGATACAGCGGAGCAGATCAGTGGCAGCGGCGGTCGACACATTCTGCTCAAGGTGCCAAACGGCGCCAGGCCAAAAGGCAAGCCTGGCAACGGCATCGACATAAAGACCTCGACCGGATTTATCGTGGCCGAGCCCAGTATGCATGCTAGTGGGCGCCGATACGGTTGGGAGGCGTCTAGCAGCCTGTTAGAGGGCGTCAGAATAGCTCGGGCGCCAGACTGGCTTCTAAGCCCGTCCAGGGCTGCCACAGAGGCCTCTACGAGCATCCAATTGCGAGAGCTCGCACCATTAGAGATGACCAGGCTACGCAGTGCACTGGCCGCAATTCCATCAGACGACCGCGACCAGTGGATTAAGTTTGCTCATGCGCTGGCAGCGGTAAAGGGCGGCAGAGAGCTCTGGATGGAGTGGAGCCAGACAAGCAAGAAGTTCGACCCGGCTGACGCGGAGCGCACCTGGAGGAGCCTCAAGCCAAAGGGCGAGGTGAGCTATCAGACGATCTTTAAGCTTGCCTCTGACCTTGGCTGGAAGGGCCCTGAGAGTGCTAACGAGCCAACAGTTAAGCCTGCGGCAGCTGCGCTTGAGTATGTGCTGGTTGACGAGATTGGTGAGGCGCATGACCCGCTTGAGATTGTTGAGGGCGTGCTGACAGCAGGTGCGCTTAGCGTCATTTATGGCGACTCAAACGTGGGCAAGACATTCGCGGCGCTCGACATGGCCTGCTCAGTGGCCAGGGGGGCCAAGTGGATGGGCAGAGATGTTGAGCCAGGCCTGGTGCTATACCTGGCGTGCGAGGGCAAGGGCGGCATCCACAACCGGCTCAAGGGTTACATGCTCAAGCACCAGTGCCGCCTGGCTGACCAGCTGGCCATCGTGTATCGCCCGGTCAATTTCCTCTCAAACGGCGACGACGCCCAGGCAACCATCGAGGCGGTGCGCGAGCTCGAGCGGAGGCTTGGCAAGCCCGTGCGATTGATTGTGGGCGACACCCTTTCCGCAATGATGCCGGGCGCTGACCAAAACGGCAGCGAGTCGATGACGGCCGTCACGGGCAACGCCCAGCACGTTATTCATGAGACAGGCGCCCACTTTCTGCTGATTCACCACAGTGGCAAAGACCCCAGCAAAGGCGCTCGAGGCAGCTCAACCTTGCGGGCCGCAATCGACACTGAGCTCGAGGTGAGGGAGGACGGCAGCGTCCGCGTGATTGAGGTTACTAAGCAGCGCGACCTGCCAACCAAGGGCGAAAAGATCCACTTTGCGCTCCAGGCCATCCAGGTCGGCAGCACCAGGAAAGGTAAGCCAATCACGACATGCGTCGTCGAGCCAGCAGAGCAGCCGGCCGCAACCGTACGCATGAGCGAATCAATGAGGCAGGCCATGGACCTCCTGGGCGACGTCGTGAGCACCGGCGCGGTTGAGATCGACCTGGGGCCCGCGCTGAGAATGCGCGGCGCAAGGGTAGAAGATTGGCGCAAGGCCTATGTGAGCGTGCATGGCCTGAGCAATCGGGACGCAGCACGAACCCAATTCAATCGAGCTCTGAAGTCACTTTGCGAGGCCGGCGTGATTGTCCACAACGCCGAGGCCGGGGTGGCGTACGTCGGGACTAGGGTCGAGTGATGCGGTCGGCCTGGTCGGTCGCGGTCGGTCGGATGGACACAAAAGCGTCCAAACCGGCCAGAAAAGCGGTCGGTTCGGTCGGCGGCTCTAAGAGCCGACCACCCGACCACCTGGATGGAAGCCCCCTAGTCCTTGCGAACGTCGAATTGGATCGACTGGGTATCGGTCTGAATCGCTCGCGCGGTCGATCGGATTTCATCGACGTCCAGGCGCATCAACTCGACGAGGTCAAGCGTTTTATGTGCGTCATCCCAAGCAGCTCCAATGAAAGCTCCGGTCAAGGCAAAACCAACGATTGCCCATACAGGCCCACCAGCCAGGCCAACACCAATTCCAAGCACTGCAGCAGTGATAAGCGGATTCATTCAGCTCCCCTTTATTGAGTGACAAGGCATAGCATGACATGGCGTGATCTATGGCGATAAACATAACAAAATCAATGACTTACGATGGGTTTAATAGTAGACTAAACCTGACATTCAGGTGCCGATGAGGCGTAAGGCGAGACAGATGCAAACGACAGAACAGAAGCCAAAAAGAAACGCTAAAGGGCAGTTTGTGAAGGGGCAAAGCGGCTGCCCGACGGGCCGGCCGCGCGGCATCGCGGACCTCCGTAAGACCGCGCGAGGGCTGCTCGAGTCACGGCAGGAGCAACTTGTGCAGGTGCTAATCGACAAGGCCGTGTCAGGCGATCCGGCTGCGCTCAAGCTTGCCCTCGAGAGGGTTTACACGGCCCCCAGGCAGGCCCATGAGGCCGTCGAGATTGAAGGCCTGGCAGAGGCTAAGACTTACGCTGAGCAGGCCCACGCAGTGCGCCAGGCACTTGCCAAAGGGCAGATTGCGCCTGACGTGGCCGGCACGATTCTGACCGGCATCAAGGATGCCGCGGTGGCCGAGCGCATTGAGGCGCTCACGGATGAGATCGAGGGCCTCAAGGCCCAGCTGCTGAGCGCCTGACATGAGCTCAATCCAAGCCCTCGAGCGCCAGGTCGCAGAGCTTCGTCAGCTGGTCAGGCTGAAGGCCGGCATTCCCGACGTACTGCAGGCCATTGCATACGGCCAGCAGACCGAGGCAGAGGCTAAGGAGAGTGCGCTGAGCAGAGTGCCGGAACAGTGGCGCAGCGAGGTCCGCGTAAGGGTGCTCAGCTTGCCTTGGCTAAGCGGTCGATGGGCGGGCGAATACCGCACAAATGCCGTACATCGGACTGAAACCATTGATAGAACTGACATGACCCCTGCCGTAATACGGCGGAAAAGAGTAGCCGGAGGGGTATATGGAGAGGGCCCGGGGGTCGGAGAGATGCCGACCCCCCATCCCCCTGTCTCGCCGGCTGGGGGTGCCCGCCCTCGCCGGGGCCCCGCCCCCACTCTGTCCGATTCACAAATCAGACCAAACGATTTTCAACCACAAGAGGAAAGCAAAGCATGACCGACACGACGACCCAATCGAAGCGCGACGCCAAGCGCGCTGAGATAGAGCAAGAGCTGGTAACGCTAAGAGAGGAGCTCGACGAAGCCAAGACACTGCGAGAGCAGCGCCAGGCGGAGCTTGACAAGATCAACGCGGCCATCGCCCGCACAGACACCGAGATTGTTTACCGCACGACGCCTGGGCGCGCTGCGCTTGATGCCAAGGCCGCGGCCTTGGCGCAAGTCGCGCTTGGAGCAATCGATTTAGACGAGGCGCGCAACTTGGAAGGTGGCGGCCAGAGCGAGATGAGTCTCAGCGAGCTCAATACCTCGCTGACGGGGCTCAGGGCGGCAAAGCGTGACGCAGAGACAGAGCTTCGTCACGCTATGAGCAGAGTGCGAGCTGCCGGCACCAACGTGTTGCAGCTGCAGGCTGGACTGCATGCGCTGGCATACGAGGAAGCCTGTGACGAGCTTCTAAAGGCCTGGGCAGACCTGCGGGTCGTTACGACACAGCTGCAGGTTCGCAATTCGACTGCCCTGCCGACCTGGGACCAGACTTGGGCGCTGCTGCGACTGCCTCGACACACATGTAGGAATGTCGGCCGCATCGACCCAATCGGAAGCAATTTCATTGATGGCACGACCGAGACCATGGGTGCACATATTAGTGCGGCTGAGCGCCGCGTGCGGGCAGAGCTTGAGGACCTGGGAGTCGACGTATGAGGACCATTGAGAAAGCGCGCCTTAATCAGATCACAAGGGACCCACACGCAGCCTCTAAGCAGCTGACTGGTTTTGACCCGAAGATGTTGGAGCGCCACCTCCAGACGGCAGCCAAGCTCATGCAGGGCGGAGCCTTAAACAGGCAAGACGTGCTGTGGCTCGCTGAGCAGGCGAAGGCCAGCAACGTGCCCATGGACAGGTTTAAGCAGGTCCTCAAAGCCATCAATACAGAGCCAAACCCCCAGCGCCGAGCGGAGCTCTACGCTATGGGAGTAGGTGGCGACAAGGAAGCTGCACGCGTTGGTATGGAGATGGCCAGGACATACTTGACCACGGATACGGCCAACCGAGTGAGCTCTCGCCTCGAGGGCAACCAACCCAAAGACACGGCCAAGAGCGACCCTGACCCCTACTGGGCAAAGCGGTACAAGGATGAGCAGAGCCAGGAGCAGTCGCGGCGTGCCCAGATTGAGGCGGCAATCCGCGAAGCGACGGGTTATGTGTCCCCAGATGACATGACGCTCGAGCAGCGCCAGGCCAATGCAAAACAGAAGGCCAACGCCCTGGCAGATCGCCTTGAGGCAGATCAAGGCAAGCCCAGGTCACTCAGAGAGGAGCTGGCGGCTAACGTCCACGCGGCGGCTGTGCTTGATGAGTTGCACGATTTGGGAATTAACACTGAGCGAGACACGTTCGACGCAGTTCAGGAACGCAGCCAGGTCAGTCAGCAGGTCGCCGAGTGGCGAGCCAACGAATAACTTCAAGGAGTCATGACTATGAATCCCTTTATTGCAGCCCTGGCTAACAGCCCGTTAGTCGATAACTTGCTCGACCAAGGGCGGCGAATTCAACCGCGTCTGCAATCGGTCGCGGGAACGTTAACAAGTAATGTTCAGCCCGGAGAGGCCGTGGCGCTTAACGATCTGGCAGCGCAGTACGGTGCCAGAGCAAATCGGCTCTACACAGAAGGGTCAGCCCTGGCGAATGCGGAGCCTGACGTTGAGGGCTTCAAGCGCCTAGCAGAGCAGCGAAGGGACCAAGCCGGGAGCGCGATGCTGACTGCACTGGCCGCGCAATACGCTGGCGATCGATTTTCTCCAATTGCAGAGCAGTCCTTGCAGCGCGCCAACAGTGCCAGGCAGCCGGTAAGAGTAGGTAACGCTGGTGTAATCGATGAAACGGGAGAGTTTGTCGCCGACCCCTTTTACAAGCGCGACCAGCGATCACAGTTTCTACTGAATCAAGCAAAGGGCTATGAGCAAATGGCGCTTAATGCCCGCAGCGCTCAAGAGAGGGCAGACGCTACCAGGCAGCACAACGAAACGATGGCCGAGCTCCGGCGCATGCAGCTGCAGAACCAGGCAGCGCAAACGTCGTTTTTGAATCAACAACGCATGGACGCTGCAGCCTCGCGCAAGGACAAAGAGGTCGGCCAGGGTGCCCAGAATTTGAGCAAGCGCCTCGAGGACGTGACGAACCTCTACAGCAGCGTTAGAACTTTGAACGATAGGCTCACGAACTACTCTGGCCAGGGCAAGAAGGACGTGCCAGGCATCGGGTATGGCACCGACCTGAGCTTGCTAGGGTTCGACGTCAGCGGCCCTTTCTTGGGCTCAGAGGGCCGGGAGAATCGCGCGATGGTGAAAAGCGTGGCCAACGAGCTGCTGCGCCTGGCAAGCGGCGCCGCGGTCACGGTAAACGAAGCTCAGCGCAAGCAGCTCGAGCTGATGGCCAGCGGCCAGTACAACGACCAGGATTTTCTCAACGCCTGGCGCAACACCATCGTGCCGAAGATGAACGAGGTGCTGGGGAATGTGAGCGGTGGATTCTCGCCCGACGTGAAGCAGAGATACATGGAGCAAGGCGGCCGCATCGACGTCACCAAGCCCATTCTGGCGCCTAGCAACGTGCGTCGATACAACGAGAAAGGCGAGCGTGTCGAATGAAGCGAGTGACATTGCCAGACGGCACCGTGCTGGAATTTCCGGCAAACACCCCGCAAGCGGTTATCGACCAGGTACAGGCGCGTGAGGCAGCCTCTGCCAGTCCAAATTCGGCAATGAATCAGGCGCTGGCCAAGGCCTTCGCAGGCCGGGACGTGGGCCAAATGAGCGCACCCATGCGGGTGCTGGGCGGTGCCAAGACCGCGCTCGATCGAGCTGCATTCGGGCTTAAAGGGATGTTCACGGACCTAACGCCAGAGGACAAAGCGCTGCTCGAGCAGGGTCGGGCGTTCGTGGACCAAGGCGGCACCGCCGCCAGTGTCGGCAGCGTAGGAGGCGACATTGCAATCGGTGCCGTCCCAGCCTTCAGGGCCCAGCGTGCCATCCAGGCCACGTCACGCGCGCTGCCTCGCGCACTGGCAGTTATCTCAGGCAACCCGGTTGTCGCCGGCGCTGGGGCAGGTGCTGCCACAGCGGCAGCTCTCACGCCTGAGAATCGTGGCGAGGCGGCCGCTTTAGGGGCCGCTGGAGGCGCTGCAGGTGAAATCGTTGGCCGAGGGCTAGCCGGAGCCTACGGAGGCGCCAAGAGCTTCATCGAGCCCTTTTACGAGACAGGTCGCAACCGAATTTTGAAGCGCACTCTTGAGCGCTACTCAGCAGACCCCAACGCAGTGCGCGCTGCAGCCGCAAACCCAAAAGTCAATGTGCCAGGAGCGATGCCCACCCTGGCAGAGGCCACGATGGACCCGGGCATTGCCCAGCTGCAGCGTGGCGCTGCTGCCAAGTCAGTCGACGTGGCATCAGAGCTTGCCGAAGCCAATCAGAGGCGCGTCACAGCCTATCGAGATGCGCTGGACGATCTGGCCGGCACCAGTGGAGCGCGGCAAGCTGCCGACAGCGCACGTGAATCAGCAGCGCAAAACCTGTACGGCCAGGCATACGCCACGCGGATAGACCCCAAGACGTTACCTACTCAATTGAAAGCTGAGATTCGGAACCTCATGCAGCGCCCGAGCGTGCAGCAAGCCATGCAATCTGCGCGGCTGCTGGCAGCTGAGGAGGGCCAGGCACTGACAAAGGCTGGCAGCATAAAAGGGCTGCACTACGTCAAGCGGGCAATGGATGACCAGATCAGTGCTGCTCTGAAAGCTGGCAAGACTCAAGAGGCCGACGCGCTCAGAGCTACCCAGCAAAAGCTGCTGGGGACCATTGAGCAGCTGAGCCCGGTCTATGGTCAGGCGCGCAACACTTACGCGCAGATGAGCAGACCAATAAACCAAATGGACGTTGCCGAGGCAATGCGCGAAAAGCTCTTTCCCGCGCTTTCAAACTTTGACGAGAACCTTACTCGGCTGCGTCCGGAAAACTACGCGAGGGCCCTACAGGACTCCACAAGCACAGTGCGACAGGCAACCGGCCTCAACAGAGCCACGCTTGACCAGGTAATGACGCCTCAGGGCGTGCAGACCCTCGAGGGCATCGGCCGGGATGTTGCCCGGAATGTGGCCGCGCAAGAGCTCGCAAAAGTGCCGGGAAGCCCCACAGCGCAGTACCTGGCAGCTGGTAACACGTTGAGGCAAATTGCCGGGCCGACAGGCGTGCCGGAGGGATTTCTAGATTCACAGCTCGGTAGAGTTGTGAGCAGCGTCATGGGGCTGCCACTGAGGATCCCCGAGGAGCAGTTGCAGCGGATGCTGGGAAGAGCTCTCGCTGACCCCCAAACAGCCTCCAGGCTCATGGCAACAAACGACCCTCGGACGATGATTGAGATTTTGCGTCCCTATCTGACGCCTATCGCTTCGCAAGCGATGGCCGCTGAGAACAGATGAGCTCGGCGATTGAGGAGGCGCTCGAGATGAGCGCCTGGGAGTACTTGGTCATGCGCCAAGGGTCTGGCGATCCAGACGACCTAGAAGCGCCAGCTGTTTACACGCCAGGCCTCAATCAATCCGCCGAGAACATATCCCCACAGGAAGGGTGCTGTTTATGGGTAGTGAAGTGGAGCGACGGAGCTGCAATCGTCGCGTGTTTGCCTGCAGACAAACACCCCGAGCCCCTGACCCTTTATGGGTTCACGTTCGGCGGCGTTTACTTTCCCCACACCATGGCACCAGCGAATCGATTACCAGCATGAAGACCAAAGACAAAAAGACGACGCAAACAGAGATTGAATCGGTGCCTGCAGGCTCGGCCGGCCAGCAAGCCATGGTTCCAGTCGGACTCGAGGCATTCCACCGCTTGCGGACCTTGGCCGAGGTCGGTGAGAAAGTGGAGAGCGGAGAGCTCGCGACACTGCCGCCAGGGCACGTTGCTGTCCCGGCCGAACTTGCCCAGCGAATGCTCGGATCTCTCAGTAGAGAGGCCACTGAGCCTGAGCAGCAAGCGGCCAAATTGGGCGCAATAGTGGCGGCATTACGTCGACGCGGAGGGCCCCGCGTTGGCGGCGCTGCAAGCCTGGTGGACGCCCCCGCCGGGCAAGCGGTGCAGTGAGGTAAGCCCGTGCCCATGGACGCCGTGCATTGGAGCCTGGTGATGTTGCAGGACCCAGGTGCACTAGTGCGCGACGTGCGGCTGCCAACACGTATCTATGACACGTTTTACTTCGACCATGGATTGCGCGACCAGGAGCAGATTGCGCGAAAGCGATCTGCTGTAGCAAAGGTCAAGGAGGGAGTTAGAGGCCCTCGAAAAAGGCCCAAAGACTGATGGTGGGCGATAGAGGGTTCGAACCTCTGACTTCCACCGTGTGAAGGTGGCACTCTACCGCTGAGTTAATCGCCCCACAAAAAACGCCGTACAAATGCCGTACAGATTTGCTAAATCATTGATTTCACAACAGAAAAACCAGAAATGCTTTCCCGTGTGAAGGAAGGTTAACCGGATTTTTTCTTCAAAAAACCTTATATAAATCAATCATATAAGAACATGCCATGTCACACTAAATCAGATAAGATTGCCGTACAGACGCCGTACGGTGCGGCGCTGATCTTATCGGAGGCAGTGACATGTCCAAGTCGATTGAGCTTCACATCCACAACGCCCTGGGAATCAAGGCCCACTTAATTCAACACGCAGGGCTCTATCGCGTACAGCCCGACGCGGTCGAGAGCCAAGAATTCGCAGCTTGGGACGCTGCCAGGCCGCACACTGAAGTCGACAACCCTATTGAGGCCGCGCTGATCTTTGCCGACCGGTTAGGCCGCTTTGAGCTCGAGCATCGGTCTGTGGGGCTCTGAATATGGCCACGATCAAAACAGCTGCAGGCCGCGCAAAACTGGCGCCCCGCCGCGAGCCCTATTGGGAACAGATCGTCGTCGGGAAGCACCTAGGATTTCGAGCTGGGCCTGGCACATGGGTGGCCAAGGTCCACCAGGACGGATCTCGGCAGATTGCCAGGCTTGGGGACCTGGTGGACCTCCCAGACTACAAGGACGCGCTTGAGGCTGCGCGTGGCTTCTTTTTTCATGTTGATGGCGGGGGATCGTCCAACCGTTCAACGGTTAAGCAAGCAATGGAAAAATACATTGCAGGGATCCGCGGGGGCGTGGCGGGAAAAAACAAAGGCGCTTTGACGGACGAGCAGCGCGAAGCGAAGGCCAAAGACGTTGAGCGGTTTGTGAGGCATGCTCTTGGTGATCTAGCGGCCAAGCAGCTCACGTCTCTTACTCATGGCGCCGTGCAAAAGTGGAGAGAGCAACTAAAAGAGGGGAAGTCCTCGAGCTCGGTCAACCGAATGATGACAACGCTGCGCGCTGGGCTGAATTTCGCGCTTGAGCAGCGCATGGTTACTAGCGACGTTGCCTGGTCTAAGGCGCTTAAATCGATCGAAAACGCCGGCAGTAGGCGTGAGCGATATGTGACCAAGGACGAGAGGCGCCAGCTGCTGCAGCACATGCGCGATGATTTTCGGCCTTATGCCAAGCTGCTCTGCCTTTTACCACTGCGCCCTGGCGATCCAGAGGAGATGTTAGTCAAACACTACGACCTGCGCACCCATACGCTAACGATCCCCGCGGGCAAGACTGCATCTAGGCGTATTCCGATATCCGTTGAGGCCGAGGAAGTATTAAAGGCCGCTTGTAAAGACAAGCTGCCTGGAGCTTTTTTGTTTACGCAGCAAAACGGCAACAGGTGGCTAAAAGAGGCCAGGCGAGAGGCCGTGCAGGATGCCAGGAAATCCGCAAAGCTAGACGACGACGTGGTGCTGTACGCGATTCGCAGCAGCGTTATCACAGACATGATCGTCGGCGGGGCAGACCCGCTTACGGTGGCAAAGATTAGCGGCACCAGCATGCAGATGATCCAGAAACATTACGGTCATTTGGTGGACGCACACGCGCGCCAGGCGCTTTCGCTGGTGAGTTTGTAGGGATGGCCACGCGCCTCCCGAAAGCCCAGCGTGCCGCGCGTGAGCCTGTTAACGAGGCGCTGCTTAACTGCTACTTGGACAATTTAGATGTTGATCCGTGTAACGGTTGGAAGCTTCTTCATGAACTGAGTACTTACGTGCGCGCCAGCGATTGCCCTTATCCACTGAAAGAATGGTTCTGCGGTGCGGTGTTAGTGTCGGAGGGGGAGGAAATAGCTGCAGGTTTCATTACCGCACTTGGACTTCAGTTTAGACGCGGAGCACAGCCCAAGAAAATCAGCGACGGCACTGTTGCGGCAGTTTACGGTTGGCTCTACGAGCGAGCCTATAGCGGCCAGATCCGACGTGTCAGCAAGGCTCCCGCTTTTCCTAGCGAAATAGTGAGCCAGACTGTAAAGGAGCTTGCCATTTTGGGCTTTGATGTTTCTGAGGCATCCGTGAGGCGCAAAGTGCGCCAATACCAAAAGAAGACAAATCAAAGAGCAATTGTCCGCGCCTTGCGAACTGGCTGAACGTCTGAGTTTTGTCACTCATGCTCAGATGAGTGATCTAAGGGTTTGATTAGAGGCT
>Ga0315905_10006265_pt1 | contig 12085 bp, 9 predicted proteins | sample LakEriMetagenome_5_FD_203522 | JGI IMG/M metagenome (GOLD analysis project Ga0315905, IMG submission 203522) | Freshwater fungal communities from buoy surface, Lake Erie, Ohio, United States - Buoy 4 MA121 | ecosystem: Environmental > Aquatic > Freshwater > Lake | place: USA: Lake Erie, Ohio...
GCAGGCCAAGCTCTTCTCCGAGCAGTACGACCGCGCCTACAAGGACGTGCGCGAAGCCACGCAGGTCGTCTCCGACCGCCAGGGCATCGACCTCGTGGTGCGCTTCATCCCCCCCGCCGACCCGCTCGAGCCCGGTGAACCGGCGAGCGTGTTCCTGCAGCTGCAGGCACGCACCTTCGTGACCATGCCTGAGTCGATCGACATCACGCAGGATGTCGCCAAGGAACTCAACATCACCCTCGACTGAGAGGAACCGCCATGCGCACGAGCCACGTCGCTGTCCTGCTCGCTTCGGTCGCCGCTGCGTTCGCACTCGCGGGTGCGCTCGCCGGCGATCCCCCGGCACCTGCCAAGACCGCCGTCGCCATCGGCTGCGCCGACGCCCGCAGCGTGATGCAGGCCTACCTCTACCGCGACTCGACGCTCGAAGCGATGGCCGCGGCGCTCGACGCCAACGACGACCGCTGGCAGAAGGCCAACGAGGCCTTCATCAAGGCCCAGCGTGAGGCCTTCACGACCGGCGAGGACGGACCCACCGACGAGCAGTGGAAGGCCGTCGAGGTTGCACGCATGGCCCTGACCGAGGTGCACGAGGCGATCAGCGAGGCGTTCGATAAGGTGCTTTCCGAGCGCGCCCGCTCGGCTCAGCGCGACGTGGCCGCTGCGATCGAGCGCGTGGCGCAGGCCCGCAGTTGCTCGGCCGTGCACCAGCGCAGCGCGCTGTGGGGCCGCGAGCTCCCCGCCGACGAATACACCGACACCTTCGAGGAGTCCTCGCTGCTCTGGGCCGATGGCCTGGTCGAGCTCAACGACGACCTGCTCAAGGACCTGGGCCTGCCGCGTGATGCGCTTGAGCCGTCGTCGACGCTCGCCGAGCGGGTCGAGGCGCTCTTCGCGCGCTTCCAGCGCATGACCACGCTGCAGCCGCCTGACTTCCCGGAGATGGACGACGACGCCCCCGCTGAACCCGGCACCTGAACCGCACGGGCGTGGCGGCCCGCAGCATCGGGGTCAGTCGGCGCCCTTGGCCACACGCGCGCGGTCAAGCAGGTCATTGACCTGCCGCTGCGCCTGCCTGGCCAGTTCATCACGCACCGCACCGAATCCCGGGCACGATGCACCGAGCTCTGCCGCCATGCTCGTGACCGGCCGCCCCACCAGGCCGCACGGCACGATGAGCCGAAAGTGCGACAGGTCCGGCGACACGTTCAAGGCCAGCCCGTGCATGGTGACGTAGCGGCTCGCGCGCACGCCGAGCGCGCAGATCTTGCGCAAGGGCTCGGGCCCGACCCAGACGCCGGTGGCCGTGGCATCGCGCTCGCCGGCGATGCCGAAGCTCGCGAGCGTGCCCAGCACGATCTCCTCGAGCAAGCGCATGTGGCCGTGGATCCCGATGCCGAGCCGATTGAGGTCGAAGATGGCATACGCGACCAGCTGGCCGGGGCCGTGATAGGTGATGTCGCCGCCGCGGTCGGTTTCACGCACGGCAACCCCCGCGCGCTCGAGCATCGCGGGCGTAGCCAGCAGGTTCGCCGCCGCACCCGGGCGCCGCGACACGGTGACCACGGGGTCGTGCTCGAGCAGGAGCAGGTGCATCGGCTCGCTGGGGCCGCCGTCGCGCGCGGCGACCACACGCTCGTGCAGCGCGCGCTGCACGGCGAGCGCCTCGTCATAGCCGATGCGGCCCAGATCCTGGATGACGGGTTCCATGACGATGCAGGAGTCTACGACTACAGTCCGCCCGACCATGATCCACCCGAGCGCAGTCATCGAGGGCGACGTCACCATCGGCGAGGGCTGCGAGATCGGCCCGCACTGCACGATTCGTGGCACGGTGCGGCTCGGCGCGGGCAACCGTCTCATTGCCGGCGTGCACCTGTCGGGTCCGCTCACGATCGGCGATGCCAACATCATGTTCCCGGGCTGCTGCCTGGGCTTCGCGCCGCAGGACGTCGGCTTCCCGTGGGACAAGCCCGGAGCCGGGCTCGAGATCGGGAGCCACAACACCTTCCGCGAGGGCGTGGCGATCCACCGCGCCAAGACCGACCAGCCCACGCGCGTGGGCAACCACACCTACTGGATGAGCTGCTCGCACGCCGGGCACGATTGCCAGGTCGGTGACCGATGCATCATCGGCAGCGGCTCGCTGCTAGCGGGCCACGTCGAGCTTGCCGACCGCGTGCTCATGTCGGGCAACACCAGCCTGCACCAGTTCGTGCGCGTGGGCACGGGCGCCATGCTCAGCGGCCATGCGGGCAGCGTGCGCGATGTGCTCCCATGGTTCACGGTGACCACCATGAACTTCTGCGGCAGCGTGAACGTGGTCGGCCTGCGCCGCAACGGCTTCACGCCGGAGCAGATCGACACGGTGCGCTGGATCTACCGCACGCTGTGCCTGTCCAAGAGCCTGCCAAGCACGCGCGTGGCAGCCGTGCGCGAGCGCGCCGGCGATCCTCTGGTCGACGAGTACCTGCGCTTCATCGATGGCTCCAAGCGCGGCCTCTGCCTGCGCGGCGGCCGGCGCACCGGCGAGGAGTGACGGACGATCTCATTCGCCAAACGGCGGGCGTACTCCGCGGCGCAGATCGCGCCACGAAGCACGCCCGCAGCTGGGGGAGGCTGAGAAGCGCCACTCAACTACACTCCTCGCCGGCGACCGTCACCGCGACCCATGCTGGGGGAGGCTGAGAAGCGCCACTCAACTACACTTGAGCAGGCGACGCGGCAGCGGGACATCGCGCTGGGGGAGGCTGAGAAGCGCCACTCAACTACACTTCCATGAGCGTCACCCAGCGCACGAAGCCCGCTGGGGGAGGCTGAGAAGCGCCACTCAACTACACTCGAGCCGCCGTTGTCGACGCGCATCGGCGGGCTGGGGGAGGCTGAGAAGCGCCACTCAACTACACTCGGCCACGCAGCGCGGCCAGCACCCGGTCGGCTGGGGGAGGCTGAGAAGCGCCACTCAACTACACTCCAACCGCCCGGACGCCGGGCAGAATCGAGGCTGGGGGAGGCTGAGAAGCGCCACTCAACTACACTGACTGCTGTTCAGAGCCAGAGCCGGAGCCAGCTGGGGGAGGCTGAGAAGCGCCACTCAACTACACTGAGCGGGCCCGGCGTGCCATCGAGGCGCTGGCTGGGGGAGGCTGAGAAGCGCCACTCAACTACACTTGGGCACGCGCTCGATGCGAGCCTGATCTTGCTGGGGGAGGCTGAGAAGCGCCACTCAACTACACTCCCAGGCCCGGCGCCCGCGCACGTCCTCGAGCTGGGGGAGGCTGAGAAGCGCCACTCAACTACACTCCGCGCGTGACCAAGCCAACGAAGACCGAGCTGGGGGAGGCTGAGAAGCGCCACTCAACTACACTGTCGATCTGGTCAACGCCTGCGTGCACGGCGCTGGGGGAGGCTGAGAAGCGCCACTCAACTACACTGAAGCGGCACGTTTGACGTTCGCGCAGGAAGCTGGGGGAGGCTGAGAAGCGCCACTCAACTACACTGCCCCTTGACTCGCGGCCCGATCTAGCCGAGCTGGGGGAGGCTGAGAAGCGCCACTCAACTACACTCGTGACCGCGTTGGTCGCCGTCCACCAGTTGCTGGGGGAGGCTGAGAAGCGCCACTCAACTACACTTCATACCCCGCAGGAAATGCTACGAAAACTTGCTGGGGGAGGCTGAGAAGCGCCACTCAACTACACTCGGCAATGTCGCGGTTGTACCCACGCTGGCGCTGGGGGAGGCTGAGAAGCGCCACTCAACTACACTGCACAAGGCGCAGGTCCGTGCGGACAATGGGCTGGGGGAGGCTGAGAAGCGCCACTCAACTACACTGCAGAGTTGCGCTGCCGTATCGCGATCTCCGCTGGGGGAGGCTGAGAAGCGCCACTCAACTACACTGTTCCCGTGGCAGTACAACCCCTTCCGGCCGCTGGGGGAGGCTGAGAAGCGCCACTCAACTACACTCAGAGGTGCTCGGCATCGCGCGAGCAGGTCGCTGGGGGAGGCTGAGAAGCGCCACTCAACTACACTCGATGAAAGGCCAAGTCCCGCGCCAAGCGGGACTTGGCCCATTCCGGGCGCGTCAAAACAACATCAGTTGAGCGGGAGGGACTTCGGGTGGGACTCGCTTTTCGCCGAAGTACGCCTCCATTTTCCCAAACTGACGGTCTGTCACTCCGAGCAATCGCACTTCGCCTTCGCTTGGCAGCATGGCCCGGACATGGCGGCTGTGCGTTCGCATGCTGTCTTCGGTCGGGCAGTGTCGCGCGTAGACGCTGAATTGCAACTTCGTGAATCCCAACTGCAGCAGCCCCTTTCGAAACTGCGCGTATCGCTTCCGCTGCGCCTTCGAGCCGACCGGCAGGTCAAACATCGCAAACAGCCACATGATGCGATAGGCACAGAGGGACGCGCGACTGCTCTCGCTAGGTGCCACGGGGAAACCACTCTGGAAGGAACAGCTGGCGGCGGGTTCCCAAGACGATGCCCGCGAGGGAACGGGCCGTGCGCGCTGCAACATCGAACAGGGTCCGTTGGTCCACCTTGGTCCGGACCCCTTGCACGATCTCAGCCACCAGGTCGGACTTGGTTTGGGGATCCAGGTCTCGTCGGCCCCCACGATCAAGGTGGCGAAACACGGCCCAGTCGACCATGGGCCGATAGGGCTCAATGAGGTCATCAGAAAGGCAAAACGGGTTTTCACGGTGGTGGTGGCTCAACCCCAGCGTTGGGTGCAGGCCCGCCGCGCAGATGGCGCGCGTCATTGAGCTGCGCAGGATGGCGTAGCCGTAGTTGAGCAGTGCGTTAACCCCTGGCTCTTCATGGTTGCGCCGGAATCGTTCCCCAAGCAGGAGTGGCCAGTACACACCGGCGGCGTGTGCTTCAACGTTGGACTTGTCGCCACTCATCACCCGAGCCATCATTCCCCGCAATGGTGTGCCATCCCGCCCTGCTGCGTCCAGCACTGCTGCCTGCTGCCGCACCTTGGCCTTGACGACCTGCCGCCACAAACGCTTTCGTCGCACCACTCCCAAGGCCGCCTGGGCGTGGAAACGCGGGGTCTGCGCATGGTGATTGGCCAGCGGCATGAGCATGCCAGCGGGCGCCCGCCGCTCGTCGCAGACCACCACGATCGCTCCGGCTGCGGCCAACGCCCCGAGCGCGCGGAACGACACGCTGCTTGCAGGTTCACTCACGCAGACTGAGGCGATCTCGTCCAACCTGAGCCGGAAGTCTGGTCGCCCCTCGCGGCGGATGACAAGCAGGGATCCATCGACCCCGAGCCGACATCGCTCCTGTGACAGGTCCAGAATGTGATCAGGCATTGGAAGGTGTAATCACGCCGCTCGGCGACACGGTGATTCGCCGCAGGCCGAACTTGGCCATGCAGGTCGCCACACTTGGCTTGAACTCCTGCTTCAGTTTCCTCACCAGTGTCACGGGCCGGGCATCTGTCGATTGCGCCAAGGTCAATCTCTCGCCGCTAACACCACGAACAAGGAACACCGATTCGCAACCATCAAGGGCCATCCGAACCATGTCGCCACTTGCCAAGCTGAAGCAGAATCGGTGCCCAGGCCCCCAGTCGCGTTGAATCACGGGTTCCCCTCTGGCGGCCCGCCGCGCGGCCTCAAGGCGTGTGACAACATGACCCTCCCACTTCACCGGATTGCCGTCCGGTCCTAGGAGCGCCACGATGGCCATGTGATGGTTCGAACCCGGCGCGACGAACCGCTGCCGCGCACCAACTCCAACCGGGACGACGGACCCGCGTGCAGCGCGGATCCGCACGCGACGAATCGGAGTGCCTGGCGCCCCTTCCTTTCCCGGCAGCCGTGGAGGATCGTTGGAATTGGCAAGACATCGCTTGTCGCCCCCGCGGACTGCGATATGCGCTTGGACCGCCTGTCGAACCGCAGGGTCCACGATGTCCTCGACATCCCCACCAAGCGCGAAACTAGAAACTAGCTTGCGAACGTGTCGGACCGTCGGATCACCACCGATTGGGCGGCTGTAGTTCGTGGCTTCATGCAACTCACCCCGAATGGTTCTTGAGCCACGGTGGCTGACGACCATCTCAGCGGCCCTTGCGATCGCTTCGTCCGAGAAGGTCACCCAGGGCGCCGGCAATGCTGCAAACCGGCGCCGACCGGCACTGCGCGCCCCCTCTGCGGCATCGGCAAGGCGCTTCACCATGCCCGGGCTCGTCAATGCAATTGCAAGCGCATCAAGCCCGTGATGGCGGTGATCGTCGCGGTTCTTCCGGCCATCGGTCGGCGATCCGAGCATTCCTTCGATACCCAGTTCGCGACGAACGATGGCAGTCACCTGGCCTGCCGACGCGAAGACCCTTCGAACTCCATCTTCGTCCGAGGCGCCCCCATACAACTCCTCCAGGTAGCCGCATGCCAAGCGTGACGCATACCTCGTGTCATTCAATTGCCGTGAACAGAACTCGTCGCGCAGGTCGTCACCGAGGTCCTTCACGCGGAAGCGATCCAGCTTTCGCCTGGCATCTTTCCCTTGAAACTGGCCTACGCGAGAGAGGATCTGGGCGTATCGATCCGAATCGCCCGAGTAGGCCTCGAACGGCGTCCGGTTGCGCTTGCCATTCCGGTTCTCTTCCGCAAGACAGAGTGTCTTGTTCGCAAAGGAGTCATCCAGACTCCTGGAGAACGGAATGATGTGTTCGACATCCCACGGCGAAGACTTGGAGAACAACTCCGCCAGCGCAATGCTCCGCCCCGTGTAGGGGCACTTGCCACCGCACTCCTCGTGCAGCAGTGCCCGCTCGATGTCCGCACGGCTTGGATTCGCAAGGCCCAACTCGCGCAACCGCTCCGCCGCCGACTCTCGCTCCCCTTGCCGATTCCGGTTCGCCTTCGCCAGGTCTTGGCGATCCTTGCGCGACTTCTTGATGTCACGCGCAAGTTCGATGTGCACCTGCTCAGGGATCCCGTACGCGCGGATCAACTCGTTGACGATCCGCCGGGTTTCCGTCAGGCTTCGTTCCACGGTTGGATTGCGGAGGTGGAACAAGGACTTCCGCACTGGCGGCAGGCTGCCCGCGCGGTCACCTGCGACGAAGTGACCCGGAAACTCCCGCTGCCTGGCCTCTTGGACGGAGAGGCCCGCCTCAAGGTGCGGCAGCAGCCTGGAGAGCGCCAATCGGCTGAGTGTTGCATAGCCCTCCTCCAAGCGCAGTGCAACGAATGCCGCGACCGCATCATCCTCCAAACCCCAGGTCTCCCGGGCGCGTCGCTCAAGCGCCCGGTCCTGCTCCATGCTGAGAACATCCGTAATCACTCGCGTGCGATCACCATCCCCCATGGCGTCCCATCGCTGCCCAAACACTCCTCGCAGCCTGGCTCCGGTGACATTCCCCCTGATTTCCTTCTCGCCACCCTCCTCAAGATTGAAGGTTGTTCCCTTCAATTTCAGCTTGGTGCGCAGGCTCGTCAACCTGACCGAAGCTGAAGCGTCCAAGAGTGCCAACACCTCCGCCCGCTCACCGGATGTCAGAGCTCGCTCTGAAAACCCGCGGCGAGTCTCTGGAGTCAGTGCAGCCCCTTCCTCAACGGGGGTCCGAACGCGAAGATTGTTGACCACGGAGAGCATCCGGAACCGCTGAAACTCCGGTAGCCACTTAGGCGCCCGTCGCTCCCCGATCATGAACTCGCAGCGGCCAACCTTGCCCTTCTGGGACTTCAGAGGGCGCTGATGAAAGATGGCCCGCTCGATCCGTGCCCACGCGTCCTTGTCGAGTGCGGCTGGGCCACCTTCTTGCGATGTCCGGATTCGGTCGAACTCGTTTCGGTACATCTGCCGCGAAGTCCATCGCGAACGAATGCGATGTTCATGCGGGTCAAGGGTGCTGAAGTACTGGCCAAGCGTCTGGCCGGCCAGCAATGCCTCCAAGGTCTTGATGCCTTCCTTGACCGGCCCCAACTCCTTTTCGTCGGTCTGCTTCACCGATTCCTTCCGATTCGATGCGAATCCCCGGCGCTGGGCCAGGTGGTATAGCGCTCGCCCCACCTCCCTCGGCGTCAGGTGTCGGTCAGCGGCCGCGGCGCGAAGCAGGTACGGCAGCAGCTGGGCCGCACGGTGATCCCCGGTTGTGATCCAAGACTCTGCGAGCTCTCTATCCAACACTTCCAACGCCTGGTGGATCTCTTCGCTCTCCGCGTGACCAGCCCCGGGCAGCAGCCCGCACCGGCGCAACTCGTTGAACACATTCCGCATACGACGCGCGCGGCGGTCAAGTTGACGGCGCTGCATCCGCGCGCCGCGGCGCGCCACGGAGCGGGATTCATCCTTCCCCGTTTCGATGTCGCCATCCACGCCCGCCGAGAAAATGCGTGTTCCCAGCCCGAGGATTCCCTTGGGGTCTCCCGCCATGTCCAGTTCAAGGGCTGCCCATCCAACACTCGAGCTGCCAATGTCCAATCCCAACCGCCATGGGGTACCGCGCGAATTCATGAAGTGATTCCTCCGGACTTGCACCGCGGCCGAACGCCGCTAGCATTCGACCAGTGTAGTTGAGTGGCGCTTGTCAGCTTCTCTCAGTAAGTTGACTTTCGTCAACGTCCGGCACTGCGCTTCGGCGCATCCACCCAAACCCTCCTGCGGCTTGCCGTGAGGAGGGTTTTCCTTTGCCCGGGAACCCCTACACTCCTTCCGCCATGGACGGCGCGCAGCTTTCGATCACGATGCTTGGCAGCGGCTCGAGCGGCAACGCCGCCATCGTGCAGTTCGGCTCGCTCACGCGCCGCGTCGTGCTGCTCGATGCCGGCCTGAGCCCGCGCAAGGTCCGCGAGGGGCTCCTGCACCGCTGCCCGCCCGGCACCGAACTCGGCGCCATCCTGCTCACCCACCTCGACGGCGACCACTGGCACCGTGGTTGGTCGGCGCAGCTCGCTCGCCGCGGGGTACCGGTGCTCCTGCGTGCAGCCCACTACGCAGGCGCCCTGGCGCTGGGGATCCCGCGCCCCTGCCTGCATGTCGTCGAAGGCGAGGCCGCCCTCGGCGAGCACCTGCGCGTGCGCGCGGTGCGCACGCCGCACGACGAGCACGGCAGCACGGCCTTCGTCATGGACACGCCCGCGGGCCGCATCGGCTGGGCCACCGACCTGGGCAGCGTGCACGAGGAACTCGTGGAAGCCCTCACCGGCGTCGACCTGCTCGGCCTCGAATGCAACTACGACGAGGCGCTGCAGCGCGAGAGCCCCCGACCTTGGCACCTGAAGCAGCGCATCATGGGCGGGCATGGCCACCTGTCGAACGACCAGGCGATGGACGCGCTCGATCGGATCCGCGCGGTCGCCGACCCGGCTGCGATCGGGCTCCTGCACCTCTCGCGCGACTGCAACTGCCCGCATCTGGTTTCGCGGCTCCTGGCCGCCCGGCACGCCGACCTCGCAGCCCGCACCGTGATCGCGCGGCGCAGCGAAGCGAGCCCGGCCCTTCGCTTCACTCGCTCCAGCGAACCGCTGGCGCCTGCAGGCCACCCAGCGCCTGCTCATGCATGGCCCGCCACGCGGGTGCCTGCGTGAGCCAGCCGCCGATGCGGCGGCCATCCTCATCGATCGGGATCAGGAGCGGCATCCCCGGAGGAAGCTCCTCCATCGGCGCGATCACGTCCTGCACCACGCGGCCCGACTCGTCGAGCTGGCGATAGACCTGGCTCGGCCCGTGCTCGGCATCGCGCACCGTGAGCCCGGGCACGACCAGGTCATCGCGGTCGATCCACCACGCGACCGGCGAGCCCGGCAGCACCGGCGTGCCCGGCTGCATGCAGGCGAGCGAACCGCATGGCTCGCCAAGGTCGACCTCCGGCACCATGAACCTCCCCGGCCCGGGCCAGATCGCCTCGCGGCATCCGGCCTGCTGGGAGCGATCGACCGCCAACCGCGCATCGTCGACGATGTCGGCGATCTCGTTGGGGGCCTCATTCCCCCAGACCCCGACCAGCCGCTCGACAGCGGTCTCGATCGTGGCACGCGCATGGTCGCGGCACCACGGGCGCTCGCGCGGCGGGACGGCGGTGATCTCTCCGAGCGCCTGCGTGATCGCCTGCAGCTGGATGAGCCACGGCACGCTCGCCCGAGCACGGCCGGCGTCGCCATGTTCCGGCCACGCCGCGCTCGCCGCGGCCCACTCGGACCAGCGGCCGACCAGGCCAGCCCACGCCATGCTGCGCACATCAGGATCCATCGGGAAAGCGTAGCGATCCTGCGGCGGTCGCTGCGCTACCCTCCTCGCTCCTCATGAGCGACGAACTGACCCACGAATGCGGCATCGCGGCGGTCCGGCTCAAGCATCCCCTTGAGTGGTACCGGGAGCGTCACGGCGATGCGCTCTGGGGGCTTCGGCGCCTGTACCTGCTGATGGAGAAGCAGCACAACCGGGGCCAAGACGGCGCAGGCATCGCGAGCGTGCGCTTCGACATGCCCGCCGGCGACGAGTACCTGACGCGCCTGCGCAACGCCAAGCGCAGCCCGATCGAGCGCATCTTCGACGAGGCCACCGAGCCCGCGCGCGAACTCGGGCTGCATGCGCTCGCCACGATGCCCACGCTCGAGCTCAAGCGCGCCATGCCCCTGCTGGGCGAGGCGATGATCGGCCACCTGCGCTACGGCACGCACGGCGGTCGGGGCCAGTCGATCTGCCATCCGTTCATCCGTCGCCACAGCGTGGCCGCGCGCACGCTGGCGCTCTGCGGCAACTTCAACATGACCAATGCTCCCGAGCTCTTCCAGACGCTCGTGGGCTACGGCGTGCACCCGGTGGGCGAGAGCGACACGGGCGTGGTGCTCGAGAAGATCGCGCACTCGATCGACCGTGAGCACAACCACCTGCGCGCGACCATGGGCGCGGGCTCCCTGCGCAACCTCGAGGGCGCACAGCTCGTCGAGGAAAGCGCGCGCCAGGTCGACTGGAAGCGCGTACTCGAATGGGCAGCCGAGCACTTCGACGGCGGCTACGTGCTGGCCGGCCTCGTCGGCAGCGGCGACCTGTTCGTGTGCCGGGATCCGAACGGCATCCGACCCGCCTTCATCCTCGAGACCGACGAGGTCGTGGCGGTGGCGAGCGAGCGCCCGGCCTTGGCGGGCGTCTTCGGGGTCGACGATTCTCTGGTGCGGCCCCTGCCCCCCGGCCACGCGCTCACCGTCCGCCGTGATGGCACCGTGCGCTGCGATCGCTTCGCGCCCGAACGGCCGCTGCGCCAGTGCTCGTTCGAGCGCATTTACTTCAGCCGCGGCAACGACCGCGACATCTACCGCGAACGCAAGGCCCTCGGCCGCAACCTCGCGCCGATCGTGCACCAGGCGCTCAACCGTCGGCTCGAGGATGCCGTCTTCAGCTTCATTCCCAACACGAGCGAGAGCGCCTACATCGGCCTCATCGAGGGGATCGAGGCGATCCAGCGCACGCACCATGCTGACCTGGCTTGGAGCCTGCTGCAGTGCGGCGAGCTGACCCGCGATCGCCTCGAGTTCCTCATGGACATCCACCCACGCGCGGACAAGGTGGCCCACAAGGACCAGAAGTTGCGCACGTTCATCACGCACGATGCCGCACGAAAGGACCTGGTCAGCCACGTCTACGACATCACACGCGGCACGGTGAACTCCAACGACACGCTCGTCGTGGTCGACGACAGCGTCGTGCGCGGCACCACGCTGCGCGATTCGGTCATCACGATGCTCTCGCGGCTGGGGCCCGCGCGCATCATCGTCGCCAGCAGCGCGCCGCCGATCATGTACCCCGACTGCTACGGGATCGACATGAGCCACCTTGGCCGCTTCATCGCCTTCGAGGCCGCGGTGAACCTGGTGACCGCACGCGGCCAGGCCGCGGTGCTCGACGAGATCGAGGCCGCGTGCCGCGCGCAGGCCGAACTGCCGGCCGCGAAGATGCGCAACCACGTGAAGCGGCTCTACGACCTGGTGACCCATCAGGAACTGTGTGCCGAAGTCGCGCGGCTCATCACGCCGCGCGGCGTGTCGTGGGCTGGAACCGTCGAAGTCGTCTACCAGACGGTCGAAGGCCTGCGTCAGGCCATGCCCGGCCACACCGGAGACTG
>Ga0315905_10006266_pt1 | contig 12085 bp, 7 predicted proteins | sample LakEriMetagenome_5_FD_203522 | JGI IMG/M metagenome (GOLD analysis project Ga0315905, IMG submission 203522) | Freshwater fungal communities from buoy surface, Lake Erie, Ohio, United States - Buoy 4 MA121 | ecosystem: Environmental > Aquatic > Freshwater > Lake | place: USA: Lake Erie, Ohio...
AGCGGTCACGGTCCAGCACAGCTTGCACGTGCTGTGTCAGCAGGTCGGCTCGCGCCTGGTGCTCCGCCTGCCTGTGTGCCTTGCCTGACGTGCAGTCTGCAGCATAGAGATCAAGTAGATCGTCGAAAAGAGGCCCCATGACGGCCATCAATCGCCGTGCACCCTGGTCATTGAACCTCTCCACCATCCGGATACGTCCAGAGCGGAGCACGAGCGTTGCAACCTCTTTGCGGAACTTTTCATCATAGCCGTAGGCACTCAGGATTTCATCCACCATAGCAGCGCCCACACGTTCATGCGCTGTGAACGTAAGCTTGCCCCCTTCCATCTCTGCTGTGGTAGGCTTGCCAACGTCGTGCAGAAGTGCCGCCCAGCGAACGCGCAGGCGACAGGGAGCCTGCGCAACCACCTGGATCACATGGTTGATGAGCACCTTCTCGCCCTTTATTGGCTTCCTTTCCTGCCCGCGACGCAAATTTCGAGGAAGGTAGCCGCCGCCGCCCCATTTTATCCGCACTAGGCTCTCCATCCACCACAGCGTGGGGTCAATCGGCCTGTTTTTTTCGCCCGCTTCCGCGCTACTCTCGTACATGAGGCTCCGGAGCGCCACCTCTCGCAGGCCCTTCGTGGGGTCACGCTGCAGGAGCAGTGTATCCCAGAACTCCCTGTCTAGCTTCCGTCTGTGGTCGACGCCGAAGCGCGCCTGACCATTAACACTGGCAGGCACATCGGCCATCCCACTCGGGTGCAGCGTCGGCTTCACCACCCCACGCCCTGCCCCGTGCACTGAGTGAGCCTCAGCCGCAGCCGTAGCCGGTCGGGCTTGCACAGAAGCGTCAAGCTCGCCACGGAACGATTCGGTTCCAGCCGGAGCCTCACACGTGGAGCGCGCCTGCTTTCTCTCTTCCTTGCCCAGCCAGTCGACGCAGACATTGGAATTGACACGTGCCCGCTCGCGCGCCCACTCCCAGAGCTTTGTCAGGTGCGAGGGCAGCCGGTGTGTCCCGCCGATGCCACGCAGGGGCCCGGCGAGGACTGCGCTGTCCCCCTGCCTCCCTATAGACTCTCCCTCAAGTGCTGTGCCTTTCCACAGGTTCCGCTCTCGGTCGCGTCTCGGCTTTAGCGGCCTTGCGCCCGTCTGCGTGGCGCGGCCTGCCAGCTGCTCAGCCTCAGCGGCGAAAGAGCTGGCGCTCTCGAGAACTTTCTGTCGTCCCTGCTCTCTCTCTCTCTCTCTCTCGCTCTCACTCGCTCTTGCTTTTGCTCTCTCTCTCGCTCTCTCTCTCTCCCGCGCCATCATGTCCGGGAAGACAATCGAGGCGGGGTTCTCCCGCGGCTGTCGGCCGCTTGCGCTCCCAGTGGCAGAACCGGTGGCCTTGCCGCGCTCGCCCTGCCTGCCGCCGCCGTGCGACGACGACAGCGCCCTTGCGCTGGCGGCGGTCCATGCTGGCAGGAGCTGGCACGCGCTTGTCAGCGGCACGCACGTGCTCCCGACGGGATGGCATGGCATGGCCCCCCCCGCACGGGCGGCCCCCCTCACCGCCTGCTGCGCCATCCTCAACCAGCGGCGCCCGCTTCCCGCCATCCCGGGATGCGGGCACGGTGCACAAGACGTGTGATTCCGCCCCCGTCCAGCCCCTGGACCGTGACGTGAACACTGGGTCGTGTGGAGTCTCAAAATAGCACTGGAGGCTGACATGTCGTAAGGCCTCGCCAGCTGGCATGGCCGATTACAAGACGCTCGGCGAGCACGGACAAGACGCCACCGTGGCATGGCAGCGGCGGCACTTCGCTCGCGCGGCCCGGCTGGTGGTAGGATCGGCGGCCGCGATAGCGCTGCTTGTTGCTTGTTCATATACGACGATGCAGAGCCAGGCACACCCCGGCAGCAACGAAGGGGAGCGCCTGGACGGCGACATTGAGCTGGCGCATGCGCTCGCGCGGGACGGGCTGGTTCCCGTCGAGGAGGCGGGCGGGATGGACCTGGTCGCCGCCGACGGGGGCCGTCCGCGCTTCCTAGTACTACCCTTGGGCATGAACCACGGCGGAAAAAGACTTCCGAAAACGTCACAGCCGCCTCCGCCGCCTCCCGGCCCGTGCAGCGGCGTGTTTCAGCCAGAAGACTGTGCACATGGCGCGCTGCAGATCACTAAGATCACGCCCAACCGCTGCGCAACGAAGGGCGGGTGCGTCATCGTCTTTGATGGCGACAACATTGTGGCAGGCGACACTCTCAGCGGTCACAAGGCCGACCAGGAGATTTCGGTGTCGCTACGGACGCAGGAGGGGGTGGTAGTAAGCACGTGCACGCTCATCAACTGGCAGAGCAAGACAAGGTTTGAGTGCACCTTGAACCCAGGTTCGGGTGCTGGTCTGGTCTGGAACGTCAGCATCCCGAACCATGACTACAAGGATGAAAATGCAGGGACTGGTTGGACGTGGGCTGGCTTGACGTTTTCATATGATGGGCCCACCATAAATAACATCATACCGGCGGTGATGGACGTCAAAGAGTGGGCGTTGATCGTCCTTCAAGGCACAAACTTTGGGGAATCGGTACGCAATGTCAATTTGACGGTGGGAGGCAAGCCGCTTTTGGAGATCCAGCTGGTCGATGACACCACCCTCCGAGCCCTTGTGCCACCAGTGCAAGACCCGGGTCTCCTTCAGGTTGATGTAACCGTCAGCGGCCAGGCCGTGGAGGCGACCATTCCGGTGAAAGACATCCCCGAATCGCCTACGTTTCCCTTTACAACTGCAAACACGTTTGGAACCGAGGAGTGGAACATCACTGTCGCGGCACTCGTGGTCCGGAGTGGACTGAGCGAGGAGTGGTTCAACAGCCACCGCGAAATTATCCTCGCCGGGGATGATGTTAAAACTGGAGGTGCTGACGATTTAGGAGCAATCATGGCGAAAACGCATCTCGACAAGTGGGAAGCCGTGGCTGTCGCGGAGTCCCGGGACTATCTCACGGAACATTTTAACGCCGATAATGGGCACGGAGTGGCGAACGAGGATGGCGTCTACGTCTCCAACATGGGCAACAAGCTGAACGGGGATGCCCAACATGATAAGGAGGTGCTGACAAAGCAGCTGCAGGTCTTGGAGGCATCCACCGAGGTGCCGCTCCATGTTTTAGCTACCATCGTTGGAAATGTAGTCAAGAAAGAGCCTCCCTGTGCTGGTTATCCCAGTTGTCAGCCGGCCGACGCAGTCGGACATCGCGGCTGGACGTGGCATTGGTCATTTGATGAGAAACGCGACTCTTGGGTGTGGAAATACGGTGAAATCTCAGACGGCACTCAGCCTCCGCAATCTTGTGGATACTGTGACCCCGTAAAGGTACATGCGGTGCATGATCAGGAATATGCCAAGGAGCGTGCAGAAACATGCATGTATTGCGTTGTGGATAAGTTCAAAAACCTGGATTCATGTAAGTGCCAGGACTTCACGCTAATGTGCTTACAGGCTCACAACAGTGTGATGCCCGAGGCTCCCGTCGCCAAGAGCACATCACACACTCTGCAGAAACTTCTCTCCATGTCACCGCTTCACCTCGTGCACGAGATGTTGAAAGGCGAGAAACGAATTGCACAAGCTTCACCTCCTGCCGCCATCGCCGCCGCCGCCACGAAGGCCCCCGCCGCCATGATTTCTACTATGGATTCACAGCCATTGGCCGCCTCTTCGCCGATGGTAGACCCTCCATGGAAAGAGACTCAATGTCCGATTCGCAGTGCGGAGAAACAGTGTCAGGAAATGGGAGGATTGCCCTCTGCAGACGGCCTTGCTTGCTGCTCTGCATCCTGCGGCGCATGCGGTGGACCAAACTGCAGCGCCTTGGCTGGAGGGGAGAGCAGCTGTTGTCAAGGTGCGATCACAAAGAAGGGGCAACTGTGCGGCAGTCCCCCATGTCTGATGGCCTTGTCTGAATTCGAGGATGCAGCGCAACAAGATGCGCGGAGAAAGACCTGCGCCTCCTTTGGCGGCTTCTGGGCGAACACAAGCTTGCAGTGCTGTGCCGCCACATGCGGAATGTGCGGTGGTGAAAGATGTGAGAGTGCACCTGGTGGGGAGAGCAAGTGCTGCCTTGATCAAAAAGAAGGTGCCCGGGTATGCTCGGACAGCCACCATGCCCCATGTACCTTGGCAGCAGGAGGGGGGCCAGGGACTTTACCCAATGCTCTTACATCAGGGTCAGCCGTGACTTTACCCGATGCTCCTACATTAGGGCCAGCCGTGCTGTCGGTTTCAGATCAGTGTCGGCAGTTGGGTGGCATTCCGGATCTCTTCGGCCAGGCCTGCTGTCCCGCCTCGTGCGGCAAATGTGGTGGCATCTATTGTGAACTACGCCCTGGTGGTAATGCATGCTGTGTCGACGACGTCATCGCCGCAAGCGTGAGTGCTTTTTTGCATTCGTCAAGTTGCTCGTTGTGTTCGTTGCGTACTTCTTCAGATCCTCAAATTTTTTGCAATTTCCCGAGGTCTGACACGATGCCTGAAAAAAATTCACAGGTGCAGTGCGGGAGTCCGCCGTGCGTGGTTGCTCCCCTAGGTGATACGATCAAGAATAACAACTCGGAAGCATGCAGGGCTGCCGGTGGAGTTCCTGACTTGACTGGCTCCAGATGTTGCCCTGGCAGCTGGTGATATCTTTTGCTATTTTGTTCCAGAGCGCGCATGCGTTTGCGATTTTTGCTTATTGACCACGTGAACTTGATCGCGCAGTGGGACCTGCGGCGGGGCAACTTGCGGAGATCGTGGCCTGAGCTGCTGCATTGACGTTGTGGACGAAAAGAACTACTTGTGTGGTACGCCCCCTTGTGTAACGACGGATCCGGTCTCGGCATCTTCTGTGGCCGCAGGCCCGCTGGCCGCCATAGGCTCTGGTGATCGGTCGGGGGCAGATGTCGAGGACAAAAGGACGAAAATACTCTCGCGGATGCAGTCTTGCACTGCAATAGGTGGCGTGATGGATCCTTTTGGATTGCTGTGCTGCCCTGCTTCTTGCGGAGTTTGTGGCGGTCAGGGTTGTGCAAGCAGAAACGGAGGCGCAGATGCCTGCTGTGGCGACAACATCGCTTCTGCAGCTGTCAAGTGTGGTAACCCACCATGCTTGCTAGGGTTCGAGGATAACAAAACACTTGCAGCACGTGTCTCTGTGTGCGCACTGGCTGGAGGAGTAGCGGATGACACAGGCCTGAGATGTTGCGATTCAGCATGTGGAACTTGCGGAGGTAATTTTGCTCGCCCTTGCCCAGTAGTGTTCTTGATGCTCCTTGATGTTTGTAATATTGCTCTGCAGTAAGAGCAACTGTGCAGATCCTCTAGATCCCAGTATTTCTGGAAGCTGCGCGCACGCGCAGGATCACACCGCCTTGTTGTGTGTCATCAGAAAGCTCTGTAAGTCGTTGACATTGGCCTGTCGTCAGGAACTGGATGCGAAACCCGTGAAGGCGGCGCAAATGCATGCTGCGCAGACGCGCTCGATGCTGCCGACAAGCTCTGTGGATCACCGCCATGCTTGACCGAAAGTAAGGGAACAGCGCACGCGCTTGAGGTTCAGGGTCGCGCAAATCAATGTGCGGCCTCAGGAGGCATTCCAGATCTCTTTGGACAGGTTTGCTGCCTGGCCTCGTGTGGGTCATGCGGGGGGAGTGGGTGTGGGCACCGTGATGGGGGCGCAGAAGGGTGCTGTTCGGATAGCATAATTGCAGCTCACGTTGAATGCGGAAAAGCGCCCTGCCTGTGGCCACAGGATCAATCGGTCGTTTTGGCACGCATATCTGCATGCGCATCTGCTGGTGGTATTCCTGATTCGACAGGCCTCCGATGTTGTTCAGCCTCCTGCGGGACTTGCGGTGGAGAGAATTGCATGTCGCGCGAAGGGGGGGCTAATGCTTGCTGTGGCGATGACATTGACTCTGCCAACGTGCCGTGCGGGTCTCCACCGTGTTTGATGGAAACCCGAGCCGTGCAACAAAGTCGTGGGGTGTCGAACGTGGCGCAAGCATGCCTAGATATTGGCGGTACTCCCGATTTGCTGGGGCTCACATGCTGTTCAAGCTCGTGTGGCTTGTGTGGAGGTTCTGGGTGTGAATCCCGTCCTGGCGGGGCTGGTGCGTGCTGCGGCGATGTACTGAAGGCATCAGGCCCACAATGTGGGCAGCCGCCGTGCACAATGAGGGTAGATGCCAAGGCAGCAGTAGCGCGCTCGTTCGCGTGTCTGGGTGCTGGGGGTGTTCCAGACGAATCTGGGTTGTTCTGCTGCTCCAACACTTGTGGTACCTGCGGCGGCCCTGGGTGCGACAATCGTGAAGGGGGCGCGTCAGCTTGTTGTGTGGACAGCCTGCAAGCTGCGAACGTGCCCTGCGGTGATCCTCCATGCATAATGGAGACACATGTTACAGCCCAGGCTCGAGACTCTACAGTATTTTCGGCCAAGTGCAAAGCCAATGGCGGCATTTCAGATCCGTCCGGGCTCAAGTGCTGTGCGACATCGTGCGGGGTATGTGGTGGCGTGGGATGCGAGACCCGACCTGGCGGCGCTGAGCAATGCTGTGGTGACAGTCTGGCTGCTGCCAACAAGACATGTGGTAAGCCTGGCTGTATTTTCCGCACGAACCCAAGGGAAGCGGAAGCAAGGGCCAGTGCATGCGAAGCAGTGGGTGGCATACTTGACCCCGATGGTCTTGCCTGCTGCCCTTCGTCGTGCGGAGCTTGCGGGGGCGAAGGCTGCAGCAATCATCCGGGAGGAGCTGACGCTTGCTGTGGAGACAACGTACAGGCGGCGAATAAGCTCTGTGGCCACCCTCCATGCTTGATGGTCGCCTTCTCAGATGGAACCCAGAACTTTTCAGGGGAGTGGTGGCAATTTAATTCTGGAGATATCGTCGGTGCAGCAAGGAGCTACTCGCGATTTGAATCTGGAAATATCGTCGGTGCAGGCAGGAGCACTGCCGACAATCATCCTTGTTTTGGGGGTCTCCCTTCGGCATTGGGGCTGGAACGGGCAATATGCAGTGATTGGGGATTTGGGAGCGGGTCGATAGCATCTTCAATGAACGTGATAACGATGAAAATGCACGACAGGGATGTGTCTGCGGCAAACGGCCAGGTCAGCACCCGGCCCTCTAGATACTTATGTGCTGCCAATGTGCCAACACTCCAGACTTACACTCTCATTTGCCGTGCGTACTTTGCCCATAAATTTGCTTGCCTTGCCAGGTGGTCGCTGAGTGGTCTCCGGAAGATTACGTAGAGACGAGCGACTATCCAGCCTCTAGATTGGCTGGTGGCATAGGTGCGGCTGGTTCTTCAATCCGAAATCCCACGGTGCGAGCTTTTGCATGAAAGAAGTAGGGGGCAAGCTCTATTGGTGTCTGCTGTGCTATGAAATGCTGACGTTCGATTCTGACAAGCCAGCTTGACATTTTTGCATGGTGAGTATTGGCAGGAGGTTTTGTGGTGGTGCCTCTCCTTACTCATTTCAATCGCGGCGATCGTCTACGTTCTGATTTATCAGCGTGCGTGGTTCGTACCAGACCTAGCATCTGAGGAAGAACTCATGGCGCCGATATCACCGCGATCAATCGGAAGCGTGTAGCGCTGGCGTTCGTATGTGATCGGAATGTTTCCGTGTAGCACAAACGAGTCGTCGATGGCGTTTTGCACTCTCACGGGTGTGCAAAACCGACCACTGAGGGAGCACGCAAAATCGGCTGCAGTAATCAATTAGATGCGATTCTTATTATTAAACACAATTTGCACGGTAAGCATTTCGAATCATACAAGGGGGCTGGGGTCGAGGCCACTGCATTGTTGCAACAATAATTTGATTTCTGGTCTTAGTTTCCGTGGTCTGAGCAAGTGAGCCGGGGTCACGACGTGCGGTAGTTGTTTGCAAAACTCATACAGTTTTGCTGACGCTAAATTCAGCCAGTCATGGATGTGTGTGTGTGCTAATGTGGGCTCTCGGATGACGCTTTCGTTCGAGTGTCTTGCATTGTCGGTCGCTGCAGGTGTGTTCTGTTGTTCGTGTTGTATAGCATGGACTTCTTCCTCTTGGTTGCCAGAAAGCGTTACAGAATCAAAGATGACCTCCTCCTCCTCCTCCTCCCCTGGTTCGTGAGTAGGCACGGACAGAAATTGCATAGTCAAACTGACATCAGGCTGGCTCGTCGATATGAGCTGCTTCAGCAATCCAGAATGTGGACTAGTGCAGGGTAGAGAAGGAGCCAGAATGGAAGGAGATGATGGACGCGTCTCCAGAGGCATAGGACCCGTTGGGCTGTCTAGGCGTTCATATGGTCTTTCATTTCCGGAAGCCTTGCCCACTGGTGCTGCACCGTCGGCGACCATTGACGGTCCCTCCATTTCATTGACCAAGCTAGCTCTATGATCTTGCGCAGGCAGTTTCTCCAGGAGTTGAGCGCTCTTGCGTTCGTGCCCGAGCTCGAGTTCCCTCCCCGATCCCACCACCACCTCCGTCTGTCTTCCCGCCGGTAGTTGTGGTGCTGCTGCCGCTGCTCGCAGAAGAGCCCTCTCCGCTCCCGCTACCGCATCCGCCAGGCCTCTCCTTGCTTGACAATCATCATCACCACGCAGCGTTTTCATGATCCGCTTACTGTTTACAACATTCTCGAGGAGTTGAGAGCGCAGATTATGGAATGCAAGTAAAGATGCTTGCATCGGTGTCGGCGGGTCGCCTTTCTGCCCGGACTTGATTGCGTCATCTGCACGCATCACGCCCTCTACTGACTTCAAAACATTTGGGGATATCTGCGTCCAAGATGAGACCGACGGTGCAACGGAAGAGAGGGCTTGTTGCAATTCGTGATCATCGTCACTCCCCAATAATGCATCGTGCTCTACTGGCATCTGCGCCGGAGCGACGGGCCACTCAACCCACGGCGGAGATTGCCTAGATGTATCGCGCGGATAATAGTACGCGTGCGGCACCCGCAGGCGGTATCTCTCTCTCTCTCTCTCTGACACGCCACTCCGACGTTCCAGCGGCTTTTCGTAATGTTCCTGCTTTTCGTCAAGTTCCAAAGGCGTCCCTTCTTTCGTTTTTCGGCTCCACTTTGTATCCTGTGTAACCAATGAAGGATGCTCTTGACTATCGGCTGCATCTGGGTCGATCAAGGTTCTTGATTCAATCTTCTCGTCAACATGAGCTTGCGCGGCTATGGTCGGCTGCGCAAGTCGAGCTAAACACTGCTTAGCAGTGCTTAGAAATTCTCCAAGTTCCCCTTCCTCCTCCCTGTCCTTTGCTTCATCGAGAAGCTGCTGTGCCCCATTTTCATCCTCGCCCTTGATCCGCACCCTGTACTTCCTCCTGAGCTTCTGAGACAGTGCCGCATCTTCATCTTCATCCTCACCCTGTACTTGCTCTCCTCGAGGCTCCCGCGATACATTGCGCGCAGCGGCACCCGCCAAGGAGGCCTTTTCTCGGTAGTCCAGCGCTTCCGCCTTGATCGATTCTGCCACGCGCCTCAGCGCCGCCTCGGCTCTTCCGTGGGCATGCACTTTCCGTTGTACGTCAGGGGTGAAAGAGCGCTGCACGTGCTCTTTCATCTTCTCGCCTTCGTCTTGTTCTGGAGAAATTCTCCAAAGTCAGTGCCATAGTACATTTGCTGCAAAAGGGCACTATAGGATGAACTTTTTGAGAAAGCGTACCTGAGCGATGTGTCTTATCACTTGCATCCTGGAGCCCCCCATGCCGCGAGCCGTGGCGTGTCCCCATAGGAGTATTGTTCCTAATAAACTCTCTCTCTCTCTCTCTCTCTCTCTCTGGATATGTCATGTCCTCGTGCTCGCCATCCTCCTTGTGCTCACTCTCCGCTCCAATGCGATCGGAGATAACCGGAGAAATCATCACATCCTCCAACCCTTGCTCTCTTAGGTCGGCCAGGCTGTGGGAGCTCAGCAGTGCCTTGCTCGCAATCGCCTGGTCGAGCTCGAGCTCTGAGTGTCTGTTTGTGAGTGTGTCTGCCTCTCTCTCTCTCGCTGTCTGTCTGCCAAGCTCTGGGCCCGCGCTCTCAATTGCACCTGAAAGGCTGTCAGAGTTCTTGTGTCCTGAGTTCGTGCGCCTTGCAATTCCACCTGTGTGCAACGTCGTCGACCGTCCATGCGACGCACTCGCACTGCCATGCGGTGGGCTGTAGTGGGCTTCGTTTGCCTCTGTAATGGGTCTCTTTGGGCAGTCGTAAGCCGCGATGTAAGGCTCCTGTGGTTGAGTCGACGCCCATTTGTCCGAGGTTGGCTCAGGTGACTGGACCTATGTGTGTGTGTGTGTGCGTGTGTGTGTAATACACATACAAGGTTGGCTCAGGCAACAGGACCTTAGGAATGCTCACGTCATCGTACACGCATAATTTTTTTATAAAAATATCTTTTTTTTAGTAAACATACTAGGGCACTGAAAAAAAAGTGACCTCTGGGCTTCTCGCAGCATCTTTTGTGCTGCGAAGTCTTGGAGCCGGTGACGAGACGTGGACGTGTGCAGTGGCCTCCTCAAGTTTCGCCGCCCATAGGCGCCTTGAAATTTCAGCCCTGGTCGGAGACGGAGCCTGACCCACCCGGGGATGCCTTCGCGGCGGCGTGGCAAAGGCCTGCTCGAGTTTCAGGGTTTATGGTTCAGTTTAGGGTTTAGGGTTAAGTCTGTGCGCTAGTATATACTGGTACTCTCAAAGTCCGTATAGTGCCCTGGTACATTTATTAGTTATTATCATTACTATTAGTATATACAGGTACTCTCAAACTCAGTGCCCTAGTATACTATGAGCTATTATTATTATCATTAGTATATACTGGTACTCTCGAAGTCAGTGCCCTAGTATATTTAGTATATAAAGTCACTACATAGAGGACATTTCAGCATTTCAGCCTGCTCCACCGGGAACTCTTGCTTCGTCCAGCGTATTGTGTTTTCAAGCGCCTTGGGGTACTCTCACAAGTCAGTGCCCTAGCACATGTATCCTCCTCCTCATATGCATCCTCCTCCTCACATCTATCCTCCTCCTTAAACTCTCACAAGTCAGTGCCCTAGTACATTTACTGTGTAAAGTCATTATAGAGAGGAATTTTCAGAATTCAAGAGCCTTGGGCACCGTGCTCAAAAGGAAGCTCAATTGTGAATTTATACAGTAAATTGCATGTATCCTCCTCCTCATATGACACATACATAGGGCACCATTCTCAAAAGTCAGTGCCCTAGTAGAATTACTGTATAAATCCACAGTATAGCTTCCTTTTGAGAAATTGTTTGAGCTCTATGTATGTGTGATAAGAGGAGGAGGATACAATTCACTGTATAAATTCACAATAGAGATTCCTTTTGCGCAGTTGTATGAGCCCTATGTATGTGTCATACGAGGAGGAGGATACATGCAATGTACTATATAAATTCAGTACCTTGGGCACCCTGCCGTTGGTTCCCTGACACCATTTCTCAAAAGTCAGTGCCCCAGTATTTTATTATTTATTTTATTTTATTATTTATTTTTACTCAGTAAGGCCACAACATACTGACTTTGAGAAATTTTTCATACTGACTTTTGAGAATATTTTGATCCCTGACACCATTTCTCAAAAGTCAGTGCCCCAGTATTTTATTATTTATACTCTGTAAAGCCACTACATACTGACTTTTGAGAATTTTTTCATACTGACTTTGTGAATTTTATTATTATTATCTACTTTACTCTGTGAAGCCACTACATACTGATTTTGAGATTTGTTTTTGCAACCATGGCACGCATGGCTTCGCGACATTTGTCAAATATATATATATATACTATCTCTCTCTCTCTCTCTCTCTCTCTCAATATATATATATATATATATATATATATATATATATATATAGTAGGTTGAGTACGTTGAGTAGGTTGATAGCGTTAGTGGTGTTGGTGAGTAGGTAGGTTGAGTAGCGTGAGTTCGTGAGTAAGTTGAGTATAGTATATATATATATATAATATATACAACCATGGCACGCATGGCTTCACGACATTCGTCAAGTGCATCGATGATGTGAGGATGTCGCGGATCAGCTGAGTGCGCCCTACATATGGATGTGTGT
>Ga0315905_10006267_pt1 | contig 12084 bp, 16 predicted proteins | sample LakEriMetagenome_5_FD_203522 | JGI IMG/M metagenome (GOLD analysis project Ga0315905, IMG submission 203522) | Freshwater fungal communities from buoy surface, Lake Erie, Ohio, United States - Buoy 4 MA121 | ecosystem: Environmental > Aquatic > Freshwater > Lake | place: USA: Lake Erie, Ohio...
TAGAGACTTTGAAGTTACTATGAACTCAGTAGATGAGTATTCTTTTGACTTAGACTTAGATGGTGAACCATATGCTGGTGGAAGCTATCTTATTCAAAACGGTAATATCCACAATGTAGCTATTCCTGGAAACCCAATTTATGCTACTACAGATGATATGGAAGATTATATTGGTGAAGGTTATGATGAGTTTAAAAGAGCTGATAAAGGTTCTAAAGGTGTAACTGCTAAAGACAAAGGCGAAGAAGAAGTTTACGGCGCTGGAGTTAAAAAAGGTGAAGAAATAGAAAAGAAAAAAATGAAAATGTCAGAATTTAAGGCTAAGATTAAAGAAATGATTTTAGCGGAAGTAAGCCTAGATATAGATAACATGGAGGATGCTCCAGAATCAGAAGTTGATTTCTTAGCAGAAATTAAAGCAATGTTAAATGAAGAAGAAGGTTTAACCCCTCTTCAAGACTATGTTTACCAATACGAAATAGAAATTAGCGGTGAAGATCAAGCACAAGAGTTTTTAGATGATATTAAACAACTTAATACTCCTCAAGATGTTTATGACTATTATGCTTATGGAAGAGATTTAAAAGATTCTGATTTAGACAACATATTTAGACAAGTAAAAAGAAAATTTGCAAGCTCAAACACAGCTGATGACTTAACTCCTCTTCAAAAACGAGTTTATAGTTATACAAAAGAAAGATTTGGATTTGAGGACGCTAAAAACTCTTTAGATCAAATTAAAACATTAACAACTAGTCAAGAATTTATAGATTGGTTAAATAAAAAAATTGAAGCTGAAAAAGGCTTAGAAGAAGCTAAAGATGAAGAAGTAGCAGATGAAGAAATTGAAGTAACAGATGAATTTTCCACAGAAGAACCTCAAGGTCCAGGTGGAATTGATGTTGCTCAAAACGCGGATGCTGACTTAACAGGTGATAAAAAAGATGTTCAAGACAATTTAGAAGCCGCTTTAGAAGCTGCTAAAGCTTTAGGTGATGATAAATTAGCTACTCAAATTGGTAACTCATTAACTTTCTTTACTAAACAGCATGTTGTTAAAGAAGATTTAAATGAATCTATGTTCCCAATGTTAAAGAAAATTTTAAAATAAAAGTATATGAACACACAAGAATTAGCAGAAAAAATCGAGTTATTATTTGAAGAGTTTAAAGCAGAACACGCTAAAACTACAAAAGCAGCTCATGGTCGTGCCCGTAAGGCATTAGGTGAAATCAAGAAATTGGTTACCGAGTACCGTAAAGCTTCTATTGAAGAAGATAAAAAATAATAATTATGCTTAACGAGCGTCATCTTACCAAAACAGAATTAGAGAAACGAGAAGAAATTCTTAAAAATCTTAAAAAAGAAAAACGTTCTTTAGTTAAACGTTATGGTAAGGACGCAGAAGCAGTTATGTATGGACGAGCTACCAACATAGCAAAAAAACAAGCTGAATCAATGAACAAAGAAAAATTAAAAGAACTCGTTAGAAAATCTCTAATGCAAGAAGAATCTTATAAACCTTCTGAAGAAGAAATTCAAGATACAATGACACAATTAAAGGTGTCTAGAGAAGAAGCTATTGATATACTTATTCAGTCATATGCTGATTATAAACAATTTGATATGGGTGAAGGTAAAAAACCATTTCCTGATTTGACAGGTGATGGTAAAGTAACTAAAGCAGATATTTTAAAAGGCCGAGGTGTTAAATTAAAAGAAGATGAAAAACCTGCTCCAACAGCAGATGAATATGCTGAGTTAGCTAAAAAAGTATTCGCTTCTATGAAGGCTGCTACTACACCTAAATCACTTAAAAAAGAAGACATTGACTTAGGTCATGAAGATAATGAACCACATATGATTAAAGGTGAGCTATATCGTATTGGAAAATATGCTATGGAACTTTATGGAATGTTGGAAGAATTTGAAGAAATGGGAGGTGAATTTGATTTTCCGGCTTGGTGGCAATCCAAAATTACCACAGCTATGAACAACATGGTTTCAGCTAAACATTATCTTGATTTTGAAATTAAAGAACCAGCTATTGATGCTGCTGTAGATGCTGCTACAGGTGAAGAGCCTCATATGGGTGAACCAATGATGGAAGATAAAGGTGACAAACATGTAGTTATGAAAGGTAATAAATTTTATACAGGTACAGAATTTGTTTCTGATATAAAAGATGCCATGAGGTATAACCTAGATTCAGCTACTATGGTAGCTAAAAGAGAAAAAGGTATGGTTTATACTCCTAAAAAAATGAATGAAAATAGTGCTGAAGAAACATTAGCAGGTAAAATTGCTAAAGCACTTAAGAATATGGCTAACAAAGATGCTTCTGATCAAAGTAACCTTAAACAAGCTAGAACAGCTTTAAATAAAGGTAACCTTGACGCCGCTAAAAAAATAGCTAAACCTTACTTAGAAGAAGATGTAGTTCCTGGCTCTAATATTAAAAAAGATAGTAAAGGAAAATGGAGAGTTTTATCTGGTAAAACAGGTAAAATGTGGCCTCAAACTTATGACTCTAAAAAAGACGCTGAAGACGCTTTACAAGCTTACCATGCTAATAAATAAAAAATGACTAAAGACGAATTAAAGGAAAAAATCAAGGTACTTGTAAAACAAGTTTACAAGCCTAAAACTTTATCAATAGATACAAGTGCTGATATTACCTTAGACGCTCCTAAATTCCCAGTCCTATCAAAATTCCCAGAATTAAAAGACATCATTGTTGATTTATTAACAGATCAATATGAAATCTTTATAACAGATATTCAATGGGTCGCTCCAAAACCAACCACTTTTAGAGTTGTACTTGGTAATGGTGAACCTTTTATGTTAACTTATTCTCCTAGAAGCTGGGTAGCTCAAATTGAAGGTAAAAAATATTATTTACTAAATTTAAGTGAAGAAGAATCAGCTACAGAAGCTATTGCTCGTGTTTTAGCTTATGGAGTAACAGAAGAAAAACCAGGTGGAGAAGAAACACCTGAAGAAACACCTGCAGCAGCAGAAGAAGTACCAGCAGAAGCATAAATAAATGGCCAATTTAGAAACATATGGTGATTTAAAAAAACTTATTAATGGTATTAGTAAGCAACAAAAAGGAGAAAAAATAATCTCTAAAGGAAAAGAATTTGCTTTAGACCAAATTTTAGGTTTAATACCTGGAGCTTCAAATGCTAAAACTGCTTTTGATTTTATTAAAACAGCTGTATCTAAACCAGATGCTAAAAAAACTAACACTTGGTTAGATAAATTAGATGTAGATGATGAAATGTCTCAAATTGTTGATGACACTGTAGAAAATGGTTTTATGCAAGCTATGGCTAAAGCTATAGAATCTGAACCAGACACTAAACCTTTAGAAGATGATTTCAATATGAATGCTAAAATGGTTGACTATCTTAAAAAAACATATGATGGTCGAACAGTATCAGGAATAAAAGAAAACGATATGAAAGAAAGATTTAAACAATTAGCCGGTATTAAAGAAGTAGCTCCTACTACAAACTCTACTCAAGTACAAGGTCAAATAAAAACAGAATTATTTAAAAAATTAGGTGTAGCTGATTTTGATCCTGCTAAATTTTCTACTACTATTAATTTAGTAAAACAAGGAAAAACACTAAATACAGCGGCTAATAAAGTATTATCAGATGTTATGGTTGCTATGATTAAAACTAATGATGATGCTTTATTAAATCAAATATTTTCAAATTTAAAACAAATTGAAGCAAAATAATGGATGTTTTAGATAAATTTTTTAAAAAGTTTTCTTATAAATTCCCAAAAGGATATCCTGACATGAAAAATGAGCAGGATATTTTGTTGTTAGAATCATTAGTAAATAAAATTTTAGGCGAAGAAATAGTTTTAGAAAAAAAACTAGAATGGAAAGATTTAAGTGATGAATCTAGAAAATACTATCGTTTAGAAGTAATAGCTGATAAAATAGCTAATAAAGAACCTTTTAAACTAGAAAACGGCAAAGAAGAAATACTTAAATTTAATAATACTTCTTACGCTGATTTATTTAAGTCACAAAAAGTAAATGATATAAGAAATACTGGTGGAAAAAATATTAATAAATTTCCATTTTTTAAGGACTCCCAAGATAATGATATTAGTTTAAGTGATTTGACCAAAACTAAAGAACTAGGAAGTTCAGGAGGTTCTAAAGCAGATACTAGTGAACGTCAAGAAAGAGGACTTATTGATGCTATTAATAGTGTTCCTGGAACTAAAAATTTAAAAGGAGCTAATGGAGTAATTATTAAAGATATTGTTAAAGCAGATAAAGTTCCTAATCCTGCTAAAGCCGAGGCTTATGCCGACATTAAATTAATATTAAAAGATGGAGAATATCTACTTTCAGCTAAAGGATTAGCTACTCCAAGTATCGCAGGAGGTGGATTAACAGGTATAACTCAAATATCTCCAGAACTAGCTGCTTTTGTTAAAAAATTCTATGAGGATGCTTACGCGTATTATAAAAAAATATTTGATGAGAATGAAAAAGTAGATTATAATACAAATCTTTATAAAACAGATTATTTTAAAGATGTAAATAGAGAAGTACCTAGTGAGTTAGTTTTAGATATGTTAAAAGGTAACGCTGCTATGGGAGGACCAGTTGATGGTTATTATATTGGACCTATGGATGTTGAATTTACTGTTGATGGTGATACTATTAAAACTAATGGTGATATAATTCCTGTTGAAGCATTTGCAGACAAATATGATAAAATATATGCCCATATTAAAAAACGTTCAGGCGATTATTATTTTACAGATGCTTTACAAACTATAAATAACAACACTATGCCCCTTATATTTACAGACAAACCAGGTGGAAAAATGGCTAAATCTAGATTTGGAGTAAATGTAGCTCCTAGAGGTAAAGTAATTATTTAATATTTATAATCATGAATTTAAAAAAATTAGTTAATGAGGTATTAGAAGGTAAAGATTGTTGCACTGCAACAAAACCAACTAAAGCGCCTATATTAAATGAAAATTTAAAGTCGCGTACCTTGATGACTGAACATTTACGGTATCATATAGACGGTAAATTGCCATTATCTGAAAATACTTTCCGATATGGTTCTAAGGCGTTTTTAGACTTATGGAAAGAAGCAAGAACATTGTATTCTCGCGATATTTTAGATGTGTCTGGTATTGATAAAGAAATTATTACTGAAACTAAATTAGGTGAATACGGAATGTTTGAAGGACAAATGGTGCCTTTAGATCTTCCTATGCTTGAAGAAGGTGAAGAATTAGAAGAATTAACTAGAAATGATCAAGCTGAACTATATAAATTTAGCCGGTCTGTAAGAGATAAACTTTCTTCACAGATGTATACTTGGGTTGTTGATAAAATAAATAACCTAAAATTCCAGCCAGGAATGACTCCTGAAAGAATTAAAGCTATTATCTTAAAAGATTATAGTAGACAGTTAGCTGAAGCTGAATATCAAGGTAAAAAAGTACAAATTGGTAAACCAAAACGTGGTGGTGCTTCTGGTAAGAAGTTCTATGTTTATGTGATGGACAAAGGTAAAGTTAAGAAAATATCTTTTGGTGATTCAGGTGGTTTATCTAGTAAAGTAAATAACCCTAAAGCTAGACAAGCTTTTAGTAAAAGACATAATTGTCCACAAAAAACAGATAGAACAAAAGCATCTTATTGGTCTTGCCGTATTGGAAGATATTGGAAGTCATTAGGTGGAAGTAAAAACTTTAGCGGATATTGGTAAAATGATAAAACTACAAGACATATTAAAATCTATTCTTGAAGAAGAAAAGACAAAACGAGACAGATGTCTTCGTATTGCTGACCGTAAATTTGATAAACCCTCAGCTTACAAGTCAGGCGCTGTAGTTAGATGTCGCCAAGGTAAAATTTGGAAAGATATTAAAGAAGAAGAACTAAATGAAGATGAAAGTCTTCATAAATGGTTTAAACGTTCTGGCCCTAAAGGTAAAGAAGGTGGTTGGGTAGATTGTAACGCTCCTGATGGAAAAGGAGGATATAAAGCATGTGGTAGAAAAGAAGGCGAAAAACGCTCTAAATATCCTGCTTGTAGACCTACTCCAGCTGGGTGTAAAGCAAAAGGTAAAGGTAAAACATGGGGAAAAACAAAATGATAAACTTATTAGATATATTAAGTGAAGCAGAAGTAGCTAAATGTCCTGCTCCTACTCAAAACATTGAATTAAACCTTCAAAATAGACAGAAGGCAATTAATGAATATGGATATGGGCCCTTAAATCCAAATGAACCTAATGATAAGTTTTGGCAAGCTAAAGTAGATATGTGGAAACTTGATTCTGTAGAAGAAGCTAAAACTTCTAGATGTGGTAACTGTGCTGCTTTTGATATAACAAAAAAGACTTTAGATTGTATTGCTAAAGGAATAGGTAATGATGAAGGTTCTGAAGATCCATTTGATGTTATTGAAGCTGGACAACTTGGATATTGTCGGTTCTTAAAGTTTAAATGCGCAGCTGCTAGAACTTGTGATGCTTGGGTTGTTGGTGGACCAATAACAGATAAAAAAAATGATAGAAAACCTTAAAAAATGGTTTAATCATTTGGTTATACCAAGGCCAGAATTAAGTAATATGCCTGTTTGTCCTTTTGCTAAGGCGGCTGTTATAAATAAAGAATATACTATAGAAGAAACAAATCTTGATGATATCGCTTTTCAAATAAGTAAAGCAAATGTTCAAGTTTATAAAGTTTGTATTTTTTATTTACCTAATTATGAAATTTATGACGTTGAAGCATTAGAAGCTAAAACTAAAATACTTAATCATAGTTTTATGAATAATAATAAAGTAGTTTTAGATAATGATCCTAGAAACCCTTTTATAATAAACGGAATAACAACAACCTTTCCAGATTGTTATTTATGGATAGTTCAAGATTTAGCAGACTTGACTTCTAAATCAAATGGTCTTAAATTTACAGATTATTATAGTTATTGGACAAAAGAACAATTAGATGAAGTTGTATCATGGAGAAACCTTACAAAGATATAGAAAAAACAGACAAATATATTATTAGGGAATTTGATGAAAACATTGACCCTATAGAATTAATGTGGCATAGAGACAATGAGGACAGATTAATTGAAATACTAGATCCAGGACAAGGTTGGAAACTCCAATTTGAAGATGAATTGCCTTGGAACTTGGAACCTAATATGTCAATATGTATATTAAGACATGAGTGGCACCGAGTTATAAAAGGCGAGGGAAAACTTAAAATAAAAATAAATATAGACTGATTCATAGCCAGTCGCTCGTAAGAGATAAAAATATGGTAGCTGTGGCACCCCTAAAAGAGGTGCCTTTTTTAATTTGGCTTTTAGTGTAAAGTATGATATATTAACAAATGAACATGAATAAGAAAATTGTAATTGTAGGAGCAGGTGTAGCAGGTGTTAACGCCGCCACTAAATTAGTAGACAATGGTTACGATGGTAAATTAATTACCATTATTGACATGGGTAAAGATCCTTATAATAGGAAACCTGAAGAAGTAATGACAGGTTTTCTAGGTGCTGGTGGTTGGAGTGATGGTAAATTGACTTATCATACAGCGATTGGAGGTCAATTATCTAAGTATTGTGGTGAAAAGAAAGCAATGGAATTGATGGATGAAGTTATTAACAACTTTAAACGTTTTCATCCCAAACCAGAAGAAGTACAATGTTCAAATCCAGTTGAAGAACCAGATTTTATTAAACCATATTTTGGTTTGAGATTGTTTCCTGTTTGGCACGTAGGTACAGATTATCTATCAGAAATTGCTAAAAATTGGTACGATTATTTAGTATCTAAAGGTGTACAATTCCATTGGGAAGCTAAAGTAACATCTATTATGTTTGATAAAAATTTAGTATTTGTTAAAGAATTAAATCAAGATACTATTAATAAACAAGGATTTCCTGATTTTGAAGTATCTTATGATGAACTTATTTTCGCTGTAGGTAAATCAGGTATTGATTTTGCTCAACAATTACAAAATAGTTACAAACTAGAAACAGAACCTAAATCAGTTCAGATTGGTGTTCGATTTGAAGCACCACAAAAACATTTCCAAAAACTAATTGATATTAGTTATGACTTTAAATTGTATCGTAAGTTTGATACAGGTGTTTCATTACGTTCATTTTGTACAAATAATAATGCTGCTTATGTAGCTGTAGAGGAAACATATGGTGATATTACTTACAATGGACATGCTAAAAAAGATCCTAAATATCTAAACGGAATGACTAATTTTGGTATTATTATGGAAATTAAGGACATTAAAGATCCATTTACTTGGTCTCGTAAAGTAGTAAATGAATTACAATTTGCTGGAACTGGATTATATTATAGTCCATCTCGTAAAGCATCTACTACATCAGAAGGTGAAAAAGTTAGTTCAATTCAAATTGATGGTTTAGATATTGTAAGACGAGGAATGGGTAAATATTGGAATTATGTTGAGGACTTTATTGAAGATATGAAAAAAGTATTTCCAACACTTAAAGATGATTGGGGTGTTTATATTCCTGAGGTAAAATACCTTTCACCTGAACCATTAGTTTATCCAAGTGATTTAGCTCTTGTAGATTACCCAAATGTTCATTTTGTAGGAGATGCTTTATCAGCTCGTGGCATTACAGTTTCAGGAGCTCAAGGTATTTTATCAGTTGAAAAGTTAGTTAAAGCTGATGATTGGGATACTATTAATGGAGATTTAATTAACTGGAAATAAGTTTGGTTTTTTATAAAAAATATGTTATATTAATAGTATGAATGATAAAAATAAATTTCAACCAAGTAAAAAACTAACTAAAGCAGATGGTACTGTTGCCTATGTTTGGGAAGGTAAATTACATAATTGGGAAGGACCAGCATTAATTCCTGAAGGTGATAATCGTAAACGTGAATATCACATTCATGGGATTAAATACACTGAAGATGGATGGAAAGAAGCTCGTCGTAATCGTGAAGGTTTGCCTTGGTATAAGACAGCAATGGGTCAAGCAGGTCAAAATAGAAACTAATATGAAAATAGGATTGTGTGGTACAATGAGTGTAGGTAAAACTACATTAGTAAATGCTTTAATGTCTTTACCTGAGTTTGAAGATTATAATTTTGCTACTGAACGTTCTAAATACTTACGTGATTTAGGTATTCCATTAAATACTGATTCAACATTAAAAGGTCAATTTATATTTTTAGCTGAACGTTGTGCTGAATTAATGAATGAAAATATTATTACAGATAGAACTATTATTGATGTAATGGCATTTACTAAAGCAGCTAAATCAATTGAATATTATGACGCAGAGGCATTTTGTGATGCTGCTTATAAATTAGTTGGAGAATATGATTATATATTTTATGTTTCTCCTGAAGGTGTTGAAATGGAAGATAATGGTGTTCGTGAAACAGATTTACAATATAGAGAAACTATTGATAATATAATTAAGTTATTGTTATATAGAAGTAATCATAAAATTAAGAATCTTCATACATTATCAGGTACTACAGAAGAACGAATTGCACAGATGAAAGAAGCGCTTTCTTTGTAATATTTATAACCATGAAATTATCTAATTTAAAAAAAGAAATTAAAGATAACATATACGAAATTTTATCAGAAGTTGATATTGATAAAACCGCTGGGGCAGTAGTAATGAAAAAAGGATCTAACCTAATGGATATTAAAAAATTAACAGCTCAAGGGATTGATGTAGAATTAAGAGAAGAAGATGAAGATAGAGAACCTACTAAAGCAGAATTAGAAAAGGAAAAAGTAAAAACTGTTTCTAAATTTAAAGTTAGTAATGATGATTTCCAAGACTTTAAAACTAAATTATCAACATTAGTTAAAAAAATTAAGGCAATGGAAAAAGGAGCTGAAAAAGATAAAAAAATGGCTGCTTTAAAACAATTTATTAAAAAACCAGAATTAGTTAAAGCGTTTAAAGAAAGAGACGTTAAAATTGATACTGGTGATTTGGTTGGATAGTATGAAAAAATTTATTCTACAATTAGTTATAGTATGTTTATTAGGTGTGATAATCTATGGGTTATTCACTTATAAACAAGGTTATTCATCTGATAAAGATAAACAACACCAAAAAACAATCGATTCTCTCCAGCTAGAAATTGGTAAAAAAGATACTATGATTTCTACTTTAGATTCTACTAGAAAGATTTTAGATTCTTTAATTATTATAGATAAAACCAAATTAGCAGATATTGCTGAAAAAGCAAAAAAATATAAAAAACAATATGAGCAAGAACATAATCGCATTAATAATATGTCTGATGATGATATCATCAGCGAGTTCACAGCAGCGTTTAAGTGATTCAACAGTAATAGTTCCTATTAAATCCTTAAAAAATGCTTTATTGGTTAAAACTGATAGAGATAATCTTAAAAAAGAATTAATAATAACTCGTGATTCTATCTCCTTGATGGAAAAGGTTATTCTTAGACAAGATACTGCTTTATTCATTTGTGATACTACTCGATTAATTTTAGAAGATAAAGTCAAAGATTTGAAAGGCATTATTGTTTCTAAAGATGGAATGATCAACGAAAGAGATAAAAAAATAACAGACCTAGAAGATAAAATTAGAGGTGCTAAAGCAGCAGTTATAATAGCTACTATAGGTTTGATTTTATCTTTGGCATTATAATTTATGAGTCAAGACTTAAGACAAATAATAAGAGAAGAATACATTAAGTGTGCAGGTGATCCTGCTCACTTCATGAAAAAATATTGTAACATCCAGCATCCCCAACGCGGCCGTGTAATATTCAACTTATACCCATTCCAGGATAAAGTATTAAATCTTTGGAAAGATCATCCATACTCAATTGTATTAAAATCTCGTCAGTTAGGTATTTCAACATTAGCTGCGGGTTATTCTCTATGGTTAATGTTATTCCATAAAGATAAAAACGTGTTATGTATTGCTACTAAACAAGATACAGCTAAAAACATGGTTACTAAGGTTAAGTTTATGTATGATAACTTACCTTCATGGCTTAAAATACCAGCAGATGAACACAACAAATTAACATTAAGATTAAATAACGGATCTCAAATCAAAGCAACTTCAGCATCAAGTGATGCGGGTCGATCAGAAGCAGTATCTTTGCTAGTAGTCGATGAGGCAGCTTTTATTGAAAACATTGGTGAAATTTGGGCTTCAGCTCAACAAACATTAGCAACAGGTGGTGGAGCAATTGTATTATCTACTCCTTATGGTACTGGTAACTGGTTTCATAAAACATGGGTATCAGCAGAATCAGCAGATAATGACTTTTTACCTATTAAATTACCTTGGTTTGTCCATCCTGAACGAGATGAAAATTGGAGAAAACGTCAAGATGAATTATTAGGTGATCCTAGATTAGCAGCTCAAGAGTGTGATTGTGATTTTAGTACATCTGGAGATGTAGTTTTTTATTCTGAATGGCTTGACTTTATAAAAGAAACGACGATTCAAGATCCTTTAGAACGTAGAGGAGCAGATCAAAATTTATGGGTTTGGGAACCAGCTGATTATCAAAGAGAATATATGATATTAGCTGACGTGGCTAGAGGTGATGGTAAAGACTCATCAGCAGCTCATGTTATTGATATTAGAACTAATACACAAGTAGCTGAATATAAAGGACAATTACCACCAAAAGAATTTGGATATTTCCTAGTAGGTTTAGGTTCAGAATATAATAATGCTTTACTAGTAGTAGAAAATGCCTCTGTAGGTTGGGCTACATTAGACGCTATTATTGAAAGAGGATATAGAAATTTATATCATTCTCCAAAATCAGATCATTTAACAGCTGAATCTTATTTAAAGATATATGAAGGTGATTCAAATATGACACCTGGTTTTACAATGTCTTTAAGAACAAGACCTTTAGTAGTAAATAAATTTAGAGAGTATGTAGGTGATAGAAGTGTTACAATTCGTTCTAAACGTTTATTAGAAGAAATGAAAGTATTCATTTGGAGGAATGGTAGACCAGAAGCTCAAAGTGGTTA
>Ga0315905_10006268_pt1 | contig 12084 bp, 11 predicted proteins | sample LakEriMetagenome_5_FD_203522 | JGI IMG/M metagenome (GOLD analysis project Ga0315905, IMG submission 203522) | Freshwater fungal communities from buoy surface, Lake Erie, Ohio, United States - Buoy 4 MA121 | ecosystem: Environmental > Aquatic > Freshwater > Lake | place: USA: Lake Erie, Ohio...
ATCATTGGTTTTGGACACACAGGCAGTGCTTTTGCAAAAGTATTGTCTGGGTTTGATGTGGAAATTATAGCCCACGATATTTATCCCAGGGCTTTGGGCTGGCAACAGTTTCCTCATGTTAAAATGGTCCAATTGGAAACCATTCAACAAGAAGCCGAAGTGATTAGTTTGCACCTTCCATTAACTCCTTTGACCAAGCATTTTGCCAATACTCGTTTTTTTGAACAATTAAAACAGCAACCCTATTTTATAAGTACTTGTAGGGGTGGGGTCACATCGACTCAAGCATTGCTTGAAGCGCTTCAGCATCAACAGATTAGAGGTGCTGGCCTAGATGTACTTGAAAATGAGCGTTTAGAAAGCTATAGTCAAGCCGAAAAAGCCAATTTAGAGGCTTTAATGGCCTTGCCAAACTTCATATTAACACCCCATATTGCGGGGTATAGTCATCAGGCTTATCATAAGATGTCCAAGATCCTTTTAGAAAAATTAGGGATCATTTGACCCTAATATGATATCTTTGTCTCATGCAACGCTCCAATTATGTGGCGTTGTATTTTTTTTATATAAAACAGAAGGTATGAGCGAAACAAACGTATATGTAACCCAAGAGACTTTTGATAAAATGCGTGAGGAATTACAACGTATGAAATCGATTGATCGTCCTGCGGCATCAAGAGCGATTGCAGAAGCAAGAGAAAAAGGGGATTTGAAAGAAAATGCAGAATATGATGCGGCCAAAGAAGCACAGGGCATGCTAGAATCTAAAATTAAGCAATTAGAAGTAGCAGTTTCGAATGCAAAGATTGTAGATACAAGCACAATTGATACAAGCAAAGTCACCATATTAACCAAGGTGACCATCACCAACTTAGCCACAAAAAAGTCAGTGACTTATCAATTGGTGGGAGAAAAAGAAGCAGATTTAAAAGCAGGTAAAATATCTGCGTCTTCTCCAATTGGAAAAGGATTGATTGGTAAAAAAATTGGAGATACTGCAGAAGTTCAAGCACCCAATGGCGTGATGAAATTTAGTATTGACAATATTACCATTTAATAGCAGTATCCTATTTGCAATGACTATTTTTTCAAAAATAATACAAGGCGACATACCTGCTTACAAAATTGCAGAAAATGACCTATTCATTGCATTTTTAGATATTTTTCCTTTGCAAAAAGGGCATGTGTTGGTCGTGCCTAAAATAGAGGTGGATAAAGTATTTGACCTGCCAGACAATTACCTTTCTGAGTTATTGGTGTTTGCAAAACCAATTGCAAAAGCAATTGAGGATAGTTTTCCATGCAATCGAATAGGAATGGTGACTGTTGGATTGGAAGTGCCTCATGCACATTTGCATTTGATCCCAATCAACCAAGCAGAAGATCTTGATTTTTCCAATCCAAAATTAAAATTAGATAAAGCTGAATTGATTGCAATACAAGAAGCAATCATTGCTAAATTACTTTTTTAATCGAGCTGGATTTTTTTGAATAAAATCGTCCCAACCTTTTAAACCCTTACCTGTACTAATTACCGGACGATTGATTTGATGCCAATGGCATAATGCGACAGCAAGCGCATCTGTGGCATCGTAGTGCTTCGGTTTTTCTTTTACATTCAAAACACGCTCTAACATTTTCCAAACCATATCTTTATCCGCATTGCCATTTCCTGTAATGGATTGCTTTACTTTTTTAGGTGCATATTCTGTGACTGGGGTATTGTAATGCATGGCTGCTGCAATGGCCACCCCTTGCGCTCTTCCTAGCTTTAACATACTCTGCACATTCTTACCAAAAAAAGGTGCTTCAATTGCAAAATGTGCTGGACTGTATGTTTCCATTAATTCAATAATCTTAGCATGAATCAACTGCAAGCGGGCATAGATATCCTTTTCTTTTGTCAATTTAAGCACGTCCATCATAATGATTTTAGGCTGAACGCCACCTTGTAAAACAGCATAGCCCAGTATTTGTGTTCCAGGATCAATTCCTAATATAATGGGTGCTTTTGACATAGGTATAAAGTTACAGATATCCCATCAAAATACGATCTTTACAAAATATGAATTCGAGTACACTTAAGCCATTGCTTTCTATTGGAAATAAATTGATTGGATTCATCTTGTTTGTCATTTGTGCTATTGCGATCTATAATAAGGTCATACAAAATGAAAATTTAAATCAGTATGGAGCGGAATTAAAAATACAATTGGGAAAAATTCATTGGACAGCATGGGTATTGATGGGTTGTTTAATGGCGCTTAATTATACCATCGAAGCTATCAAATGGAAATCAGTCATAGCCTCCACTAATCATTTCAATTTATTACAAGCATTAAGGGCAGTGCTGGTTGGTCAAGCTTTTTCATTTTTTACCCCAGCAAGATCTGGCGACTATGTAGGTAGAACTTTATTTTTAGCACCTGGCACTAAGTTGAAAGGCATTACACAAATGGCATGGGCTTCCTATGCACAAATATTAATGACCATTTGTTTTGGATGCTTTGCCATGTTTTGGAACCTTCCTTTTTTACCTTGGTTAAAATGGGTTGCACCTTTTGGAGCAATCATTGCACTGTTTTTGTTTTTCTATAATCAACCTTTAAAGGGTTGGTTATCTAAAATGAATCTCTTGCAAATTCCAATAGCTTTAAAGTGGAAATTACTTGCACTTGCATTGGCTCGATATAGTATTTTCCTTATGCAGTATAATTGGGCGGCACAGATGCTGGCTGTTCCTGTTGATTGGATGGACTTAAGCATAGCTGTCATGGCTTTGCTATTTTTTTTGAGTATGATACCTGCAATTAGTTTGACTGATTTAGTGATTCGTGGTCAACTTTTTTTATTATTAATGGCGCCATTTTACCAAAACGATATCACGCTAATTGCATTAACGACCTTAATATGGCTTGTTAATTTTTTAATTCCGTCTATCTTGGGCGCTTTTTTATTACTTGGTTTTAGATTAAAGCGATAAATTTATAGTCCATATCACAACGCATGTTTTTATACCTCTTTCAAATTTGGATGATTACTTTATTATCTCTGATGCCAAAGCAATCTAAAGAGATTTGTAGTCAAACCAATACTGCATTTAATACGGGTGAAAAAATTACGTACACAATTTTTTACAATGTGATTGGATTGTATGTCAACGCGGGTGACGCTCAATTTACGGTAACGCCTTCTAAATGGGAAGGGGAGTCTGCGCTTGCATTGACTGCGACTGGCAATTCTAATCGCAGGTATGATTGGATTTTTAAAGTACGTGATAAATACGAATCTATTGTAGATACAAAATCTTTATTGCCGTATTATTTTAGTAGAAGTATTAATGAGGGTTCTTTTCATCAAAATCAAACCCTTACTTTTAATCAAAAGTCTAATGAAGTGATGACTCAAAAAGGAGCATCATTTAAAGCATCAGATTGTACATTCGATGTAATAAGTGCGGTGTATGCCGTAAGGAATTTAGATTTTAGTAACCTACAAGTCAATGAGAAAGTGTACTTAAATTTTTTCCTTGACAACGAATTGCACCCTTCTTATTTTAAATATTTAGGTAAAGAGATTATTCAAACTAGGTTCGGCAAATTTAAAGCCATTAAGATTGCCCCTTTACTTGTGAAGGGATCTATGTTTGAAGGTGGAGAGCTAATGACCATATGGGTTACAGACGACGACAACCATATTCCAATTAGAATCGAAACGCCCATTATTGTTGGCAGTATAAAAGCAGATATGAAAAACTATGAAGGGCTAAGACACCCTTTAACTGCCATGATAGAATAAGCTTAGTTGCTGAATAAATAGTTACTAATTTTTTACTAGAGGTTAGCTTCTTTACATTAAAGTAAATTTATTTAGATAAGTCATCTATGGTAAAACAATTTTTTGCTCTAATGCCTTTTTCTGTCATATGTACATCACAACATTCATTGACAGGGTCGTGTTCAAAAAATAAAGTATAGTTTTTAGTGCTTGCTTCGTTTAAGAAGATTTCTTTTTCGTTGAGCGTAAACAGCGGTTGCATATCATAGCCCATTACAAAAGGAATTGGTAAATGTCCTACAGACGGTAATAAATCTGCCATGTATACAATCTGATGCGGTCCATAATTAATTTTAGGCAGGAGCATCCCCTGCGTATGTCCGTTGACAACGATACAACTGATATTTTCTGCAAAATGGATTTCTTGTAAACTGTTATCGCTTTTAAATGGAGGGAGCTCAATTAATTTTAATTGTCCACTTTCCATCAATGGCATGATATTTTCTTTTAAGAAGCTTGCTTTTTCTCTTCTGTTTGGATGTATCGCAGTGTCCCACTGAGGAGCACTTACCCAATAAGTTGCATTGGGTAAAGCTAATTTAAGTGCGCCATTATCACTATTCACGGCGCCTCCTACATGGTCAAAATGCAAATGTGTTAATAATACATCTGTAATTGCCTCTGGTAAGAAGCCATGCTCTGCTAATGCTTCAGCAATTGTCTTGGTTTCACTTAGGTGGTAATGGCTAAAGAATTTTGCGTCTTGTTTGTGCCCCATTCCTGTATCAATTAAAATAGTACGATCTCCTGATACTATTAACATACACCTTAATGCCCAAGTACAAAGGTTGTTTTCATCTGCTGGATTGGTCTTATTCCAAATAGACTTAGGTACCACACCAAACATGGCGCCACCATCGAGTTTAAAAAAACCTGTATGGATACTATATATTTGCATGCTTATTTTTTAATGAAGTTCTGTACAATAAAATTAAGCCAATTACAAAAAATAGGCCTAATCCAAGCACTGCATTTTTTTGAGAGCCTGTTAATTCAATGATAAAACCAAAGCTAAACATGCCTATTACAATCGCTATTTTTTCGGTCACATCAAAGAAGCTAAAGAAGGAAGCCGTGTCTTTTGTTTCTGGCATCAGTTTTGCATAAGTGCTTCTGCTAACAGATTGGATACCTCCCATTACAAATCCAACCATTGTGGCTAAACAATAAAATTCTACGATACCATTCCTAGGAACAAAGTATCCAATAATACAAATGGCGATCCAAAATGATACTGCAACCATTAAAGTATTAAAATTGCCCAATTTTACCGCCATTTTACTCATTAGAATCGCCCCAGGAATAGCAACCAATTGAATGATTAAAATAGCAATGATTAAATTGGTTGTTGGAATATTCAATTCGCTTTTTCCGTAAAGCGTTGCAGCTAGCATCACTGTTTGTACACCCATATTGTAAAAGAAAAAAGCGCCTAAAAAACGATCTAAAATGGGTAATTTTCTTAGTTGCAACCAAACTTTATGCAATTCCTTGTAGCCCCCAACAAAAACATTATCCGTTTGATCTGTCTTTGTGTTTTTAATGCTTGCGGGTAAATGAGTGATAGACCAATGTCCAAAACCAAACCACCAAATACCGGCTAGTAAAAAAGATATTTGAGATGCCTTGCCTACAGTGATGCCAAATAAGTCTGGTTTTAATACAAAGACAAAACAAATTAATTGTAAAATAACGGCACCAATATAACCCATCATAAACCCTTTTGCACTCACACGATCCTGGTCTTCTGGTGCAGCAATTTCCGGCAAATAGGAATTGTAAAAAACAAGACTACTCCAAAAGCCAATACAAGCAATGATCATAGAAATCAATCCTAATCCTATATGAGACGCGTCAAAAAAGTAGAGACTGCAACATGCCAAGCTACCCAGTGAACAGAAAAATCTAAGAAATTGTTTTTTATTTCCTTTAAAATCTGCTATAGATGATAGAAGCGGAGATAGAATAGCAACCAATATAAATGCAATGGCCAATACATAATTGTATAAAGCAGTATTTATGAATTCAAAACTGCCTAGCCTAACTTTATCAATTAAAGTAAATTCATTGCCGTCTCCAGTCACAGCTTCATAAAAGGCAGGAAAAATGGTCGAACAAATTACAAGACTATAAACGCTATTGGCCCAATCGTACATGGCCCAACTATTGATTACTTTTTTAGATGCAGTTTGCATATTGCAAGGGGTTTACGCCCAAAATACGAATAATTGCTAATCTAAAATTAAATCCATTAAGCTTTTTGAAGGAAGAGCCATGCAAGCATGGTTAAACCTAAGGCAATACGGTACCAACCAAATAGAGAGAAGCCTCTTTTTTGGACAAATTGAATAAAGAATTTAACACTGACCAATGCCACTAAAAAAGCAACCAACCCGCCAATCAATAGATTCATTAGATTGTCTGCAACAAATACTTCTGGGTGGTCTTGGTATACATCTAAAGTACTTTTGGCAGAGGCAGCGAGCATCGTAGGCACAGCAAGAAAAAATGAAAATTCTGCAGCCGCTTTTTTGCTTAATTTTTGGCTAAGGCCACCAATAATCGTCGCCGCACTTCGGCTAAGTCCAGGAAAGACAATCGCCAATACCTGAAAACATCCCACCCAAAATGCTTGTTTAAATTGAATAGGCGCATGGTCTATAGGAGCCACTTGCTTTTTAAAATAGCGGTCTATAAATATCAAAGCAATACCACCTAATACCATGACAATTGCAATGACCCATAAATTATCTAAAACAGTATCAATGTATTTTTTTAATAAGGCGCCAAACACCAATGCCGGCAACACTGCTAAAAGTAATTTTAAATAGAATCTATAGTCTTTAAAATTGAAAAATTCCTTGCGATAAATCACCACCACCGAAAGGATAGCTGCAAATTGAATTACAATTTCATAAAGGTCTACAAAAGGACTATCCGCAATGCCCAAAAATGGATTGGCAAATTTCATGTGCGCTGTACTCGATATCGGTAAAAATTCGGTAATGCCCTCAATGATGGCAATGATAATTGTTTGTATCGTATTCATAGTGTCGGTTAAAAAAAAGAGCGATGCAGGCATCGCTCTCAATAAGTATAATGAGGTTTAAGCTTTCTTAAACAAAGCATATATTTCTACAATGAAACCGGCAATAATACACAATGGTGCAAGTGTGATTCTTCTAAAGCTATACACTTCATTTTCATTGAATACATTTGGATCGGCACTTTTACCTCCAGTCATTAAAAACATACCTGCAATAATCAATACGGCACCAATGATCATCCAAGTGTAATTGGATTTTCCAAATAAGTCTAAAGATCTTTTTGTATTTTTTTCTTTCATAATAGTTAGATTAATATAGTTCGTCTAATTTCATTTTTAAATATTTGATTACGCTTCGATAAGTACTGAATACAGAGATGCTAACACCAATGAGGATCAACCCTCCAAATAATAATAAACTATTCCCTATACCTTGTAAGGTTTGAAGTTGAGGAAATTGTGAACTTGCCCACTGAATCAATCCAAACAATAAAAAGATGGCAATGAAAGCGCTGATTAGGCCATTCATTAAAGCACGCATCACAAGTGGTTTTGAAATAAAGTTTCTTGTTGCACCCACCATTTGCATGGTCTTAATTAAAAAGCGATTACTAAACATGGCCAAGCGAATGGTGTTGTCAATACTTATAATCACAATGGCGCATAAAATAACTGACAGCACTAAAAAGATGAAGCCAATTTTAGTTGCACGCTCATTTAAATTAGTGACTAAACTTTTTGGATATTGAATATCCGCCACATCGGCTTTAAAATTGCTAAGAATGCTTTCGGTTATGGAAGCTAAACTATCTGGATTCACATAGTCTGCTTTAGCAAAAAAATCAATGCTTTCTGGCAATGGGTTGACAGCTAAAATTTTTGACCAATCCTCGTTATTCTCCTTATTCCAAATTGCTTTTGCTTTTTCTTTGTCAACATATTCTACATTTTTAGCGTAAGGTGCGGCAGCAATAAAGGCTTGAATTTTACCTACTGTATTTTTATCGGCAGTTCTTAGATAAACGCTAATTCTGATGTCCTCTTTAAAATTGTCTCCAATCGCATGGAGGTTCAAGAAAAACCAACCCATGATCCCCATAATGAACAACACAATGGCTACTCCAACAATGCTGTAGATATAGTTTGGTTTGCTTCTCTTTAAAGATCCATTTCCGGATACTGCCATGGCATTAAAATTTTACTTGTTCGCTCTGCAAATGTAGGGTTTTGAACGCTAAACACTTACATTTGCAAAGGTCGAATTATACCCATTTTGTTAAAAATAAGAGGTATGTTGGGCCTAAAGATTCAAAACCGAAAAATTACAGATTTTTAAGAAAATTTAGCAGATGGAGTATCAATTTAGGACAATCGAAAAAAAATGGCAATCGAGCTGGAAAAATCAGAAAGCATATCAGGTTTCCAATCAAAGCGATAAGCCAAAATGTTATGTCTTAGATATGTTCCCTTATCCAAGTGGGGCAGGCTTGCATGTGGGCCATCCTTTAGGCTATATCGCTTCTGATATTTATAGTAGGTATAAAAGATTAAAGGGATTCAATGTGTTACACCCAATGGGTTATGATGCTTTTGGATTACCTGCAGAACAATATGCCCTAGAGCATGGGGTGCATCCTTCCAAAAGTACCCATAATAATATTGATAATTTTAGAAGTCAATTAGATAATATTGGATTTTGTTACGATTGGGATAGAGAGGTGAGAACCTGTGATGCCACTTACTATAAATGGACGCAGTGGATTTTTTTACAATTGTTCAATAGCTATTTTGACCGTACTTTAAACAAAGCCAATCCAATCTCTGAATTGGTAAAAGCATTTGAAAAAGAAGGCAATCTTCATCATGTTTGTCCAGCAGATCCTAGTTTGAATTTTACTGCCGATCAATGGAGTAGCTGGGATGAAAAAGCACAACAAGATCTGTTGATGCAATATCGATTGGCTTTTTGTGGATTTGGTGAAGTGAATTGGTGTGCTGCATTGGGCACGGTCTTAGCCAATGACGAAGTGATTAATGGATACAGTGAAAGAGGAGGCCATCCTGTAGAAAAAAAGAAATTACGCCAATGGTATTTACGTATCACTGAATATGCAGATCGATTATTGACTGGATTAGATACCATTCAATTTAGCGAAGCAATGAAAGAAATGCAAGCGAATTGGATCGGAAAAAGTTATGGTGCTGAAATTGATTTTAAAGTAGCGGATCATGCTGCGATTGTCACAGTGTATACCACAAGACCAGATACCGTTTTTGGAGTAGATTTTTTAGTGGTCGCGCCAGAACATGCATTGATACAAGAAATTGTACCCGCAACGCATCAACAAGCTGTTGACGACTATATTGCTTATGTAAAAAGCAGAAGCGAAAGAGAGCGTATTGCAGAGAAAAAAATTACAGGATGTTTTACAGGTGCTTATGTTGTAAATCCATTCAATCAACAACACATTCCCATTTGGATTTCTGAATACGTTCTTGCAGGATATGGTACTGGTGCGATTATGGCCGTGCCTTGTGGCGATGATCGTGATTTTAAATTTGCCCAACATTTTAATATTCCTATTACCAATATCATTGGTGCTGCCTATGACGGAACAGCTGCCAATCCAACCAAGGAAGGCATTTTATTCAATAGTGATTTTTTAAATGGGATGATTCAAAAAGACGCCATTGCTGTTGTCATTGAAAAATTAGAAGCAATGGGTATTGGAAAAAAGAAAGTTAATTTCCGTATGCGCGATGCGGCATTTAGTAGACAGCGTTATTGGGGAGAGCCTTTCCCAATTCAATGGAAAAATGGGATTGCGTATCCATTATCTGAAAATGAGTTGCCTTTATTATTGCCCACAGTCGAAAATTATGGACCTGGTCCAGACGGAGAAGGGCCACTAGCCAATATCGAAGACTGGAAATCCAATCATTATGAAACCAATACCATGCCTGGATTTGCGGGTAGTAGTTGGTATTTTTTAAGGTATATGGATCCGCATAATACCACTGCATTTTGTGATCGAAAAGTGAGTGATTATTGGGGTCAGGTAGACTTATATATTGGCGGAACAGAACACGCCGTTGGACATCTATTATACAGCAGGATGTGGACCAAAGCTTTATATGATTTAGGACATATTGGTTTTGATGAACCCTTTAAAAAATTATTGAATCAAGGAATGATTCAAGGAAGTTCACGTTTTGTATACCGTAAAAGAGGGACTCAGGTATTTGTTTCTGCCGGATTAGCAAAGACCATGGAAGTGGATCAACTGCATGTGGATGTGAATATTGTAGATGGAAATATATTGGATACGGAAGCATTCAAATTATGGAAACCAGATTATGCCAATGCAAGTTTTGAATTAGAAGATGGAAAATATATTTGTGGTGTGGAAGTAGAAAAAATGTCTAAGTCCAAATTCAACACCGTGAATCCAGATGTGCTGGTTGAAAAATATGGCGCCGATACTTTTAGAATGTATGAAATGTTTTTAGGACCAGTGGAACAAAGTAAGCCATGGGATACCAAAGGCATAGAAGGCGTGCACCGATTCTTGAAAAAACTATGGAGGTTATTTTATGACGAGATGAAAGGTCAAATGTGGGTAGACGAAAAAGCGACGCCAGCAGAATTAAAAGTGCTGCATAAAACCATTAAAAAAATTGAAGAGGATACCGAACGACATAGTTACAATACTGCAGTGAGTAGTTTTATGATTTGCGTGAATGAATTGTTTGACTTGGGTTGTCATAAAAAAGAAGTCTTAGCGCAGGTGCTTGTTCTATTAGCCCCTTATGCACCGCATATTAGTGAAGAACTTTGGTCCTTAATTGGCAATCAAGAATTAGTGTTAGATGCACCCTTCCCAATCTTTGATGCGCAGTATGTGACAGAGACTTCTAAGGAGTATCCTGTAAGTATCAATGGTAAAGTGAGGGCTAATATTGCGATTGCTTTAGATGCTACAGAGGCACAGGTGCAGGAAATTGTACTCAATAATGAATTGATTCAAAAATGGATAGAAGAAAAACCAATAAAAAAACTCATATTCGTAAAAGGTAAAATGATCAATGTTGTGATTTAGCATAAAATTAAATACTATGAAAAAAACAATCTTATTTGCAGTCGTTTTCAGTTTGCTATCTTCTTCAGCAATAGCACAAATGTCTCAAAATGGTTTACCTCGTTTTATACGTTGGGTGGACAACAATCAATTTGTATTGAACACTAAAAGAGGAGAGGATGCTGCTCCAAAAAATTATGTGTACAATCTAACTACAAAGCAATATAGTATTGCGCCAGCGGATGTGGTGCCAACAGAAAAAACGGTCTACCTAAAAAAGGGAGATGTCTTTTTAAAAGAAAATGGAACAGAGACGCAATTGACTTTTGACGCCACAGAAGAAAAAAATCCAACTTTATCACCTGATGGAAATTATGTTGGCTATACTAAGAACAATAATTTATACACTTTATCTTTAGCGACTAAAAAAGAAGCGGCCATTACCAATGATGGTGCTACTGGTATCTTAAATGGTTATGCTAGCTGGGTATACTTTGAAGAAATCTTTGGTCGTCCAACACAGTACCGCGCTTTTTGGTGGAGTCCAGATAGTAAGTATATTTCATTCATGCGTTTTGATGAGCGCAAAGTGCCTATGTTTCCAATCTATAATAGTGAAGGACAGCATGGCTTTGTAGAAGAAACAAGGTATCCTAAAGCGGGAGATCAAAATCCAACAGTAAAAATTGGATGGACTACTCCTGATGGTGGAAGCATTACATGGGCTGATTTTAATGAAATGGAAGATCAATATTTTGGATGGCCTATTTGGAATCCAAATAACAATAGTATGTGGTTGAGTTGGATGGATCGTGGTCAAAACAACCTGAAAATCTATGAATTGAATATGACCACTGGTGCAAAAAAACCGGTGTACACAGAATACCAAAAAACATGGATTGATTTAGAAGACAGAAATGGAGGTAGAATTAATTTTATCCCAAATAACAAAGGATACATTGCGCAAGCTGATGCAAGTGGATGGAATCAATTGTATATGTATGACATGGAAGGCAAATTGCAATATCCAATTACCAATGGCAAATTTACCATATTAGGTATTCGTCAGATTGATGAAAAAAATAAGACCATTTATTTTACTGCAAGAGGAATAGAAAGTAG
>Ga0315905_10006269_pt1 | contig 12082 bp, 10 predicted proteins | sample LakEriMetagenome_5_FD_203522 | JGI IMG/M metagenome (GOLD analysis project Ga0315905, IMG submission 203522) | Freshwater fungal communities from buoy surface, Lake Erie, Ohio, United States - Buoy 4 MA121 | ecosystem: Environmental > Aquatic > Freshwater > Lake | place: USA: Lake Erie, Ohio...
CATCGCCACGTACGATCACCGGCAACTCGGGCATCTCCGCCTTTTTCTGCTGCAAGCGGTCGGAAAGCTCCTCCATCGTGACCGGCACGGCGTCCATGAAGAGATTGCCGTCCTTGCCGATGGTGATCGCCACCGTTTTCGGCTTGGCCAGGCTGGGCTGGTCACTCGCTTTGGGAAGATTGACCTTCACGCCCTGCACCGAGGCCGTGCACATGATGATGAAAATCACCATGAGCACGTAGGCCAGATCGAGCATCGGCGTGATGTTGATGTCGTCGTAGGCTTTCTCTTCCTGAACCTGCATGTCGTGTTCCTCAGTGTGCGCCGCCCACAGGCGTCGCGGCGGGGTGGCAGTAGTTTTCGGCCATGCGCGTGACCAGCGTGTCGATGAACACCTGCATCTGCGCGATGGTTTCCTTGTTGCGGGTGAGCAGGTAGTTGTATCCAAACAGCGCGGGGATCGCGACCATGAGTCCGGTCACCGTGGCGGCCAGCGCCGCCGAGATGCCCGGCGCGATGGCGTTGATGTTGACGTCACCGGCCGCGGCGACACCGGCGAAGGTGATCATCACACCGACCACCGTTCCGAGCAATCCGATGAACGGCCCGCCCGATATGGCGATGGTGAGCAGCACCAGAAGACTGCCGAGCGACTGCATCTCGCGGACGAAGCGGGCGTCAATGACCGCACGGATGGAGGCGATGGATTGCGCCGACAGATATCCGGAGAGCATGCCCTCACTGTCGACCTCGAGTCGCTGGCGCATTTCATCCAGACCATCACGGAAGATGTGCAACAACGGGGATGTCTGGAGCAGAGCGTTCTCTGCGGAGCTGAGCTTGCCACCTTTCGCGACATTGGCATCTTTGGCGCTCCCGGCGCTTTTGGCGCTCCCGGCGCTTTTGGCGCTTTTGGTGCTCCCCGCGCCTTTGGAGCTCGCGGCACTCCTGGAGCCCGCTGCACCCTTGGCATCCTTGGCAGTGAGCTTCTCGAGCGTCAGGAAATCGCCACCGCTCTCACGGAACATCTGCACGAACAGGGCGTTGGCCTTGGCGACCCTCGAGCCTTGGACGCCCTTGATCCACATGACCCACCAGCTGATGACCATCATGATTATGCAGATCACGATCACCGCCCAGCCATCGAAGGTGAGCGAGCCGAGGATGATCCCGATGTAGCCGGAATGTGATTGGCCCTCGTCGGCGCCAAACTGGATCATCTGGTCGCTGGGACCCTGGTTGCCAGCAGCAACGCCGATAAGGCCCGGCGAACGGGCGACTTTGGCAACGCCGAACTCATCGATATCACCGATGAAGCCTGCCGTGACCGGCGCGCCGGGTGCGTCAACGCGACCGCCGACCGTGGCAGCTGCTGCGAGCGCGGGAACCGGATAGGCAAGTGCCGGACCTGCGGTCCCGTCGACATAGAGCGTGATCGCCTGATCGCTCGCAACGAGCGCAACATGGTGCCACTCGGTGTCGGGGAGGGCGGCAGCAGGATCGCTGCGCGCTGCAGCACCCGAGGCGTCTGTGACCTCTATGTACGGGGCTCCGGCGGCGAGTCCGAACTCGAGACTGCCGGTAGTGTCGCGGCGGGAATAAAGCACGCCATCCGAACCGGGAGCAGCCGGCTTGATCCACATCGACACGGTCGTTGATCCGGCCGCCTCTACCTCGAGCGACTGCGAACCCGGCAGAGCAAGAGCGGTCTTGCCGTCGAACGTCGCGGCACCGCCTATCAGGCCACCTTCGAGCGAGGTGAAAGCAGCTGCTGAATCATTCTTGTAGGCCGAGGCATCAACTGCCGGTGCGCCCACTTCGCTCAGGTGATAGACCAGCGTCTGGCTGGAATCGAAAGTCTCGGCAGGCTCGCTGCCGCTTCCCACGTCGGCGTTGCCGTAGTACATCCAGATCTTCACCGACGCGCCGGCCTGCAGTTGCGGAATCTGCACCCACACGAAGCCCATGTTGAAGACAGCGTCGAACTTCTCGATGTGGTATTTGAGAGGCGTTTTGTCGTCTTCCGAGGTGAAGCGGATGTCGGCGCCATCGGAGGCGACATCCGGGAACGACAATACGCCCTCGTGCAGGCGGATCAGAACCGGGACATCACTGAGAGCCGTTCCCGCAGGCAAGTTCGCGGGCGCGGTTACAGTTATCTCCTTTCGAAACGACCAGTCCGCGTTCCACCACGCGTGCGCGGTCCCGGGCAGTGCGCACATGCCGAGCACTGCAAGAACCGCGGTCGCGAATGACCTGCGCACTGCAGGGCCGGATCCCGAGTAGGGTAGCGAAAGCGTTAACCCGAACATTCAACCTCCTCAGAAAGACGTCCAGACCCTGAAAAGAACCCGGTCAGAACCCTTTGGCGTGGATGGACCCTCCACAACGGGATAGCTCCAATCCACGACACCATTCAGATACTGGAACAACTGCAACGTGAGCCCGGCACCGACGCTGAACAGTTCGGTGCGATCAGGCGTATCAGCATCCGGCAAAGGGCCATTCAAAGTCATCCGGGCAGCGTCGGCAAACAGGAAAACCCTGAAGCCCTGAAGCGGCGAGATGCTACCGACCTTGAGGCTCTCGCCGATAGGTGGGCTGCGAAGCTCCACGGTACCCGTGATGCCGTAATCACCCAGCGCTTCGGCCTCGAGATAGCCGCGCGCCGTGTCCATCCCACCTGCGCTGATCTGTTCATTCGAAATCAGGGGCTGGTCGCTGATCTGGCCGGAGAGCCTCGCATAGACCTGCGCCGCGTTGTCGAAATCATGCGTGTTGGAGAGGCTGGTGCGGAGGTAGAACATCTGACCGCGGGCATTGAACCGGTTCAACTGGATGGTGGCGGTATCGCTGCCGAGTTGCGGGGACGCAAAGGTGAGCGAGGTATCGAACTGTGCCATGTCCTGGGCACCACGCCAGAGCAGCGAGTATCCAAGCGTCACAGGGAAATACTTGACCGGAGTCTTGAAGTCAGCGCTTCCAAGGAGGGTCGTGGTGTCGAAGTCCTTGTAGCCGATGCCCACTGACAACGAGGGGTAGAAGTCCGGCGGTCCTTCGATCTGACGGATGCCGGTCACGCTCACGCTGGACCCGCTGCCGAGAACGTTGATGCCCCCCACCGTGGAGACCGCGCTGTCGGTCTTCAAGGTGTTCAGCAGTATGCTCCACTTACTGTCGGATACAGGCGCAAGGTAGCTCCCGAACATGACTTTGGCATCGTCCGGATTCTGCGGAGCCGTCTGGAAAGAGACCGACAGGCTGTGTCCCCTTTGGAGCAGATTGTCATAAGAGAGACTCGCCAGCGACCGCAGCTCGGTCGTGTCCTGGCTGTAGCGGTTGTTCAGTTCGAGCGCGCCGTGGAGCGGCAGGCTGTCCTCGACCACGAGGTCCACGTCGACGGTGCCAGGGCGGACACCGGCCTTCAATGCCGGAGTGACACGCCTGTCAGCCTGCTGGTTCAGAATCACCAGATCATTCTGCACGGCCTTGAAATCGGGAACCTTGCCCTCAGCGAGCGACGGAGCGCTCTCGACGATACGATCCAGCGAATGATACTTCGAGCCGATCACTTTCAGGTGCCCGACACGTGACTCCTGCACCTTCAGCTGGACGACGCCGTCCGCTGCCTTTTGCTGCGGAATGGTGACAGCGACAGTCCGGTATCCCTTGTCGCGATAGGTGTCTTCCAGCGCGGACCGCGCCTTGTCGACATCATCGGGGGTACGAGAGGGACCCATGAAGGGCGCGAGCGTGCGCTCGATCGTCTCGTCGTCGAGCACCGTATTGCCGTCAACCACGAACTCCCACACGTCGAGGGTCTGGGAACTGGAGCTTTGGGCAGACGTGAACCCGGAAAGGAGACAGCCCCATACCAAAAGCACGGTACACAGCGACCAGCGGTTTGTTCCGCCGGGACGCTTCAAGGAGCCTGCCATGTTGCTCAAGGGATTCACAACGCTCTGGATCCGACCTAACCGAGGCCTGCTCTCCACCCCGGGCAACCCGTCATGGGGCACTACGCTTGGCCGCTGGGCTGACCCACACCGCTGGTGGCACTAACGTGTGCCTACAGGGAGGCTGCGACCGGGGGCAAAGCTTGAATGACGTGTATTACGGATTTATTTCTGACGGTTGCGACTTGGCCCGGATATGACAACGTGATTGCGCTCGTGTTCAGTGAGCACCCTTGCCAAGCAAGACGACATAAATGGTTTTCACGAGGATGAAGGCGTCGAGCCAGATCCGCTGCATACGGACATAGTGGACGTCGAGCGCTACCCGCCGCGCATAACTGGTGTCGTTGCGGCCGCTTACCTGCCACAGCCCCGTCACCCCCGGCTTGACCGCCGTATACCAGCGGGCGGAGGCGCCATACCGGGCAAGCTCGTCCGGGATGACCGGCCGGGGACCAACGATGCTCATGTCGCCCGCCAGCACGTTGAGCAGTTGGGGAAGCTCGTCCAGGCTGCTGTGACGAAGGAACGCACCATACCGGGTGATGCGCGGATCGTCCTGCAGTTTTTGGGTGAGATCCCATTCCTTGCGAAGTTCAGGGTTCGACAGAAGGAGCGCATTCAACTTCGATTCGGCGTCCGGAACCATTGTCCGGAACTTCACGAGCCTGAACATCTCTCCATGCCGCCCCACGCGCGCCTGCCGGAAAAGAATCGGCCCCCCGGAGGCCGCGACAGTTGCTGCGACGACGATCATCACCGGCGCCGCAAGAACGAGCAGCACGCTCGCGAAACAGACGTCCGCCAGACGCTTGATGCACGTCCAAACGAGGGAAATCTGGGGCTCACCAGCGTGTACCGTTGACACTTCTTCGCCGTCCATAACCAACACCAGGTGTCCCCTCGACTCTCCACGCGCGGCCCGCAGGAAGTCCTCTCTACGCTCACGCATGGAGGCGAGACGTGCATCGAGCCATGGCAGCCTGCCTGCCGAGAAATACCCTTGCCGCGCCTCGGGCTTGGCAGCAGCGTTGTGGTTCCGGGCCTGCTCGTTGACCGCACGGTGGGCGGTATCAGTGCTCATGATTCAGTCTCGCTCCAAGTCTGGTTCCGACCGCAGGCCCAACGGAAGCGGGCCTGCCACGAGGCGAAAGATATCGGGCAACAGAGTCATTCAAGTGACATTCAAATGAAAAACCCCGATTTGTGACGCGAGTCACACTCCGTAGCCCGAGAAGGAGACCGGACGGGAAATCGGCGCCGGAGCCTCAGGAGGTGCCCGAAGAACGACGGATTTCCCGGAGGATGCGATAACGGCGCTCAGCGAAGCGCCACTCGCCCCCCTCGCGGAGATACACGTCCTCGTAGCAGCCGAACACTGTCACCGGCTCGCCATCGGTGCGCACGAGGTGTTCGGTGAGGTACCAGCGCCCGCTCGCATGGGGCGCGTTGATCTCGAGGGTTCCCGAGCCGAGCATCATGAAGACGGACGAGAACATGGCGCGTGCGCCCCCGTACATCGAGAGCACCTGCTCACGACCCTCGGCGCGGTTGCCGAGCATCTCCCATGCGCACTGTTCAGCCCAGGTCAGAGCCCATGCGGGTGTGTCGTCACGATTAACGGCGTCGACGTACCGGGCCGCAAGGTCGCGGATGGCGAAATCATCTTCAATCATGGGCACGGGTCAAGCTCCTGCTACCGCCCCTCGATGGGGCGAGCCAAGCATAAACGTCGCGTGCCGTTTTGCCTTGCACCGGCGAGGTGCCACCGACCGGCCCTCCCCCCTCTGGAGCGCTCTTAGCGCCCAAGGTCTCTGGCGAGCCGGAAGCCATAGGTCTCATATGAGGTAGACGGCTGCTCGGCAGTTCGGCTCGCCGAACGCATGGCAAACGCGTAGTCGTACCATGAGCCGCCGCGCAGTACGCGCTGCTTCGAGGAACACTGTTCCCGAGATGTACCATCGTTTGGAGCCCCCGTGTAGTCGGGCTCGAAGCAGTCCTGCACCCATTCCATGGCATTGCCGTGCACGTCATGGAGTCCGAAGGCGTTGGCCGCGAAGGAGCCCACCGGTTGGGTGGAGCCTTTGCCGGTGAGTACGCCGGCCCAGGTAGCGCTGGTTTCCTTGCTGACCCCGAGTTCATCTCCCCACGTGAACTTGGTGACGCTGCCCGCACGCGCGGCGTACTCCCATTCTGATTCGGACGGAAGCCGATAGTGCTTGCCCGTCTGAGCCGACAGCCACTGCGCGAATGCCGACGCATCGTCCCAACTCACGTTGATCACCGGGCGAGCACCCCTCCCCCAGCCGTTATCCTCAGGCTTCTCCCGTCCGGTGGCCTCTGCAAAGGCATCGTACTGCTCGAAAGTGACCTCGTACTTGCCGATCGCAAAACCGCGGGCAATGGACACGGGATGCACTGGCTGCTCGTCGGTGCGCTCGGTAGATCCCATGCTGAACTGGCCACAGGGAACGGCGATCATCACCGGCCCCTTGGCACCCGCGGGGAGCGTGTCGGAGAAGCTCTGCCCTGCCGGGTACTCGGTGCCCTGCTGTTCGCAGCTTCCCGCGCCAGCAGCTTCCCCGGATCGGGATTCCGGAGGCTTGGCGCAGCCGGCGGCCAGCATGACGGATGAGGTAATCAGGACAGACAAAAGGGAAGTGCGCCGCACAGGAACCTCATGCAACGGTGTAACTGACGTTTGAAACGTTACGGTAGAAGGCTTTCATGACAGTAATTCGGGCGCGTGCACGAATGCCGCGGAGCAAGTGAGCAACGGTCCTCAGCCTGCGTCGCGATATCTGTCGAGGAGTTGCCTGACACGCTGCACATAGGTCTGCGTCTCGGCGATGGGCGGCACGCCGCCGTAGCGATCCACAGCACCGGGGCCCGCGTTGTAGGCGGCGGTAGCGAGCGTGATGTCACCCTTGAACTCGGCGAGCAACATGGCCAGGTACTTCACGCCGCCTTCGATGTTCTGCTGCACCACCCACGGGTCACGCACGCCCATGTCGCTCGCCGTGCCCGGCATCAACTGCATCAGCCCCATCGCACCCTTGCGGGAACGGGCGCGGGGGTTGAAGCCGGATTCGGCGTGGATGACGGCACGCACCAGCGCGGGGTCCACGCCGTGCTCGCGCGCCGCATCCTCGATGGTGCTGCGGTACTCGGCCGTGAAGAGGCGCGTGGTGTTCCAGTTGATCCGCGAGTGCGGATCACACGCGTAACAGGAGAACTCCATCACCTCGTAGCGCTGGTCGGGCGGGACTTTGTCCGTGAACACCGGCACGCCGTCTTTCTGGCGATAGGTATAGACGCGGTAGGTGCGCACAGCTGAGCCGTCACCGAAGCTCGCCTCGGCCTCGGCCTCGGCCTCGGCCGCAGCCGCGATGCCCGCGTGCAGCAGCAGGCCAAGGCAGCACACCCCGGCCAGAGGCAGCGCGCGCCACGGCACCGTGCGGGGAAGGATCATGCGTTGACGCGCACTGTGAAAAGGATCATGCCCCGAGCGTAGCCCAGCCCGCAGCGCACGTCCCGCGCCGCGCGCCAAAGTGCCGAGCCGCTCACAGAGAGGCATCACCAGCTGCCGAAGGGCCGCTCGGCCAACTGGCTGTTGAAGTAGCGCGGATCACCCGAGACCTCCTCGCCCAGCCACGGCGGGCGCTCGAAGCGCTCGTCGTCAGAGGAAAGCTCGATCTCGGCCAGCACCAGGCCCACGTTGGCGCCATCGAAAACGTCCACCTCCCACAGATGCCCTGCGTGGGGAATGCGGTAGCGGGTCTTGCTGACGATGCCGTCCGCGCACAACTCCGCGAGGCAGAGCTCGGCATCGGCGACGGGAATGGGGTACTCGAGTTCGCGGCGGCTGATGCCCTTGGTGGCGCCCTTCAGCGTGAGCCAGGCCTGTTCACCGGCGATGCGGACACGCACCGTGGCGCGCCCGGTCGCGGCGATGTAGGCCTGCACCAGACGCTCACCGTGCAGGCCAAGCAGCACGGCGGGATCTGCCACCAGGAATTTGCGTTCGATCTCGAGGCTCATGTATCGCTGCCCCCGGGCGCGATGGGCACACTGTCGAAACCGAAAGAAGACGCAGCCTCGCGCAGGCGGCGCACCACACCCGGCTCGAGCCGCGCACCGGCATTCAGCAACACCATCCCGCGCTCCGAGAGGAGATCCGCACCGAGCACCATCGCAGGCTGCAGCTCTGCCACGGGCACCATGTTGGCGCCCTCCACCGCGCGGGCGAAGCAGGCCGGCAAGGCGGGCGAGGCGCTTGCAGCGGGCACGGGCGCTTGCACAGGCGCGGGCGGCTCGGTCGCGATCACCTCGTAGTCGTCGATCTGCGCGAGCACACGCTGGCGCTTCATGGCGATGCGCACCGCCTCGTCCACCTTGTGCGCGTTCAGCGGCAGCAGCAGGCAGCCGTCGGCATCGAGCCCGAGCGCGGCCTGCACCAGCCAGCGCTCGGCTGCCTCGGCCATCAGCACGAAAGGTACGTCCAACGGAAAACCCGTGCGCCCGACGCGAATCTCTTTCAGCAAGCGCAGGCCATCGCCCTGGGGCAGGCTGTAATCGCAGACGAGGAGGTCGATGGCTTTGAGGGGGCGAGCGAGCGCGTCTTCCATGCTGGAGCGCGTCTGCACGAGAGCACCGCTCGCAGAGAGGAAGTCTGCCACCACGCGCCGCAGGAAAGCGTTGTGGCTGATCACCAGGAAGACGCGGCGCTCGCTCTGGTCGCCGCCTTTCTCGGCGATCTCGCGGGGAATGCCGAGGCGCTCCCACCAGGGAATCGTGTGCATGGGTGGCTGGCCTCCTCAGTCCGCGAAGACGGTGCCGAGGCCGAGCGCCTCGACGCGCGCCACGCAGAGCCGCGCGATCGCGGTGTCCTGCACGCCCACACCGGTGAGATCGCAGATGCTGATCTCCTCCTCACGCTGCCGGCCGGGGCGCAGGCCCGCGGCCAGTTCGCCGAGTTCGGCCACGTCCTCGATGGCACCCGCTCGCAAGTGGCGCATCTCGCCCAGTTGCGCGCATTGCCGGCGGCTGTCGCAAGCAAGGATCGAGGCGGCCTCCAGCACACCGTGCCCGAGCTCCTGCTTGTGCTCACCATCTGCACCCACCGCGGTGATGTGCAGGCCCGGGTGCAACCACTGCGGCTGCAGGAAGGGCGTGGCGGCGGGCGTGGCAGTGATCACCACCTGGCTCTCGTGCACCAGCTGCGCGGGATCATCCATGGCCCGTACCTCGATGCCGAGTTCGGCTTCCATCTCCTCGACGTAACGTCTGCGGTTGGCAAGGGTCTGCGCATGCACCAGCACACGGCGCACATCCCGCACCAGCCGCAGGCAGCGGACCTGCCAGCGCGCCTGCTGGCCCGAACCGAAGACGCCCACCGTGCGCACGTCGAGGGGGGCGAGATGACGCGCGGCCACGGCACCGGCCAGCCCCGTGCGCAGATCCGTGAGGTAACCGTTGTCGAGCAGCACGGACTTCAGAAAACCCGTTTCGGCGCTCATCAGCACCATCATGCCGCTGCCGGAAGGCAGGCCGCGCGCGCTGTTGCCGGGGAATCCGGACGCAATCTTGATGGCGAAGGAATCGAGGCCCTTGATGTAAGCGGTCTTCACGTCCACCTCGCCGCCGGCGGCGTGGATGTCGACGCGGATCACGGGCGGCATGCTGACGCGGCCCGAGGACAGCGCCACGAAGGCCTCCGCGACGGCATCGAGGGCGGCAGGCTCCGCGCCCACGGCCCGACGGATGGCTGATTCGGGCACGATGCTGACGCTCATGGGGGCTCCCTTGCGCTTCCACGCTGCAGTGGGCGCAATCTACCATGCCGCTCCCGTCCACCGCCCGGAGCCTCTCATGCACAGCGATTCCTTCGATGCCACAGCGATCGCGGCCAACGTGGATGCCGCCGCCACACGCATCGCACCCTGGATCCGCCGCACGCCGGTGGAGCGTTCGGGTTACCTCTCGACGCTCACGGGGGCGGACATATGGATGAAGCTCGAGAACCAGCAGGTCACGGCCTCGTTCAAGGCGCGTGGCGCCTTCAATGCGCTGCTCTCGCTCGACGACGCCACGCGGGCGCGGGGCGTGGTCACCTCATCTACCGGCAACCACGCCAACGCCATGGCGCACGCCATGCCGCTGCTCGGCGTTGAAGGCGAGATCTGGGTGCCCGAGACGGTCTCCCCGGTAAAGCGCGCGCAACTCGAGATGCGCGGCGCACGCCTCAAGCTGCTCGGCGGCGATCCGGGCGAGGTCGAGGGACTCGCCCGTCAGGAGGCCGAGCGCAGCGGCAGGCACTATGTCTCGCCCTACAACGACCACGACGTGGTGGCAGGCCAGGGCACCATCGCCGTCGAACTGCTGGAGCAGCTTGCGGGCATCGACGAGATCCTCGTGCCCGTGGGCGGCGGCGGGCTGGTCTCCGGCATCGCGGCCTTCCTCAAGGCCCGCAAGCCCGCACTCAAGGTAACCGGCGTGCTCCCCGAGAACTCCCCTGTCATCAGCGAATCCGTGAAGGCGGGACATCTGTTCGAGGTGCCCTGGACCGAGTCGCTCTCGGATGCCACGGTGGGCTGGGCCGAGCCAGGCTCCATTACCTTCCCCATGTGCCGGGACTGGGTCGATGACTGGGTGCTGGTGAGCGAGGCGCGCATCCGCGAGTCCCTGCGCATGAACATCGACATGCACTCGATGCTGGTCGAGGGCGCCGGTGCGCTCGCCGGTGGCGCGCTCCTCGCCGAGCCCGCGCGCTGGGCGGGCAAGCGCGTGGTGCTGTTGATTTGCGGGGCGCGTATCGCGGCCTCGACGCTGGCCAAGGTTCTGGCAGGCGGATGAGCCTGTGTAGAATGCCTCCAAACCATAAGCCCGGACCCCGGGACGCGAGCCGTACATGAGCCTCCCGCCTACCCCAAAGCCCGTCTTCTATACGTGGATGCGCCGCAAGTCGGTGCGCGCACTACGCCGCAGCCATGCGGAACACAGCAAAGCCCACGGCGGACTGAAGCGCGTGCTGGGGCTCTGGTCGCTGGTGGCCATCGGCATCGGCTGCACCATCGGCGCGGGGATTTTCGTGATGCCGGGCGTGGTGGCAGCGACCCACGCAGGGCCCGGCATCCTGCTCTCGTTCATGCTGGCCGCCGTGGCCTGCGCCATCGCCGCGCTCTGCTACGCCGAGCTCGCGGTGATCATCCCGGCCGCGGGCAGCGCCTACAGCTACACCTACGCCACGCTCGGCGAACTCGCGGCCTGGCTGATCGGCTGGAACCTGCTGCTCGAATACGGTCTCGCCAACAGTGCGGTCGCGGCGGGCTGGGGTGGGTATCTCGGGCAGATCCTCGGCAGCGTGGGCATAGAGTTGAGACCGGAACTGATGTACGCCACGGGGCAGGCGATTCCCGGCGGCGGCACAGGCTGGATCAACCTGCCCGCAGTGATCGCGATAGCCCTGCCCACCTTCCTGTTGCTGCTCGGCATCCGCGAGAGCGCGCGCTTCAACAACGCCCTGGTCGCAGCAAAGATTCTGGTACTGGTGCTCTTCGTGGCGCTGTGCCTGCCTGCCGTGCAATCGGGTCATTTCAAACCCTTCCTGCCCTTCGGCTGGCAGGGGGTGATTTCCGGCGCGGGGGTGCTGTTCTTCCTGTTTGTGGGTTTCGATGCCGTGTCCACGGTGGCGGAAGAATGCGTCGATCCCCAGCGCGATCTGCCGCGCGCCATCATGATCGGGCTCGCGCTGATCGCGCTGCTCTATGTGAGCGTGACCTTCGTGCTGCTCGGTGTGATTCCCCCAGCCGAACTCGGCACCGTGCAGGAGCCTCTGGCCCACGGCCTCGATATGACCGGGCATCCGGTGGCGGCATGGGTGCTCTCGGCGGTGGCGGTGGTAGGGATCCTCGGCATTGTGCTGGTGGGCTCCATCGGCCAGACGCGCATCCTCTACGTGATGGCACGCGACGGTCTGATGCCACGCTTCATGGGCGCCATCCACTCGCGTACCGGCACGCCGGCGGCTTCCACGCTGCTGCTGGGGGCGGTCACAGCCGTGCTGGCAGGCACCATCCCGCTCGATGCGCTGGCTGATCTGGTGAGCATCGGCACGCTCGCGGCCT
>Ga0315905_10006270_pt1 | contig 12081 bp, 8 predicted proteins | sample LakEriMetagenome_5_FD_203522 | JGI IMG/M metagenome (GOLD analysis project Ga0315905, IMG submission 203522) | Freshwater fungal communities from buoy surface, Lake Erie, Ohio, United States - Buoy 4 MA121 | ecosystem: Environmental > Aquatic > Freshwater > Lake | place: USA: Lake Erie, Ohio...
CCGAGGTGGTCGAGGTGACCGCCGATCACAATGACTTCCTTCGCAAGCGCGCCGCGGCCAGGAAGCACGCCGACGACGTTTTCCGCGAGCACTGGCTTCTCTTCGATGCGGCCGGCGATCGAGACCTTCGAACCGGTCAGGTCGAAACTCTTCGGTTGATCGGCGGGCGGGTTGTCTGCGAGTTTGCGCAAGTCCATCAACGAGCGCTTGCCGTCGCACGCGGCGACGAGTTTCTCTGCCGCTGCGGTCGACATCATGAAGACGGGCGCGTCGGCCATCGCGCGGCCGCCGCCAGCGGTGGTGAGGCTATCGATGCGGGGATCATTGGCGCCGGGCGTATTCACCACGATGATCGCGGCGGGCTTGCGCTTCGCAACCGCGCCGATCTTGCCAGCAAACCCTGCGCGGCCCGACCAGCCTTCACCCTCGGACCAAAGCGACTTGCCCTGCTCGTTCATGGGTTCGAACCGGAAGACGAGCGCGATCTTGCCTTCGAGCGAGTGGTCGTCGGCGAAGCTCGAATAACCCTCGGGGCCATCTTCGATGCCGTAACCAACGAACGCGATTTCGCCTTCTGCCGAGCCCGACTTGCCGAGGCTCGTCAGTTTGAAGTCGGTGCCCGCGGTGAACGCGAGTTCGTTGCCACAAAGAGCCGTGATGCGCTCCTCCACAACTTCGCGCTTTCCGCCGAGCGAAAACGGTTGGCGATAGGTCTTCGAACCACCTTCGGACGGCTGGAATCCAGGCTCAAGTCCCGCTTTGCGGAACTGATCTTCCATGTACTCCATCGCGCGTTCCATGCCGCGGGTGCCGGGCAGGCGACCCTCCATCCACGGGCTTGCGAGGATGGTGAGGTGCTCGTTGAAGCTCTGGACGAGCGGATCTGCAGCACCGATCGCCTTGTGAATCTGAGGACGCTCCGTCGGCGCCGGGACATTGTCCGCGGGCGCGCTTGGGGTTGTGGTGGTGGTTTCGGTGGAAGTTCCCGTCGCACTCTCGGTTGCACTCTCGGTTGACTTCGCGGTTCCTTCGCTCGTGTCCTGTGCAAACGTCGAGGGAACAGCGACAATCACCGCCGATGCGACGAATGTGCGAACCCATCCACCGACCGAGAGCGAGAGAAGTGAGCGCGTCTGCGGACAATCGTTCGTGTGCATGGTTTTGGCCTTTGAATGGCGCGAGTCAGACGGGGCTGGCTTCGCGGTTTGTTCCCCGATTCGTATCCCGATTTGAACCGAGAGTCGAACCTCGAATGGTGATTCGTGCAGGGCGCGTTGCGGGAGTGTCTGTGGGGCGTGCGGGACTGTGTTTGGCGCTCTGCTTGGCAATCGCGAGCGCGCAGCGAATTTTTACCACGTCGGCGGATGCCGCGACGGCTGAACGCGCATCTTTCGCCGTGATTGCTGAACGGCATCCGCAAGATGGCCCGCACGTCGACCTTCGTTTTCGCGTCGACCGCGCCGAATTCGTGATCGAGGCGTCGATGAATCTGGTCTTTCTCGACTGGATGATCGATACGTCGCGCGAGGACCCCGAACGGATCGACGAAAGCGAACTCCCCGAGATCGCGGCGCGCCTCGAACGGTACTTCGCACAGCAAATGCCCGTTCGTATCGATGGAATCGTGGTTCCGCCGGCCATTCGAGCCGTGCAGGTGAACGCGCCGGATGAGTCGCTGCTGCCGCTCTTTCCGATCAGCGGTTGGAAGGGGCTCCGCAAGATCTTCTTCAACCTCGCCTACCCGCTGAAGGCCGCACCCGACGAGATTTCGCTCGCATGGCCCGCGTACCCGCCAGATTTGCTCTCGCCGCTGCCGCAGAAGCCGCCGCTTGAGATCGCGACTGAATGGACCGCAGATGGCTTGCGATCGTCGGTGCTCTTCACGCGCGCGGAGCCGGGGTTCACGTGGCGGCGGCCTTCGGGGGAGCTCTCGTCGCGGCTTGAGAAAGTTCCAACGCCGTCGGCGCCCACGCCGTTGGTGCCGCCGTACGCAACGCTCGCGATTGGGCTCTTCGTCGTCGCGTTCGGCGCGGCAGCGCTTGCGAAACGTCCGCCGGTCGTTGCTCTGGGGACAGGTGTGCTCGCGGCAGTCGTGGTGATCATGGTGCGGCCCGCGGGGCCGGCGTTCCTCGCGCTTGGGACGAGAGCGCCCGCGCAACTTGACCCCGCTGAAGCAACGCGCATTTTCACCGCGCTTCAAACGAATCTCTACCGCGCATTCGACTACGAAGCCGAGAGTTCGATCTACGACGCGCTCGCGGAGAGCGTGGATGGAGAGTTGCTCGAAGAGACGTATCTCTCGGTGCGCCGCGCTCTCGTGATGGAAGAGGAGGGCGGCGCGATGAGTCGCGTGGTGAGCGTGCGGCCGATCGCGACGAGCGTTGTCTCACAAGGCGAAATCGAAGACGCGGGTGTCGCGGCGCGGGCGTTCACCGTCGATGCGACGTGGCAGGTGGATGGACGCGTGACCCACTGGGGACATGCCCACGATCGCACGAACGAATACGAAGGGCGATTCACCGTCGCGGCATCCGCGAACGGTTGGCGGATCCACGACGCCGAAATCACGCGACAAGAACGCGTGGACGGCGCGGAGAGCGACGCGGAGACGGTCGTTCCACCGATTCCCGCCGAAGACGAAGAGTTGTAGCGGCTGCCGCTGACGAGCGCGGAGCGAAGCGAAGCGCGAGAAGAGGATGTCATGCGAAGCGTGACGTTTCGTGTGGCATCACCTCTGGTGATGGCGAGAATCAGGGTTCGCGGTGACTCCCAAGTGTCGATTTGAATCGTTGCGTGCGTGCGTAGCTCAAGCCACTACCTCCTGCTTCGCAGGGGGGTAGTGCCACACGACACGATGCGCGACTCCGACGTCGACCGCTCAGGCTTCACTGCGTTCCGCCTTCGAGAGCGACGATGGTCATCCACGCCAAAGCGAGCAAGTTGCGAAGCAGGTTGCGAGCGCTCATATCTTCGCGGTCGCCGCTGCGGCGGCTCCCTTTGGCGTGGTCCACGCCAAAGCGAGCAAGTTGCGAAGCAGGTTGCGAGCGCTCGTATCTTCGCGGTCGCCGCTGCGGCGGCTCCCTTTGGCGTGGTCCACGCCAGAGCGAGCAAGTTGCGAAGCAGGTTGCGAGCGCTCAAACAACGTTACGACACGCGCGAGCCAGCCTTGACAGGCTTCTGCACAGTGAGAACCACCACATCGCGTTCATCAGCGCCGGGCTTCTCGCCAGGTTTCGCAGCAGGCTTGTCGGCCGCATCAGCCGCCGATGGCGCAACTTCCGCGAGCGGCTTCAAATCGCTCGCCGCGAGAATCATTCCTTGGCTCACTTCGCCGCGCAGTTGTCGCGGCTCGAGGTTTGCAACGATGATGACTTGCTTTCCGACGAGCGACGCCGGGTCGTACCACGCGCGAATGCCTGCGCAGACCTGACGGCCTTCAGGCGTTCCGTCGTCGAGACGGATCTTGAGCAGTTTGTCGGCGTTCGGATGCGGCTCCGCTGCGAGCACGGTCGCGACGCGCAGGTCGAGTTTCGCGAAATCCTCGAACTTGATGTTCGGAAGGGCGGGGGTTGCAGCGGTGGCCTCGGTCGACATCGTGTGCTCTTCTCTTGGCAGAAAGTCGTTCGATCGGTCGTTCAGAATCTCAAGATTGCATGCAGCGGGACTTGGAGTCCGTCGCGGCCGCGGGAAGGTTGAGCGGCGTTGATCGGTCGCGCAAGTTGTGTGCAGGCAGTCGCACGAAGCGGCGATCTACCCACGAAGCAGCAATCAGCCCTTGGCTTCGGCGTCTTCTTCCGCGATGGCCGCATCTTCGTCTGACTCAAGTCGCGACGGTTGGAAGTCGTAGCGCTTCGCGAGTGCGTCGTAGCTGAAGAGATCCATCGGGTTGATGCTGACGTCGGGATCCATCACAACGCCCACCGACTGCGGATTCGCAGCGATCGTTTCAAAGACTTCCTTCGTGAGCGGGGCGAGTTCAGACACCTGCATCACCACGAGCGAAAGGCGGTCCGGCGCCGCGACGACAAAGGTGCGGTCGGCGACAGGAACCTTCGAGAGATCTTCCGTGAACGGCAACTTTGCGGCCTTCGTGACGAGCGAGCGAATCGCTTCCGGATCGGCGCCAAGCCCAGGGATTTGGCCCGGAACGCGGAAGCCGAACTGAAGGAATTGCGGATTCGCTTCGCGAATGTCCTTCGCAAACGCGACTTGCGAGCCGAAGCGCGTCGCGACTGCCGTGAGGCCTTCATCGATCGCTTGCTTCGTGATCGCGTCTTGGTTCTTCTCGAGCCACTCGAAGCGCGCAAGCGAGGCGACGTCCGCGGCAACGGCATCGCGCACGTCGGCGAGCGCTGCGGCGGCACGCGACGGCTCCGCAGCGATCAGACGAACGAACACCACGTCGCCCTCCGCCGACTTGAACGGCGGACTGGCGATGTTCATCTGGAACGGCGCAGTTTGGTTTGGATTCGAGAGCTCTTTCGCGCCTTGGAGAAGCGCCGAAAGCGTCAACGGTTGACCGAAGCGATCGGTCGACAGGAAGCCGAGTTGCAGCTTCGTATCGATGTCTCCGGCGACGAGCCATTCTTCGCCACTCGAGGCGTAACTCGGAGCTGCGATCGAGAACTCGGTCGCGATCGATTGCGCGAGTTGGTCGAGTGCTGGCATTTGCGTCGTCCAATCGGCGGGGAGGACGAAATACATGCCATCACGCTTCAGCGTGCGCTGTGCGAGTGCGAGCTGATCGGTTGCGAACTTCGAGATCGCCTCGAGTTGCGCTTGGGCGAGTTCCTCGACGGTCTTCGAACGGACAGTCGCTTCGTACGTCGCGAACGCTGCGGATCCGTCGGACGGCGCACCGTACTTCGCTGGATTTTGCGCGAATCGCTTCTTCAGCGCGAGCGTCGCGAGTTCGGGTGAGTTCGCGATGGTCGCGTCGATCGACGCCTTCGGAATGCGCATCCATTCGATCTTGAAACGATCAGGAACGCGGTATCCGAAGTTCTCGCGACCAACGGCGTCAGCGGCAGGAGCGGCCTTGTCTGCGAACTTCGCGAAGTGCGCCTGCAGCGCTGCATCGTCGCTCGCCGCGACTTCAATGGCGGTCGACTTCCGCGCGTCGATGATCGTGATATTGCCGCTCAATCCGAGCGACGCGAGCGCGATCGAGTTCTCGTATCGACGGTCGCTGACACGATCCACGTTCGAGGCGAGATTGAGCAGTCGGCTCACGCCTTGCAACTTCGCAAGCGCGCTGAGCACGAGCTCACGGCTCGCGCGCGACTCACGAACAAGAAGCGAGAGCATTTGGTCGGGCGTCGTGCCGATGACGTTTGGCGTCGTCTTTGCTTGTTCCGCGCGTTGGGCGGCAATCGCAGAGACAAGTGCTTCGCCGTCTCCAAGATCGCCAACGAGCCCCGACAACTTCGCTTCGTGCGCGAGGAGCCACCAGTGCGCAGGCTCGCGATCAGCGCCAATCTGCGCGATCAAGCGATTGCCGACGAGTTCAACAATGCGAATCTCTTGTCGAGCGTTCTCAAGATCCGCGCCTGTGATCGTCTTTCCACCGGAGTAGGTGGCCCAGACTGCTCCAGAAACCGCGCTCTGCTGAGCACAACTCTGAATCGCGGTTGGCATGAGGAAGGTGATCAGGAGGAGCGTGCCGCCGACCACAAGGATCCACTGGTTGTACTGACGAAGAAACTTGAGCATGGGAGATGGAAAGGTATCGGAAAGAGATCGCGGAAAGTTCGACGAAGGTGCGGAGGTCCGGAAAGGAAATCGGGTTTCCGAAGCGCGCACTCGAAAAGCAGCGAGGCCGGAGCAGGTGCTCCGGCCTCGGAAATACTCGTTGCGAAACCGGTAGGGATGCGGGCTGCCGTAGGGCGGCCATTCTCGACGCGGCTTGGGGATCGTTTAGCGATAGAACTCGACGATCAGGTTGGTGTTGACGTCGAAGGGGATCTGATCCGAGGTCGGGTTCGAAACGCACTTCGCCGAGAGTTCGGCGGGGTTGACGGCGATCCAACCTGGAACTTGGTGACCCGGAATCGATTCCATCTGCTCGCGGCAGAGCTTCTGCGCCTTCTCCCTGACGGTGACGACGTCACCGACCGAGAGCGAGAACGAAGGACGATCGACCTTCTCGCCGTTGATCTTCACGTGGCCGTGGACGACGAGCTGACGCGCGCCCCAAATCGTGCGCGAGAAACCCGCGCGACGGAGCACGTTGTCGAGACGGAGCTCGAGAAGCTGAAGGAGCACTTCGCCGGTGTTGCCTTGGCGACGGCCTGCTTCAACGAGGTAACGGCGGAACTGACGCTCCAGCACGTTGTAGTGGAAACGAACCTTCTGCTTCTCATCCTTGCGGATGCCGTACGCCTTCTGGCGACGTCCGCGCGCGCCGTGCACGCCTGGAACGACGAGCTGACGCTTCGTGGTGTGCTTCGGAGTGTCCGCGATTGGGACGCCGACCTTGCGCGAGAGCTTCACCTTCGGACCGAGATAGCGCGACATATTTGAGAGCTTCCGTTGAAAAGTTTCGTTCGATTTCGTTCGTACGTACAGATCCAAGTCGTCGCAGAGAAGCGAAACCGCAGCGCTGCGAAATCCCCCGAAGCCGTCGAGCGGATCTTTGGGGGAAGGGGAGAGTAGAGCGGAAACGCCCGTCTCCGTCAAGGGATTCGGGAAGGGATAGGGTCACCGAACAACTTCGAAGTGGACTCGCGTGATGGTTGGGCGATGGTTGCGCGGGACTGTGCCAGGCAAAATGGAAGTGCGAGCATGCCTGCGCGCGCCAATACACGTCGATCCCCTCGGATCCACTCGGATCCACTCGGATCCACTCGATCCACTCGCTCAATACGCCCGCGCGCCGTCACGACCGCGTCGCCAGTTGAGATACGCGGTGTTGAGGACCCGATAACCGCCCGGTGTTGGGTAGTTCCCCGTGAAGTACCAGTCACCGGTGTGCTCTGGCATCGCAGATCGCAGACCCTCGACCGTTTGATAGAGCACGGTGATCTCGCCGCGCCACGTGAGCGCTTTCGATCGGATGAGGTCGGCGACTTTCCGCTCGATCTCCTCGTGAGAGAAGAGGTCGTAGAGCAGCGCGACGTGGTTCTTCATCTTCTCTGGCGCTCGAGTCGACTGTTCTTCGCACTTCGCTTCGATTTCGGCAAGCACCGCTTCTGCGCCGCGCTCGCGGGCGAGTGAGACTGCCGCTTCGAATGCGATGAATCGCCCGAGTTGACTCATGTCGATGCCGTAGCAATCGGGATACATGATCGGCGGGCTTGCGCTCGCAACAACCATCGCCTTCGGATTGAGTCGCGCGAGCATTGTGATGATCGACTCACGCAACGTCGTTCCGCGCACGATGGAGTCATCGACAACGACGAGCGTGTCATCGGGGAAAACCGTCCCGCGCGTGATGTCGTAAATGTGATTCACGAGATCCTTGCGCGCGGCATCGTGCGTGATGAATGTGCGCAAACGCTGGTCTTTGTGCGCGATTTTCTCGCCGCGCACACGGCCTGTGAGTGCCGATTGAATCGACTCGCGCGTTGCCGTGCCCGACTCGACCATGCGCCAAATACGCTCGGCAGCGACGCGTTGTCGCGTTTCGCCGAGTTCTTCGATCAAGCCGAGGTACGAAGTTTCCGACGTGTTCGGGATGAAGCCAAAAACCGCGTGTTCGAGGTCGCCTTTGAGGAGCGACATCACGCGCGGCGCGAGGTTGCGGCCGAGTTGCTTTCGTTCGCGATAGATCGATGGATCGTTTCCGCGCGAGAAATAGATGCGCTCGAACGTGCACTGCCGAACTGGGAGCGCTTCCGCGAACCGTTCCAATGCAAACGTTCCATCGCGCTTGACGATCAATGCGTGTCCTGGCGGAATCGGCTCGATTTCGCGCGGGTCGGTATCAAAGACCGTTGAAATCGCCGCGCGTTCACTCGCCACGACGATGCATTCATCGCGCACAAGGAAAAACCCTGGGCGAATACCCGCGGGATCGCGACAGACGAAACTGTCGCCGTTTCCAAGCAGTCCGCCGAAGACATATCCGCCGTCGAAGTACTGCGTCGCGCGGCGAAGGACGCGCGCCAAATCCAGTTGTCGCGAAACCTCACGCGCGAGTTCGGCACCGTCGAGGTTGGAGAACGATCCGGGGCCGATCGTGCCCTCAAGATGCGCGTGCTCGCGATCGACGAAATAGCCGATTTTCTCGAGCACAACGCCTGTATCGCTATCGCCGACGGGGTGCAGTCCGTACTCGACGAGTTTCTCGAAGAGCTCGGGCGAATTCGTCAGATTGAAGTTGCCCGCCATCGCGATCGAACGCGATTCAGAGTTCGTACGTCGCACGTACGGGTGGCACATCGAACTCGTACGACCGCTGTGCGTGCCGTAGCGAAGGTGCCCAAGCATGACTTCGCCGAGGAGCGGGAAGCGCTTCTTCAACTTGGTTTCATCGAGCGAGAGCAGTTCTTGCTCGTCCATCTCACGCGCTGGTGAAAGCGCTTCATCAAAGAGTCGTTCGATCGGATTGCGCTTCGCGGTGCGCTCGCGCTCGAGGAACGGGTCGCCGGGCGGCATGTCGAATTTGACGCACGCGATACCCGCGCCGTCTTGCCCGCGGTTGTGCTGCTTCTCCATCAAGAGATAGAGTTTGCGAAGCCCCCAAAGCGGATCTCCATACTCCGATTGAAACCACGACAGCGGTTTCCGCAGGCGGACGTAGGCGAGGCCACACTCATGGGTCAGCGCGTCAGACATCGAGCGGCGGAGAGTAGCGGAGGCGCCGCGCATTTGGAGCGCGAAAAACGGCGGAGATTCGTGGGTGACATCCTTTGGCGTCCACGCGCAGTGGGCCGCTCTGGTTTGGGGGCAGTGCGCGTGGTTTCCTCCAGCCCGCGTCGAGCAAAGTCACTCAGCGGTAAGTCGGCCATCGACCGGAATCGCCGTGCGGCCGTCGAGCGCCGCCCGTTGCATCGCAAGCCAATCGACGCGCGCGTGTAGAAATCGCCCGATGGAAACCCCGTCGAGCAGGATCGGAACGAGCAGCGGAAGCCCCGCGAGCAAATCGTCGGTGATCGGGGCGACGGTGTCTTTCACAAAGCGGCCGCGGTCGTCGAGTTCGCGGTAAACCTGCAGCGGCGCGAGATTCTGTTGAAGAATGAGCACCGGCGGTGACGTTCGTTGCGTTTCCGCCGTGGCGGTTTCCGGCTCGATCATCACGGGTGCCTCGCGCCCGCACCACCAACAGACGGGTTCGCCAGGCATGGCGATCGTGCCTGGTGGCATGACCGCAAGGCTGCCCTGTGGTGCGCGCAGCGACGCGTCTTCGTTCGTCGCGTCGGTCGCGAGGCGCAAATCGAACGCGGGGACTTCGATCGGTTCGGTTCCGCCAACAACGAGCGTTTCAAGGCCCGCGTAGATGGACACACGCAATGCGCGCTCGGCGGCTTCGCATGCATCGAGAAACTCGTTCGGCCACTCTTCGCCGCGCCAGAGTTGGTCGAGTTCGGTCGCCGCGCGTCGGATCGTCATCTCCGCGATCGTCCGCGCGTGCGGTCGCTCCGCCTCTGGCACTTGCGCGAGTTCCCCGAGTGCGGCGGTCGTCGCTTCAATTGCGATCAAGTGCGCGATCGAGTCTCGCAAGCGCGTATCGCTCGGCGGAATCGCACGACTCGCGCGTGCGAGTTCGGTCCAACGCGCGACGAGGGCGATCCATGCGATCGGTTCAAGTGGCGTCGTCATACGTTTACGTCTTCCACGCGCGATTCAAGTTGACCACCGCGCAAGCGAAGCGGTGCAGTCGGCGTGCGAGCCTCCGAGAGCGTCAAGCGTGCGGCGAGCGTCGGGAGTTCCGCTTGCCATGCGCCGCGCACGATCTCGGGCGCATTGCATTCACGCGAAAGATGCAGCAAAACGACGTGTGCGGGTTGGTCGGGCCACGCGATCGCACGAACGGCTTCGATGCATTCGCGATTCGAGAGGTGACCTTTGCCGCCCATGATGCGGTCTTTCAAGATGCGTGGACGACTCGATGCCTCTTGCAACTGTGGGTCGTAGTTCGATTCGATGGCGAGAATGTCGACGCCGCGCATCGTGTCGACGAGTCGATCGGAAACGCGACCGATGTCGGTTGCGAAGCCAAGCGTTCCCGCAGGCGTTTCGAAGCGAAACGCGACGGTTCCGCCTTCGTCATGCGGATTTTCGCATGGCTGCACATCGATTGGTCCGAGCGAGAATCCCTCGCCGCGCGCATCAAACGCATCGATGTTCATATCGGGATAGCCGCGTCCAAGCGCGTCGCGCACATGTCGTCGTGCGCAACGCAAACGCATGCCGGTTTCCATCGCGACACGTGCCCAGCCAGCTTGCGCGTGGTCGTTGTCGAAATGGGTGAAGAGAATCTCATGCGTTTCTGCGAGATCGAAGCCAAGTACGGAAAGTTGTCCGCGCACCATGCGAGGGGAGAGGCCCGCGTCGATGAGGACTTGCCGACGAAGTTCGGGCGTCGTCACGCGCAGAAGCGATGCATTTCCCGACGAGCCGGAGCCGAGGACCACGAACTCGAGCAACGCATGCGCACTGCGCACTTGTCGGATCGAGGAGAAGAGTGGTCCGAGTGCTGCGTGGGTCATCGCGGTCTCAATGCGCACATCTCTACTCACATCACTGCGTGTTTCCCCGCGTGTTTCACTCACCACTTTCGCCGCCGGCGCCGCTCGTGTCGCGTGCGTGGGTCACGCGGCCGTGTCGCGTTGCAACACCGCGCTTCGATGCCGCGATAAAAGCGAGCATTTCATCAGCCATCGGATGTCCCGCGAATGCTTGCAAGGCTTCGATGCGACGCGAATACACCGTACGACCGCGCACGAGAATTCCGTAGAACGTCTTCACCATGTCCATGTCAGACGGCTGAAATCCAGCTCGCCGCATACCGACACGGTTGTACGAACCGATGTAGTTGAAATTCGTCGCGGTGAAGAACGGGCAGACATCCTTCGTCATACCGACGAGTCCGCCGATCATCGCACCGCGACCGATGCGCGTGAACTGCTGAATTCCAGCGCCACCGCCGGTCACCACACGATCGCCGACTTCGACGTGGCCCGCGAAAAGGGTGTTGTTCGCGAAGGTGCAGTCATTTCCGATCTGAACATCGTGCGCCGCGTGCGAGCACGCCATGAACATGTTCCGACTTCCGACGCGCGTCGGGCGATCGTCGCGCGTCGCGCGATGGATGGTCACGTGTTCGCGAAACGCATTGTCGTCGCCGATGACCGTGCCCGAGCCTGCTTTGCTGGCAGGGAAACTGCGATCTTGCGGCGCAAAACCGATCACCACTCCAGGGAAAAACGTGTTTCCACTCCCCACGACGAGCGGTCCCTGCAGCTGTACGTTCTGAAGGAGAACGCAGCCCGTGCTCAGCGTGATTGCGCCACGCAGGACGCAGTGCGGTCCGATCTCAACATCGTCGGCGAGTTGGATTTCGCCTTCGAGAATTGCGGTGGGGTGAATCTTTGGCACGCGCCGATTGTACGGAAACCGCCTGCGCCCGTACGCTCCTCGCTTCGATGCTCCAACTGCTGGAGAGGCCTGACGGAGGAGTTTGATGGAGAAGCTTGCGGGCAACGCGCATGTCGAAATCTTCGACCTCGGTCGTATCGGATACGCCGATGCGCTCGCGTTGCAGCGTGAGGCACATGCGCGCGTCGTCGCAGCGCGTGATGCGTATGCGTCGCGTGGCGATCCATCCGACGATTGCGCGCATGCACCGATGCCCGTCTTTCTCTTGGAGCATGCTCCCGCGGTCGTCACCGTCACGCGGCGGCCCGAGGCTGCGAGCCATGTTCTGGCGAGCGACGCATTGCTTGCATCCCACGGCATCGAGCGCGTCGAAACCGATCGCGGCGGCGACGTGACGTACCACGGGCCGGGACAACTCGTCGCCTATCCGATTCTCGACATTGAACGGCTTGGACTGCGCGTCCATCCCTACGTGCGGTTCCTCGAGCAGTGCATCATCGATGTGCTCGCCGAGGACGGTGTCGAGGGGATGCGTGACAC
>Ga0315905_10006271_pt1 | contig 12081 bp, 15 predicted proteins | sample LakEriMetagenome_5_FD_203522 | JGI IMG/M metagenome (GOLD analysis project Ga0315905, IMG submission 203522) | Freshwater fungal communities from buoy surface, Lake Erie, Ohio, United States - Buoy 4 MA121 | ecosystem: Environmental > Aquatic > Freshwater > Lake | place: USA: Lake Erie, Ohio...
GGAGTCACGTCATGCAGCATGTCGCAAGCAGCGACGTGGTGGTGCAGACGCAGCACATCGTGTCAGGTCGCGCTCCTCACCCCGCGCTCCTCACCCCGCGCTCCTCACCCCGCGCTCCTCACCCCGCGCTGCGCCTTTGGCTAGTGCTGCGGTGCAACTAGTGCTGGTGTGTGTGTGTGTGTGTGTGCTGGAGTGCAAGTGCTGCATACTGCATGTTGTGCGCAGGTAAGCATAGTTTTGACATATACTAGGTCTCTTTTGGCATTCACTAGGTCTCTTTTGACATTGGTCATTGCTCAGGCACAGTGTTGCATACTGCATGCTGTGCGCAGGTAAGCATAGCATGCACAAAAGAGGTTGGAGGGCTGGGGAGGACGTTTGTGTGCCATGTGTGCCATGTGTGCTTCAGAGCATCACCTGTCACCAATACACACACACACACACACATACGCACACACACACGCACAGACAACATGGATAAGACCAGAGACGAAAGGCGTCATGAGGAAAAACGGCGACTCGCTCCACGTGGGAGAGGCCAGATTGACGATGGAGGCGATTTTGAAGGGACCGCCCGGGTTGTTTATTAGCCCGCGCACCTTGCTCGTGGGAGCCCCTGGTCGGCAGCACCCTACGTTGCCACTTGAGTTAGGGTTTAGAGTGTAGGGTTTAAGCAGCACCCTACGTTGGCACTTGAGTTGATGCTCTGTGTCTCCTCCTCCTTCCTGAGCCCAAGTTCCTAATCTACTCTCTCTCTCTCTCCCTATCTCTCTCTCTCTCTCTCTCTCTCTCTCTCTCTCTTTCTCGCATCAAGATGAGCACGAGGGGGGTGGACTACGGGCGTGGTCATCGGTCAACGCCCTGCGCTGCACATGAGCATGTGCCTCCACATGCTACATGCTGCAACGGCAAGCGAGGTAAAAGATGCAGCATGATCACGGATGCAGAAGATGGAGAAAGAAGATCAAGTGTGACATCAAGTGTGACATCAAGTGTGACATGAATCAAGACAACCTGAAAGCCTTGCCTCGAACGGCCCCTTGCCGTAGAAGTAGTCGTGGTCGAATTCGGTGTAGGCAAACACCGTTGCTTCCCCCTTGATCACCACTATCTGCTTGCACTCTCACTGTCATCTTGATCATTTTCATCACCACTCTCTGCTTGCACTCTCACGCATCAAGGGTGACCACTATCGACCTGCTCTCTCACTGGGTACTTGCACTCTTCTGCTTTAGCGAGCTTTATGTGCCACCTGTGTCTCCCGCTGCCTAAAGGAGGAGAATGCATCAAGGAGATTATGATTGTCGTGTGGTGTGTGTCCCAGCTGTGTCTCCCACTGGCTAACCCAAAACGGTTTGAGGCACATCACCTCACGCACTGTTGCAAGGATACAGTTGGGGCCTCCGCTCGTTTGACAAATGGGCGTATACGGGGGCTCAGCGCCGCGCATGCCCGAGAGAGTAGCACTGGCATCTCCGTAATCGAACTCGGTGGGCACTGCAGTCGCTCCAGGCGTGTCTGTGAGCAGGACCCTGGAGGGTTTAGGGTTTAGGGTTTAGCATTTTGGCGCTCGCGTGCAGACAGCACCCTGCATGCCGGCTAACGCCCAGTACATGTCATGAGCATATGTTGCCTACGCAAACACAGTGCCTTTGTCCCATGACACGCACACTCATGATGATGATGTGATGATGATGTGATGATGATTGTGCGGGCAGACGGTGTGTCAATCTGCACATGGGCGTCTGCAGTTTCCCGTATATTTCAGAAATCGCTTGAACTCACCTGTCACCGACTTCAAGTAGGGAATCATTTGCTGCATTCAACCGGGGGTCTAAGACCTAAACCCTAGATCCAAAAACCTAAACCTGTCCCCAACTTGAAGCAGAGCACCACTGGCTGCATTGGGGTCTGAGAGGGTCTTGGGGCCGCCTTTTGTATTTGCGGCCCAGGCTGTGCTGAGCGTGAAACGCACGCGCGTCTCCGAGATCTGCCGCCACCTGCGTTCCCGGACAGACTCGTGTGAGCGATGTAGAAGCCTCTTCTCTTCAGTTCACACAAAGGTGGTTGAAAGGGAAAAAACAGAGAGAGGGCAAGACTGTGACAAGCACAAGAGTGCCTCGATTGTTCTGACCTCAAGGTGCCAAACTTGTGTGAATTCCACGCTGGTGCCTGAAGCTGGCACCTGGCAAGGCCGATGCACAATGTCACAAGCATACATACATTGCATACGGCCATCGCGATGACTTCTGAATTTTTGATGATTTACCAAAACTTTTACTGCTCCCGGAAACACACCTATCCCAGGTGGCGAAAATCCAGCTACGAAGGGCACCACGTGCTTTTGCAGCTTTTCGATTGGCAACGATTTATTTACCACATTAATTGTTTAAGCTTTACTGCTACAGTATCCCGAAAAAGAGGGAAAGAGGGTTTACGCGACATTTGACCGTTGGCCTCTAAAAGTGGCTGTGCGTGAAGATGTCATTTGTGCCCAAGTCGGGAGGTCCAGCCGAACTTGGTGATCGACAAGCTTTGTGAGCTCCCCGTCCCCTCTGCAATTGCAGGGCGCTGGTAGAGCCTGCTGGGCAGGCTCGGGTATCGAGCCTGCTCGGGACTTTTGTGCATCATATGGCTAATATACTTGCAAAGAGATCATTTAACTTATATTCGATATATGCATATCCCCATGTCGTGGATGTACACGTGTACCACACATGACGGACCATGGCCGCGGCGATGCTGCTGGCGCAGGACGGAGGGACGAAGCCTCTACAGGACTGCAATATCGAAAAAGGAGGTGCCCAAATCGGATGCCGACGCCTTGAAATTGAACAACGACCTGTCGGCTCTGCTGCGCTCTTCTGTTTTCCCAGGGGTGAGCAAGAAGGGAAATTACGCACGCCACACTTTAGAGAAGAGAGTGTGACTGCAATGTGCGGCGCGATGATGATGATGATGTCTGTTTATTGGTATTTCAGAATCAAACTGAGCACAGCTCAATATACCTTACCAAGGTACCTCTTGGGTGTGCAGGCAATCAGCCCCATGGCGAAAAAGTCAGTGTCCCAGGAGATGATGGAGGAATGTCGCCCACATGACGCAGAATACAAGTGCGTCTTCTGTGCCACACGTGCGCTGTTTACTTTGCTTGTGTGGTTTTGGTATCATTTGGGTTTCATTTCAAAGATTGCGGGGACGCAAAACTGAGCCTCAACTCATGCACAGGGTGGACAAGACACACTTTCCGGCAAAGTACGAAGAAAAGGCGTTTTTAGAGGCTGAGTTTGGGCGACGGCTGTTGGCAAAGCAAATGGCAAAGGAAGCCATGTCGTGAGCAAGTGCATCCGGTGGAAGAGGAGGAGGAGGAGGAGCGCGAAAGCGACGCAAGGACGAGGCAAGCCATGTCGTGAGCAAGTGCATCCGACGGTTGGTCTGAAAATGCATTGTTATAAGTGGTGCATTTTCTTTACAAAGGCCCTAAAGAGGACTTTTGAGAATGTCCCGCCATGACCCCACGTGCGCGGGCCAGCCCTCTTGCCTTTTGTCTGCTTTGTCGCCTCTTGCGTTGCCGGGGGGCAACGCCAAGGAAATGACGTAACCGTCGAGCACAATGAGCCGCAAAAGAAAACTGTGTAGTACAGGCATCCCTCCTCCGCACTTGCGCGCACACAAAGTACACACACACACACACAAACCGTGTCTCGGAGGTTATTTTTGCCCGCAATAAACACAGACACTCTTGAACAGATAAATTGAATGCGGGATCTATTGTACAAAGTCACCGGAGAACAGTGTGTTCCTAATGTGTTCCTAATGAGTTACTAATGTGTTCCTATGCAAGAGCATACTTGCGATCTATTGTACATTTACACCATTGACCCATGTCTTGCAACACGTCTTCACCTCCTCGCCAGTCGCCGCGACGTCGGCACCAGCCTGTCATCCTCGTCTGGACCACCCCCGATAGGGGGGGTGGGGGACCACACCCTATAGGGAGCGAGTGGCACCCCTATAGGGGACAATTGATTCAAGGGTAGTAAGGGTGGTCAGCCCCTCACCCCCTGTAGTAAGGGCACATATATTTACAGAGGCATCAGCACAGACTTAGCTCTTGGTCCGCAAAGGAGAGCTGATAGGAGAATGGGCGCCAACGCTAGAACAGGGTGCTTGTCGTCCCCTCTCGAGCGCGCGCCTCCGGATAACGGTTTGACTTTTTGGGACGCGGATGCGACCTCACCACCGACCATGCGATCCACTATGCGATCCACTAGAGGCTCGAAGATCATTTGATTCGGCAGCGTGCCGTTGGTGCTGGTACCTTTCGTGCTGTTGCAACCCCCTGCCCGCACATGCACAACCGTCAAGTAAGAAGAAAGCGAGCACGTGCCAGTGTACCTTGCAAGGGAACGGTGGAGGGGCAGGTGGCAAAAGACATGACGGAGGACGGAACCGGCGGAAGCGGAGCAGTTGAGGGCAGTTGGCGAAAGACGCGTGGTTCGAGTGGTTGCCACCACCATGCTGGTGAAAGGCGTCACAATCTGGGCCTCGAGTGCGGCAGCTTTGGCCAGCGAGATCAGCCCCGTCCTGTGCGTGCGCCCCAAACGAGGACGTGCTGATGAGGCAGCTACCTTGCTTACACTGCTGTGCTACACCCTGATGCTCCGCGCATGCGACACCCTCATGCTACTCGCTCATTCGTGCTTCCTTGCACCCCATTGCTACACCCTCGCACTGCCGTGTGCTCTACGAGGGGACATGGCGCAGGGCAGACATGCCCAGCAACAAGGGCATTGATGCAATGCGGCGCGCACACACACACACCTGCCGCCATTGACGCCATGCGCACACCCAGCATCTGTAGGAAACGGCCGTACGGCATCCAAATCCTCTGCATGCATGCCGTCAGGTACTACACCCTTGCCGCCACTGGCCTGCGTCGAAGCCCCAGACGGCCCGGGAGCGGGAGCGAGGTTGTGGTAGAGCGGGCAGGCGCGGAGGGCAAGCGAGACAGCAAGGTTGGCCCAGATGCCTCGAGCGCTTGGGGCGTCTCTGCTTGCAGCGGTGTCGCCAATCTCAAAGATGTGCTGAATCCGGTACTTCACCCCACCGCTTGCAGCATCCAAGGGCCCCTGCCCCTCCACCGTCACCTGTTCCCCTTCTCACGTCAAGAGGGTGCCTGCATAGCAGCACAGACCTGCAATACGCGCACCCTCTTGCGCCACCACCAAACATGGAGAGATAGAAGTTCGACCTTGAGAGCACGCGCCCTGGCAGAGCCGATCAAGGGCAATTGACCGGCATGCACAACATCGCTGCCTCTGTACAGCGATGTCTCGGCTTGCTGTGTCAATCTGCATTTGCCCCCTGCCATGGGAGCGCACGTGCGTCCAGACTTGAGGGTCAGCGCATCATGGCAGGTGGCGGCTTGTCTATGGAGCGGAGACGTAGCCTTATGTCCAGCACATGAGGCGGGAGGGAATGCGACATGCGCACCGTACCACACCGCACAGTACAGCACGCGCATAGCACAGGTATGCGGAGGCGAGAAGCAAGCAAGGGCGGGCAAGGACGGGGAGCAAGGGCTGACAAGGACGGGGAGCAACCAGGCGAGTCATCATCGGCCGTGAGCGCACAGGAGCAGGAACACAGTGGAGTCACGGTCTCGGCGCAAGACTGGTTCGAGAGTGCCTCATATGCCAGGGAAAGGTTCGTCATCTGCGGCGCGCTGCAATACACAGACGCCAGCACCAGGCACCAATCAACAGCACGGGGCACAGGAGCAAAGGACGCCCTGGGACGCGCTCCGAGGGCTTTGACCACTGCAGAGTGCGCACTGGCTGGCGCTGGCGGAGGCATGCGTACCGCACGCACATGCGTACCTCACAGATTCAAAAAAGAGGGCGACTTGATTGTGCATAGAAGCATCGTCGTAAATCCTCTGCGCCAGCCCGCCTGCCACGGTTCCGTGTCCTGTGTCAGCCCTCTCCAATATGTGGGTGTGTTCGCGCGGTCGCAGGACGGGATGGACAAGACCGGAGGCAGTGGAGACGAGGCGCAACATGTCGAGGTCCGCTCCCTTGCCAAAGGCCAGTGCGTTAACAGACACGGGGAAGCGAGCAGCCGTGGTCATCTTGCGGCTCTCGCCTGCTATCTTGAGAGCGTCCTGCCACCCTCCCGCACCCCAGCGCGCACATTCACTGTCTGGCACGAGCGTGGACGGCGGTGTGGCAGGGTAGCGGTAGAGGGTATGTGCCAGGGCAAGTGAGAGGGAATGCGTGAGGGACGCGTGAGAGGTAATGTGAGTACCACCTGGTACTCCCCGTGCGTTGGGTAGCCGTCGGTGAGCAGCAGCACGATTCGGGCTCGGCCAGGTTTGCTTGACAAGCGCTGGCGTTGGAGCTCTTGGCACAAGATGGCTTGCTGTGGTCCTGACCATGGCCAGCCGCCGTCCTCGCCACGTTCGTTATTTCCCGCTACAAACATCCAGATAAAGAAGAAGAGGAGGGCTGAGGCAAAGCCGCAGACGGAGCTCAGGACCGCCACGCCGTTAATTGTGCGCGAGCAGTTGACGTGCGCCGTTTCGGTGGTGGTGTTGCAGCTGCTGCACACGCACCACTCGAGTGTAACGCAGGCTGCAGAAATGGCGATGATGGCTGCTACTGCGGCTCCCGGGAAGTAGACCTGCGAGAAGCCCAAGAAGAAGGCGCAGAACCCCAGTACCAACTGCACGAGCGCCACCTTGTAGAAGAAGGGCGCCACGCGCACTTGACGGACTTGGATCACTTGACGCACTTGAATCTGCTCGGGGGGGACGTAGATGGACGCGACGGGGACAGCTTGGGGCACAACCTGTGCATAGCCCAGTGTTGCGGGGGAGGCGCGCGCATATGCGTCGGCCTCCCCCGCATATGCGTCGTACACTGCACCCGAAAGGAACCCGCGCGTCTCTGTCCCTCTGTGCTCCAACCCAGGCGCCATGGCATTGTGCTGTAATTCCGTTTCATGTTGCTGTAAGTCAGGGGCCGAGGGCGTGCCATTGTGTTGTAAAACAGGCGGCTCTCGTGTGGTAGCTGCCACACCACCCTCCCCTGCCCCAGTGTCGTAGCTGCCACGTTCATCTACTACTGTCTGGCCTGGGGGCATTTGTGTTTGCGGCGTACGTGGCTGAGGAGGCAGAGCTGCCCCTGCCTCCTCTCCCTCCTCTGTCTCGTTGCCCAAGTTGGCTCCTGCCGTGTGCACCCCCATGTTGTTGTTGTTGGAGACAGAGTTCATCAGCCCAAGCTCCACGGCACGTTCAACCTGTTGGCCCGGGCGCTGACAACAACATATAAGAGAGCTGGTGGTGGCGATGCCAATCATCGACAAGCCTGACACAAACGCAACCCATTGAAAGATCCGAAACAACCTATTATCCGCTGCCTTGTGTTGTTGGAGCGCCTGTGGGTCCCTGCCCTTGTCTGACTCCGGGACAGCTTGCGCTAGAGGAGGAGGCTGGTAGAGGCCAGGGCAATAGCGAGAGAGAGCCAGAGATGCCGCCGCCCCAAGCCCCGTGTCCTTGCCTCCATCAGCGTTAAGCCCACGGCAATCGTATGACCATGACCCCCCCCCCCTCTTTAAGCATTCACCGTTGGGATAGCTAATCCCACCCATACCAGATTCGCAGTCCATTTGCGAATACAACCTGCAGCAGCCGGCCTCGTCTAAGGGCGTCTCTTTTCCTTTTGGGCTGCCGGGATAGCCTAGCTTCTTGCACTCTTTAGGAATCGAACTTTCGGGAGGGAAGTTGATCAACGGGCGTGCGTCACGAGGCGACGCAAGCGCCAATCCTATCGCCAGCGCTTCGTAAATGTTGGTGCCTCCTCCGGCTTGAAGCTTGTTGACAAACTGCTTGGCTTGCTCCACGTTCTCCTTGCTTACAGGGTTGAGGAGCGGGGGGTCATGAATGTTGGGCGCAAAGAAGCTGTTGACGTGATCATCAAAGCTCAAAATGGCAAACTCGTCGCCAGCTTGCAGCTGATCGAGTATGCTTCCTGCGGCTTTTTTCGCCTGCTCCATTCTAGTGTCACAGCCGCTGGCGCCCGGCGTCCCTTTACACGGCTGGGTAAGCATGCTATCACTCGTGTCCAGAACCAGAACCACCGTCTTAGGCATCACTGACAGCGCCGGGTTCCTGTACACGTGGGCAAAAAAGCCCTCATTGTCGAACATGACTATGCCTGCTGGGCCCGGCACACTTGCTGCACTGTTGGGCACTATGCTGATGATGAGGTCCAAAGTCATGCCCCGATCCCTCACGCCTCCCCACTCCGCATCTTGCTGGTCGTCCAGGGTAGGCCGCAAAATCACACTTGCTCGGTTTGATGTCAAGAATCGTATCTGGGCCGTATCTCGTCGAGCATTCGGCCCTCGCATCCCGCACGTCAAATCCACGGCAGACGTTGTCTGGAAGGCACAAGACATCGCCGGCTTCTGCACATTCACGCTCTGCAGTCCATCTAGATCAATTATTTCAATGTCAACAAGAACTTGTGGCACGAGCCCTGGCTCCAGTGGGCCACCTGGCCCGGGTTTCAGGGCCAGGTAGTACTCGTATTGCCCGCGGCGGCTGGTGAGCCACTCTTGATACCCAATACTTATCGTCGCCTCCTCCCCTGCACCAACAGACACGACAAGGGTGATTGTCTTTCCTGCCTTCGACTTGGACGATGCCGCCATTGCCGCAGTCTGACCCTGCTGCTTTGCCCTCTCGTATTCTTCTCTTGCCTCCTTTGCCGCACTCACAGTTGCCCGGTGCTCCAAGTCCCCGGAGAAAATGACGAGAGATGAGATAAACGCGTCCTCGGGAATTGTGAGCATGATGACGGCCTCTTGCATACTTGCCTGCACATCGGCGGTCATAGTGACGTTGGTCGCGGCCAGCCTGTTGCGAACAACGCCAGTGACCTCATAGCGGCGGAAGCTGAATCGACTCGATTGTGCCCTCCTCTCGGCCGAGGGGCTGTGGAAGTTGGAGGACGCCTGCACCTGTGTGAAGAAGGCCACATCACCTGCTGCAGTGCTAGCTGCGAAACCTGTCGCCCACGACATGAGCGCGAGCCGCAAAAGCGCCGCAGCCAATGTTTGTTGAGGCTTCATTTCATTGGCGTCGATCTTGCTTTGTTTCGGAGAGTACGCCCCACAAATATTTGTACGGGTGACGGGCGGGGTGTAGTCTGCGAGCATGGACTCGACATCGGCCGGAATGTCACCGGCCGTTGTCCATGCCCAGCGGAGCTTCTATCAACGGGGCACGGCATCATCAAAAGAAGAATTCTTCGACGCGAACGAAGACTTTTCAGAGTCGCTGGAAGCTATGGGGCACCGCAATTTTTCACAGTCGCTGGAAGATGGGGGGGGGGTTAGAAGAAAAAAGGTCGAACCGAGCGCTGCGCATTCGCATGGCGTAGGACTTGCTGATGCCAACGCGTCGGTAAGAATACTCGCGCACGAGCACGCACGCACGTACACACACACACACACACACACACACACACACACACACACACACGTACATGTATATTGCATACATATTGCAACCTGACTTAATGTTTGAGTCTGCCCCCTCGAGAACAACAGTACAAGCACTGGATGGGACCGGACGCGGGACTAAATTCTGACCGGGAATCGGTGAGCCCCTTGCATTTGTGCCCGCACCAGTGCTCGATGTTGTGCGTACGCAGACGTGTCTTCTCGTCGCGATTGACAGAGAAAAAGCAGGTGCGGGCAAAACTGGAAGAGTATGAAGCAGCACTTTCGCATCTGGAAGGAAGCGGGGACTTGCCATGGGACATTACTGTTGCTGGGAAAATTGCCAGAAACTCTGTTTCCTCGAAAAGCGGGCCCAAGACGCCGGGCATTAGCTTCACTTCACCCGCAGCCGGCCCTGGTTTGCCGTTGTGGACAATGCGCGTGCAGGAGCTGATCAGACTCACCCAAAACCGGGTGGCAGAGGTGTGTGCTTCGCGTGCGTTTGCAAAGCTGTGTGATTACTCTCCTCTCTTTGCCAATCGGTGTCTTGCCTGCTGTGCTGGTCCATTGTTCGTTCGGAACTCACGCTCTCTCCCCTTTCTGAAAGGAACGGCTGATGACCCACCGAATCATCTCAAAAGACGTCGCAGATTGCATCACTGTTGGCATTTCTTACACGGTGGGTGAAACAGTATTGAGGCATGTTGATGGTAAGAATATTAATAATGGATATTCAGAACACATTTGCACCCCGTTTCCTCCGCCCGTCCCATGACAGGAGATACGAGACAATGTCTCTGGGCAGAGAGACTATACAGTAGATCACGTTCTTATTGGTGGGCCCGCGTATTTCAGGTACTTGTGGCTTCCGTGATTTTTGGTCTCAACTGGATGTTGAAGCCTTAATCCATGTGTTTGACTATCTGTTGGTGCATCTCTACCTGCGTCTGTCACGCATTACAGCAAGCGAATTCATCCGGGCGATCGTATCGTGGCCGTTGGAAACACGACAACAGATACGAGAGAGAATGGATTTTCCATTGTGGGAAAGGAATTTGACCTTCAAGCAGAGCTCAAGGGTGATAATGTCCCAGGCTCCAAAGTGTGCGTGACCCTCCGAAAATTGTCAGGTGCGTCCATGCTTCAGTGACCAACAGAGTGGTGAGTGCGGTGTTACCGCAGTCGTGATATGCAGGATGCCACAGGTACCCTGGAAAAGGTGGTGCTAGAGCGGATCCCAACATCTCATATTGCGGACAAGCGGCAGATGTTCGATCACTTCATTCGCGTAAGTGCATTATATAATCGCAAAAGCGCACACGCTTCCTCGCCTCAACCGCTGCGCCTCATTTCCTTTCTCAAAATGTATGCATCTATCCCAGGCATGAAAACGTGCAGGTGAGACAACTGAACACACTGTATGACTCGGTCGCTCGTGCGCGCGCGTAACAGCTGCAGGATCGAGCGCGTCAGCAGAATGACATTGAGCAAGTGAGGCTGGCTGAGCAAGCTCTTCAATTCTGGACAAGCATGATGGAGGAAGATTATGAGCATGAGTTGGCCTGCGCGGTCAAATTGCAGGGCCTGCAGGTAAGATCGCGAATTAAAAAAGTATATAAGGTCTCTATAGAGACCTTTTTTTTATTTTTCGAGTGGGTCTCTTTTGACCCCTATTTCTCTTAGTTGTTTTTTGCAAAACGTTGCTTCACACCGCAGGTTCTCCTCTTTCCACCCCACCTGTATACAGACACATACACACAGACATGCACATGCACACACACACACACCTGTATTCAGACATATATATATATACAGACATCTATACACAGACGTCTACACACACCTGTATACAGCAAGCACCAACGTTCATCTGAATGAGAGCTATAACCTGGACTATCTGGGCGCGCGCGCACACAAACACACACACCAACGAAAGAGCCATGTCTTGAGCAGCGGCTCTGCTGGCGTGTATACACACACCACACGACACAAAAAAGAGGCACAGAAGGCCACGAGCATGAGATTGAAAGTGACTGTGTAATTGTGTGTGATTCTCCCCTTCCTGCTAATGCTGTCTGTGTCTTGATATGAAGTTGCCTAGTCTCGGCGCAAATGAAATGAAAAATAGTAATTTGGCGCCCGTGTTGACATCTTTGCATTCTAGTTGGACGTGCACAGGTGGCTCAGCGAGTGTCAAGAGATTCTCGCAAATCCAAACTGTTCTGAATGCAGGTATCGATCTAGATCGGGGAAAGTCTCATACACCTCTCTCTCTAAGGTCAACCCTCCCTAAGTGAGCTGCTGGAATCCAAGAGTGAAGATACGTGTTTTGTTGCAGTGCTCTCCGTGCTTCGATCGAACAACTGGCGCGGGAAAACAGCGCTCTGTGCCGTCAATTAGCTGAAGCACGGAACGAGAAGGAACAACAGCTAAGGATCTTCCAAAGTGCTCTGGACGCTGCTGAAGAGCAGGTATGACCTTGCATTCGCTTCGTCTCTGTGTCTGTCTTACAGAGGGTCCAGGCTTTTGCGCACAGGTGCAGGTTCAAACAGCATTGATACTTGGGGAATC